>Ga0335074_10013982_pt1 | contig 11271 bp, 6 predicted proteins | sample Lox_Sample_23_FD_206715 | JGI IMG/M metagenome (GOLD analysis project Ga0335074, IMG submission 206715) | Soil microbial communities from Loxahatchee National Wildlife Refuge, Florida, United States - Lox_Sample_2.3 | ecosystem: Environmental > Terrestrial > Soil > Wetlands | place: USA: Florida...
TGCGGGAGCGCGTGGATGAGCTCGCCACGGGGCTGGCCTTGTCTGGCGCGACCATCGCCCTGACTCAGGACGCGATCAAGGTATGCGAGCAGGCAAAGAAGGCCGGGTTCTCCGAGGCGGATGTGGTGCACGCCAGATTGACAGAAGCCGCCGGCGCCGAGCTCGCTCAGCCCGCGCTTGAAGAATTGCTCAGCAGTGAGATCATGCAACTCCAGCAGATGCTGGAAGCAGATGGCGTCCAGCAAATCACTCCGCCAACACCCGCTAAAGTTGAAAAGGAAGAAAGACAAGAGAAGCCAAAAAAGCAATCGAAGCAGGAGAAGCAAAACAAGCAGGAAAAGCAGGAAAAGCAAGAGAGGCAAGACAAGCAGGAGAAGCAGGAGAAGCAGGAGAAGCAGGAGAAGCAGGAGGAGAAGAACCATCCTGAGCCTTCGAGTCTCTCCCTGATCGAGGATCCGGAGCTTGCCGCCGACTTCATCGTGGAATCGCGCGAGCATTTGAATGCCATTGAGCAGCATATGCTGCGGCTGGAGCAGAATGCCGCCGATATGGACGTCATCCATGCGGTATTTCGGGGCTTCCACACCATCAAGGGCCTTGCGGGCTTCCTCGCGTTCAACGACATTCAGGAGGTCGCGCACGAGATCGAGACTCTCCTCGACCTCGCCCGCAATTCCAAACTGGCCATTACACCCGCGATCGTCGACGTCGTGCTGGAAGGCGCTGATTTCCTCAAGCAGGCGCTCACCGGAGTTGAAGAGGCCTTGGCGTCCAAGTCCGCGCGCGCCGTTTCGGAATGGGCTAGGCTGGTAGAGAAGATCCGCGCTGCGGCTGCTGGCGATGTGAAATCAAGCGATGCGCCGGTCCAGGCCGCGCCTGCTCAGCCCACGCCCTCGCAGCCCGCGCCGCAGCCCGCCGCCCAACTGCCTGCGCAACCAGCCGTCCAAGTACCCGCGCAAACGGCCGCCCAGCTGCCTGTGCAACCATCTCCGGAACCCCCACCCACTCCCAGCGTGGAGCCCACCAGCGAATCTGCTCCGTCTACACCGGCCGCGGAATCGAAAGCGCCCAAGGCCAAGGAGGTCTTTTCCATCCGTGTCGACACGGAGAAACTCGATCACCTGATGGACATGGTTGGGGAAATGGTGATCGCGCAGTCTCTGGTCCGTCACAACCACAACCTTGGCGGGACCACAGACAGCCGCTTGCAGCGCGACCTCTCGCAACTGGCGCGTATCACCATCGACGTGCAGCGCACCACCATGAGCCTGCGCATGCTTCCTATTGGCCAGCTCTTTCAAAGGACGGTCCGCCTGGTTCGCGACCTATCGCGGAGAGCCGGCAAGCAGGTGGAACTGGAGATGTCCGGCGAAGAGACGGAAGTGGATAAGACCATTGCGGAGGAACTCGCCGATCCCCTCATGCACATGATCCGTAACTCCCTCGATCATGGCATCGAGCTGCCCGAAGCGAGAGCCGCAGCAGGGAAAAATCCCACGGCGCGGGTACGCCTTGCCGCGTATCACCAGGGTGGACAAATCGTCGTGGAAATCTCTGACGACGGCCGCGGTCTCGACAAGGAAAAGATCGTAAAAAAGGCGCGGGAAAACGGCTTGATCAGCGAAGACGCGCAACTGACCGAAACCGAAATCTTCCACCTCATCTTCGAGCCCGGGTTCTCGACTGCGGAAAAGGTCACGGATATCTCCGGGCGCGGCGTAGGAATGGACGTTGTGCGCGGGCGGATTCAAAAGCTTCGGGGCCGCATTGAAATCCAGTCAAAGCCCGGCTGCGGCACAACCTTTTATCTGAAGCTGCCCTTAACCCTGGCCATCATCGAGGGGCTGGTGGTGCTGGTCGGATCCAATCGGTATATCGTCCCTATTTTCGCAGTCCGGGAGATGTTCCGCCCAACACCCGAGATGCTGTCCACGGTCGGAGGAAAGAACGAGATGGTCACGGTGCGTGGCCGGCTCTTGCCGATCGTGCGCCTGCACCGGCGTTTCCGGGTCGAGCCGCGCTCCGAAAACCTCTGCGAAAGCTTGCTGGTTGTGGTCGAAAGCCAGGAACGGCAGTTTTGCCTGCTGGTCGACGATCTGGCCGGCAAGCAGGAGGTCGTGATCAAGAGCCTGGGCGACGATCTGAAAAACGTGCAGGGAGTGGCCGGCGGCGCCATTCTGGGAGATGGCCGCGTCGGGCTGATTCTCGACATGGACGGTGTGTTTCCCGGAGGGCAGCGATAGTGGGCCTGACCGAAACATCCGCCGGCATCGGTCCCTTGTCTGCGCGCGAGTTCGCGCAGATTCAGAAACTGGCCTACGAAAAATTCGGGCTCAGTCTCCGCGACGGCAAGGAGACGCTGGTCTCCGCGCGCCTGAACAAGACCATCCGGAGGCTCAACTTCACTTCGTTCCAGCAGTATTTCCAATTCGTGTGTGACGATACCTCCGGCGCAGCTCTCACCGAACTGATCGACGCTTTGACCACCAATCACACTAGCTTCTTCCGGGAAGCCGGTCATTTTGAGTTCCTCACGCAGACCATCCTTCCGGCAGTGCGCGAGAGAGACACAATCGCTATCTGGAGCGCCGCGTGCTCCAGCGGCGAGGAGCCGTATTCGATCGCCTTCGAGATGCTGGACAATCTTGGCGAAGCGGCATTCGCGAAGGTGCGCATCCTCGCAACCGATATTTCTACGCGCATGCTCGACCTGGCCCGGCAGGCAACTTACCCTGCGGAGCGCTTCAGCGGCGTTCCCCTGGAGCGACTGCGCCGCTATGTCTTGCGCGGCGCCGGCGAATCCAGCGGCCTATACCGTGTGAAGCCGCATATCCGCGCCGCCGTCGAATTTGCGCGCGTGAACCTCATGGAGAGCCTGTCCCAATTCGGTCCCTTTTCGGTCATCTTCTGCCGCAACGTGATGATCTATTTCGACAAGCCAACGCAGCAGGATCTGGTGGGGCGGTTGACGGATTGTCTGGAGCCCGGCGGCCACCTCTTCATCGGACACTCTGAGAGCTTGAACAACGTCAAACACTCGTTGCAATACGTGCGCCCAGCGATCTACCGGAAAAACCCAGGCGGCGAATTGCGCTTGACTGGGGGTCTGGGCAGGCGATGACGAAACCTGTAGTGGTGGGAATTGCCGACTGCAAAGTCAGCGATGATCCCCAGAGCGAACTCGTGACTTACGCGCTCGGTTCCTGTGTCGCAGTCATGATTCACGATCCGCATGTCCGCGTCGGCGGCCTGCTTCACTTCATGCTGCCGGAGTCTGGCATTGATCGCGTGAAGGCGCAGGATCGCCCTTTCATGTTCGCCGACACTGGCATCCCGCTCCTCTTTCACTCCGCCTATGCCAAGGGCGCGGAGAAGCGCAGACTTCTGGTCTCAGTCGCCGGCGGCGCGCAAATGATGGACGATCGCGGCGTCTTCAACATTGGCAAGCGGAATTGTCTCGCCGTGCGCAAGATCCTCTGGAAGGCCGGCGTGATGGTGCAGTCGGAAAATCTCGGTGGAACCGACTCCCGTACGGTTCGCATGGATGTTGCCACCGGCAAAATCTCGTTAAGTGAAGGTGGAGACCGGCTGTTCGGAAAAGCGGGCAACGGGTCTGCTCCGGAAGGGGTGCGCAATGGCGTATAACGTGCTGATTGTGGACGATTCCCCGGCGATGCGCTCCTTTGTTCGCCGGGTACTCGATATGTCAGGCCTCGAGATCGGCCGCTGCCTGCAGGCGGAGAACGGCTTGGCCGCCATCGACGTCCTGCGCGCCGATTGGGTTGACGTGGTCCTCACCGACATCAACATGCCGGTCATGGATGGCGACCGCTTCGTGCGAACGATCAAAGCGGATGAGGAATTGAGTCCCATTCCGGTCATCGTCGTGTCGACCGATAAATCGGAGAGCCGCGTGCAACAGATGATGGATCTCGGAGCCAAGGGATATGTCACCAAGCCATTCATGCCTGAAACTCTCCGCGACGCCATCGAAAACGCCCTGGGGGTGAATCGTGCCTGGTGATGAACTGAATCAGATTCTCTCGGAATCCACCGCGGAGGTGCTGGAGAGCATGTTCTTCACCAGCCCCCTGGATTGCAGCGTCCCCTCCGGTCGCGCAATGGAGAATTCCATCTCCGCGGGTCTGTTCTTCCGCGGAACGCCTCCAGGACGTTTCGGCATTTGCGCCTCGATGGACGCCGCCCGATTGCTAGCTGCGAGTTTCCTGGGCGAAGATGCGGAATCCGTGACCGAACAGCAATGTGGTGAAGTGGTTTGCGAACTGGCCAATATGCTGTGCGGTTCCGTGCTCAGCCGCATGGAGAAGGATACTCTGTTTGCGTTGACGCAGCCGAAGATCGGCGAGCCGGAGAGCATCTGTCCGGAACACCCCTCAGTCTGTCTCGAATTCGCGCTGGAAGAGGGATCTTTGCTCGCGTGGGTCTTTGTGGAGGAAGCACGATGAACGTCCAGCGCAAAATCAAGGTGATGGTTGTGGACGATTCTGCAATCGTGCGTAAGGTGCTGAGTGAAACAATCGCCGAGGAGAACGATCTCGAAGTCGTCGCCACTGCTCCGGATCCCTTCATCGCGCGCGACAAAATCCTTGCGCTCAAGCCGGATGTCCTGACCCTCGATATCGAAATGCCGCGCATGGATGGGTTGACCTTCCTCAAGAAGCTCATGCAATTCCACCCTATGCCGGTAATCGTCGTCAGCTCCCTCGGCCAGGCTTCGTGCCAGGTAGCCCTCGATGCGCTGAAAATCGGCGCCGTGGAAGTGCTGGCGAAGCCCGGCGGTCCCTATTCCGTCGGCGAGCTGCGAAAAGACCTGGCAGCGAAGATTCGCTCTGCGGCTTTGGCGCGGGTGCGCCGCGAGGCTCCGGCTCCGGACAAAGCAGAGCCGGCTTCGCCGCTCCCTGCCCCCAGCTTTAAGACCATGCCGGGTACGGTGCTTGCCATCGGAGCATCCACCGGCGGGACCGAAGCGATTGAGGCAATCTTGACGCAGCTGCCGCAGAATGTTCCTGGTATTGTCATCGCTCAGCACATCCCGCCCGTCTTTTCGCGCGCCTTCGCCGACAGGCTCAACCGGGTTTGTTCCATCTCAGTCAAAGAGGCCTGCGACGGCGATCTGGTTCAGCCCGGCACAGCGTTGATCGCCCCAGGAAACTTTCACATGGTGCTGCGCGGTTCGAGCGGCGGATATCGCGTGCAAATTAAGACCGGGCCCAAGGTCTGTTACCAGCGGCCGTCGATCGATGTCTTGTTCGCCTCCGTTGCCGAGTGTGCCGGGAATCGCGCCGTGGGAACCTTGCTCACAGGAATGGGCGCGGATGGTGCCCAGGGACTGCTGCGCATGAAGGAGGCCGGTGCGCGCACCATCGCCCAGGATGAGGCCAGTTGCGTCGTCTTTGGCATGCCGCGGGAAGCAATTCGCCTGGGAGCCGCGGATCGCATTGTCTCCCTGTCTCGAATTCCAGCCGCCATCATGAGCGCGGCCACGCAATAAAGCACCGTACCGCTCGCACGCCAAAGCCGAAGGCACTCCGCGTGTCTCTCCCTGCGATACTTCCGGCGCAATCAAGGGTCATTGCCGCTTCGCGCATTGACCTTGTTCATCGCCCACGCCGGCTACTCAATCGCTTTGCTATGGAACTTGCCCTGCACGGATACTTCCCGATCCAACTCCATGTCGCATCGGCGACATTCAAGTCGACGCGACGCAAAAGGGACTGGCCCTGCGCATCACTCAAAAGATGCAGCAAATCAGGGAACTCCTTACAGCGACAAGCCTTACAATAAAAATACATCCCCCGGAATCTGACCATCCTGGAGCGATGAGATGGCTCATCGTGCGAAATTGGCAGGTGCTGTTTCGGTAAAGCTCATGCGCTGGATCGGTGCGAGAAGATCGTCTCGGCAAGGCAGACAATTGCCCGGATCGTCTTCTAAGGCCGTGCTGGCGGCATTTGATCGCGGTGCGCCGTGGAGCTGTGTGAGCTTCTGCCGCGGATTGCGGAGAGCTCTGATTTTCCTGGTCGCAGGCGTAGTTGCGTGGGGAGGAATCGGAGCCCAGTCCAAGCCCGTCCGTAATGTAGTCGTGCTTTACGGAGAGGGGGCTTCCAGCCCGACAATCAAGAACGCCCGAGCGGTCATCGATGACACGCTGCGCCATTCCCCTTACCATGTTGTGTTGTATCCCGAGTACCTCGATACCATCTTCTACCCCGATCCTGCATCGCTCAAGGTATTCGAGGATTTGTACACACGGAAATACCGGGATCGCCGGCCCGATTTGTTGATCTCGGTCGGGCCTTTCCCCGCCGCCTTTTTAGAAGAATTACATAACAAGGCCTTTCCCGGCGTCCCAGTTGTTTTCTGTCTCATGGACGACAGCGTCGCCCGGCAGCTCGACTTTAACTTCACCGGAGTCGAAGCCGTTACTGCGCCTGCCGAAACTCTGCACGCGGCGTTGCGGCTCGTGCCCAATACGAAGCATGTTGTCGTCGTGGGGGGCGCCGATGCCCTCGACAGCTCCAGAATCGACTTTGTCAAGGAGCAACTGAAGCCGTTCGAAAGCGAGCTCGACGTTTCGTTTCTCACAGGGCTCGCCGTGCCCGATCTCCTCGACCGCCTGCACCACCTTCCCGGGAACTCGGTCGTTTTGTTCACTTCTTTTCGTCGGGACAGTTCGGGAAAGCCCTTCTTTTCCACCGAATCGGCGCCCATGATCACCGCGGCCGCAAATGCGCCCGTCTTCACGCTCTTCGATGTCCACATGGGGCGCGGAGAAGTCGGCGGCTATGTCGCCGACTACTCCCGCCAGGCCCGCGCAGCCGCCAATATGGCGCTCCAGATCCTCGGCGGGAAGGTCCCACTTGAGATCCCCAGAGTCAATGGCGCTCTCACCTATGTTTTCGACGGGCGAGCGCTCGATCGCTGGGGGTTGAATGAGCGCGATCTGCCGCCCGGCGGCATCCTGTTGAACCGGCCGCCATCGCTCTGGAGCTCCTACAGGTGGTACGCTGTCGGCACGATTGCCGTCATCGCCCTGGAAGCGCTGTTGATCGGCGCGCTTTTATGGAACCGTGCCAGGCGGAGAAACGCTGAAGAACGGTTCCGCGCCATCTTCGAGAATTCCGACAGCGGCATCACTCTGGTGAATATGCAGGGGCACTTTGTGGCCTGCAACCCCGCGCTTTGCAAGATGCTCGGCTACAGCCAGATCGAGCTGAGCCGCCTCACGTTTTCCGATATCACCCACCCTGACGACGCCGCTCGCAACAAAGAGCTGTTTGCCGAACTCATCGCCGGCAAACGGGAGAAATATCAAATCGAGAAGCGGCACATCACCAAAGACGGCCGCAACATCTGGGTCAGCGTCAAGGTCTCGACGTTGAATGGCCCAGGCACTGCGCCGCGTTATTGCATCGGAGTACACGATGACGTCACTGAGCGTAGGGCCGCGGAAAACGCCCTGCGCGAGAGTGAAGCCCGCTTCCGCAGCTTTTTCGAGCTGCCCATCGTCGGCTGTTCCATCGTCTTTCCCGGCAAGCCCGGCCTTTTTGGCAATAAGCGAATGTCCGAGATGCTCGGCTATTCGCCGGAAGAATTTGGAAAGATATCTTGGACCCAGATCACGCATCCCGACGATCTCGATGAGAGCATTCGCCTCCATGAACAGCTCCTCGCCGGAGAGATTGAGCAGTACACGGTCGAGAAACGCTACGTGCGCAAGGACGGCAGCGCCCTCTGGGTCTACGTTGCGGTCGGCTGCGTACGGAACGTGGACGGGTCGGTCGCGCAGATCTGCGGCTATGCCCAGGACATCACCGAGCGTAAGGCCGCGGACAATGCTTTGCGCGAGAGCGAGGCTCGCTTCCGCAGCTATTTCGAGTTGCCCATCGTCGGCTGTTCCATTGTCACTCCCGGAAAGCCCGGCATTTTAGCCAACGAGCGTCTGGCAGAAATGCTCGGCTATTCCGTGGAAGAGCTTGCACAAATCTCGTGGACCCAGATCACGTTTCTCGACGATCTCGATGACAGCGTTCAGCTCTATGACCAGCTTCTCGCCGGAGAGATTCAGCGATACACGATGGAGAAGCGCTACCGGCGCAAGGATGGCAGCACCATCTGGGCCGATGTTGCGGTTAGCTGCGTGCGGAACGCGGATGGGTCGGTTGCGCAGGTGTGCGGCTTCCTTCAGGACATTACCGATCGCAAGGCCGCGGACAACGCTTTGCGCGAGAGCGAAGCTCGCTTCCGAAGCTTCTTTGAGCTCCCCCTCGCCGGCTGTTTTCTCATGGACCCGGAACCGGCTGGCATTTCCGGCAACAAGCGCCTGTCGGAGATCCTCGGCTATTCCGAGGAAGAACTCAGGCACATGACCTGGCTCCAGATTCTCCATCCCGAGGATCGGGAGACGAGCTTGCAGGATCTCGCGCAGCTCGTTGCGAACGAGATTGACCAGTATTCGAGAGAGAAGCGTTATCTTCGCAAGGACGGCAGCATGATCTGGGCCGACCTTGCGGTTGGATGCGTCCGCGATTGGAATGGCGCGGCGGTTCAGATCTGCGGCCTCGTCCAGGACATCACCGAGCGCAAGGCGGCCGACAACGCCGTGCGCGAGAGCGAGGCGAGGTTTCGAAGCTTTTTCGAGCTTTCCCTCGCCGGCTGCTTTCTCCTGCCCCCGGATGCGGTCGGCATTTCCGGCAACCAGCGCCTGTCGGAGATCCTCGGCTATTCCGAGGAAGAGCTCAGACACATGACGTGGCGCCAGATCCTCCATCCGGATGACCTGGACTCGAGCTTGCGCGATTTCGCCCGGCTCTTCGCCCATGAGATTGACCAGTATTCGAGCGTGAAGCGCTATTTCCGCAAAGATGGCTCCATGATCTGGGCCGAAATTGCGGTCGGCTGCATCCGCGATGAACATGGCGCCCCAGTCCAGATCTGCGGCCTCGTCCAGGACATCACCGAACGCAGACATGCCGAAGAAGCATTGCGAAAAGCGGAAGAGGATTACCGCACCATCTTCGAGCAGTCGGTCTCCGGTATCGTTTGCGTCACCGCGGACGGCAAGGTCCTGGCGGCCAATCCTGCTTTGGCCCGCATCGCCGGATATGACTCGCCCGCCGAGCTCATGGCGAACGCGAACACGCATCTCCTTTGGCGCGATCCTCAGAAACGGTTGGTGCTCCGTGAGCGTCTTGAACAAGCGGAAGTAGTTCAAGGATTCGAGGGTGAGTTTATCCGCCGGGACGGCACGTTTACCTGGGCTTCCATCAGCGGACGCAGAATCGCCGGCAGCGACGGAAAGACCTTGTACTACGAAGCGTTCGTCGAGGAAATCACGGCCCGGAAGCAGCTCGAGCAACAGCTCTTACAGGCCCAGAAAATGGAGGCCATCGGCCGTCTGGCCGGCGGCGTCGCGCACGATTTCAATAACATCCTCGGAATTATCAGCGGCTACACCGATCTGATTCTCACCGACTCCGAGATTTCCGCACGAGTGTCTCAATACGTCACCGAAATTCGCGACGCCGCCAACCGGGCCGCGGACGTCACCCGGCAGCTCCTCGCCTTCAGTCGCAAGCAGGTGCTGCAGGCGCAAGTGCTCGACCTCAACGCGGCGGTGCGGGAAGCTACCACCATGGTCGGCCGACTCGTGGGCGAACACGTCGAATTGGTCACATCGCTGGCCTCGGAATCCGGTCTGGTTGAGATTGACCCCACGGGACTTCACCGCGTTATCCTCAACCTCGCCGCCAACGCACGCGACGCGATGCCGAATGGTGGAAAACTCACCATGGAGACAGCTCGCGTCACGCTGGACGACGTGTTTGAGCCCGGGCGCTACAAAATCCCCGCTGGAGATTACGCCGTGCTCGCAATCAGCGACACTGGTACCGGTATGGACGCTGAAATTCAAAAGCACATCTTCGAGCCATTCTTCACCACCAAAGAGGTCGGAAGCGGCACAGGCATGGGTCTGGCCTCGGTGTACGGAATTATCCAACAGAGTTCCGGACACATTCTGGTTTACAGCGAGCCAGGCCACGGCGCAACGTTCAAAATCTACCTGCCTCGGGTCGCATCCGCGGAGCCAACCTCCCGGAGCCAGCCTCCGTCCTCCATTCCCACCGGGAACGAAAGTGTTCTGCTCGTGGAAGACAACCCTCAGCTCCGGCAGATCACCGCAAAGCTGTTGCGCAAGCTTGGCTATGCCGTCGTGGAGGCGAAAGATGCAAGCGAAGCCATTGCTATTGCCGCTGCGCATCCCGAACCGCCAGACCTGCTCGTTACAGACGTCGTCATGCCGGGAATGAACGGTCAGGAGCTGGCCGACAAGCTGGGCGCCCTGTATCCGACGCTGAAGATCCTATTCATCTCCGGTTACACCGACACCATCATCGGAGATCGAATCACGTCGCGCGGAGCCGTCTTTCTCCAAAAGCCATTCAGTAGCGACGACCTTGCGGCAAAACTGCGCAAGGCCCTGGCGAAGCCCGTCAACACTGCCACGTAATCCCGCAAGCAACGGGAGTCGAGTCTGGAGCAGGCCACAAATCGGGTCGGGGAGAGCCTTGACTTGCCCGCGCGGCCACTTGGCCCCCGCGCATTGGCACAGGGCGGACCTTGGGCCGGTACAATCAATAACCGATGCCTGGCGAAAAACAAGGAGACTCTCCTGAGGAGAAGCCTTTGACTCCGGCGGAGCTGGTCCGGACGGAGGCCGCGGCGCTGGAGGGCCTTGCGCGGCGGCTGGATGGAGCCATGGCGGAACCCTTTGGACGGGCCGTCGAGCTGATCCTGCGCTGCGGCGAAGGCAACGGGCGCGTGGTGGTGACGGGGATGGGCAAGAGCGGCATCATCGCCCAGAAGGTTGCGGCCACGCTCAGTTCCACCGGGTCGCCGGCGTTGTTCCTGCATCCGGCGGAGGCAGTGCACGGGGACTTGGGTGTGCTGATGCCGGGGGACGTAGTGATCGCGCTGAGCGCAAGCGGGGAGACGGAGGAGATTCTGCGGCTGCTGGCGACGCTAAAGCGCAAAGGCGATGCGCTGATCAGCTTCTGCTGCAATCTGGGGTCGACACTGGCGACGGCGAGCGATGTGGCGCTGGACTGCGGTGTGGAGCGCGAGGCGTGCGGGCTGAACCTGGCGCCGACGGCATCGACGACCGCGATGCTGGCGCTGGGAGATGCTCTGGCGGTGGCTGTGAGCCTGCGTAAGGGATTCAAGGCGGAGGATTTTGCCGAGCTGCACCCG
>Ga0335074_10013983_pt1 | contig 11270 bp, 10 predicted proteins | sample Lox_Sample_23_FD_206715 | JGI IMG/M metagenome (GOLD analysis project Ga0335074, IMG submission 206715) | Soil microbial communities from Loxahatchee National Wildlife Refuge, Florida, United States - Lox_Sample_2.3 | ecosystem: Environmental > Terrestrial > Soil > Wetlands | place: USA...
GCCGCCAATAGATCGCTTGCCCCATTGGCCACCAGCGAATGCTGCTCAAACGCCGGATCGCACTGTACAAACACCCCCACCCGCACAATCCGCACTAGCCTGTCCCAATGACCGTCGATCACATCCTTTAGCACCGCCAAAGCATTAACGGCGGCAAGCTTCGCCGCTTCCTTCGCCTGCTCTACGCTCACGGGGTTTGGAACCTTGCCCAAGTAGACGACTTTCCCTTCGCGGCTCGGCAACTGCCCGCTGATAAAAACCAGTTGTCCGGTATTGACCGCAGTGACATAAGAAGCCACGGGCTTGGGCGCCGGCGGCAGAACCAGTCCCATCTTCTGTAAATTCTCTTCAATCGAATTCATAAAAAAACCTATAAATTGTAGAGCAGCCTCTCCAGGCTGCTCTATAGGAGAATAGGCTGGAGAGCCCTGTTCTACAATGCTCGGGCCAAAAGCCTAAGCTACTAATGCATTCTTCTCAATCATTTAAAAATCTAGCTCAGACTCCCCAGCATGAGCATGTGACCGTAAGATTCACAGTTAATAAACGGTGGGTCCGCATGCTCACTAAACGCATTCGTCGACAATGCTGCATAAAGCAAAAATCTGTTTGACAAAACAAAAATATTAGCTATTATGATAATTGAAATATACCTATCCAAAAGGGCGATGGAGTTCGCCCTAACCGCCCCATGTCCATGGGGCTGATAACTCCTATCGGGCTTTACCCAATGGAAATATGTCAGCGCATTCGTGCTGGATTTCCTGCCCGTAGGGTTTTCAGTCGTAGCATTCCGGATAAGCAACTCGCGGATATTCTTCTCCGCGGATTCGCTTCTCTTAGGATGCTGAACATGGCGTGGCAACGTGCGAATTCTGATTCTCTCCGATATTCACGCCAATATTTGGGCGCTTCAGGCCGTGGAAAAAGACGCCGGTCCCGTTGATTATGTCCTTTGCGCGGGTGATTGTGTAACTTACGGCACTCGCCCCGGCGAAACTGTTCAATGGCTTCAATCGCATCGCGCTATTGTCGTCAGAGGAAATCACGATCACGCAGCAGCCTTTAATCAGCACCCGCACGCCGCACCACAAAAAGCTCATTTGGCTCTGACCCTCAGAGATTGGACGCGATCTAAACTCCATGATGCTCAATTAAGCTGGCTCTCTCGGCTGCCGCTGGAACTAACCTGGGAAATTAACGGCGTCCGCTTTGTGCTGGTCCACGCCACACCGGTGGATCCTCTTTACGATTACCGAATTACCCCTAAGGCCTCTGATGATTTGCTTGAGGAGGCTGGAATGATGACCGTTTGTGGCGAAGTGCTTGTGGTAGGCCATACGCATCTACCGTATCAAAGACGATTTTGGCAGATAAAAATGGTCAATCCAGGATCCATCGGACAACCGCTGGATAACGATCCGCGCGCTGCATATGCCATCTGGGATAACGGGCAAATAACATTGAGGCGAACAGCCTATCCGCAAACAGAACTGATTCGATCGCTTGATGAACTATCTCTCTCGGAAGATTTATACGTAAGCCTCAGAAAATCATTTGAACTTGGTCGGTTGTTTTAATCTTTAAAGGAGATTTGATCATGTCCGGAAAAATTTCTCGAGTGCACGCCATGGAAATTCTGGATTCGCGCGGCAACCCTACCCTTCGTGCTTTCGTGGAGTTGGATAACGGGATACACGCTTCAGCATCCGTTCCATCCGGCGCTTCGACTGGAATAAGCGAAGCGCTTGAACTTCGTGACGAAGATATGGCCCGATATGAGGGAAAAGGAGTTCTCAACGCGGTTCAGAACGTCAATGCGCGCATTGGGCCGCGCTTGATAGGAATGAATCCAATTGAACAAAAGAAAATTGACCACCTCATGATTGAATTAGACGGCACGGCGAACAAATCCAAACTCGGCGCCAACGCCATTCTAGGCGTCTCTATGGCCGTCGCACGCGCAGCGGCAATGAACGTTGGCCAGCCGTTGTATCGTTATTTAGGAGCTGAAAGGTCAGCCTTGCTTCCGATCCCTATGATTAACATTATCAACGGCGGAAAGCATGCTGATAACAACCTCGACTTCCAGGAATTTATGGTGATTCCAATTGGCGCCAAGACCTTTTCCGAAGCAATTGAATTCGGCGTGGAAACATTTTGGGCTTTATGGAGAACTCTCGCCAAATATGGATATTCCACCGACGTCGGCGATGAAGGAGGGTTTGCGCCAGACCTTAAAAACAATGAACATGCGTGTCAATTACTCGTAGAAGCCATCTCCGCGGCAGGATTTATCCCCGGTAACGAGGTGGCGATTGGGCTTGACCCAGCGGCAACCTCCTTTTTTGATGGAGAATGTTATAACCTGAAGCGATCGGGACAGGGACGCCGCACTTCAGAGGAAATGATCGCGTTGTATTCCATGTGGATAGATAAGTATCCGATTATTTCCATTGAAGATGGTTTTGCCGAAAATGACTGGGAAGGTTTTGCCCAATGTACCGCATCATTGGGAAAGGCTACCCAGATTGTCGGTGATGATCTTTATGTAACCAATACGGACTTCATTCGTCGTGGTATCGAACTGAAAGCAACAAATGCGGTACTCATTAAACTCAATCAGATCGGCACCTTAACGGAAACAATCGATGCCATTAGTCTGTGTCAGCAAACGGGATGGAATTACATTATTTCGCATCGATCAGGTGAAACCGAAGATACTTTTATCGCTGATTTCGCTGTGGCCATGCGTAGTGGACAGATTAAAACCGGTTCGGTATGCAGGGGAGAACGTGTTTCCAAATACAACCGCCTGCTTGAAATTCAGGCTGAGCTTGGCAAGCAAGCGGTATTTCCCACTCAACTCTCAAACCGCTGAATACGTTGATGCTCTGGTGGTTAATCTTGGAGGAAGACAGAGCGTTCGTGGTGGCAAAATATAAGGGGCAGCACAAAGGCGGCGATGATGTCACGCAAAGATGAGATCGATCCCGAAACCCGCCGCGAAAATGCCATGCGGCCAAGCCAGTATCTTGGCTACGATCATCATCGTTTGGCCCTGTATTTTATCGGACGTGAAGCGCTTGAACCTGCAGAAATCGAATTTAAACGCGCCGTTTGGCTCAACCCTTATCAGAATTTATTCCGCTATAACCTGGCGAAATGCCTGTGCATGAGGAAAAAGTTCACGGAAGCGCGGCAGGTGCTTGGCGAATTATTGCAATTATGGCCCGATGATAAACGAGCGCAAGATTTGTTATTTGAACTCAAAAACAAAGTCTGAATCCACTAGGTTTACAGTGGATTCCATCGAGCAATCGGAGTTACACATGACGTTTCACGAGGCACGTGCTGACGGTGAATATTCCGCTCAAGGCAATAAATACCCCGGGGGTTTGGCCGCTGTTGCCGTTATCCACGAAATCTTTGGAAATATTAAACCACGTGACTTCTCGGTAGTGTTTTGGGACGGTTCGGTCTGGGAGGCGGAAACCCATCAGGCCAGATTCCGGCTGATTTTTCGAGCGCCCGAAGTAGTCAGGTCCATGTTCTTGCAGCCCAGTTCTCTCACATTCGGCGAGGCCTACGTTTTTGGAGACTTTGATGTAGATGGCTCTTTGCGAGAAGTCTTCCCTTTGGCGGACCGGCTTTTCGAATGGAAACCTGAGGTTTTACAACGCGTACGACTGGCGAGATTATTGCTTGCGATTCCAAGTTCTTCCAATCGTACGATACCTGGACGAGTGTGGAAACCCGAGAGTCTGTTCTTAGGCCGGCGGTCTCGCCATCGTACTCAGCAGGCAATTGCCTTCCATTACGATCTGCCAGTGGAGTTCTGGCGCCTTTGGCTCGATCCGCGGATGGTGTACAGTTGTGCTTATTTTCAAACACTTCAAACATCATTACAAGAGGCGCAAGAGCGGAAGCTCGACTACATCTGCAGAAAGCTGGAACTCCAACCGGGAGATCGCCTTCTTGATATGGGCTGTGGATGGGGAAGTCTCATTGAGTATGCCGCGCAGCATTACGACATTGTTGCCCATGGCGTAACTTTAAGTGAGCAGCAGGCCAAGTTCGCTGCAATGCGCCTCCGGGAAGCAGGTCTGAGCGACCGGGTAAAAGTCGAGGTCATGAACTTCCTGGATGTGGACGGGGTCTATGACAAAATTGCCAGTGTGGGCTCGGTGGAACACGTCCCGGAAGCGGCTCTATCAAGCTATTTTTGCAGAGCTTTCCATCTCCTGCGTCCCGGCGGGTTGTTCCTGAATCACGGAATCACCCGGTTTCCAACGCTTCCCATTGAATCGGGGACATCTTTTCTCGATCGTTACGTTTTTCCCGATTACCATTTAGCGACAATTGCCGAAACAATTGAGCAGGCGGAGGTGGCCGGCTTTGATATTCTGGATGTTGAAAATCTTCGCGAACATTACGCCCTGACGCTGCAGTATTGGTACGACCGATTGCGGGCAAACCGTGAGCAAATAACCACAATCATAGGTATAGAAGGATATCGTGTTTTTGAGCTTTGTTTATTGGGTAGCGAACACGAATTCCGCCGTGGCCTCATGGGGCTGCATCAAACGCTATTGAGAAAACCTTCAAACGAATATTCTAGGGCACCGGTGACCCGTGAGCATTGGTATACGAAAACTTGAACTGGAATTCGAACTTTCAGCTCGCCTGTGGTGTAATTTGGCAAGCAATATCTTGCATAAATGCTTCCGTTAGAGTAGTTATTTGTAAAAGGCAATGGAGTTTGCCTTCCCACAACGGGAAAACCGCCTTCAGGCTGATGACTCCTACTGAGCCTGTGTGGTATCAGTAGGATTTTTTATGTTCTTATATCTTCTCGTCGCCATCGGCAGCGCCTTGGGAGGCGTTTCTCGTTTCTGGTTTTCCGGTCTCATCGCCAATCGCTTCGGTCAGTCGTTTCCTTGGGGCACGCTTTTTGTTAATGTCACAGGCTCATTTATCATCGGTCTATTTGCAACTCTGACGGCTCCGGAGGGAAGGTGGCTGGTTGGTCCGTCGGGACGCAATTTTTTTATGACTGGTTTCTGCGGTGGTTACACCACATTTTCTTCATTTAGCCTGCAAACCCTTAGCTTGGCTCAAGATGAGGAATGGCTTTACGCCGGTGGCAATGCCGTGTTGAATTTGGTGCTGTGTCTCCTGGCCGTCTGGCTGGGATACGTGATGGCGAAGATTATCAACCCAATGAAAGGAGCCTAATCTTGCATCTACCTCACGATGCCGTGTTGTTGCGGATCTTCATTGGTGAAAGCGATCGCTGGCACAGCAAACCGCTTTATGAAGCCATTGTTTTAAAAGCCCGCGAAATGCATCTGGCCGGCGCGACGGTATTGCGTGGTCCAATGGGTTTTGGAAAATCCAGCCGTCTGCATACGGCAAAAATTCTTCGGCTTTCCTATGATTTGCCGTTGGTTATTGAAATTGTAGACGCCGAGGAAAAGATCAACTCCTTTTTGCCGCTGCTCGATGAAATGATGGATGGGAAAGGTGGACTGGTCACACTCGAAAAAGTCCGGGTCATCGATTATCGCGGCGACGCAAATAACGCAATAGGCGCGCCAAAACCATAAAAGGCTCATGATTCAGATGTTGATGGTCAACTTGGCCGCTTGATATGGATCGTTCCGTTCTCAAAACATACGTCAGGGATAAACAGGCGGTGGCACGCTATGTCCGAGCCATTGAACACCACCTCAAGCAGCTTGACGCCCAAGATGATGCCGCTGTCTGCCATGAACTGATGGTGAAACTGGCTGAAGATCGCTTTACTCTGGCGGTTGTCGGTCAGTTCAAGCGAGGCAAAAGCTCGATACTCAATGCCATAATCGGGCGGGAAATTTTGCCGACCGGTGTCCTTCCTCTCACTTCCGTCATTACCATCCTGCGTTTTGGGCCGAAAGAACGACTGATGATTTCCCGCCAAGGTTGGTCCATGGAGGAAGAGGCACCCGTCTCGGCATTACAGCAGTATGTGACTGAAGAAGGCAATTCGGGAAACCGTCAGGGCATAAAGGCGGTGCATGTTGAGTTTCCCTCCCCTTTTTTACGGGGCGGATTGGAATTGGTGGATACGCCAGGAATAGGCTCAGCCATTGAAGCCAATACGGCCACCACTTACGCCTTCGTTCCACAATGTGATGCCATCCTGTTTGTAACCAGCGCCGACAGCCCTCTTGCCGCAGTCGAGTTGAAGTTTCTCGATCTTATCCGCCAATATGTGCGTAAAGTCTTTTTCCTGATCAATAAGATGGATTTGTTGGCCCAGGACCAACAGACGGAGGTCCTGCGCTTCATCGCTGATAATCTCTCCCGGCACACGGGCATATCACAAGTTCAACTCTTTCCTATGTCGTCACGCCTCGCACTGACGGCAAAAATGGCCTACGACACGCTGGGCCTTGCTCAGAGCGGATTACCAGCCCTGGAGGCCTCCTTGGCTCAATTTCTGATCACCCAGCGGAGTGCAACTTTCCTGGCTGCAATCCTGGATCGAGCCGAGGGTTTATTGACACCGGAGCGGCAACCAGAGTTTAGCGAGCTCCGATCTTCTATTAAAGAGTTACGGAATCAGCTTCTCACTCCGTTGGGCGACACCCTCTTAACTCCCTTATCTCAGCCGGTCACGGATCAGGTGCGATCATCCTTAAGGTTGCCGATCAAATTAATCAGGTCCATTTCGATCAAACCAATCCAGGAATCGGATGTGTTAGCGGCCTTAAAGGCTCGGAGTTGCCCTGTCTGCAAATACCTGCACAAAGTCCTATTTGACTTTTTATCCAAGTGGCAATATTCGCTCGCCAGCGACGAAGCCGTCCAGAAAGTTTTCGCCGCAGATGGTGGATTCTGTCCCCTGCACACGTGGCAACTTGCCGCTGTTTCCTCGCCGCAAGGTTTGAGTTTGGGTTACACAGCGCTCTTGGAACATCTGTCGTCCGGCTTGTCGGCAATGGCCGCCCCCGTGGATAATTCAGCTGACTTGGTTGCCAAATTTACCCAAGACTCTAAATCCTGCCGCGTCTGCCGCTTGCTCGCGGCTGGCGAACAGGATTGCCTCCGGCGGCTGGCGGAATTGTTGGCCGTATCAGTCAGCCGTGACATCTATGCTTCGTCACCGGGCTTATGCCTTCCGCATTTGGGAAGGCTTCTTACCGCTATCCATGACGCCGGTATCCGCCACCTTCTTTTAAATGCGGCGGCCCAACGGTTGGATGACTTGGTCGAGGATTTGCAGAGCTTTGCCATCAAGAACGACGCCACACGGCGATACCTGCAAAACAGCGATGAAACCGCTGCCTATTTACGTGGGCTCATCCAGATAGCGGGACTCAAAAGTTTGTGTTTTCCGTGGCGATTCGAAGAGGTATAATATAATAGTTAGGTAGGGATGGAGTCCCCCCGTAATTGCCATTGTGGCTGATGACTCCTGCTGTACAAGTCCATATAGTCTCTTGCAGCGGGGTGAGTCATGGGTATTTTTGGTCCCACTGGTTTCGATGGCGGTTTTGGTGGAACAGGCGACGCTCAGGATGTCCGGATGCAGGAGGCTAGGATTGCCCTGCTCCGGGTTCTGGAATTCACCCGTCATTCAATTAACGACGTAATTAATGATCCATTCGCCAGATTTCGGGTTCTCTACTTCTATAAGGTTGATCGCTTCGTCGACTCATATCTAAAAGAAAAAGAGCGGGAACAATTCGCCAAAGAAGAAGCGAACGCAAGAGTCCTCACACTATGAGCGACTTAAACCTTAACGTTGCCTTTGTGCTGTAGGCCATACGCTGGCATTGGTGATAGGACTGCCCGAATAGTGGTATTCATCTCAAAGGATGATAAAATTTACTCAGGCAATGGAGTTTGCCTGGCCTCGACAACTAGAGGCGAAACGCCCTCCGGCTGATGACTCCTACCGAAAAGGAATTGGAATCGGTAGCGAGTCATGCAAACGAAATGAGCTTTCGCAGTATCCTATTCGAAGAATCGGGCGACAGAAACAGCCAAGAATTACTTGAGCCGCCCCCATTTTTTCATGACTTGAATCTTGACCAGATAGTGGATTCCATTACGTCCGGCAGAGAGGAATACAATCTCAAGCCGTTTTTTTATAACCGTCTAACTGATCTCGCGGGGATCGTGTATCGCCAACAAATCATGCGAGACCTCGAAAACAAATCGCTATTCGAAAGTATCAAATCCTTCTCTGGACAGATGCGAGTCATGCGCGGACATCTCACCGCCGCGGAAAATCGATACTACAAATATTCAAAGGAACGATGGTTCCTTGATGCAGTGGAAATCTATTGTGAAGCCGTAAAGAACTTGCTTGATGATCTGAACCGGGTCGGTCTAAATTCGCGCGGTATGCTGGCTTTCCGGGAGTATTTGGCGCAGTATGCCGAATCCAGCCGTTTCAAAACGCTCTTACTGGAAGCGAAAAAATTAAAATCAGACTTGTCGGCCATTAAATATTCTCTACTAATTAATGGCAACAGAATCTCCGTGCGCAACTATGAATCCGAAATCGATTACAGCATGATCGTTGAAAAAACATTCTCAAAATTTAAACAGGGTGCGGCTAAGGATTATGACGTCAAATTATCGACTCACTCAGGCATGGGCCATGTCGAAGCAAAAATATTGGATCTGGTCGCGCAGTTGAATCCCGATATATTTCAGGCACTCGACGATTATTGCGCAAAGAATAAAGGTCATCTCGATGAAACAGTCATAAATTTTGACCGTGAGATTCAGTTCTACCTTGCCTATATGGACTATATGCAAACATTTGATCGCGCTGGACTTAAATTCTGTTATCCGCAAATTTCAGACACGGACAAGAACATTAGCAACTGCAACGGCTTCGATCTGGCGCTGGCTATCAAGCTCATCCGCGAAAACAGAACTGTCGTTTGCAATAATTTTTTTCTGACTAACATGGAACGGATTTTCGTCATTACTGGACCGAACCAGGGTGGCAAGACGACTTTCGCCCGCAGTTTCGGACAACTGCACTATCTGGCGAGCCTGGGTTGCACCGTCCCCGGCACGGAGGCACGGCTCTTTCTCTTCGATCAGTTCTTTACGCATTTTGAACGTCAGGAGGACATCACGAATCTGCGCGGCAAATTGCAGGATGATCTGTTCAGGATTCATCAGATTCTCACCCAGGCCACACCAAAAAGTATCGTCATCATTAATGAAATTTTCTCTTCTACGAGTGTGAAAGATGGGGTTTACCTTGGCAGACGGGTTTTGGAGAACCTATTGCAACTCGATTTACTGTGTGTTTGCGTGACTTTTCTGGATGAACTCTCTTGCTTAAGCGAAAAAGTCGTCAGCCTTGTTGCTGCGGTCGTACCGGATAATCCTACGCTTCGAACCTACCGGATTGAAAGAAGGCCGGCCGACGGACTTGCCTACGCCCTGGCACTGGCCGAGAAACACCGGCTTACTTATGACCGCCTGAGGGAAAGGCTAAGGCCATGAAAACGCACCTGATGTACCGCGACCACGATTTCGACTTGCAGCACAAGTTACCGCCGAACGAACGGGAGCTGACACAGGATCTGGAACTGAACATATTGTTCGAAGCTATGGCTTGCGGTGATGAATTTCTGTTCCGAGTGGCGAAACAGGCTGTTTTATCAGGTTTACAAGATGATCTGGAAACAATGCTTTACCGTCAGGCGGTACTCCTAGACTGTTTGCATAATGAATCCGTCATAAAGGAAATCTACGCTATCACCGTAGAGGCTATTGAAAGCAAAAGGAAGCGGTGGCTGGGGATATTCAGTCGTTACCCGAGTGGCATACTGTATGAGTCGGTCGAATGGATGAAAATGTTCGTGGACCTTCTCGGCAAACTCAAGCATATCGCTGATGTACATGCCGACAAATTTAATTCAGAGGGTTTCACCGCATTTTTTGAGTTAATCAAAGTGGAATTGACGGATGATTATTTTGTCGTCATCAATGATCATCTCAAAGAACTCCAATTCCGCGAGGGCGTTCTGATGAGCGCCGAGCTTGGTGAAGGCAATGAAGGAACTAATTACGTGCTGCGCAAATCCCTACGCAAGAAGCCAAGCTGGATCCAACGTATTTTTTCTCGGAGGCCGCCAGCATATACCTTTCGAATTGATAATCGTGACGAAGCGGGCGCCCAGGCGCTCTCTAACTTACGGGACCGGGGGATCAATCTGGTCGCCAAGGCGCTCGCCCAATCAGCAGATCACATTCAGAATTTCTTTGTCATGCTGCGAATAGAACTTGCCTTTTATATCGGCTGCGTGAATTTACATCAGCAGCTTGCCCGAATAGGTGTGCCTGTTTGTTTTCCGGTTCCCTTGCCGGCAGGCGCCCATGGACATTCCTGTGGTGGGCTGCGTGATGTCAACCTCGCGCTTATCACCGGCCAAAGCATCGTCGGCAATGACCTGGACGCCCAAGAGAAGAACCTTGTTATTATCACGGGTGCGAATCAGGGTGGAAAATCAACCTTCTTGCGCGGCATTGGCGTGGCGCAACTGATGATGCAATGCGGCATGTTTGTTGCGGCTGAATCGTTCAGCGCAGATATTTGCCGTGGGCTATTCTCGCATTATAAGCGTGAAGAAGATACTGCCATGAAGAGCGGGAAGTTCGATGAAGAACTTAGCCGGATGAGCGGCATTGCCGAAGTGATAACACCGAATTCGCTGCTGCTGTTCAACGAATCCTTCGCGGCAACGAATGAAAGGGAAGGCTCCGAAATTGCCCAGCAAATCGTTCGCGCCTTGTTGGAAGCACGTGTGAAGATTTTCTTTGTGACGCATCTATATGAATTTGCCCACCGTATTTGGGAGGGCAAGATGAATAGCGCCATCTTCCTGCGCGCCGAAAGAGAAGTCGATGGACGACGAACATTCAAATTGTTTCCGGGTGAGCCTTTACAAACAAGTTTTGGCGCCGACTTGTATGAAGAGATATTCGATGGCCCTGCACGGCAAACTTAAATAAAAAAGCGGTTTGGCGTCATAATCCGGCAAAGTGCTTATCCATGAGGCAAAAGGCCTACGAAGCTCGTCACATTATAAATCGCATTGACAAAATGGGTGGACAATAAAATAATGTAGTTTGTTTTGAACCATCGAATGGGGATGGAGTACCCCCATAAACCGTCTCGGTTCACGAGACTGATGACTCCTAGCTTAATCTGTGTCCAAATGCACACGGATTGCGCGGCTTAAAAAAGC
>Ga0335074_10013984_pt1 | contig 11269 bp, 11 predicted proteins | sample Lox_Sample_23_FD_206715 | JGI IMG/M metagenome (GOLD analysis project Ga0335074, IMG submission 206715) | Soil microbial communities from Loxahatchee National Wildlife Refuge, Florida, United States - Lox_Sample_2.3 | ecosystem: Environmental > Terrestrial > Soil > Wetlands | place: USA...
GTTCACCGGATGATCGGGGTTGCCGTCGATATAGCGGATGCGGCCGTCCTTCAGGTGCACGCGAATGCCGCAGCGGCAGGCGCACATGTAGCAGGTGGTGGTCTTGGTCGTGTCGGCGATCGGCGGCGAGGTGTCGATGGTCTCCACCGGCCGGGAAAAGCCGGTGGTCCGGGAAATTGGTTTGTCCGCCAAGTCTCTGCTCCTCCGCCACGCACGGCGGCAGGGCGAGCCTGCGAGCCCACCACCTTGCGCCGCACCTTCAGGGTATTGTCAGGCCGCTGCGACGGTCCGCAGGCGCGCCCGAGGGATCGTCGCCGCCACCATATGCCCCGACGGGGTGACATTTCTACCCACCCTCTGGAATAGGGCAGATTCTTGCACGACGCAGATCCTCGGGAGCATGGCAGGGTGCAGCCGGTCGGCTGCCGGATAAAGGGAGGCGTAAGGCACCCTCCCTATCCCTGGTACGAGGGGGCGAGGCGAGGCTGCCGTAGGACCTTGGGGCATTCGGCCCCTCTCGGCGCGCCCCTGCCTCAAACAGGGGGAGCCGGTTCCCGATGCCGGCGTTGAGGCGCCTCATCGAATACGGCACCGGCCAGAGACACCAATTGCTCGGCCGTGCCGGTGTAACCGGCACGGTCGGCATCCTGGGCAAGTGTTGCCACGCGGTCCGACGCACCAGCGGACTGACCGTGGCCCGGCGCAGCAGGGTCGATAGACAGGCACGCTGGAGTGTGGAGGTATTCTCCCTGGTCCGGCCGTTCTGGCCGCGCGCCAGAGTACGCCTGCATTCTTGAATCGAAGGTTAACTTCCGGCGGATTCGCGCAGCGCCAGCACGCGCAAAGCGGAGGCCAGCGGCTGGCCCGGGGCACGTGCGGCGTCCGTTGCAGCGACCAGGGCGGACAGGGTTTGGCCCCGCGCCGCGGCGACCAGGATCAGCGCATCCCAGAACGCCTCTTCCAGCGCCACGCTGGTGCGATGACCCGCCAAGGAAAAGCTTCGCTTCACCAGCCCAGTCAGCCGTGGTCTCCTTCCAACTACGTCTCCGGCCATCTGTTTCTCGGGCCATCTGTTTCTCGGGCCGTCTATTTCCCGGGCCTGTTTCTCGGGCCACCTGTTTCCTGGGCGAGCCCCTGCCGCGGAATTGCATCGACGGAGTGTGTCCCCGCCCGGAGCCGGCCTGCCAGAGCGTCGGCACGGCGAGAAGTCTCCACCGGAGCCGCCTGGCGCCTATGCCTGCCAGCTTGTCATACCCGGAACCCCGGATTCAAAGCAGTAACGACTATGCGGGACGAGGCAGGGGTCGCGGCGATGTGTTCGCCGGCAAGCCGCCTGCGTGATCGAGGCAGCCGCATCGCAACGTCGCCGCTGAGCATGCGATTCCCGCATTTGGACGCTTTCCCTGCGGGACGCGACATGATCGCGCTTGCGTGATAGACGATCGCCCGGCCTTTGCGTTTGAGCCGCGATCCCCCGCCGGGCTCGCACGGAAGGGGGATGGGATGGTCTGGAGAAAGGCGACACCCCTGGCACTGCTGGCCCTGGCACTGCTGGCATTGACCATCGGCAATTCGGTGCGCGCAGCAACGCTCGAGGTCGGTCCCGGCAAGAAGTACGACAAGCCGAGTGCCGCGATCGCCGCCGCCCAACCCGGCGATGCGATCGATATCGCTCCTGGCCAGTATTACGACTGCGCCGTTATCAGGCAGGACAACCTCACAGTCGAAGGTACCGGTCCAGGCGTGGTGTTGACCGACACGACCTGTAACGGCGAGGCGCTGCTGATCACCGACGGCAACAACATCACGATCCGCAACCTCACCTTGCAGGACGCACGAGCGCCGGGCGGCAACGGGGCTGGCATTCGCGCCGACGGCGGCAACCTTACCGTCGACCACGTGCAGTTTCTGAACAATCAGGACGGAATCCTCTCCGCCTCGAATCCAGACGCCAACATCCGTATCATCGACAGCGACTTCGTGCACAACGGCACCTGCGAGAAGTCCTGTGCCCACGCCGTTTCCATCGGTGCGATCAACGCCTTGGATGTCGAGCACACTCGGTTCTTCGATACCCAGCAGGGACGTGACATCAGGTCGGGTGCCCGGCTGACGGAAGTGACCGACTGCGATATCGAGGACGGCCCTGGCGGCACGTCAAGCAATCAGATCGACATCTTTCATGGCGGATCGCTGGTGGTGACCGGAACCAAAATGGAGAAGGGGCCAAAGAGCGAAAATCACGCCTATGCCATCACGATCGGCGAGGAAGGCGTCACGCAGCCAACTGACAAGATCGTCATCCGCAACAATATATTCATCAACGATTCCGGACATCCGGCTACCTTCGTGCGGAACATGACCGCCACGCCGGCGCAACTGAACAATAACAAATTCACTGGCGACGTGCGCCCGTTGGAAGGAGACGGCTCGTCGAGCTGATCGGCAGGCGCAGTTGTTCGCAGGCCCAGGCCGCGGCCTCGGCCACCACGGGATCGGGGTCAGCCTGCAGGCGCGCCGCCACCTGCCGCAGCGACGGGTCGCGTGAATTGCCGATTGCAACCAGTACGTTGCGCACGAAGCGGTTTCGCCCGATCCGTTTGATCGGCGAGCCGGCAAACGTGGCGCGGAATCCGGCATCATCCAGCGCCGCCAGTTCGGCTAGGCGCGGGGCGGTCAGGTCGTCGCGTGCCAGCAGTTTTGCGTGCGGGGTGGTGCGGGCGAAGCGGTTCCAGGGGCACACCGCCAGGCAATCGTCGCAGCCATAGATGCGATTGCCCATCGCGGGCCGCAGCGCATGCGGGATCGGCCCTTCATGCTCGATCGTCAGGTAGGAAATGCAGCGCGTGGCATCGAGACGATACGGCCCGGGGAACGCGTCGGTGGGACACACCGACAGGCACCGCGTGCAGGACCCGCAGCGATCGGCGTGCGGCGCGTCGGGCGGAATGTCGAGCGTGGTGTAGATCTCGCCAAGGAGCAACCAGGAGCCGTGCGTGCGGGAAACCAGGTTGGTGTGCTTGCCTTGCCAACCGAGGCCGGCCTGGGCGGCGAGCGGCTTTTCCATCACCGGGGCGGTATCGACGAACACCTTCACCCCAGGCCCGAAGCGCGACACGACGAACTGCGCCAGGTGCTTCAGCATGCCCTTCATCACGTCGTGGTAGTCGCGGTTCCGGGCATAGACTGAAATCGTACCGCGATCCCGCTGCTCCAGCGTGGCGAGCGGATCGTCCGGTGGCGCGTAAGAGAGCCCGAGCGCAATCACGCTGCGTGCCTCCGCCCACAGCGCGCGGGGGTGGCTGCGCTGCCCGGCGCGCGCGGCGAGCCAGCCCATGTCGCCGTGCTGGCCCGCGGCGAGGAAGGCCGCGAGGCGTTCGCGCGCCTCGGGGCCCAGCTCGGCTTGACAGAAGCCAACCGCATCGAAGCCGAGCGCAAGCGCGCGGTCGCGGATCGCTGCCTTTGCGTTGGTCAGCGGAGGCCGGTCGGCAATGCGGTGGCTGTCGGACTGCGGCATTGCGCTAATTTCAGCCCGCGGCGGTAGACGTTCAATGCGCCTTGCTCACCGCGTGGCAGCCATCATATCGCAGGCCGTGCCGGTAGCAGCCTCGCGGCTCTCCCGGTCCAGGCGCGGGAAGCGCCCGGCCGCCAAGGCATCGAGGCTTGGCACCGGCAGGTGCATCACGGCGGCGTAGTGCCAGGACCAGGCGAGCACATCCTCCACGAACGCCCGCGTCGCGGCGTTGGGCATCGCCTCCAAAAACAGAAGAGGATCGCCGGCCGCGTTGACGCGATCTGCCCAGCGGCGCAGCTCGAATGGTCCCTGCTTGTAAGCGGCCAGCAGCCGGATCAGGTCGCCGTCGATCACATCGTCACTGGCGAGCTGCAGCAGATAGCCCTGGCCGATTGCCAGGTTCACGGCCGGATCGTGCAGCCGCGCCGTCCGCATGCCCGCTAGCGAGCGGGCGCCGCTGACCGTCCAGGCACTGGCCGGTTTGATCTGCATCAGTCCAACGGCACCGTCGCGCGACACTGCGCCAGCGTGGAAATCCGATTCATGGTGCACCAGCGCGTAGACGAGTGGCGGATCGACCACGAAACCGCCGGCTGGTTGCAGGGGCGGCGGTGCAGGTCCGCGTGGTGCGGCATAGACGGCGCCTTGCAGCTCGGTGCTGAGCCCGGTCAGGCCGACGGCGCGCGCGACCAGGCGCAGCGTCTGCGCCAACGCGGCGTTCTCGCCCGCATCGGCCCACAGCAGACGGAACTCGGCCTCGGCGCGGCGCATTTGCCCGATCTGCAGCAGCGCGAAGGCGCGTCTCCCGGCGGGCGTCGCCGCCAGCGCAGCGAGATCGGCGGGGCCGAGGGTTGCAAGGGGTGTACAGGCGGACGACGGCCGCAGGGTGCGGGCAGCGATGCGGCCATAGAACGAATCATGTTCCGCCGCGGCGCGGCGCAGCCAGACGATCGAGGTGCTGCGATCGGCCTGGCGTTGCGCGGCGCGGGCGCCCCAAAACGCGGCGGCGGCACGCGCGGGAGCGTTAGCGGCGGCTCGCCAGGCCGCTTCGAAGAACGTCAGGGCCGCGGAGACATCGTCGAGCCGCCATGCTGCAAGTCCCCCGGCGAACAAGGCCTCACCGCTGCCGGGCAGCGAGGCCGGACGGGACAGCAGCGGCTCGGTCGCCGTAACCGCGGCGGCATCGCGATTTTGCACGAACAAGGCGCGCGCCGCGGTGGGGGAGGCAATGGCGGGCCGATGCCGGGACGAGCGTTCCGGCCGGAAAAAGCTCACGATGGGAATTGCCGGGGCGGTCGTCTCGAGCGTGTCGGGGGCGATGCGGGCGCGCAGCGCACGGATCTCGAGTGCCTCGGGCTGGTCGCCGTAATGGGCCAGCCAATCGGTCAGCTCCGCGGCGGTGGGATGCGCCCAGCCGCCAAGATAGCGGTCGGCGAGGATCGCGCCGAGCAGGAGATGACTGTCCAGTTGGGCGGTGTCGCGGGCGGCGTCGGTGATATCGCCTTTGGCCTGGAGGGCGAAGATCTTGCGGATGCGGGCGGCTTCGCTGGGGGCGAGCGGCTGGGGCAGTGCCACCTCCGCGGTGCTGCCCAACGCCAAGCGCGGCACCGCGAATGCCGTTTGGTCGTCCGTACCGCGCATCGTCTGCGCATGGGCAATAGACGAGTAACCCACGACGGCAAGTGCCGCGTAGAATATCCACCCCCAATGCAACAGACGGCGGGTCGATGGAGACCTGCCCCCTTGCATCCGCACACAATACACGTGCCCGTGACGGTTGGCAATACGGCCGGTCAGACTGCCTCGTGAGCGGGGCGGTCGGGGGTGGCTGGGCAGTATTGGCGATTATGGGTTTTATATGTCTGGGGGAATTCTGAAGAAATACTGCTGTTGCATTCGTTGCTTGATAGTCATGTCCTCACCCTCGCGGGAGGGGCAATGTCCGACCGGTCCCGCATGGCATTACCGGGCGCCGCTGGAGCGCGGTGTGCCGCTTCGTCGGCCATGTGCCACGGATATGCCGTATGTGCGGCGGCTACCGGCCGCGTCCTGCGCGACGCACAAGGCCCTGCTGTTTGCTGCCGGCGAAAACGCCGGAGTGTATCCCTTATCCCGATTTCACGACTGCAAGGTAAATTGCCCGCGTCGCTTGTGGACGGCCGGTGCGCATCTTCACTGGTGTCCGGTTCGCTGAGCCGCGGTTACGTAAAAGTCGTCTCGACATAAGGGGCTTTCGCAAGTCGTTCCTGAGGCGGATTTTAATACAGATCGGCTGTCTCCCGGCGGTCTGCGGCGCAAAATCCGCCATTGCTCGTTGTTAGGGTGCCCGGTACCAGGCAATCCAGCTACCCAGCTACACATCGGCGCGGCCCATTCTACTCAAGTAAACAGAGAAACTGTCGATACCATCTGCAACCATCAATTCGAGACGCAGATGCTAGTCGGTTACGGACAAAGGACCTTGTGCGCACCTACATCTTGTGCCGAACACCAGTGGCGCATCTTATTGAGTTGCCGCCCGACCGAGGCGTCGCAATGCCGCCGACACGCTGTTGATTCCCGCGACCGAGTTCTCCCGCAACTTCGATCGGTACGACGCGGAAGCCTCCCGTGCAGACCTCGTGAAGATCGTGCACGACGGCACGGTCATCGGGGCCTACCTCTCAGCTCGCGAACTCGCTCACTACGAACGGCTGAAGCGGCGTGAGGCGGAAGTGCTGCGGGTCGGTGAACTGCTGTCGGGCGTGATCGCCGACCTCGAGGCGGCCGAGTTCGGCGCCAGGCCGGGGTGAAGCTGCCGCCGCCATTGGTCGGCCTGGTTATCTGTGCCCTGAGGCAACAACAGCCACCGCGGTGTCGGGGCGTAACGATCGCCCCCTGTTGCGCCAACGGCCGGCGCTCGCGGCCAAGCTCCGCCAGCAGGAACGCCTCGCCGATCAGGTCGGGCCGCACCGCGTCCGCGCCGTCGCCTCCCACCGGCGCCAGCGCGTCTCGCAGCAGCGCCACGAGTTGGTCGTCCCGTTTGGCCGAGCGGTCGCGGAGCAACGCCCGTTCCTCCTGCACCAGCGCGGCCGCTGCGTCCGGGTCGCAGCCGCCCTGCAGCGTGACGCAGGCTGCCCGGTAGGCACCAGCTCGGCGTCGGCACCGATGCCATGGGCGCGGGCTTGCAGGCGCTCGCGTTCCCGCCCGGCGAGCCGCTCGGCCAGGTTCAGCCGCCGCATCGCCAGCGCCGAGGGCGCGCCGGCCTCGGCGGCAACGATGCCCGCCATCAGCAGGAACATTGGCTCGGTCTCGATGTCGGCGCTGCCGAGGCGGCGGTCGAACAGCGGATCGGCGCCCGCCGGCGGCACCGGCGGCCGCGGCACGGGTGGCGGCCTCGGCAGCAACGGGATCGGGAGCAACATTGCCTGGGGCAAGCAAGGCGCGGCGATGCTCCGGATCACGCAACGGCCCCAGCAGCAGCGGCGCGTCCTCGTCGATCAGCGCATCGCGCCCGTGGCCCGTCAGACTGCTCGGCTGGATCAGTTCCGCCCACCAGCCTGCGTCCCGCGCGGCATGGCGTTCCAGCAGCAGGAAACGCAACGGCAGTTCGTCCGGCGCGGCGATCCCCGCGGCCAGTTCGTCCAGGCAGGCGCGCAGCACCGGCAAGGCGTAGGCGGCGTAGTCCACCACCACCAGAGTCGGCTTGTCCCAGCGCCACTCGGAGGGGTGGTGCGTCGCGTGGAACCGCTTCAACTCCTCCTGGCGGACGAAGCCGGCGACCGAGCCCTGCGTCTCGGCCCATCCGCACAGCTCGATCGCGAGGCGAGGTCGTCCCGCATGTCGGGATCGCGCAGCACGCGACGCCACGCATGCTCCACAACATCGGAGAACAGGCTGCAGGGCGCACTATCGACGCCAAACACATCCGGCTGCACCTTCGCCGCCCTGTCGAGATAGAATGCCACCGCCTGCGCTTGCGTCAGCCCGGCCTCGATCAGTTCGCGGCCCCGGGGCACGATCCGCGGCACTATGTCGGTGATCGCCGCCACGGCGTTCTCGAGTTCGACGGCCGAATCAGGATCGTCGCGCAGTTTGCCTTCGAGCAAGGCGTCCACGTCCCGGGACACGGCAGCGGTGCATCGAAGCAGTATCGCATCTGCCTGCCGGGCGTGGCGGCGCCAGAGGAAATGTCCCATCCACGCGGCACCCAACAGCGTTTCGACCACGGCAAGTGTGCCGATCCCATGCGTGGCCGCGGTGCCGCAGCATATCGCCGTTGCCGCCAGCAGCGCCGTCAGCTTCTCGGTGAATTTAGCGCCGAACGGTACATCGCCCCGCTTGCACTGCCATCTGGGCATGCATCATGGAAGTTTGACATTGTTGAGACGGCAAAAGCAATGGTTATGTCGGCGCGGGATTGTTCACGCCGGGAGCCTTCACCGCTTCACCGGCGCGGCGCGATGGCGGCCGGCGGCGAGCGGCGCACCCGGCGAAGCGTGGTGGTCGCCGCGGGATGACAGCGGCACGGTAGCATGGCCGCAGCCCGAATTGCTCACCGGAAGAAGCTTCCTCGCCCATCCATCCTGCTTGATTCCCCCCCGGCTTTACGTCACACACGCGCGCCCGGCATCTCCACGGGCGGCAGGCCCATCCGAACCACCCTCCCAGACGCAAGAGAGCTTCATGCGCGATACCGGCGAATTCCTGTTCACCTCCGAATCCGTCTCCGAGGGCCACCCCGACAAGGTCGCCGACCGGATCAGCGATACCGTGCTGGATGCTTTCCTCGCCGCGGACCCCTACGCCCGTGTCGCTTGCGAAACGCTGGTCACCACCAACCGCGTCGTCCTCGCCGGCGAAACGCGCGGTCCTGCCACCGTCACGCCGGATCTGCTGGCACACCTCGCCCGCATGGCGATCCACGACATCGGCTACGATCAGTCCGGCTTCAGTTGGCAGAAGGCCGATATCGCCTGCCACCTGCACGCGCAGTCGCAGGACATCGCCCAAGGCGTGGACGCGGGCGGCAACAAGGATGAGGGCGCCGGCGACCAGGGCATGATGTTCGGCTACGCCTGCCGCGAGACCGACGCGCTGATGCCGGCGCCGATCTATTACGCCCACGCCATCCTGCATCGCATCCGCGAGCTGCGCCACATCCAGGACAAGTCGGTGGAAGGCCTGCTGCCCGACGCCAAGAGCCAGGTCACGCTGCGCTATGTGGACGGCAAGCCGGTGGGTGCCACCTCCGTGGTGGTTTCGACCCAGCATGCCGGGGAACTGGAGCAGCCTGAGATCAAGCGCATGCTGTGGCCGATCGTGGCCAGCACGCTGCCGACCGGCTGGATGTGCCCCGAAGCCGAGTTCCACGTGAACCCCACGGGCAAGTTCGTCACCGGCGGTCCGGACGGCGATTGCGGCCTGACGGGACGCAAGATTATTGTCGACACCTACGGCGGCGCGGCCCCGCATGGCGGTGGCGCGTTCAGCGGCAAGGACCCGACGAAGGTGGACCGCTCCGCCGCGTATGCCTGCCGTTACCTTGCAAAGAACGTGGTGGCGGCGGGGCTGGCCGACCGCTGCACCATCCAGATCAGCTACGCGATCGGCATTTCCCGGCCATTGTCGGTGTATGTGGACCTGCAAGGCACGGGCAAGGACATCGACGAGAAGAAGCTCGACCGCGTGCTGAACGACGTGATGAACCTGTCGCCGCGCGGTATTCGCGAGCATCTGCATTTGAACAGACCGATTTATGTACCGACCTCGGCGTATGGGCATTTCGGCCGCACACCCGATGAGGAGAAGGGCACCTTCACCTGGGAACGCGCCGATCTGGTGCCCGCGCTGCACGCTGCGCTGGGGCGCTGAGGGAAAGCCCGTCGGTCATGGCCGGGCCCTGACCCGGCCATCCGCTAGCGTTGGCCGGCATGCGCTGTCCGCAACCGCGCCCGATTCGCTCGGGACGATGACGCGCGGAGGCCGGGACCATGATCACAAACCGTTGATGACGCCTCTTTCGCATGCATCGATACTGCAACCGTTTTGAAAGAGGTTTCAGCTACGCTTCACCCAACAACGGTCTCGTCCGGGTAGGAGGCCATGAAGCAAATTTCCTTCTCAATCCGCCGGGATGTTCGGCTGGGGTCGATCGTCGCGGATCAGCAGGTTGACGTATACGATGCGCTGGAACGCAGGGACCAGATCAACCGCATGATGCGCCGGCGGCTGTCGGACGAATTGGAAAGCCTGATCCGCAGGGCGTGCCAGCGCGGCCATCTCGGCACCGCCGAGGAACTGCTGATGGTGCTGCGCAATTTGGTGGATTGGGAAAAGGAACATTTCCCCCACGGCCGCCGCCCGATCGACGACATGATCGAGCGCGTCGCGGCGGAACTGAATGCCGCCAAGGCGCAAAGGGACGCTGCATAACGCGGAATGCCCGCGTCGGGTAATGGGTGCCGACAACCGCTCGGTCGGCACGCTTTGTTTCGAAAGCCTTTTCCAACGCCGGGGGCTGCTGAGAGCCGCGCAGCGGTTCGATGCTGACTGCTGCATGCGTGCGGCCCGGAATGATGGGCGGCGTGGCCGATGCACTTTCATTCAGCCACTGGTCGACCGCCGCGGCCGGCGGCTACCCGCAATGACGAATGCGCGCTGCGCAATGGCAATGTATGACTTCTCTAATTCTCCCAGCGCGTCACAACCGGCAGAACTTCCTCCCCGAATAACCGCATCGACGCCGCTGCGTCCTGCACCGAGATGTCATTGAAATTGACCTGCAGCGAGGCAATCTCGAACCCGCCCACCTGACGCTTATAGGTGGCGATCGTGTCGAGGATGTGTTCCGGCGTCCCCACCCACACAGCGTTTTTCGCCGCCAGCGTATCGAACGTCTCCTGCGACAGGCCGGCAATGATCTTGTCATAGCCCGGATAGTCGGCCGACGCCTTGCCTTGCAGCCAATCGGACGCCGCTGCCACCAGCGAGCGCAAATACCGCTCCACCGGCCCACGTGCGATCTGCTCCGCCGCCGCCTGGTCGCGATGGCAGAACATGTGGAACGCCAGCATCACCGTGCCGCGCCCGGGATGCCCGGCGCGCATCCAGGCCTCGCGGTACAGGCCGAGCAACTCCGCCATCGCGCCGGCCGACATCGGGATGCCCATGATCCCATGCCCGCCCGCACCCGCGCGTTCGAACGATTCGCGCGTTGCCTGCGCTGCCACATAGAACGGCGGCCGAGGCCGCTGCGTCGGGCGCGGCAGCGACGTCACGTTCTCAAAACTATGAAACCGCCCCTGATGACTGGCAACCTCCTGCTCCAGCAGCAGGCGTACTTGTTCGACGCCTTCGTCGAACCGGGCACGGCTTTCGTCCAGCCGCACGCCGAAGCGCGCGAACTCGTGCGGCAGGAAGGCGCGGGCGAAGCCGATATCCAGTCGCCCATCACACAACGCATCCAGCATTGCCAGTTCGCCCGCGAGCTTCAGCGGATGGTTGAACGCCGGCAGCACGGCGCCCGTCACCAGGCGCGCCCGCTTCGTCACCTGCGCCGCGGCGGCCAGGAACACCACGGGATTGGGACTGTAGCCGCCATACGGATTGAAGTAGTGCTCCACCGTCCGCACGTGGCTGTAGCCGTAGCGGTCGCACAGCGCGACAAGCTGCAACGCTTCCTGCCAATAGTCGCGCGCGGATTTTTCCGCCGGGCCGAGATCGGGAAAGAACTGAATGCCGGCCTGCATCGCCTACTCCTTGCCGTGCGTTCCG
>Ga0335074_10013985_pt1 | contig 11269 bp, 7 predicted proteins | sample Lox_Sample_23_FD_206715 | JGI IMG/M metagenome (GOLD analysis project Ga0335074, IMG submission 206715) | Soil microbial communities from Loxahatchee National Wildlife Refuge, Florida, United States - Lox_Sample_2.3 | ecosystem: Environmental > Terrestrial > Soil > Wetlands | place: USA: Florida...
AGGATTGGCCCTTGGAACGCGCAGTAGAGTATTCCGACTGCTTTGAGATAGTCCAGCGCCTGGTAAAGCCCGAACGCATAGGAAACAAAATAGCACGACGCCGCGAGCGCTGGTGGACCTTTGCGGGCAATGCGCCGGATCTGTACGAGGCTATAGCAGACCTCGACCACGTCCTGGCGATCGCACGAGTATCAAGCTCGCTGGCGCCAGTGCGAGTACCTACTGGTCCGGTGTACTCGGAGAAATGCGTTATCTATGCTACCGACGCGTTCGACCAGTTGGCTCTCCTTGCATCATGCGCTCACGTCGCATGGGCCGTCCGGTACACGTCAACCATGCGGACCGACATCAACTACTCACCTTCGGACGTATTCCTAACGCTGCCGAGACCGGTGCCGACGCGGGAACTGGCGCGGCTCGGCGAGGAGCTCGACTCCGCGCGGCGGGAGCTGATGCTGGGCCGGTCGTGGGGGCTAACCACGACGTACAACCACGTTCACGATCCTGATTACCACGATGCCCCCGTTTCGCATCTCCGGGACATTCACGTAGCGATTGATGAGGCGGTGATGAGGTCTTACGGGTGGGAGGACCTGGAACTGAAGATTGGGCATCATCGGACGAAGATCGGTGTGCGGTGGACGGTGAGTAAGGAGGCGCGGTTCGAGTTGCTGGACCGTCTGCTGGAGGAGAATCAGCGGCGTTACCGCGAGGAGAACCCGTGACCGAGGAAGCCGCTGGCGCCTCCGCTACGTCGTTCCAGGTGCGCGGCGAGCTGGAGAAACTGCTGGAGCGAGATCTGCTCGGGCCGTGGGACGGGCCGGAGGAGGAGCTGCCGCCGGGCACCTCGCCTGCGGAGCGGTATCTGCTGGGCCGTCTGGTGCCGCGGGACGCGCCGGCCGATGAGGACACCGCCGATGAGGAAGCGGGCAGCGACGGGGATCTGGATCCGGCGCTGGTGGAGCGTGAGGTGTCGGAGGTCGGGGACAGCGAGGACTCCGATGTGGAGAGTGAGGCTGTCGTCCGGGCCGGGAGCATGGCCGCGTCGGCGATCGCCTTGTCGTTCATCGTGCCGGACGACACGGACATGGTGCTGGCGGATGCGGCTTGGGGCCGGTACGAGCGGACCTTGTCCGAGATTCACGTGACCGAGCAGGGCCGACCGCGGACGGTATGGAAGCGCAGCCAGTGCGGCGGCCGGGTCGAGGTGCCGCTGGACGCGGAGAGCGCGGGCAGCCTGGTGCCGGACGCGCGGCAGGAAGGTGTCGTGGTGCATTACACGGTGCGGCACCGGGGACGCCGCCGGGTGGTGGAGCTGGCGCTGGTCAACGGCCAGCCCGCGCCGGGTGCCACCCCCGACACGGCGCGGCTGTACCAGGCGGGCCTGAGCGTGACCGCGCTGGACGGGCACCGTGCAGTCTTCGCCGGGCATAACGACCCGCAGCTGAGCGATTTGCCGTCGAGCCGGGATGATGAGCGGCTGCACTTGGCGCTGCTGCACCGCCGACAGCGGGAGTACGCGCACGGGCGGCAGTGCGCGGTGGACGCCGACGTCCGGGCTGGCGAGGACCGGGCGTGGCGGCTGGCGACGACGTGCTTCCCGGCGGCGGAGGTGCCGCTGGTGGTGCCAGGCCGGGTGCCGGGGCTGGTGCTGGACATGGCGCGGTTGGGCAGCCCGGAGCTGGCCCGCGATGAGCTGGTGCGGGCGCTGCGCCCGCTGGCGGCGGGGTATCGGACGTGGCTGGATACTCAGCGGGCGAGGCTGGGTGCGGACGTTGAGGTGGCCCGGTATGCGCCAGCAGGTGAGCAGGCGCTGGAGGCCGCTCGGGAGATGGCGGCGCGGCTGGACCGGGCGATCGACTTGTTGCGGGATGACGGGATCGCGCGGGAGGCGTTCCGGTTTGCTAACCAGGCGATGGCGCTGCAGCGGGTCCGCAGTGAGCTGGTGCGGGCGCGGCTGGCCGACCCGTCCGCGGAGGTGTCCCGGCTGCTGCAGAAGTTGGATGTGCCGGAGAGCCGGAGCTGGCGGCCGTTCCAGCTCGCGTTCGTCCTGCTATGCCTGCCGGGCCTGACCAATCCCGCTCACCGGGATGCCCAGCGCGGCGCGGGTGATGCTCAGGTGCAGCTGCTGTTCTTCCCGACCGGCGGCGGGAAGACCGAGGCGTACCTAGGGCTGTCGGCGTACACGTTCGCGATCCGGCGCCTGCAGGGCGTGACCGGCGAGGGTGACGACGCGCGGGACGGGACGCGCGGCGTGGCAGTGCTGATGCGCTACACGCTGCGGCTGCTGACTGCGCAGCAGTTCCAGCGGGCAGCCGCGCTGGTGTGCGCGTGCGAGTGGCTGCGCCGAGAACGGGTCGCTGCGGGTGATGGCCGGTGGGGGACGACGCCGTTCCGGGTGGGCCTGTGGGTCGGCAGCAGCGTCACCCCGAACAGCTACGAGGAAGCCCGCCGCCAGGTCACTGACAGTCGGCAGTACGAACGCAGCCTCGGCGGGCCGATGCAGCTGGCCGCGTGCCCATGGTGCGGGTCGCCGCTGTCGGGCAGCCGCGACCTGTCCACCCACGACCAGCGGCGCCGGGTGCTGGTGCACTGCAGCGACCCGGAGGGCGATTGTCTGTTCACCCCGCGGCACTCCCCCGGCGAGGGCCTGCCCGTGCTGACGGTGGACGAGGAGATCTACCGGCTCACCCCGGCGCTGGTGATCGCGACCGTGGACAAGCTCGCCCAGCTGCCGTGGCGGGCGGCAACCGCGCCGCTGTTCGGGCTGGTGGACAGCGAGTGCCCGCGGCATGGCTGGCAGAACCCGGAGTTCGCCGGATTCTGCCGGACCCGGCACCCGGCGGTCGGCGACCTTCCCGCGGCGGTGCCTGCGCCCGCGATGCGGCTGCGCCCTCCGGACCTGATCATTCAGGACGAGCTGCACTTGATCAGCGACGCACTGGGCTCGATGGTGGGGCTGTATGAGACCGTGATCGACCGGCTGTGCACCCGCCAGTCGGCGGGCGGGGCGATCCGGCCGGTGCTGGTCGCCTCGACGGCGACCGTGCGGCGGGCACGTGACCAGGTCGAGCAGGTGTTCGCCCGGGGCCTGGCTGTGTTCCCGCCGCAGGTCATTGACGCCGGGGAGACATTCTTCTCCCGCGCGGTCGCGCCCGGCCCAGATACCCCCGGCCGCCGTTACCGCGGCGTGCTGGCGCCGGGTGAGCGGCTGAAGTCGGTGGAGATCCGTGTGGTCACCGCGCTGCTGGAGCACGGCCAGTACCTGCTGGACCGGCACGGCGCCGCCGCGGACCCGTACATGACGGTCGTGGACTACTTCACCTCGACCAGGGAACTGGCCGGGATGCGGCGGCTGGCCGACGACGACATCGCCGACCGACTCGCCAGCCAGCAAGTCCGCACCCGCCGGCGCCGACCGAGCATCAGCGAGCTGACCAGCCGGATGCCCAGCAGCCGGATCGCGGCCACGCTGGCAGAGCTGGAGCGGCGGTTCGACCCGGTGTTCGACTCCAGCGCCGCGCTGGCGGAATTCCGCCGCGATCCGGCAGCGGCGAAGGAACGCAGCGAGAACCGGCTTCCGGCGCTGGATGTCCTGCTGGCGACCAGCATGCTGCAGGTCGGCGTGGACGTGCAGCGGCTCGGGCTGATGGTGGTGACCGGCCAGCCGAAGAACACCGCCGAGTACATCCAGGCCACCTCACGGATCGGCCGGGACCGCAACCGGCCGGGCCTGGTGGTCACCATCTACCAGTGGACCCGGCCCCGGGATTTGGCGCACCTGGAGGCGTTCGGCTACGACCACGCCACGTTCGGGCTGCGGATCGAGGGGCTGACCACCACCCCGTTCAGCGACCGTGCCCTGGACCGGGGGCTGACCGGGGTCCTGGTGACCGCAATGCGGCACTCCGGGACGAGCGCGCTAGCCAACACCGCGGCGCAGACGCTGCCGCTGGCCGGGCTCGCGGTCACCGCCTTGCTGGAGGAGATACGGACCCGGGCCGAGCGGGTCACGCACGACACCGAGCAGGCCATCTCGGTGCGCATGGGCCTGCAGCACCGCCTCGACAGCTGGCATGCCCACCGTGCCGCGGTCACCACCGGCCGACTCGGCTACGAGGTCGGCGCTGACATCACCGGGCTGCTTGTCGATCCTGACAGCGGCAGTTGGGACCTGTGGTCGGCGCCGCGGAGCCTGCGCGAGGTCGAGCCGCAGATCAGCCTGCAGCTCGACCAGCACGACCGCAGCCTGCACGAAGCACCGGCCTGGACCTACGACCGACCGCCGCAGTCCGCCGGGCACGGCCCGGCCACGGCAGGAGCAGGCGGATGAGCGTCCCGTCCGGGCCGGGGAGCCGGCAGTTCCGAGACCCGACCCGGATCGGGGAGGCCCGGCCCAGCCACCTGGTCACCATGGCCGGGGTCGGGGCGATCCTGGACCTGCCCGCCATGAGCGTCGTTGTCCGGGGCCTGGACGCGTGGAACCCTGAGCGGCAGGATGCCATCGACGAGCCCCGGCTGCTGGCCGAGGTCCGCAGGGTGCTCGGCTCGCAGGTGCGGGCGCTGCGGCATGCGCCGTGGGATCCGGCGGAATCCGATGACCCGTACAGTCGGGTCGGCGTGCCGGTCACATCCTTTCCCCGCTGGGTGCGCTGCCCGCGGTGCTACCGGCTTGGGCCGCTGGACCCTCCCGGCCAGTTCGAGCTGGTGCACCGGTTCGGCCGCCGGCCCGACCTCGCCAAGTTCGTGCACGCCCGCTGCCAGCGCCAAGCCCAGACCCGCAACGCCAATAAGCGCGCCTGCGTGCCGGCCCGTTTCCTGGTGGTGTGCCTGGACGGGCACCTGGACGACTTCCCCTACGTCGAATACGTGCACGCGGGCGCCAGCCAGCCGTGTAGCGGCCCGCAGCTGACCATGTCGGACGCGTCCAGCACCCTCGGCCCGCGGGTCACGGTCAGGTGCGCCGAATGCGGTGCCTCCCGCAACATCCAGGACGCCGCCGGCCGGGACGGATGGGAGAAGCTGCCCGCCTGCCGGGGCCGTCAGCCGCACCTGCAGCGCTTCACACCGTGCGGCAAGCCGCTCAAGCTGATCGTGCTGGGCGCAAGCAACCTGTGGTTCGGAGTCACCGCCAGTGCCCTTCACCTACCGCAGAGTCAGAGCCTCGATGACCTCGTTACTGCACATTGGCAGGTTCTCGGGACGCAGGCCGGTCCTGAGGTTGCCCAGGCCATCATCGACGGGATGGACCAGCTGCGCGGCCTGCGCGGCACCCCGATCGGCGAGGTGTGGGCGTGCATCGAGAAGATCCGCGCCGCCGGCGGCCCGGCCGCCCAGCCGGACCGCCGCGACCTGCTCGACGCGGAGTGGCAGCTGCTGTCCCGGCCCACCACCGACCGGCAGGACGCAGACTTCCATGCCGTTCCCACGGTCGGCCCGGAAGGCTACGACCGGCTGCTGGACCAGGTCGTGCTGGTCTCACGCCTGCGCGAGGTCCGCAGCCTGCTGGGCTTCACGCGGCTGGCCGCCCCCGAGCGCGGTGACCTGCAGCCGGTACGGCTGGTATCACTCACCCGCGGCGCCCCCGACTGGGTCCCCGCCGTGGAGCAGCGCGGCGAGGGCATCTTCCTGGAACTCAAAGAGGACGCCGTCGCCCGCTGGGCCGCCCGGGTCGCCGGGAACCCGCGCCTGGAAGCCCTCGAAGGCGCCTATCGCCGGTGGTCCTACAACCGCGGGCGCGCCGCCGACCCCGGCTTCCCGATCGCCCGGCTCACCCTCATCCACACCCTCAGCCACATGCTGATCCGCCAGGTCGCCCTGGAATGCGGCTACTCCTCCGCCAGCCTCCGCGAGCGCGTCTACATCGGCACGCCGGGCGCACCGACTGCCGGGGTGCTGCTGTCCACCGCCGCCAGCGACAGCGAGGGAACCCTCGGCGGCTTGGTCGCGCTTGGTCGCGCCCGCTACCTCAAACGACTCCTGGACCAAGCATTCGACGACGCCCTGCACTGCTCCTCCGATCCGCTCTGCGCCGAGCACGTCCCCATTGACCCTTCCGCCGCCCTGCACGCAGCAGCCTGCCACGCCTGCCTGTTCGCCTCCGAAACCAGCTGCGAGACCAACAACCGCTGGCTCGACCGAGCCGTACTGGCCGACCTCACCGGTGACGGCCTGGCCTTCGCCCCGTGACCGCCGACCCGGCGGACTGGGCCAGCCACGTCGCCGAGCAGCTCCCCTCCCCCGACGTCCGCCAGCTCGCCCGCGCCGCCGGCGGCGGCCGCCAGGCCATCCGGCGGCTGCGGGCACAGACCGCAGCCCCTGTTCTTCGAGACGCCTGCGACCAGCTCCTTACCCGGACGGCCGACGAGGATCTGTATCTCGCCGGGCTGCTCGACGGAGCCGCCCGCGCTGTCGAGCGTGCCCACCAGCACCAGTCCATCGACGTCGTCTGGACCGGCCCCGACTCCGGGATCACCACCAGCCGCCTCACAGCCGCGACGGTCACGGAGCTGATCAGCCAGGCCCGCCGCGAGATCCTGCTCGTCAGCTACGCCACCCGCACCGAGCCCGCCATCCAGGCGGCGCTGGCCGCCGTGGCCAGCCGCGGCGTGCAGATAACGCTTGTCGCCGAGAACCCGGCAGACAACCCCGCCTACACCGCGGCCGAGGTGCCTTTCCCCGAGCTGCCTGCCACCCGCCTTCGCTGGCCAGTCAGCAAGAGGCCGCCCGGAGCAGCGCTCCACGCCAAGATCATCGTCGTTGATGACCGGATCGCGCTCATCACCAGCGCCAACCTCACCAGCCGCGCCATGGAAGCCAACCTCGAATGCGGCATCCTGATCCGCGGCGGCCCGCAGCCCGGTGCCATCCGTGACCACATCACAGGACTCCAAGCTCTCGGCTACCTGCGCCAATAACCCGCCGATCGAGACAATGACCCGGCAAGTTGTAGCGCCCCGCCCCCTACATGTAGTGCGCGTAGCGGGTGGCGATGGCCTGGTCCGGGGCGCAGAACCGCAGGATGGCCTTGACCTGGTTGGCGGTGCGGAGTGTGACGGGATCCCGGCCGTCGAGCCGGGTCTGGTTCCAGTTCATCTTGGTGAGCGTGAGGGTCTCGGCTCCGATGTCGCAGGCGCTGCGAACGGGGTGGGCGGGCCGGATGCCGATGGGCTGCGGGACGTACATGCCGGGGTAGGTGGAGTAGAACTCGACGCTGCCTTTGGTGTAGAGCACTATCTCCTGGTCGGTCAGGGTGAGCAGGGTGCCGCGCAGCGGCGGGGCGGCGCCGGGGCGGAACAGCCGGGCGCCTTCGCTGCTGGTGATCCAGCTCAGTTCGAGCGTGTCGAGGCGGCGCTCATCCCCGGCGGCGTGAAACCCGCCGGTCTCGTCAGCGGTGAACGACGAGGTCTTGTGCAGGACAACGCGGGCGGGCAGGGTGCGGTGCTCGCGGTGGTATGTGTCCAGTGCGTGCAGAAGGAGCGCGCGCGCGTCGTCCTGGCTCAGGTGCGGCTGGCGATCGTCGCGGCCGACCCGGGCGGGTCCGCCGCGGACGATCACCCCGTCGCCGCGCTCGTTGAAGACCTGGGCCACGGAGGTGTCCAAGGTGCCGCTGCTGCTGTTGCGGTAGAAGGCAACCCCGACGTAGCAGGTGGTGAGATCGGCGGAGTTGCGCGGCAGCCGCCACGGCACGCCGCCTGCCTTGTAGTACATGGCGACGTGCAGGTTCCAGGCGCGGGTGGCCTCGTCCTGGCGGCTGTGCCCCGCGGGCGGCGGGACAGATTCGTCCCAGGTGCTGCGGCGGATGATCTGGATCGGCTGACGGACCTGCAGCAGCCGCGCCTTGAGCAAGTCGTGGAAGTTAGCGAACTGCGGCAGCGCAGGATCGTCGCCGGATCCCTCCCGGGCACAGCCTGCGTCGGCGGTCGCGGGCTCACCGGCTCGAGCGGGAGCGTACCGGGGGCGGCGGGTTGTATCGGCGAGCTGTTCGGGACGGGCGATGAGCAGCACGTCGACGCGGTTCTCGTCGGCGAGCGCGGTGATCTCGTCCGCGTACACGTCGACGGCGGCCTTCAGTGCCTGCGCGCGGCTCGCGCTGGCGATGGCGCGCAGGTCCCGGTCGCTGATCGCGCGGGTGTTCCGGTCGCTGAATACCAGCGTGGTGTGAAGTCCGCGGTCGATGTCGCAGCCGGGGAACTCGGGGAACAGGTGCGGGTACCGCTCATCCTTGGCGGCGATGGGCTCGCGGCACCGCTCGAACCACGCCCGAACCCCTCCGAGCTGATCAGCCGGGCCGATCAGCCCGACGCGGATCGCGCGGGGCGCGTCGGCGACGCCTAGGTCCGCCGGGCCGTAGTTGCTGATGCCGAACCGCGGGTCGATGTGCCGACTCCCGCCACCGAACTCCAGTTCCGGCTCGTCGAGGATCTCAGCCCGCATCATCGTTCTTCTTCCTCCCGCCGCGCCGCTCGGCGGACCGACGTGGGCGGCGCTTCGATGGCTGTCGGCCAGTAACCTTTTCGGGTTCAGTGCTGGCATCGGTGAGCAGGGCGAGCAGGTCATCGGTGTCGATGTCCGCGGCCGCCAGTTCCGCCGCGGCGAGCGCGCCGTCGGCCGGGGACGGGTCCTCATCGGGTGTTGCGTCGGCGGGTGCGGGTCCCCACCAGCGGTCGTCGATCCCGCGGCCGACAGTGACAGTCTCCAGGGCGCCGAACAGCACGGGCCTGTCCAGGCTGAACATGTCCGGCGTCCGGGTCAGGTGGTTGGCCCACACGCGAGTCCAGCCCACAACTGCCGGGTGCCGGTCCAGGCGCTTGATTCCGGCCAGCAGGCCGTCCGCGAACCGGGACTCGGTGTAGCCGTCGGTGGTGAAGCAGTAGTCCGGTTCGAGCTCGCAGTACCAGGTCCCGCCGATCCGCCGGAACCTGGTCCGCAGCGCCGCGTGGTGGTAATAGCTGACCCGTTCCGGGTCTGACTTGGCGTAATGCGGGCCGAACACGGTCCGCCCTCGTGAGCCAGGGCCTTTCCCGGCCTTCCGCGGCGTCAGGTCTTTGCTTGGCCGGAAATGGACGTGCCGCCTTTCGTTGTGCCACCGCAGATCGGGGTAGGAGCCCTGCACCGTCCGGCTGAGCAGGTCCGTGAACCGGTGCCTGATGTCTGTGTCCTGGCTGTCGGCCCATTCGCGGGTGTCGTGCTCCTCGACGTCACCCTCGCAGAGGGCGTTCAGCGGGTCCTCGCGCAGGTTCGCGAACGACAGCACCAGCTTGTCGCGCAGGATCCACTCCGGCCGCCGACCATCGTGGCCGGCCAGCAGCTCGCCTCCCGCCTTATAGTCCTCGACCGCGGACGTGGCCGCGTAGATGACCGGCGGTATCTCGGTGACCGGCAGTAGGTTGGTAGTGAGGATCTCGGTGATCGGCGGGGGCCGCAGGTACAGGCCCGACTGCCTAGGGACAGCCAGCCGCACCGGCATCGAACCGCTGCATCTGCTTGCCGACGACGACGGTCCGCGACGCGCGGCTTGTGGCGTCCGGAAACGCGGCCTTGGCCTCGACCCACCAGGCCACGTCCTGCTTCGGGTGCGACAGGACCAAGATCACAGGCGCGTTCCCCGATAGCCACAGGTCCAGATCACGGTCATCGCAGACATACCAGAACGACTGATCAGTCTCCCCGGGGAAGGGCCGGTCGGAGGCCTTGCTCTGCACCAGCAGCACCTGATTCAGCAATGCTCCACTGCCAGGGTCGACAAGGTCGATGTGGCCGTCGATGCCGTGATCGACCCGCCGCGGGTGAAATAGGTACCCCATCTCCAGGCAGCGCCGATCGATCAGGTTGATCCCCTGCTCACCGATGATCGTCTGCGGTGTAACGGTCTTGCGCCCGGCCACCCGTCCTCCCCAGGCCAGCACGACGCACCTGGCGCGCCGCCAGGCGTCACGGATACGTTACGCGCGCCTGCCGACATAATCCGGGTCCGCCGCGTCGGGTGCGTCGGGTCGCCGCTCGGCCGGCCGCCAGCGCCGAGGACAAAGCCAGAGCCCGGTCGCCAACTCAGCCGGACACAGCCGACCGGCCTAGCACCAGTGCTAACCCCGGCCGTCGGAGATCGCGCTGGCCCAGCTGCGAACTCGCTGGCGCTGCCGACGACCATAAGGTCATCGAGCCGCATGGCAGTCGCGAGCCGACCATAGGTGTCGATGGTCGGCTCTTGCGACAGAGCTAGATCTTGCGGATCTCGGACTGGGCGACGCCTGACTGCTCAGCAAGCTCCTTCTGGCTCCAGTGCAGCGAACGCCGGCGCTCGACGAGCTGATTGATGAGGCGGCACTTGAGCTGCTGAGCGCGCAGGTCCCGGACGGCGGCGGGCGCGGTCGCCGCGGCCACACGGGTCGATAGTCCGCGCCGCTGTCCGCCTGCATCGCTACGCTCGGCGGGCTATGTACCAGCAAACGGGAGGGCGTGACGGATGGACGACGCGGCGGAGAGCACGGACGAGCCGGTCACCACGGTTCCGACAATGCGGGGGTTCGTCTGGTCGCCACGCGAGATTCGTGCATCGCACCGCGCTCTTCCGGGCGATCTTTGGTGCATACGTGATGGGTTCAGCGCTCTCATGGGCTGGGAGCCAGGATCGGACGAATGGAGTCGCTTCATCGAAGCGCCCGCACCGGGCGACATGGAGCGCCTCACTGAGCATCTCGCGCTCAGCTGGTTCGATCCCGAATACCGACCACACCGGGAGGCGCTCCAGCACCAACTCGATCATCCGGGTCTATCCGTTTACGCGTTCCACACGATACGGATGTCGCATTGCCTCTACCAACCTCATGTCCGGCACCTGCGTACGCTACCGCCGCAGTACGCCGGAATCCCTGCCGAGCTGTACCGGATCATCGTGGACACCCGCCAATCACCGGCCACGGCAGCGTGCTGGGAGTGTGCATCGCTCTTCCGGGGCTGAGCGCACGATCACGGAGGGATAGCTCGTGAGGCGGCGGGAGTTCAAACTGGCTCCGCCCTTCCCAGATTTGGATGCCGACGAGGCGCGATTCGTGAGGGCCTGTGCTGACTTCTGATGGGTGATCTCGCCCACATTCTGCCCTACAGATGATCAAGGGTCTGATCGCCAGGCTGGCGACCAGGCCCTTGACCTGCTACTTCACTTGTAGCCCCGACCGGATTTGAACCGGCGCTACCGCCTTGAGAGGGCGGCGTCCTGGGCCGCTAGACGACGGGGCCAGGTACTTTCGCTGCTCCCGCGGTACCTGAA
>Ga0335074_10013986_pt1 | contig 11268 bp, 8 predicted proteins | sample Lox_Sample_23_FD_206715 | JGI IMG/M metagenome (GOLD analysis project Ga0335074, IMG submission 206715) | Soil microbial communities from Loxahatchee National Wildlife Refuge, Florida, United States - Lox_Sample_2.3 | ecosystem: Environmental > Terrestrial > Soil > Wetlands | place: USA: Florida...
TTCTTTCGAGTTCGCCGGCGGGGAGCCAACGTCCTTTCTTCCGACGCTTCTCCAACTCTGCCAACCACTCGGGCGGGTCGTAATCTTCTAGCAACTCGAGCAGAAACTCGTCCCAAGTCTTTCCGCCGGTCTTTCGAGCTCGGAGCTCCTGCAGCACCTCTGAGTGCACAGGAATGCTGGTCATTTTGGCCGCGCCCATTGACTCAGCCTCCATTTTAGTGGCATTTACAATCACCCATGAAATGTCGGAGGGGGGATTTGAACCCCCGACCCCAGGATGCCTCCCGAGGCGCGCCGGATCGACGCCCCGCTATGAGTCCCGTGCTCTACCGGGCTGAGCCACTCCGACCGTGAACGGACGCGCCACGCGGCGTCCTCCTCGTCCTATGCGGCGGGCGCGTCGCCTTCGGGCACCGAGGCCGCCATCTCCGGCGCGCTCGGTCCCTCCGCCGGCGCGGCCGGCTCGGACATCGGGATCTCGTCCGAGATCACGCCGAGCACCTCGGACCGGCGGATCTCGATCTTCTTGAGCGGGTAGAGGGTCTTCAGCCCGTGGGCGAGGATCTTCGATAGCTCGCCTTGGAGCATCTCCCGGACGAACTCCGCGGACGAGCGCTTGGCGGCTTCCTCGGTGAGGATCGCGACGATCTGGTGCCGCAGCTCCGCGCGCAGGCGGGTCTGTAGGCGCTGCTCCCCCACAGCGACCGGCTTGAGGACGACCTCGACCCCGTCCTTGGTCGTGACGTGGAAGGAGGTGTCGATCTTCGAGCGCTTGCGCCGCGCGAGCCGGCGGACGTAGTCGGACGTGAGATCGTGGCCGATGAACCGCGCCTCGGCGACGCCGTCGCCGCCGAGCCGCTCGATCCGGAACCTCAGCTTGACGTGCGCCTTGGCGGCGTCCGCCGCGCCCGACAGCTCGGGGAGCGTCGTCTCGAGCGTTCGACCGACCACCTGCTCGGGCTCGGTCGCCACCGTCTCGCCGAGCTCGACGTGCTGGAAGAGGCCCGGAGCCCGGACCTTGAACCAGTGCTTGGACCGCCACTTGTCCTTGACCGTGCGGGCCAGCGCCGGCTTCTTCGCCGCGCCTTCCTTCTCCGCCATCGCTCGCGCGGCCGCCGAGCGGGGTACCCTACTTAAGCGTGGCGAGACCGCGCATCGGACTCTCGCCGGCGGTGAAGTCCCCGCGTCGCGCGCCGGCGCTCCGCGCTCGGCAAACTACATAACCCGAACCCAGTTCGCCGCGCCGTGCCGACCGTGAACGCCCCCGCGCCGGCGCCCGGGACCCGATCGACCGCGGCTGCCCTGAAGGCGGCCCAGGTGCCGGTCCTCTCGCCCGGCGAGCGGTTCCGCGCGGAAGTGCTCCGCTCGATCGAGCGGTTCCGCGCCCAGGGCCTCGATCGGGACCGGGCCGTCCGCGCCCTCTTTCCCCACACGGTCCTCACCGAGTCGACCTACGAGGACGTGATCACCGCGCTCGTCTCGGGCGCCCACGTCCTGTTCTTCGGTCCCTCGGGCGCGGGGAAGACGAGCCTCGCGAAGGACCTCTGGTCGATCTTTCCCAAGGACGTCTGGGCGATCGACGGCTGCCCGGTGCTCGACCACCCGCTGAGCGTGGTCGATCCCGCCGTCGCGGCCCGCTTCCCTCCCTGCCCGATCTGCGAGCGCCGGTTCGCGCCGCGCGGCGACCCGACCAAGTTCCAGCCGAGCGCCGTGGACGGAACCCAGGTGCCGGCGACGTTCGTCACGCTCCGGGAGGGGTACGGGTACGCCCGACTCCAGGGATCCAGCGAGGTGTTCCCCGACCACTTGACCGGGAACATCAACCTCCGCAAGCTCGAGGAGATCGGGGATCCGATGAGCCCCCTCGTTCTGGAGCCGGGGAAGCTCCTCCAGGCGAACCGCGGGTTCCTGCTCGTCGACGAGATCGGGAAGCTCCCGCTCGGAACCCAGAACGTGCTGCTCCAGGCGCTCCAGGAGGGGACCGTCACGCCGGCGAAGTCCCGCGAGAGCTTCCCGGGGCTGTTCGTGGCGGTGTGCACGTCGAACCTCTCCGACCTCGACAACATCAACGACCCGCTCTCCGACCGGCTGACCAGCCTGCACGTCGGCTACAACGACCGCCACGCCGACAACGCGCAGATCGTCGCGCTCGCGATGGCCGAGGACCCCGCGGCCTTCGTCCCCGAGATCCTGAGCGACGCCGGCGTCCGCGTGATCGAGGCCTGGCGCCTCCGGATGAGCGAGGACAATCCCGACATCGGCGAGGTCGGGTCGAACCGTACCCTCATCGACGTCGCGGAGCGGACCTCTGCGGTCAGCGTGCTCGCGGGCCACCCGCTCGCGACGAGCGCCGATCTCCGCGCCGGCCTCCTCCACGCGATGCGCGGCCGGATCCGGGCCCGCAGCGGCGACTCGTTCCGGCAGAACGAGAAGCGGGTCACCGAGTTCATCGAACAGTACCTGGACGCCGCGCTCAAGCGGAGCGCCGGCGTCTACTGGTGCCGGTTCTTCCGCGGGGTCCTCAAGGAGAACAAGGGCGAGGCCGAGGCGCTCGTCGGCGAAGGCCGCCGCCTGAAGGACGACGCCCAGATGCAGGCCCAGCTCGGGGGCGATGCGGCCGTCTTCCCCAAGTTCCGATCGTTCGTGAAGTACGTCGCCGACCGCGAGCGGCCGCCCGCGCCCCTCGCCGCGCCCGACGTCGCGGTCGGGGTCTACCGCCTGCTCGAGGAGTACTCGCTCTTCACGTGCAAGGACGAGGACGACGACGACGCCCCCCTCTAGCGGCGCGATCGACCTTCCCGACTGCGCCGAGTACGCCGACGACGTCCGCTCGGACGACCTGCTCGACGCGCTCGACCGCGCCCGCCTGATCCGCGCGCTCGCGGAGGAGGGCGTCGCGGGGGCGGAACGGCTCGTGCGCGAGAGCGCAGAGAAGGACCACGAGCTCGCCGCGCGCCTCGCCCGCCTGCGCGAGCGCCTCCGCCAGCAGGCCCGGCGTCGGGTCACCCGGATCCTGGGCGACTACGACCGCCGCCAGAGCGAGCTCGACCAGTTCGCCCGACGGAGCGATGAGGAGGTCGAGCGCCGGATCGCGGAGCTCGAGGAGCGGCTCAAGCGCGCGCGATCGATCGACTGGTCGAACCTCCCGACCGATCTCCTCGGCGAGGTCGAGAGCGCCCTCCTGCTGCCCGACGCCTCCTGGAACCGGCCGCCGCCGCGGCCCGGGTTCCTCGCGCGCCTGCGCGCGGCGTTCGCCCGTCTCGCGGCGTGGTTCCGGCGCCTCTTCGGCCGGGGGAAGACGGCGCCGCCCGCGCGCCAGGAGCGGACCGTCACCTTCGCGGTCGCCGCCCCCGGCGGCCGCCACCTCGGCGCTTCGGACCTGGGCGAGGTGATCGCCCGGCTCAGCGGCCCCCAGAAGGGAGAGCTGACGCAGTCGGTCTCCCGGCGGATCCAGCAGGAGGAGCGCGATCTCGCCCGGGAGGCGGACGAGAAGCGCAAGAGCGCGGAGGCCCAGCGCCGCCGTCTGGAAGAGGAGCGGAAGGAGGCCGAGCGCCGGGCCGAGGCCGACACGGAATCCCGCCTCAAGGACGCCGAGGCCCGCCGGGTCGAGCGGGAGCTCAAGGAGCGGGGCTTCGTCGCCGAGCGGGGAGGCGAGCTCCAGGTGACCTACGGTCTCGTGGAGCGGTTCGCCCGCCTCCTGCTCGAGGAGGAGACGCGGCAGCTGCCGGGCGACGTGCGCCTCTCGCTGCGGGGCGGGGCGTCGACCGGCGTCTACGAGAAGGCCCGCCTCGTCCGGGCCGAGGAGATCGCCCACATCGACCTGCCGAGCTCGATGCTCGCGGCCCGCCAGGCGGGTCAACGGCACATCGACGAGGCGACCAGCTACGTCTACCGCGAGGTCACGAGCGAGCGGGTCCACGTCGTGCTGGCGTTCGACCGCTCCGGCAGCATGGCGGAGGGCGGCAAGCTCGAGGCGGCGAAGAAGGCCCTGCTCGCCCTGTACGTGGCGATCCGTCGGCGGTACCCGGACGCCACGATCGACGTGTTCACGTTCGACAACGAGGTCCGGGTGCTCGACCTGGTCGAGCTCTGGGAGTGCACGGCGGGGGCGTTCACCAACACCGCCGAGGCGTTGCGGGCGGCGCACCTGCTCCTCCAGGCCTCCCGGGCCACCCGGCGGGAGCTCTACGTGATCACGGACGGGCTCCCGGAGGCGTACACGGCCGAGGACGGGCAGGTGCGCGCCGGTCAGCTCGACGTCGCCATGGAGCGGGCCCTCGAGCGCGCGCGCGAGGTCGCGACCGTTCCCGACCTCCGATCGACGATGCTCCTCCTCCGGTCCGACCACCCCGAGTACGAGGCGGCGGCGCGGCAGATCGCCCGGACGATGGGGGGAGACCTCATGGTCACCGACCCCGGTCGACTCGGGGTCGAGCTGCTGGTGCGCTGGGCGCACGGCACCGAGGTCGAGCGCCGGGTCGCCGCCCCCGCCCCGCCGCCGCCCGCGGCCCGGCCCCCGGCCGGCGCGAAGCGCCGTCGACGGGCCGACCGTCGCATGGGCGGCTAGACGACGCTGCGACTGCGCGTCAACCTTTATCTCCCGTTCCCGCAACTTTCCCCCCGGTGTTCCCATGACGGACGACCGGGAAGAGGCCCAGTTCCGCGCCCACCTCGCCGAGATGCGGCGGGCGGCCGGCGGGCTCGGCCGGGATTTTGCGAACGAGTTCTCCGACCTGGACCGTAAGATCGAGCGGATGGGCCACGTGACGGCCAAGGAGGCTCGCTACCTCGCCCTCGACATCCAGGACGATTTCGCGGCCCTCGGGAAGCGGATGGACTCCGAGGTCCGCCAGATCCCGCAGCGCATCGCGAACGCGGGCGTGGCGATCGGCTCCGGCGCCTCCCGCGCCGGCGCGGCCACCCGCGACGCGCTCGTGAGCGCGGGGAAGGCCGCCAAGACCGGCACCAAGAACGCCCTCGCCTCGGCTGCCGGGGTGCGGCGCACCCCGATGCGCGAGTGGGCGCCCCCGTCGGCGGACGCAGCCCCGTCCCCGGACGACCCCTAGGCCGGGACGGGCCGTCCCGCCTTCCGCTCCGCCCGGACGCGCGCAGCGGCGACCCGAAGGTACTCGGGGTCGAGGTCGAACCCCACCGCCCCGACGCCGAGCCGCGCCGCCGCGACCGGCGTCGACCCGATCCCCACGAACGGGTCGACCATCCGTCGCACGCGGTCCCGTCCGTGAAGGCGAACGCACCACTCCGGTAGCTCCGGCGGGAAGGTCGCGGGGTGAGGCCGTTCGCGGGCCCGCTCGCGGATGGTCGGGTACGGGAGGAACCAGGTGTTCCCCCGACAGCGGACGTCGCCGCGGCTCGAGGCCCAGCGGGCGACGTTCGACTTGTCCTGGAACGGGACCCCGATCGCGAGCCGATCGATCGGCACGTCCCCCCGCCGGGAGAAGTGGAAGACGTACTCGTGCGCCCCGTGGAGGAAGCGGTCGGAGACGAGCGGCTTGTAGTGGCCGAGCGCCAGATCGCGCCGAAGCCCTGCGGCCCGGCCCGCCGACCTTCGGTCGATCGCGATCGACTTGATCCAGTGGATGACGTTCTGCAGCTCGAACCGTTCCCCGACCGCGCGGGCGACGTCCCACGGCAGCCACGGGTCCTTCGGGCGGCCGCCGAGGTTGAGGAAGAACGAGCCGTCGTCCGCGAGGACGCGATCGACCGCCGCGGCGAGCTCGGCCATCCAGGCGACGTACTCGGCGCGGGGTCGGTCGTCCTCGTACCGCCCGTAGGGGACCCGAAGGTTGTACGGCGGGCTGGTCACGACGACGTTCGCGCCGCCGGGCGGAACGCGGCGCGGGAGCCCGATGATCGCGTCCTCGCACCAGAGCTCGACCGCGCGGCCCCGCGCGATCGGGATGCGGGCGAACGGTCGGCCGGGGGGCATCGCGCGCCGCGAGGCGCGCCGACCCTAAGGGCTTCGCCTACCGGGCGGCGGGCGCGGCGGTGTTGGAGACGACCTTCGCCTTCGCCATCTCGGCCCGGGCCTCGGCGAGCGCCTTCTCGGGCTCCTTGTAGTAGAAGGAGACGAGGCGCCCGACGTCGCGGTGGGTGAACGGCTTCATCCGGGTCGCCTGCTTGTCGCGGAAGAGGAAGTACTCCAGCATCTCCGCGCGGCTGCGGACCTCCTTCTCCATGTCCTTCATCGAGAGGTTCTTCATCAGCGCGACGCGCTCGTAGATGTACGAGTGGCCCGAGTAGAGGAACGTGTCGTCCGCCGGGTTCCACGAGTAGACCGAGTTCGTGATCAGCTCGTTGGTCTCGGGGTCGAGCCCGACGATCTCGGTGAGCGACTGGACGCGGCGGGTCATCTTGGTCCCGACCTTCACCTGCCGCTGGAGGAGCACCAGGTTCAGCGCCGAGACGAGCGAGCGGGGCAGCGAGATCGGCGGGTTCTCCATCCGGTGGACCATCGCGCTCACGCTCTCCGCGTGGAACGTCGTGTAGCAGGTCTTCCCGGTCGCCATCGCCTGGAAGACGATGAACGCCTCCGCGCCGCGCACCTCCCCCACCATCAGGTACTGGGGGCGCTGGCGGAGCGCGGCCGCGAGGAGGTCGAACATGTCGATCTCGCCCGGGGCCTTCCCGCTCGTCAGGTTCTTCGCGCCGAAGCCGGCCCGGGTGAGCGACGGGACCCAGTTCTCGTGCGGGAGGTTCAGCTCCCGCGTGTCCTCGATCGAGACGATCTTCATCTGGGGCGGGATGAACAGGAGCGTCGCGTTGAGGGTGGTCGTCTTCCCGCTCGCCGTGCCGCCGCAGACCATCATCGACTGGCCGTTCTCGATGGCGATCCAGAGGTACGCCATCATCTCGGGGCTCATGGTCCGGAACTTGAGCAGGTCGACCGGCGTGAACGGGTTGTCGCGGAACCGCCGGATCGTGAACGAGCTGCCGCGCTTCGTGACGTGCGTCCCCAGGGTCGCCTGGAGACGCGAGCCGTCGGGGACGGTCGCGTCGAGGATCGGGCTCGCGACCGAGATGTGCTTCCCCGACCGCTGGGCGAGCCAGATGACGTAGTCGTCGAGCTGCTTCGAGTCTCCGAAGCGCAGGTTCGAGCGGATCGAGCCGTACTTGCGGTGGTAGATGTAGAGCGGGATGCCGACCCCGTCGCACGAGATGTCCTCGACCTCGGTGTCGGTCATCGGGACGTCGACGATCCCGTAGCCGATGAAGTCCCGCTCGAGGAAGTAGAGGATCCGCCCCTTGGTGGTCGGACCGGGGTTGAGCTCCCACTCCTGGAGCTTCCCGTCGACCATGCGCCGAAGCTCGCGGCGCTTGGTCTCGGGGTCGAGCTCGGGCAGCGGTTCGAAGTCGTCGATCAGGACCACGCGGAGCCGCTCGGCGAGGTCCTTCTCGATCGGGGAGAGCGGCGGTTCGATGACCTCGTAGAGGTACTCGTTCCGCGTGTTGTGGAACGTGATGCGGACGTACGAGAACCCGGGCCGGATCGGGGCGAGGTCGAGCTCCTTCAGCGCCGGGTCGGCGAGCGGGGGGACCGGGGTCACCTCGCTCGCGCTCCCCGCGCCCGATACGCCGAGGCGGGCGAGCTTCACCGGCCGCGGCTCGCTCGAGCCCTTCCGCAGGGAGGCGCCGAGGCGCAGGAACGGGGACGATCCGCCGGTCGACTTCGCCTTGCGCGGGGGCGCGGGCTCGTCGGTCGTCTCGGGCGGGGTATCGACTTCGCCGGCCATGGAGCTCACCCGCAGCTCGCCCCGCCGAGCGTGAGGATCGGCACGACGAACCGCATCATCGCCCAGCCGACCGCGAGCATGATCGTCGCGTGCTGCATCCCCTCGGCGATCCGTCCGTTGAACAGGACGCCCGCCATGATCCCGTCGCCGAGCGCGTGGACGATGACGGCGACCATGAACGCGAGGAACAGCTCGGGGACGAGGCTGAACGACAGCGTCAGCGCCCCGCCGCCGAGCTGCGAGCAGGAGACGCCCTGGCCGGCGGTGATCATCTGCGGCAGGAACACCGCCGCCATGATGTAGATCGTGACGAGGAAGACGAAGAACGCGATGTAGATGACCGTCACGTAGGTCAGCATCGAGATCTGGCGCGCCTGGGCCGCGAGCTGGCTCTCGCGGGTGTCGTGCGCGACCATCGTCAGCACGTCCGCGACGTTCCCGCCCGCCTCGTTCGCGCGCGTCACGATCGAGACGACCCGCTGGACGACCGGGGTCGGGACGCGCTCCTCGAACAGCTTGAGCGCCGTGGCGACCGGGACGCCCCACTCGAGCTGGCTCGCCATCTTCTTGATCTCGTCCGTGAGGAGGCCGTAGCGGCCGCCGCTCGCGACGATGATCGCGTCGGGGAGGGTCATGCCGAACCGGCCGGCCTCCGCGACGTCGCGCAGGAAGTCCGGGAGCCGCTCCTCGATCTTCGAGATCCGGCGCAGCTTCGCGCTCATCGCGAAGCCGTACGGCGCGATCAGCGCCAGGACACCCAGGACGCAGAAGTCGACCAGCGGGTTGGCGCCCGTCCCCTCGCCGGCGCGGAACTGGATGTTGAGCGTCCCCTCGTAGCAGAGGAACCCGATCGCGAACAGCACCGCCGCCACGATCCCGCCCGCGATGAGCAGGATCGTCTCGCGGGTGAGGTGGGTCGTCTCGCCCGCGCTCGCCTCCGCGGCCGTGAGGGCCCGCACGCGACGGGCCGACGCCGTCGGTCCCGAGGTCGCGGTCGCCATCCTAGGTCATCTCCTGCGCGAGCGTGTACATGAAGAAGATGAACCCGAACTGCGAGAGCGGGATCATCGCGCCGACGATCCCCCACAGGACGTCGATCATGAACGACCCGCCGCCGCCGATGACGGCGAAGATCGCGATGATGATCACCAGGAAGAGCGGGAACGCGACCACGACCGTGACGAACGTCTCCGCGAGGAGCCCCATCGTCTCGACCCGCTGGAGCTGGGCGAGCTTGTTCTCGCGCTCGTACTGCTCGGCCTTGAGCAGGAAGTACGGCTTCAGCTGGCCGCCGCTGGTCGCGGTGGTCACGACGCCCTGCAGGAAGTCCTGGAACCGCTTCGACGGGCTCCGCTGGGCCCCGTTGCGGATCGCGGTCAGGATGTCGACGCCGAGGAGCTCGGTGTCGCGGGTGATCCAGGCCGCCTCCTCGGCGACCTCGCCGTAGATCTTCTGGCGACCGAGCTCCTTGAAGATCTGGTCGACGTTCACGTCGGCCGATGCCATCGCGCTGACGAAGCTCATCGCGGGGCTGATCTTCTGGTCGATCTTGCGCCCGCGGGTCTTCGCGGTCGAGCTCGGCGTCCCCTGCATCCCGAAGAACGTCCCCACGGGGCCGAGGACCGGGAGCGCGACGCCGATCAGGATCCCGAAGATCGGACTTCCCGACAGGACGAACAGGAGGCCGACCCCGATGCCGACGGCGATGCACGCCGCGGCCGCGACGACCGTCGTCGCGTAGACGGTCGCCATGTACTCGTCGGCGCGGATCCGCATGTGCGCCTTGACGATGTTCTCCTCGAGGGTCGGATCCGGCGGGTGCGCGAGCACGCGGTTGCGGAACGTCCGCCACGCCCACCGCTGGAACGGCGAGAGCGTCGACCGCTTCGCCTGCTCGCCGCGGCGCATCCGGACGGCCCGCGTCGGGGCCGCCGCCTCGGCGACGCCGGCGGTCGCGGTCGCCATCAGGCCCCTCCGGGCGCCTTCGGGGCGGTCCCCTGGATCCGCGACATGACCTCGGCGGGGTCGCGGTAGTACTGCGCGACGATCCGCCAGAGCTGGCGGTAGTCCGTGATCTGGTTCTGGACGAGGTAGCGGATCACGGCCGTGCGCCGCTGGAACTCCGCGTCCATCTCGTCCGGCGTGTAGTTCTTCAGTTCCATGATCTTGTCGAAGAGGAACGAGTGGCCCTTGAACACAAACCCATCGGTCGACGGGTCCCACTCGTAGACGGTGTTGGTGATCAGCTCGTTCGTCTCGGGCTCGAACCCGACGATCTCGAGGACCTGCTTCAGGCGCCGGACGACCCCCTTGTCGGTCCGGGTCTGGATCTGGATGACGACGTTGTTGAGGGCGGAGAGCAGGATGCGCGGGGTGTTGATCGGCGGGTTCTCCAGCCGGTTGACCATCGACTTCACGCTGTCCGCGTGCATCGTCGAGTAGGTCGTGTGGCCCGTCGCCATCGCCTGGAACATCGTGTAGGTCTCCTTGCCGCGGACCTCCCCCACGATGATGTAGTTCGGCCGCTGCCGCAGGGCGGCGCGCACGAGGTCGAACATGTCGACCTCCCCGGCCGCCTTACCGTCCGACCCCCGGTCCCCGGTGCCGCTGCGCGTCGCGCCGGGGATCCAGTTCTCGTGCGGGAGGTTGACCTCCCGCGTGTCCTCGATCGAGACGATCTTGGACGTCGGGGGGATGAACAGCGCGATCGCGTTGAGCGTGCTCGTCTTGCCGGCGGCGGGGCCGCCGCAGATGATCACCGACTCGCCCTGCTCGGCCGCGAGCCAGAAGTAGGCGACCATCTCCTCGTTGGCGCTGCCCATCGCCACGAGATCGACCGGGGTGAACGGCCGCTCCTTGAAGCGCCGGATCGTGAAGCTCGCGCCGCGGGTCGTCACCTCCCGCGCGTACGTCGCCTGGACGCGGTGGCCCTCGGGGGTCGTCCCGTCGAGGATCGGCGCCGAGACGCTGACGGACTTGCCGCAGCGCTGGCCGAGCATGACGATGAACGAGTTGGTGGCCTCCTCGTCGGAGAACGTGACGTTCGTCTTCACCGACTCGTACTTGCCGTGGAAGATGAACAGCGGCACGTCGACGCCGTCGCACGAGATGTCCTCGACCTGGGGGTCGCGGATCAGGGCGTCCACCGGCCCGTAGCCGACGAAGTCGCGGAGCACGTAGTAGATGATCCGCTCGGTCGAGATCGGGCTGAGCGTGATCCCCCGCGTCCGGAAGTACGCCTCGGTCTCGTTGCGCAGGAACGTCCGCTTGTCCGCGGAGTTCAAGGTGTTGACCTCGCTCCCGAGGATCATCGAGAGGGTCGCCTTGACGTGGTCGACCAGGTCCTTCTCGCGCGGCGTCAGCTGCGGCTCGATGACCTCGTAGAGGTACTCCTTCGTCCGGTCGTTGTAGCTGACGCGGGAGTACGAGTACGGCGCGTTCACCGCGTTGATCTCGAGCTCCTTCATCGAGGGCTCGGCCATCGGCGGCATCGCCGTGATGAACGTCCCGGGGACGT
>Ga0335074_10013987_pt1 | contig 11268 bp, 7 predicted proteins | sample Lox_Sample_23_FD_206715 | JGI IMG/M metagenome (GOLD analysis project Ga0335074, IMG submission 206715) | Soil microbial communities from Loxahatchee National Wildlife Refuge, Florida, United States - Lox_Sample_2.3 | ecosystem: Environmental > Terrestrial > Soil > Wetlands | place: USA: Florida...
CATCAATGCGGTGCGGGCGGCCCATGCCGCGGTTGGCGAGCTGTCGCCGCGCTGGGTGGTAGACGGGCACTCGCAGGGCGGCGGCGCCGCATGGCTCGTGGCACAGCGGGAGGCACGGATCCGGGACTTCGCCGGCGGCGCGGATGACTCCGTGCCGCCGCAATCGATTCGATCCGTGATCGAGCGTGCCTGCCGAGGGGGTTATGCACTCGAATTCAGGGTCTTCCCCCGACTCGATCACTCCGCGGCCATGAGGGAGACTATCTCGTATCAGCTGCACTGGATTCGCGCGCGCTTCGACAACCGTCCCGCGCCGGATAACTGCGCACAGTGGGCCAGGCATTGAAGACACTACGGAGGACATCCTCATGTCCGAGACCCGTCTGATCGCCCGCCGCGGACGCGAGGCGCGCCGGGCGATACGCGCGCAGGGGCTCGCGAAACTCCCTTACATCCACCGCAAGCTGCCTGCCGTCGATCTCTTCAGTCGCGAGGCGATCGAGACCATCGCCGACAACGCCGAGACGATCCTCGAGGAGATCGGCATCGAGTTCAGGCGCGATCCGGAATCGCTGCAGCTGTGGCGGGCGGCGGGCGCCGATGTGCGGGGCGAGCGGGTGCGCATCCCGCGGGGGCTGTGCCGGCAGCTGCTGCGCACGGCGCCGGGCGAGTTCGAGCTGCACGCACGCAACCCGGCGAAGAACGTGCGCTTCGGCGGGGATGCGACGGTGTTCTCGCCGGTCGGTGGCCCGCCGTTCGTATCCGATCTGGATCACGGCCGACGCTACGGCACCCTCGCGGATCTGGTGAATTTCATCAAGCTCGCGCAGATGGCACCGGCGATTCATTTCTCGGGCGGGGCGATCGTCGAGCCCATGGACATACCTCCCAACAAGCGCCAGCTCGATATCCAATACTCTTTCTTCCGTTACAGCGACCAGGGGTGCGAGGGCACGCCCGAGACGCGCGGCCACGCGGAGGATGCGGTAGCGATCGCGCGCATCGTCTTCGGCGAGGCGTTCATGGAGCATCAGGTGGTGATGCTCGGCAACATCAACTCCAACTCGCCGCTCACCTTCGACGGCCGCATGCTGGGGGCGCTGCGGGTGTTCGCCGCGGCGAACCAGGGAACGATCGTCGTTCCGGCGATGCTCGCCGGCGCGATGGGACCTGTGACCACGGCCGGTTGCATGGCGGAGCTGCTCGCCGAGACCTTGGCCGGCATGGCGCTCACGCAGCTCGTGCGGCCCGGAGCGCCCGTGATCCTCGGCTCCTTCGTCGGCGCGGTATCGATGCGCACCGGCTCGCCGATGTTCGGCACCGCGGAGGCCACGCAGATGATCTTCGCGACCGCGCAGCTCGCGCGCCACCTCGGGCTCCCGTGCCGCAGCGGTGGCTCGTTGTGCGCCTCCAAGGTCGCCGATGCGCAGGCGGGCTACGAAAGCGCCAACACCCTGCTGCCGACGGTGCTCGCCGGGGTGCATCTCGTGACGCATGCCGCCGGCTGGCTCGAGGCCGGCCTGGTCTCGAGTTTCGAGAAGTTCATCCTCGACATCGATCAGCTCGCGATGATGCAGGCGCTCGCCGCCGGCATGGATCTGAGCGAGCGCGGCCAGGCGCTCGATGCCATCCGCGAAGTGGGTCCCGGCAATCATTTCCTGGGCTGCGCCCATACACTCGCCAACTTCGAGTCCGCGTTCTATCAGTCGATCGTCGCCGACTACTCGCCCTACGAGCAGTGGATCCAGGAAGGCAGGACGACGGCCGAGCAGCGTGCCAACCGTATCTGGAAGAAGATGCTGGCCGAGTACGTGGACCCGGGCATCGATCCGGCGATCGACGAGGCCCTGAAGGACTTCATCGCCCGGCGCAAGGAGGTGCTGACCGATGACATCACCGAGGAGTAGGGGTCGCGTGGCCGTGAAGCCCCGACCGGCCCCGCTCGGCGCGGCGGCCCGGCGACACGTGCCTGTCCGCTGGAAGATCTACTCGCTGACCTTCGTGCTCGGGTCGTTCGCCTATCTGCAGCAGCGCACGATTCCCGTCGCTGCCTACCGGATGATGCCGGAGCTCGGCTTGAGCCAGATGCAGATCGGCTGGCTCGAGACCGCGTTCATCATCGGCTACACGGTGATGCAGTTTCCGGGAGGGGTTCTCGGGCAGCGCTTTGGAGCGCGGGTCGGCTTCACGGCGATCAGTGTGCTCGCGTTCGCCGCCATGATGCTGACACCGCTCGCGCCCTACGTGCTGCACGCGGGGGCACTCTTCGCCGTGCTCTTTACGCTGCAGCTCGCGCTCGGCTTCGCCCAGGCGCCGATCTTCCCGCTCTCCGCCGGCATCTACGAGACGTGGTTCGTGCCGCAGCTCTGGCCCTTCGTGCAGGGGCTGCAGAGCATGGGGTTGCAGCTCGGTGCGGCGCTGACTCCGCCCCTGATCGCGTGGCTCATGGCGGTCTCGAGCTGGCAGCGGGCCATAGTGTGGACGACGCTGCCCTTCGCACTCCTCATCGTGCTTTGGGCCTGGTACGCGCGCGATGTGCCCGCGGAGCACCCGCGGGTGAGCGCGAAGGAGCTGGCGGAGCTCGGCGAGCGTGCCGCAGCCCGCATCGATGCATGCATCACCTGGCGGCGCGTCGCGGCGCTCCTCAAGGACCGCGACCTGCTCGCGCTGACCGTCTCCTACGCGTGCATGAACTACGTGTTCTACCTGGTGGCCAACTGGGTGTTCCTGTATCTGGTGCAGGAGCGGCACGTCACTTTGCTCGAAAGTGGCTGGCTCGCCGCCATCCCGCCGCTGGCCTCGGGGCTTGGCGCAGGCTCGGGCGGGTGGGTGGCCAGCGCGCTGGTGAAGCGTCACGGCACCCGCTGGGGACTGCATATCGTGCCGCTCCTGAGCCTGCCGGCCGCCGGACTGCTCCTCATCGGCGCCGGCCAGGCGAGCGCGGCGTACGTCGCGGTGGGCGCGCTCGCGCTCTGTTATGCGCTGGTCGAAGTCAACGAGGGGCCCTACTGGGCCGCGGCCATGCACCTGGGTCGGGCCGACACCATGGCGGCGACGGGGATACTCAACACCGGCGGCAACGCGGGCGGTCTCATTGCAACACCCATCGTGGCCTATCTGTCGGGACATCGGGCCTGGATGGCGGCGTTCCTGCTCGGCACCGCGTTCGCGATGGCAAGCGCCGCGCTCTGGCTGCTGGTGGACCCTACGCGCCGCTTGCGCAGCGAGGCGCGCGCCGGCTGAGCCAGGCGGCGAGGGTGTCGTGCAGCCACGGGGCCCAGCTGCGCCCCACCCAGAACTCGAGCCCACCCGCGCCCGCGGCGAGCACGCCGGGGCAGTCGAGCAGCGTCGCCGCGGCGCAGCCGCGATCGCCGAGCACCTGCGCCACCGGCAACAATCCCGAGAGCACCGGTCGCGCATCCTGACCGCTCAGCTCGATGCAACTCCACTTGGCGCGTCCGTCGATGAAGACCGCTCCCGCGCGATGCAAGCGCTCGATGCGATCGGCCTCGCGCTCGAGTGCGGCCGCCGTAAGGAGCCATCGCCCTGGCGCGAAATGCAGGATCCGCGCACCGCGGGCGATCTCGCCGGCGGCGCCGGGCGCGTGCGCGGCCGCAAAGCCGAGCGTCGGGTCACGCGCGAGAGCGATGAGGGGCGCCACGAGCTCGTAACAGTGCACCTCCCCATGTAGTGCGAGCCGGAGGTTGCTCATTGCTTCATCCTCTCGCCCGCGGGATCGAAGTGCGTAGGCTCGGTCACGAGGAGCGGGATCTCGGTCCCGGCGAGCGGATCCGCCGCCAATACGCACGCGCCCGCATGCGCATGATGGCGCGCGAGGAGCCCGAGGGCGATGTGACGATCGAGCGTCGGACTGAAGGCAGCCGAGGTGATGTACCCGAGTGACTCGCGCGGTGCACCGGGGGCGGTGAGCTGGGCGCCGGCGTTGAAGCCCCGAGCGGGCTCGGCGGCGATGAGTCCAACCAACATCGGGCGGGAGGGCTCATGCAGTGCCGGACGCTCGAGCAACGCGCGCCCGATGCAGTCCGTGGACGCGCGTACCCAGGCCTCGAGCCGCAGGTCGTAGGGGGAGGTCTGGCCGGTGATCTCGGCGCTCGTGAGGTAGCCTTTCTCGATGCGCAGCACATCGAGGGCTTCGAGCCCGTAGGGCCGCACGCCGCGATCGCTCCCCGCCGCGCGCAATGCCTGCCAGAGGGAGGCCGCCTCGTCGGCGGCGCAGTGCAGCTCATAAGCGAGCTCGCCCGAGAAGCTCGCCCGCAGAATCCGCAGCGGTCGGCTCCGCCACTCTCCCGCAACCGAAGCCAGATGCGCGAGGCTTGCAGTCTCACCGGCCAGCGTCGCCGGCAGGACTGCGCAAACCAGCTCCCGGCTCTTCGGTCCGCTCACGACGATGACGCCCCACGCCTCGGTCGCATCCGCGCAGCAGACCTCGAGCGCCGTCGGGCCGGTCGCGATGTGGTATTGCAGGTGAGCGAGCACGGCAACGGCGCCGTGAGTGCTCGCCGTGAGCAGAAAATGCGATTCGGCGAGCCGTACCAGCAAGCCGTCATCGAGCACCATGCCATCCTCGCGCAGCAGGACCGCATAGCGCGCGTGGCCGACGGCGATGCGGCTCGGCCTCCCTAAGCAGACTCGATCGAGGAACGCCGCGGCGTCCGCGCCGCTGACCTCGATCTTACCGAGCGTCGAGGCATCCAACAGGCCAGCGGCGCTGCGCACGCGCCGCGCCTCCTCGACCCCGGCGATCACCGGAGCCACGCCCTCGCCCGCGAAATGCCGTGCGCGCAGCCAGAGCCCCGAGGGCTCCATGAGCGCGCCATCCGCGATGAGCGCATCGTGCAGCGGCGTGCGCCGAAGCGGCCTGACGGCAAGCGGTGCCGGCAGACCCGCGAGGGTCGCGAGCGGAACGGGTCGCGCCGGCGGACGCGCGCGACTCTGACCGACGGCGGCGAGGGGCTCGCCGAGGAGCTCGGCGACGATCGCCGCGCCCAAGAGTCCTCCGGTTCTGCCTTGATCCGTACCGACACCGAGCGTGGTGTAGCGCTTGATGTGCTCGATCTCGCGGAAACCCTCGGCCACCGCCTGGCGGAGGTCCGCCACCGTGACATCGTTCTGCAGATCGACGAACTGACGCTTTTCGCGCCCGCGCGGCACGCGCCAGAGGAGCCGCAGGTTGGGCATGGGGTCGGCCGTGGCAGACCCAACCGTCGCGGCCGTGTCGATGTCATCGATGGACCCAACAGTCGCGACTTGGGCGCCGTCGTCGTTGCGCAGTGCATAGGTGGCGCGTGCGCCCGCAAGGGCGCCGCCGCTGAGCGCCTGCGAGAGCTCGAGGTGACCCGCGGCCGCGCCCGCGGCGAGCACGCCGTGCCCCTGCGGTGCCACGAATGCGCCGAGCTCGGGTAGGTAACGCGGCTCGGCAGCCGGTGGCAGCGCGAGCTGGATCGAGGGTGTCCAGCCGCCGCTCACCGCGATCAGGTCGCAGGGCAGCTCCGACACCGCCCCCGTGCCGACTGCGCTGATGCGCGCGCCGCGCACGCGCAGGCTCCCGAGCGCGCGCTCGAGGACGTGTCCGCTGAGAATCCGGGTCCCGCGCCGCTCGAGCTCATCGACCGCAGCGAGCGCCGGCCGCGGCCGGGGATCGACGATCGCGCGGATGCGGATTCCGTGCCCGCCGAGGCGCAGGGCGGACGGATACAGTCGATCGTGGTTGCCGAAGATCACGGCATCGTTGCCGGCGCGCACGGCATAGCGGCTCGCGTAGCGCTCGATCGCTCCGAGCAACATGACGCCGGGCCGGTCGTTGTCCTCGAACGCGATCGGCCGCTCGATCGCGCCCGTGGCGATGACGCGGGCGCGCGGCCGCAGCAGCAGCAGCTCAGCATCGCTCGCGCCACCTTCGGGTTGGCTCAGCGCGAGCACCTGCTCGTCGTATGCGCCGATCGCGGTCGTGCCGCAGAGCATCCGCACCCGGGCGGCCTGCAATTGCGCGCAGGTGCGCGCCACCCAGTCGGGGCCGGCGAGGCCATCGATGCGCGCGCTCTCGAACTGCAGCTCGCCACCCGGCAGCCGGTCCTGCTCGCAGACGATGACCCGCGCGCCGGCGGCTGCGGCGCTCGCCGCCGCGGCAAGGCCGGCGGGGCCGGCACCGATCACCAGCACATCGCAGTCGAGGTGATGCTCGCTGCCGAGCGCAGCGTGTGCGCGCTCTGGTGCCCGGCCAAGCCCCGCGAGACGGCGGATCAGCGGCTCGTACCAGCGCCAGGATGGCCACATGAACGTTTTGTAGTAGAACCCCGCACCGTAGAGCGCACCGCCCGTACCGAAGGCGGCCGTCAGATCGAAGCGCAGCGACGGCCAGCGGTTCTGACTTCGAGCAGCAAGTCCCGGGGCGAGATGAGCGAGCGTCGCCGGAATGTTGGGGATGGCGCCCGCTTGCGCCTCGAGCGTCACGAGCGCATTCGGCTCCTCGGCGCCACAGCAGAGCACGCCGCGGGGCCGGCGGAATTTGACGCTGCGGCCAAAGAGCCGCACGCCGTGAGCGAGCAGGGCGGAGGCGAGAGTGTCACCCTCGAGCCCGCGGTAGCGACGGCCATCGAACTGAAACTCGATCGGGCGCGTGCGCTCGATGCGTCCGCCGGTGGCATTGCGGAACGAAGCGCTCACTCACGCTCCCTGCGAGTGAGCTCGGCGCTCACCGCGAGCACGGCGCCGCTCATGAGATCGCGTGTCAGCTCGAGCCACATCTGGCAGCCGGCGACATGTTGCCAGTGCTCGACCGAGCGCTGTGGATCGGCACGCCGCAGGTACAGCCGCTCCGCCGCCGTGCCGGCCACATCGGGCAGCGTGATGCGGAACTGAAACTCCGCGGCCTCGCGCTCACCGCAGAACGGACAGCGGATCAACATGCGGCGCGCTCCAGGCAATTCATTGCTCGACCCGTCCTGGGCCTCGCCCCCGCTCCCGCGGCGGCCGACACGCTTCGCGTGTCGTCATGAATTGCTCCAGGCAATTCATTGCCGGGCGGGGAAGGGCCCCGCGCCTTTCTCATCGAGCACCTGGCCGGTGAGGAAGCGCGAGAGTCGGAAAGGACGGATGAGCTCGGGGGCCTCACCGCGGGCGATGAGCTCGGCATAGGCGCGGCCGGAGGCCGGGATCGCCTTGAAGCCGCCGTAGCACCACCCACCGTTGAGAAAAAGCTCCTCGCTCCCGAGCTTGTCGATGATGGGGCTGCCGTCCATGGTCATGTCGTTCATGCCGGCCCAATGACGCAGCAGCCTCAGATCGGCGGTCCGCGGCAGCAGTGCGGTGAGCGCCCGACACACATCCCGCACCCGGCTCACGGCGCCCGTCTGCGTCATCGAGGGATGGCCGTCGAGCATACCGCCGAAGACGAGACCGCCGCGGTCCGATTGCGAGACATACACCTCACCGCCCCCGGGGAACATATAGATGAGCACGGTATCGAGCATCGGCTTGACGGGCTCGGTGACGCAGGCCTGCAGCAGGTGGGTCTCGAGGGGCAGCGCGACCCCCAACCGTGCCGCGAGGCTCGCCGTGCGGCCGGCGACCGCAAGCGCGACGCGCTCGCCGGCGATGAATCCCAGATCGCTCTCCACGCCGGCGATTCGGCCCCCGCGGCGTGCCAGTGCGAGCACCTCGCAGCGCTCGATGATGTCGACCCCGAGCGCGGCGGCGGCGCGGGCGTAGCCCCAGGCGACCGCATCGTGTCGCACCGTGCCGCCGCGCCGCTGCAGGAGGCCGCCCACGAGCGGAAACTGCCGGGGCGCGGCCACATCCAGCTCCGGAACGAAGCGCGCGACACCGGATCGGTCGAGAAGCTCCGCGTCGATGCCCGAGAGGCGCATGGCGTTGCCTCGGCGCCGCAGCGCCACCAGGTCCTCGTCCGCCACCGCCAGATCGAGCACGCCGCGGGGACTGTACATGATGTTGAAATTGAGCTCGCGCGCAAGCGTGCGCCAGCGCCTGAGGGAGTCCTCGTAGAAGCGCTGGTTCTGCGGCAGCAGGTAATTCGAGCGGACGATCGTGGTGTTGCGTCCGACGTTGCCATAGCCGATGAGCGTGCGCTCGAGCACGGCGATGCGGCGCACTCCGAACTCGCGCGCCAGATAATACGCCGTCGCCAGGCCATGACCGCCGCCGCCGACGATGATCACATCATAGGGGCCCGAGGGGGATCGGCGTGGCCAGAGCGGTTTGCATGAGGCGGGGCCGCGCGCCGCATCGAGCAGGAGTTGAAGCGCGGAGAAGCGGCGCGCCATCAGTCGGATGGCGCCAGTTCGAACTCGCGGCGCTCGAGAAGCTCGCGCAGGCGACGGAGCTCCGTCTCGAGGCGCGACGACGACGGGTCGATCGCGGTGCTCACCGAAAATCGTAATCGAATCGGATTCCGAGCACGCGCGGATGCAACGGGACCTCCGTCAGCACGAACTGGTCGCCGCTGATGTCCGTTGGCGTGTTCAGGTTGGTGATGTTCTGGCCATAGAGCTGCACGTTCCACGCTCCCTTGCCGATTCCGGCCGCAGCGTCATAGGTCGTATACGCCGGTATGTCGTACGCGGGGACGTAACCGGTCGCTGTGAGCATGTGAGCCTGATGCACGGCGCCCGCCTGCACGAACAGGGCGTAATCGCCCATGGCCCAGTCGTAGCGGACCCGGCTGTTCATATTGAAGGGCGGCGAGTAGGCGAGGGGGCTGCCCACGGCGCCATAGGGATTGGGAATGGAAGTGATGGGCTTGCCGTAATTGACGCTGCCCGGATTGTTGTCGATCAAATAAGGAGAGTTGGTCTGCTCGCCGCTGTGCCAGGACGCGGCCAGCTGCACGGTGAGCCCGTCCGTGACCCGAGCCAGGATCGCGGGCTCGAAGCCCCTCACGCGATAGGTCGGCCCATTGGTGTTGAAGGTCAGGTTGCCGAGTCCGCACTGCGGACAGAAGAAGCCGACCTGCGCATCGTTCCAGATCTCCTGATAGATCGACATGTTGAACTGGAGACGGCGGTCGAGCCATTGGCTCTTCCATCCCACCTCGTTGTTGGTCACGTTATCAGGCACGGTGCCGGCGGGCGTGCAGTACTGATCGACATCGTCGGGGCCCGGCAGGTGACATCCGGTCGAGCGATTGAACGTGCCGGGGCGGAACCCCTCCGACCAGGTGTAATAGAGCATCATGTCCGGCGTCACGTGCCAGCTGATGCTGGCCCGGCCTCTGTTGCCGGAGAAGGACGCACTGTACGGGTTGCTGGCGAAGTCGGTGCCGTACGGCGGGGAGCTGCCGAAAGCGCCTGCCACAGGATTCATGCCGCAGAACCCGAAGTACGTCGTCGGGGCGAACGCCTTGCAGTAGAAGCTGCCGACATCGCCACCGGTCTCGTTCTCATCGTATTTGAAATGGCGGATGCCGGCGCTCACCGTCAGCACCTTCGGCACGATGTCGAAATCGAGCGAGACGAACTCCGCCAGCTGCTTGTAGCCGCGCTCCGTATCGTCGAAGAAGCCCGTATCGGGAAGGGGCGTGAACGCCGGCGAGCCCGGCCAGGGCTCGAGCGGCAGAAAGCAGTTCACGTCGAGGCTGGGCGAGCAGGTCGGCACCGTGACATACGACCAATGGGTCTGGTCCAGCATGGCGTAGTTTTCCCAGTACACGCCGGCGAGAGCGCTGATCCGCCAGATTTCCGGCATGCTGAGCCGCAGCTCGTGGCTCTGGTGCGTGATTCTCTCGTTCTCGCGCCAGGTGGTGCTCGGCGTGTAACACTGTCCGGTCGCGGGATTGCTCGAGTAGCCGGCGCACTGATAGTAGTAGCCGAAGACGCCGCGGGCATAGTTGGTGTAGTCCTGCACCTGCTCGACGTTGCGCACCAGGTAGGAGCCGCTGTAGATGAGCTTGAGATCGCCGATCGTGCCGTTGACGACCAGGGCGGTGTTCTCGAACCGGTCCTTGTCGAATGACGGGTTGAACAAGGTCACCGACAGGGGCGGCAGCGGCTGGCTGCCCATCGGCTCACCGAGTTTGTTGAAAGTCACGCCCTCCGACGAGTCGGGCATCTCGTAGAAGACGCCCTGCGCATCCATGCTCTGGTACGACTGGCTGAGCAACGCGTCCCAGCCGTCGTTGATCTTGTAGAGGAGCTCGACACGGATGCCGTCGTAGTCGAGTGGATTGATGTGATTGCCCACGACGGTGGAATTGTTGATGGCGACGCTGTTCGTCGGGACGACGCCCCCGTTGTACAACGTGAAGCCCTCGTCGGTGCCGGCGCGGGTGAAGGTGCTCGGCACGTTGTTGATGTAGCCGCCCTGATGGTCCTGGTAGATGACGCCGCGGATGGCGAGATGATCCGCCACGATCGGAAGGTTGAGCACGGCGATGAGATTGGAGTCCGGATCTCCGTGCGCCGTGAAGCCGTAGCCCGCGGTGACACTGCCTTCGGTGACGTTGATCTTCGGCTTGTTCGTGACGTAGCGGATGACGCCGCTCAGTGCGCCGCCGCCGAAGAGTGTCCCCTGCGGGCCTTCGAGGACCTCGATGCGGTCGATGTCGGCGGCATAAACGTCCAGGTTGCGACCGGGCATGGATACGGATTCCTCGTCGAGATAGGTCGCGACCATCGGAAACTGTCCGGTGGTGCCGGCGCCCTGGCCTATGCTGCCCTGCTGGCTCGTGGCCAGTCCGCGCATGAAGATGTTGCCCTGCGCCGGGCCGTCGCTGGTCTGCGTGACGTCGGGCAGGTACTTGATGTACTGATCGAACGTCTGCACGTTGAGCTGACTCAGCGTGTTGCCGGTGAGAGCCTGCACCGTCATCGGCACGTCCTGAATGTTTTGCTCGACGCGCTGCGCCGTGACGATGACTTCGGCGAGGCTCGTCTCGTCGGTCGTGCTGGTTGCGCCGGTGGTTTGCGCTTGCGCGAACGCCGCTGCGGCATGCGCACCGAGGATGGCGACCACGGCCCGGCAAACCTTGGGATTGAGTCTCATGCTGGCGCCCCCGCTATGTGTCTTGGAATCCAGCCGCGACAGGTCAAAAACGCTAGCATGAGATGTCAAAGGATGTCAATTACGATGGATTATTGGTAGCATTCACATGTCGTCGACATTCACTTAGGACGTCCGGTTGCCCGATCTCTATCCGAAATTGCGAGTGCTCGACGGTGCGGTGCTGCTCGATGACGCCGAGTCCCTGCCCCTCACCGACAGAGCCTATGAGCTCATCCGGCTCGATATCCTGAC
>Ga0335074_10013988_pt1 | contig 11267 bp, 9 predicted proteins | sample Lox_Sample_23_FD_206715 | JGI IMG/M metagenome (GOLD analysis project Ga0335074, IMG submission 206715) | Soil microbial communities from Loxahatchee National Wildlife Refuge, Florida, United States - Lox_Sample_2.3 | ecosystem: Environmental > Terrestrial > Soil > Wetlands | place: USA: Florida...
GTCGCCCGCGCCGCGCGGCGCCTGCCCGAGATCATCCGTGATCTCGACGCATTCGGCGTCGTCCTCGACGACCTGTCCATCCGGCATCCGTCTCTCGACGACGTTTTCCTGACGCTGACGGGCCATGTCAGCGAGGACTCCGAATCCTCCGAAAGCGAGCAGTCATGACCAGCATCACCGTCGCACCCGCCGAGCTCACCGCCGATCCGTCGCTGTCGCGCCTCTGGTGGGCCGTGAAGGACACCTGGGTACTGACCAAACGGAGCATCACCCGTATCGCCCGCGAGCCCGAGCAGCTCATGGACGTCACGATCCAGCCCGTCATCTTCGTCCTGTTGTTCACCTATATCTTCGGTTCGGCCATCCACCTGCCTGGTGGCGGCAGCTATCACCAGTACCTGATCAGCGGAATGTTCGGCATGGCGATGGCCGGCAGCGCGCCCGGTACCGCCGTGGGAATGTGTGCAGACATGACGACCGGGCTCATCGACCGCTTCCGGTCGCTGCCGATCTCCAGATCAGCAGTGCTGGCCGGCCGTACGGTCAGCGATCTCATCACGCAGGTACTCGGGATCGTGGTGCTGATCGGGACCGGCCTGGCCATCGGCTGGCGCGTGGAGAACGGCTTCGGCAACGCGCTGCTGGCCATCGGCCTGTCCGCGCTGTTCGCCTTCGCGATGACGTGGCTGGGCGCATGCGCAGGCATGGTCATGCGCAGCACGGAGGCCGCGCAGGCAGCAGGGTTCATCTTCTTCCTGCCGCTGACCTTCTGCTCGAACGCGTTCGTGCCGACGCAGGGAATGCCGACGGTGCTGCGCGACTTCGCGAACTGGAATCCGATGAGCGCCATCGCGGCGGCCTGCCGCACGCTGTTCGGCGGCCCGAACCCGGCCGCGACCGTCAGCGCCTGGCCGATGCAGCACCCTGAGCTCGCGGTGGTCCTCTGGTCGCTCGGACTGATCGCGATCTTCGCTCCCGCTGCGGTCATCCTCTACAAGCGCCGGGTGCTGCGCTGACCGCAGCCTCCGGTCGAAGCAGCGAACTCGGAGTGTCCGCACCAGCTCTGCTCAGCGAACCTGCAGGTGCGCGAGGTCTGCTGGCAGATGTGAGCCCGGCGGCCGCTAGCCAAGAGGGTCAGCTGAGCCGGGCGGCGAGCAGGAGGTCTCCATGCCGAGCACGTCGGTCTCGCAGCCAGCACCACGCCACGCTCCGCTGCCACGCCACCGGGGGACGGTCCAGTTGTACCCGTCGCTGCGCAGGCCGGCTCACCAGACCTCACACCATGCAGGAAACGAGGCCCGGCCACTCGCAGCCGCGGCACGGCTGCCGTCCGGCCGGCTGAGCCTGGCGGAGCGGCGAGCGCAGCTCGAGGCTCGCTGGCGGGACCGGCTGGAGCGGATCACAGCTCTGGCACTCGCCTATCACGACGAGGCGGACTGCCCGGCACTCGATGCAGCGGGGGCTGCCGGGGAGTCCCGCCGCGCCCAGCTGCTTGCGCATCAGGCAGCGGCCGAGCGGCAGGCGCTGGCGGAGATCGAGGCGGCGCTCGAGCGGCTGTCGTCCGGGCAGTACGGCCGGTGCGAGCAGTGCGGGCGGCCAATTGCGGAAGGTCTGCTGACTGCGCAGCCAGCCGCACGGTACTGCCCTGCCTGCGGACGGCAGGCTGCGGGGCGGCGCCCCGCGTACGCGTGAGGAGCAGGGCGCTCAGCTTGACAACGACCCAAGTGATCAACTGCCACTTTTGCCACGTGAGTCTCTCCCGTTGCCCCAGCCGCACCTTGTGCCACTCTCAAAACAATGGGATTCGTTTACTAAGCAAACTCGGGTTCAATTCTGCAAATAACAATCCGATAAATGTGATTTAACTCATAGCCCCGCAATGGCATTTTCGGCCATCCGCAGTCCATAACTTCGGGCAGAGTGTGCCTTCGACAGCACCCTGCGTGCGCGACGGCTCACCTCCGAGTAGCCACCGTCGCCCTGCCCCCGCGCCGAGTCCGCACGCTGCGCGTTCACCGTCCCCCACGGTGATCAGAGCACAGAGGGTGATAGCCGAGCACGCCTTTTTGCGTGCCCGACAGAAGGCTTCTCTTGTCCCCCTTCAGGACATTCAGCCCCGTTAAGTCCGTCAAGTTTTATCGCGCAGTAGCCGGCTCGGCAGTCGCCCTCGCGGCGGCAGCGGCCGGCACCCTCGGCGGCTGGCCGGCAAGCGCCGCAGCTCCGTCCGCCAGTGGCCCGTCCGCCGGGATCACTCAGGGCGCCGCCCTGGTGCGGCACGCTCAGCCGGCCAGCGTCGCGGGCCGAGTTCGCTCCAACTCGGCAGCACCCGCGCAGCTCGACGCGTTCCTGGCCACGTCCGCTGTGTCGGGCTACGGCTCGGCGAGCGAGCGAGCTGCCAGTACGTCGAAGACGCCCGAGCAGATCGCGCGCGCGATGCTGCATCGCTTCGGCTGGGGACAGGGCCAGTTCCGGTACCTGAACCTGCTGTGGTCCAGGGAGAGCAGCTGGAGAGTTCACGCGTACAACCTGTACTCGGGCGCGTACGGCATCCCGCAGGCGGTTCCCGGTTCAAAGATGTCCGCCGCCGGCCCGCACTGGCAGACCAGCGCCCGGACGCAGATCCGGTGGGGCCTGGAGTACATCAGCGAGCGGTACGGCTCGCCTCGCGGGGCGTGGGACCACGAACTGGCCACTGGCTGGTACTAGAAGCATGTCCCGGCTGGGCAGTTCCCGCTAGTCGCCGGCATCGCAGCAAACTCTGCTGCGATGCCGGCCTGGCGGCCAGCACGCGTGGATTCACTGGCAGGAGCGGCGCCTGCGACCAGGTGCGCATGATCATCGGCCAGGCCTGGGGAAGAACACCTCCGCCGCCTGCGGGGACCGGTCATGATCGTCCTCGATTTGCGCCAGGCCGGACTGTCGCGCGAGCCTATGTGGGCGAACGCGGCACCGGCCAGCGACCTGTAGAGGAGTCACAGCGTGGCGTACCTGACCCCGGCCAGCGACGTCGTCTCGATCATCGACGCTCCGCCGACACCGGCCGCGTCGCTGGCGCCAGGGCGCCGCTTCGTCGTTCTGGTGCACTACGAGTCGCACCCGCCGGTTGCCCTGCTTGCCCGGCCCTACCTGGCCCTCGCCGGGCTGCGGCTGGACCCGGTCCTAGGTGGCCGCCAGCGCGTCCGGCGCCTGACCGGGCTGTCGGTGATCGCGCTGCCGGGCGGTCAGCCGCGGCGCATCGACCTCCCGGAGGGCCACTCGGTCAGCGTTCCGGCCTGGGCACCCGACGGCCGCCGATTCGCCTTCACGGTTGACGAGGCAGACGGAATCGCCGTCTGGGTTGGCGACGCGCAGACGGCAACCGCTGCCGAGATACCGGGGCTCCGGGTGCGTGACGTACTCGGCGGCGACCCGACCTCGGCTGCGTCGACGGTGCGCTGGTCCCGGGACGGGCGGAGCCTTCTCGTCCTCGGCGCTCCGGCCGCGGCAAGACCGCCGGAGCCGGAGGCAGTCGAGCCGCAGGTGGAGGAGACCGCGGGCAAGCGCTCGCAGATGGCGACGTTCACTGATCTGCTGCGGACCGACGCGGACGCGGACGTGTTCGAGCAGCTCGCGACCAGCAGGCTGCTGCGGGTGGAGCCGGACTCCGGCAGCCTGACCGAGCTTGGTGAGCCGGGGCTGTACTACCACGTCAGCGAGTCCCCGGACGGGGAGCACTTGCTCGTCTACCGGCTGCAGCGTCCGTTCTCGTTCCGCGTCCCGTATCCGTATTTCGCGCGGCGGGTCGAGGTGTGGACGGCAGGCGGCGATCTCGAGCGCGTCATCGCCGACCTTCCCGTCAGTGACCAGGTGCCGCGGCAGGGAGTGCCGACCGGGCCGCGGATGGTGTCCTGGGAGGAATCGGTGCCGGCCAGCCTGGTCTGGACCGAAGCGCAGGACGGCGGCGACCCGCTGGTCAAAGCCGAGCATCGCGATCAGCTTTACCGGCTGATGGCGCCCTTCGCCGACTCGCCGCAGCCGTCCGGGCTCATCCAGCACCGCTGCCTCGGCTGGTTCGACATGGCCGCGCCGGGCAGCCTGCTGGTGACCGAGCACGACCGCGACCGCCGGTGGGTGACAACGCGGCTCACCGATCTGGCCGCGCCTGGCGAGAGCCGGGTCGTCTTCGACCACTCTGCCGACGAGGCTTACAACGATCCGGGGTCGCCGATGATGACGGTGCACCCGGATGGCACCCGGACGGTGCTGCAGGACGGGAATCAGATCTACCTGCGCGGCGAAGGCGCGAGCCCGGACGGCGACCGGCCGTTCCTGGACCGGCTGGACCTTGCCGACCTCCGCACGGAGCGGCTCTGGCGGTGTCCGGCCGACGCGTACGAAAACGTGCTCGGATTTGCCGGCGATGATCGCGAGACCGTGCTGGTCTGGCACGAGAGCCGCACCGAGCCGCCGAACCTCGTCGTGACCAGGCTCGACGGCAGCGAGCGCAGCCAGCTGACGTTCTGGCCCGACCCGCATCCGCAGCTCACGGGCATGGAAAAGCGCCTGCTGACGTACGACCGGGGCGACGGTGTGACGCTCACCGGGATATTGCACCTGCCGCCGGGCTACGACGCCGAGCGCGACGGACCGCTGCCCCTGGTCGTCTGGGCCTATCCGCTCGATTACGGCGACGCTGGGACCGCCGGGCAGGTGCGCGGCAGCACCGAGCGGTTCAGCCGGCTGATGGGCTCCGAGCCGGTCTGGTTCGTGCTGCGCGGATACGCCGTGCTTCAGAACGCCACGATGCCCGTCATCGGCGATCCGGAGACGATGAATGACACCTACATCGAGCAGACCAGTGCAGCCGCCAGCGCACACGTTGCCGCTCTCGCCAAGATGGGCATCGCCGATCCGGCCAGGGTTGCCGTCGGCGGGCACAGCTACGGCGCATTCATGACGGCCAACCTGCTCGCCCACACTGACTTGTTCGCGGCGGGAATCGCGCGCAGCGGTGCCTACAACCGGACGCTCACGCCGTTCGGCTTCCAGACGGAGCGCCGCAGCTTCTGGGAAGCGACGGAGGTCTACGACCAGGTCTCGCCGTTCCGCTACGCCGACAAGATCAGCTCACCGCTGCTGCTGATCCACGGCGAGCGAGATGCCAACTCGGGAACGTTCCCCATCCAGTCCGAGCGGCTCTTCCAGGCCCTACAGGGGACGGGCGGGACTGCGCGACTGGTGATGCTGCCGTATGAGAGCCACGGTTACCTTGCCCGCGAGTCCGTTCTGCACGTGCTGGCGGAGCAGTTCAGCTGGCTCGAGCGGTGGCTGGGTGATAGCCGCTGACTGCCCGCTACCGGGTGTAGCGCTCGAACGGCGACTGCCGTTCGTGGATCTCGTCCTTGGCGAACCACACCTCGATCTCGTGGGCAGCGTCCTCGACGCTGCCGGAGGCATGCACGAGGTTGGCCACGGCGATGCCGCGTCCGTTCGCGTAGTCGCGGCTCATGTGGGCAAAGTCACCACGGATGGTTCCGGGAGGTGCCTGGTCGGGATACGTCGAGCCGACGAGCTTGCGCGTGGTGGCGACCGCCCCGACACCCTCCAGGACCATCGCGATCACCGGACCGCTCTCCATGAAGTCGGCCATGGCGTTGTACACCGCGGGGCCGAAACGCTCCTCCAGGTCGAAGTAATGCCGCCGGGCCAGGTCTGCGTCCATCCAGACCATCTTGACCGCGACTATCTTGAGCAGGGCTTCCTCAAAGCGAGTCACTACTCGACCGACCAGGCCTCTGGCCACTGCGTCAGGCTTGAGCAGCACCAGGGTCCGCTCGACTCCGGTGTCGTTACTCATGGCTTTCCTCTCGGTGCACGCGGCCCGCGGCAATGCGGGCCCGCACAGCTTAGCGACGTTATTAGGGTGCCCAGCCGCAATACTCGGTAGTCGCCGGGCGGGGAATGTTGCGGGCGTATTCACCTGCGGGACAGGCAATCCTGGCACGGCAGCCGGTGGCCGTGCTGGCGGGATGCGAGGAAGGCCGCATTGGCGCGCTTGACGCAGTTATTCTCGCTAGTCTCGTAGCTGCCGGAAACAACGGCCCCGGCGACTGACAGCCGGGGCGACCCGACGATCTGAGGGGCCGGACATGCCCTGAACTGGATGTCTGAGTCCCGGTGAGGCAGTTGTCGTGCATGACACCTGGGTGGTCCGGGACCTGCCCGTACTGGACGCCACCGTCAGCCTGCTCGAGCAGAGCTACATGGTCACGGTCACCGACATCGCGGCTCGGACGGGATTCGACACGGCAGTGGTCGCCAAGGCGCTGGAAACCCTGGACCCGGTCTACGTCGACTTCCGCAAGACGACGACTGGTGGCGACCAGCGGTTCTGGTACGTGTTCAAGGCGACGCCGGAAGCTCGCCGGGCGGTTGGCCAGTGGCCGACCGCGCAGGCGCTGGCCGGCCGGCTCGCCGAGGAACTGGCAGCCGCAGCGGCTGACGAGACCGACGCCGAGCGGCAGAGTCTGCTGACCTATGCTGCCCGGCTGGTCGGCGACACACTGCGGGACGCCACGGTGCGGGCAGCCAGCCGGGTGCTGGCACCAGCGTTCGACGGCACGCCGCAGCCCGAGCTGGGCATGCCGGTGCCTGAGCCAGCTCCGCGGCCGGCTGACGAATTCCCGAGCCTCGTCCCGCTGCCCGAGCTCCCGGAGTTGCTGCGGCCGGAGCAGCCGGCTGAAGCCGAGGACGGCCGCCCGGCCGAGCCGGAGCCTGGCCGCACTGATCCGCAGGCTCAGTCGCAGGTTCAGTCGCAGGCACAGCCGCAGACAGCCGAGCCTGGCGGTGATCCGGACACGGCCGACACTGACCTTGACCTGGTCCAATCGGACCGCGATGCGGCGTCGGCGGTCTGACCAGGCAAAAACTGCCTAACTCGAGGCCTGCTTGGTGAACTTGCCGGTAGGCGGTCGGCCTGTGGGCGGCCGTATCGGCTCGATCTGCGGGCACTTCTTATGGCGGCGCGGACCCGACCAGAGTGCAGGCACGGCGTCGACGGCGTAGGCAATGGCGAATGCGGCGTCCTCATAGTTGACTCGCCATCCGACGAAGTCTGGCCAGGCCTGCTCCGCCGGGCGCTCGATGGGGAAATCGACCTCCTCGAGCCGGTTGATCGCCTCCAGGAACTGCTCGTAGGTAATGCTGATGCCTTCCTCGGGGTCTGGCTCGTCCGGGAGGTTAAAGCCCATCGCTCCGGCGACGTCACGGAAGCAGACGAATCCCGAGCGCAGGCACAGCCGGGCCGGCACGACCGGTGCCGTGGACGGGTTCAGCGCCAGCATGAGCGCGGCCGAGTCGAGCACCGCCAGCAATCCGGTGACCCACGAGGACAGCGGCTTCGGGGAGCGGAACCGCACCAGCGGCAGATAGGTGGTGTGGCTCTCTGCCACGTCTGCTGCCCAGCTCTCCCACTGTCCGTAGAAATCGGGCAGCGTGTCGATCGTCGACGTACCGGATCCCAGGGCGTAGTGGGTTCGGGCGAGAAGCTCCGGTCCCCAGCTCGGGACGCCCGCGCGTGCGGCCAGCGCCGCGACCGCGTTCTCCCGGCGATTGAACTCCGAGTACAGGGTGGGCAGGTAGGCGATCTGCAGGGTGACCGTGATGAGCCCGGTCAGCGAGGCGATGTCGAGGATGGTGGTCTCGGCGGCGCCTCGGGCGCGGTCCTCGCCGATAGCCCAGAGCCCCGGACCGGCCAGCTGGAAGGCGTGGGTGATGCCGCTGTGGATGAGCGGCCAGCAGATAAGGGAAAACCCGATGAAGAAGAACACCAGCCAGGCGATGAGCTGGCAGACCAGCAGAGTCGCCGCCTGCGTTGCAAGGATGCGGTCGCGCCGCTTGAAGTCAGGCACCGGCTTGGTGATCAGCATGAAAACCACGTTGACGAGCTGGTCGACTTTCGTGGTCAGCCAGCTTCCTACCGAACGTGGCACGATGAGCGTGCCGATGACGCTGCTCCCTGACGTAATGACGAGCAGCACCCCAACGACCGCAGCGACGGATCGCGCGGCCAGCGGAACGACCATGGTCCTCCTCGGCCAGTGTCGCCGGCCATCGGACAGAGCGGCAGAGTAGCGCACTGCTACCAGCACCCGCCTGGTGGGTTGACGTGCAGGCGTGAGGCGGGCGGCGCTCCGCGCGCTGCGCGGGCGAGAAACCGCGGACGCATTCGCGACATCGCACGGCACGCACTTGCGTGTGGCGCACTCCGCGTGCAATTCTCGGAAAATGCCGGAAAGGCTCGCACGGAATGGCTCGCCCACCGCGGGCAGGCAGGTGACCGCCGTGGAGTACCAGCAACCGCGGGGCGACACATGACCGCCAGCGCGCTGGAGCTTCCGCTGTCCGAGTTAGCAGCGGGCGCCCCCGCTGCGATCGGCCTTCAGCGGCCCGGCTCGGCGGCCGCGAGCCTGCGGACGCTGCTAGCCGGAGCGCATTCACTGTGCGCCATGCTCGGCGAGACGCACGCTCCGCCCCTCAGTGTGCTGCGCGCCAGCACGGAGCGTGCCTGCGCGCTCACACGGGCCGGGAGTTACGAGGAGCTGGCGGTGGTGCTGGCGGAATTGCTGCCCGGCCTCGAGGCAGCGGAGCGCACACTGCCGCTCGCTCAGCAGCCGGATGCCTGCGAGCTCGCCGCCATGGCTTATCAGGCGTGTGCCACCGCGCTCGTCCGGCTCGGTCAGCCGCTGACGTCCTGGATCGCTGCAGACCGGGCGATGATGGCTGCGGAGCGTGCCGGGAACCTGCTCCTCGCCGCAGCCGGCCAGTACTACCTGGCTTCGGGATTCCTGGACGGCCACGAGTTCGCGCTGGCGGACGAAGCTGCGCAGACCACGCTGACGGCGCTGCGCGGGCTTGCCGAGCTCGGCGATGCAGACGCCCTGGCGCTGTGCGGCGGCTGCACGCTGGTGCGAGCGATGGCAGCGGCGAGAACACAGCGCCCGGATGCTGCCTACGGGCACCTGGCGAAGGCGCGGCTGCTCGCGAGCCGCATCGGCGCTCAGCAGCCCACCGTCATGCCGGAGTTCGGCGCGCAGTTCGTGGCCCTCTACGAAATCGCCGTCAGCGTGGACCTCGGCGACGCCGGGCACGCTCTCCGCGCCGCGGCCACCATGGACATGACTGGTTTGTCCCCGCGACGCCAGGCCAGGATGCTCATCGACGTCGCCCGCGCTTACGCGCTCCGGAGCCAGGTCGACGAGGCGACTGCTGCGCTGGTGCGGGCCGAGGACCTCGGGCCGTGCCATCCGCGCGATCATGAGCGTGCGTGCCGTGTGATCCGGGATCTCGCGGCGATGCGCTCGCCGATGGCACCAGCCCTGGAGGGACTGGTCAGCCGGATGGGCACGCCACCGGGATAGTGCCGGCCGCCGCCGCTGCGGACACCGGTCAGGCCTTCGCCGGGATGCGGCGCGTCACCCGGCTAGCTGCGGCGGCGCTCGTCCTGGAGCTGCTGCAGGTCGGCGAGCGGGCCGAGGTGCTGCAACTTGGGCCGGCTGATGACCGAGCGCACGGTCTGGATCTGACCGTCGGCAATGTCCAGGACCAGCACTGCGATGAGCTTCCCGTGCGCGTCCCGGGCGAGCGCACCAGGCTGGCCGTTGACCTCGGCCGGCTCGATCTCGGCGCGGACATGCCGCAGCTGATTGCCGACCGCGACCATGAGCTTCGCGACGTGCTCCCGCCCGATGATCGGCGCGCGCCAGGACGGCGGCACACCGCCGCTGTCGCCATGCACCTCGACGTCCGCGGCGAGCATGCCGACCAGGCCGTCCAGGTCGCCGCCGCGCACGGCCGCGAAGAACCGGGCAGCGAGCTCGTCCCGTTCCTGCGCCGCCACCTCGAACCGCGGCCTCGAGGCGTCGACGTGCTGCCGCGCCCGGTGCGCGAGCTGGCGGCATGTCGTGGGGCTGCGCCCGACGATCCGCGCCGTCTCGTCGTAGCCGTAGCTGAAGACGTCGTGCAGCAGGAACACAGCGCGCTCCAGCGGTGTCAGCCGCTCAAGCAGCAGCAGGAACGCCATCGACAGGGAGTCCGCCTGCTCGGCCGCAGCAGCCGGATCGGCAGCTGGCTGAGTCAGGGGCGCCGGCCCGGTCAGCAGCGGCTCAGGCATCCAGTCGCCGACGTACGACTCGCGCCGCACTCGCGCCGACCGTAGCTGGTCGATGCACAGCCGGGTGACCGCGGCCGACAGGTACGCCTTCGGCGAGTCCGGCTCGCCCCGGCTCCCGCTCACCCGGTGGTAACGCAGGAATGCCTCCTGGACAACGTCCTCCGCCTCGCTGACGCTGCCCAGCATGCGGTAGGCGATGGAGAACATCAGCGGGCGCAGCGTCTCGTACACCTCTGCGGTCCCGGTCCCGGTCCCGGCCGGCGGCTGCTGACTGGCGGTCACTGGACACGCCTGCGGTGACGGTGCCGGGTACCCGAACTTGCGGAAATTGGTGGTCGCAGTGACGCGATCCCCGGCTGCCACGAGCTGCGGAACCGGCTGCCAGCCACCGCTCCGGTCGCTCCCGGTATCAGCACTCGCATGGCGCGTCCTCCCTGAGTCCCTTCTGTTATCCGATCAGAGAGATAGACGAGGCAAGCGGCCGGCCCGTGACAGCGAAGCCGCGCCCGCGTCAGTCAGCCGCAAATTCGGCCCGCACTCCGAGCAGCCGCACGGGCCTGCGGCCAGTGAACAGATCGAGCGCCGCCAGGGCAGCCGCTTCGAGTGCGGCGGGATCCCCGGTGGGCTCGGGCAGCGGCACACCGTGTGTACTGGTAAAAAACGGTCGGTACCGGACCTTGACCACAACGCGGATGGCGGGCCGCTCCTCGGCGGCCACGTCGAGGGCCACTCGCTGCGCCAGCCCGGCGATCTCGGCGCGGACGCGATCCCAGTCCTCAAGGTCTTCCTGATAGGTCACCTCCCGGCCGCGTGACCTCGGCACATACGGATCGCCCGTGACCTCGGCGGGCGCGAGGCCACGCGCGGTCTGCACGAGCCACGGGCCGATGTTCGGGCCGAACCGGGCTGCCACCGCCGGGACGTCGGCCCACGCAAGCTCCGAGACCGTGCGGATGCCGAGCTCGGCAAGTTTGGCGGCGGTCTTCGCGCCGATGCCCCACAGCGCGCTGACGGGCTCGCTGCCGAGTAGCCCGAACCACGTTTCGCCGGTGATCCGGTAGACCCCGGCGGGTTTCGCGTACCCGGTCGCCAGCTTGGCCTGCAGGCGGTTCTCGCC
>Ga0335074_10013989_pt1 | contig 11267 bp, 11 predicted proteins | sample Lox_Sample_23_FD_206715 | JGI IMG/M metagenome (GOLD analysis project Ga0335074, IMG submission 206715) | Soil microbial communities from Loxahatchee National Wildlife Refuge, Florida, United States - Lox_Sample_2.3 | ecosystem: Environmental > Terrestrial > Soil > Wetlands | place: USA...
GGTCGAGCGCCTGCTCGCCGTTCGCCGCGGCACCGACCACCTCGATATCGGGCAGCAACCCGAGCATCACCGACAGCCCCTCGCGCACGGTGGCCTGGTCGTCGGCGACGACGATCCGCAGCGCAGGTGACGGATCGGTCCCGGTCACTAAGAGGCCCCCGGTCACTGCGGCACCATCGCCTCGACGACCCAGTCGCTGCCCTTCCGGCCAGCGTTCAGCGCGCCGTCCAGGAGGAGCAGCCGCTCGCGCATCCCGGCAAGGCCGTAGCCGCCGTTCACTGTCACCAGAGCCGGTGGGCGATCGCTTTCGCCGTTCTCGGCCAGGTGGTTGCTTACGACCAGCCGAGTGCCAGGGCCCGTATAGTCGAGCTGTATCTCGACTGGCTGGTGCGGGGCGTGCTTGGCAGTGTTGACCAGAGCCTCTTGCGCCGCCCTGGTGATGGCGAGCCCGACGTCAGGCGACAACAGCCTCGGCTGGCCACTGACCTCGAAGCGGACCGGCGTGCCATGCCGCCGCTGGTGGCTCGCGCTCAGCTCGGCGAGGCCTTCCGGCAGCGGCGGAATGTCGCCGCGCAGGGCATGCACGGCCCGCCGGGTCTCCCTGAGCCCGTCGGAGGCCATCCGGCGAGCCTGGTCGAGCAGCTCCACCGCTCGCGGGACGTCGTCGGAATCGGTGAGCACCGCGCGAGCAACCTGGATCTGCAGTCCCAGGGCACCGAGGGAGTGCGCGAGCACGTCGTGCACCTCGCGGGCGATCCGGGTGCGCTCGTCGAGCGTCGCCGTCCTGGCCTGCTCCTCACGGAGCTGCTCCGATCTTGCGAGCAGCTCGGCTGCCTGCTCCGCCCGCAGCCGGTACGTGCGGGAGTTTTGCCCGATCAGCAAGGCGCCGAGAACGGTGGCCGCGACCGACCCGACAGTTCCCCAGGCGTATGTCTTGCTGGCCAGCTCAGCGAGCGCGACGGCACCTATCGCCAGGCCGCAGATGATCGAGCCGGTGACCACGTTGGCCTGCCGCCCGACCGCCAGGGCACCGATGAAGGCCAGCACCAGGATGGGGCCGCCTTGCGGTGTCACCGCTGCTACGGCGCACGCGAGCGTCATGCCGCCGAACGTGTATGGCAGCACGACGGAGTACCGCTTGCGGCTGGTCTCTGACCGCTCGGCGAGTGCCCAGACGGCCGTGGCCAGCACCGCCACGACGAACGCGACAATCTTGACCGCCGGGTAGCCGGGCAGGAACGCGAAGATGTAGGCCCCCACGAGTGCCACTACAGCTACCCGTACGGTCCAGTTCACGCGCCGCAACATGGCTTCAATTATCGCCCGGCGCCACCTTGCCGGAGCCCCGCGGATGAACCCCAGCGCAGGCCGGGCGTGGTCCGGGCGGCGCCAGCCTGATGGCGAGCGGCTCGCGCCGACAGCAAGACCCGCTGGACGGCCTGCGAGACCGCGAAGTACAGCACGATCGTGGCTCCGGCTACCCCCGCGTCAGCGTTGCCATGCGTGACGAGCGCGTCGTAGCCAAAGTGGGCGGCCAGCGACGCGATCCACAGGACCGCGGTCAGCCAGGTGCCCCTGCGCCAGATCTGCCCGTCCTGCACCCAGAGTCGGACTGAGGGGACGCGCACCGCGCCGCTCACAGCCGCCAGGACCAGGCTTCCCGCGAGCGCGGCGACCAGCGAGCCGCCATGGTGGTCCCGCAAGTACGAATAGGCCTCGTACAGGCCGATGGCGGCGAGGATGGCAGGCGCCCGGTGGTCGCCGCGGAGCGGCCTCGGCACCAGTTGCAGGCCTATCACGATGGCCAGGATGACCAGGCCGACTTCGACGCTCATTGCCATCTTCCAATCCCTAGGTCCCGGAGATCATCCGGGAACGCCCTCGACGCTAGGCCGCAGCGCTGGCCAGGGCATCGGAGCGCGGGCTGGTCCGGGGTATGAGATCCGGCCGCTGTCTCATACCAGGTCTCATACCGGTGCACGGCGCAGATCAGCCCGCCTGGCCGACGCGCTCGTGCCGTGCGCCAGGCGACAATGGACGCCGCAACGTAACCGGAGAAGGAGACCCCATGTCCGTCCCGCCGACCGAGCGCCACCGCCGCCGGAGGCGTCCGCGGCCGGAGGACAAGCTTGGCCGGGCGCTTCGCTGGCTACGGTGGCCAGCGGTGGTCGTCTGGCTGTTCGCGATCGTGGCGCTCAACCCGCTGGCCAGCAGCCTGTCCAACGTGACTAATAGCAGTGCCTCGGCTTACCTGTCGTCGTCGGCCGCCTCGACGAAGGTCGCCGACCTCGAGCTGGCCGCGCAGCATCAGCGTGGTCAGCCCGACGCCGACCTGGTGATCGCGGTGTTTGCCCGCCAATCCGGCCTGACCAGCGCCGACAGGGCCGCGGTGGCCTCGGCGCACGCTGCCGTGGCACGCCTGGCCAGCACAGTCAGGGGGCTGAGCGCGCCCGGCAAGCCCGTGCCCTCGGCCGATGGGAGAGCCGTATTCTTCACGGCGACCGTCACCACGCCGTCCAGCAGCGAGTACGCCTACGACAGCGCGGCGGTGCGGTCGATCCGCAGCGCGGTGAGTGCCGCCGCGAGCCGCGCGCACGACGGCCTGCAGGCCCAGGTGACCGGGTCGGCCGCGATCACCGCCGACAGCGGCGTCAGCAACAAGACGCTGACCGACCTACGGCTCACTGCGATCGCGATCATCGTGGTTATCCTGCTGCTGGTCTACCGTCGCCCAATCCTGTGGCTGTTCCCGCTGCTCGGCGCGGTCGGGGCAATCGTCGTGGCCGAGGCAGGAGCCCACGGCCTGGCCAACGCGGGGCTCACCGTGAGCTCGCTGGCGGCAGCGATCCTCATCGTGCTGGTTCTCGGCGCTGCCAGTGACTACGCGCTACTACTGGTGCACCGCTACCGGGAGGAACTGCGTCACCACACGACTGCCGAAGATGCGATGGCACTGGCCCTGCGCCGCACGTTCCCCACCCTGATCGCTTCGGCAGGTACCGTCACCTGCGCGATGCTGTGCTTGCTGGCCGCGCAGTCGGCCTCGCTGCACGGCCTCGGCCCGGTCGGCGCCGTCTCCATCGTGGCGGCCCTGCTCGCGCAGACCACATTCCTGCCAGCCCTCCTGCTGGTTTTCGGCAGGGCTGCGTTCTGGCCGCGACCGCCGCGCCCGGGCCGGGCGGGGCGCGAGGAGTCCCGCATCTGGTCAGGAGTGGGAACGTGGGTCGCCCGCCGCCCGGTGCCCGTGGCGTTCGCGGCCGTCGTGCTGCTCGGCGCAGCGTGCGTAAGCCTGATCGCGCTGCACACCAACAACACACCGGAAAGCCAGCTCAAGGGACGTCCCGGCAGCGTGATCGGGCAGCAACTGCTCGCCGCGCACTACCCGCCCGGTATGTTCGACCCGCTCAACGTGCTTGTGCCCCCGTCCGAGGCCGCGTCTGCGGCGGAAGCAGCCCGGGCGGCCTCCGGCATCGCCTCGGTCACGCCGGCTCCGCGTGTCGGCGCTTACTCGCAGTACAGCGTGACGCTGGCGGTCGAACCCTACGGTTCGCGCGCCGCAAGCGTGATCGCAGGCTTGCGCGACCGGCTGGACAGCGCCGCTCCTGGCTCACTCGTCGGAGGAGGGCCCGCCATCCAGTACGACACTACTCAGGAGGCGCGGCGCGACGCCATGCTGCTGATCCCGCTCATCCTCGTGGTGATCTTCGTCATCATCGCGCTGCTGCTACAGGCCGTGGTGGCAGCGCTGGTGCTCGTCGCGACCACTGCGCTGAGCTTCGCCGCGTCATTCGGGCTGTCCAACCTGCTATGGCACTACGGGCTCGGCTACCCGGGCATCGAATCGCAGATCCCGCTCTACATCTTCGTCTTCCTGGTCGCGCTGGGCGTCGACTACAACATCTTTCTCAGCGCGCGCATCAGGGAAGAATCCCGGCGATCCGGGCTGCGGCAGGGCACGCTGCGCGGGCTGGCTGTCACCGGAGGAGTTATCACGGCGGCCGGGATTGTCCTGGCCGGAACGTTCGGTGACCTCGCCCGGCTGCCCAATGCCCCAGTCGCGGAGGTTGGCATCGCGGTCGCTCTCGGCGTACTGCTCGACACGTTGCTCGTCAGGACGGTGCTCGTGCCTGCCGCCTTCCTGTCGATTGGAGACCGGGTGTGGTGGCCTGCGCGGCGGCCTCGCCAGCTAACAGAGCAGAGTGTGCCGGTCTCGGTCGATTGACCCGCCTCGCCCTCCGCCAGCGATCGTGGCTGCCTTTTTGGTGGTGCTACGGGCCCACCAAAGAGGCAGCCATGAAGATCATCCGGCCGGAGCCGCGGCGACCCGACCGCAGACGAACAGATGGAGCTTCAAGAAGTTTCAGATGTTCACCACAAGCCGGGCAGCAGCCGCCTGGTCTGCTGCTGGTAAATGCGATACCGCTCGCCGAGCACCCTGGTGAGCTCCGCCTCTTCCACCTTGATGCGATACCGCAGGGCGGCTGCCGGCAGGACGATGCACAAGACCAGTCCCGGCCATGTGCTGAAGGCCAGCCCGAATCCGGCCGCGATCAGCAGCAGGCCGGTATAGGACGGATGGCGGACCCACCGATAAGGGCCGCGAGTCACCACAGCCTGGCCTTGGTCGACCTCGACGGTGGTGCGGAAGGCGCGGCCCAGCGTGCCCACCGCCCATATCCGGACGGCCAGGCCAGCCCAGATGATCACCAGCCCGGCGATGACCGGCCAGCCATGCGCCCCCGCGCCGGTTAGCCACAGCGGCGACCGTGCGCCACTGACGCTTGCGACCACGTCGGCCGCGACGACTGCCGCGATGATCAGGATGAAATTCACGGCTCTGGTACCACGGTCAGCGCCGGTGCCGCCGGTGCCGCGCCGGCGGTCGCGAACGAGCAGCGCGATCTCCAATGCCAGCCATGCGGCGCTGCTGATCGTCAGCAGGATCGCCATAGGTGCGCCCCTTCGCTTCCGGCTGCCGCCGGACCCGGGCTGTCGTTGACTCCAGCAACGATATATCGAAAAGTGTAGTAGCAACAGATGGGCGCCGCCTGTAGGCCTGCCAGCAGGCGGACTACCAGATGAGCGGGATCAGGCGGCTATGGCCAGCGGCGTAATGCCGGTACGCATCGCCGAGCACCGCTAGCAGCACGCGTTCTTCGGCCCGGATGCGCCACGCCAGCATCGCCAGCGGGAGCAGTGTCAGCAGCCTGCCTGTCACGGCAGGGCCTCCGCAATCCGGCGCAGTCCAACGTTGGCGATCCGCGCGGCTTCCGACAGGCGCAGGCGCAGATGCTCCCGGCCCGCCGCCGTGATCCGGTAGGGATGCCGACGATCCTCCGCGGGCAGCGCTTCCACCAGGCCGGCCTTCTCCAGCATGCTGAGCGCTCCGTAGAGCGTGCCAGCGCCGAGCCGCACGCCAGCGAAGTCCTCGATGTCCTTGATCAGCGCGTAGCCATGCTTGGGCGACTCAGCCAGGCTTGTCAGGACCAGAATGCCCCGGTCTGACGAGCCGCGGATCGAATCCTTGGTCATTACTTCGCCTTCCCGGAACCCGCGACTGTGCGTTGGGCCAGTGTAGTACGCAAAATGTAATACGACCGCGTCGCCGCGGGCGGCCCGTGTCCGTAACGCCAGCGCAGTCAGGAATTCAGCGCTGCGGAGGCGTTCTGAGCATCAGACTGTCCGCGGGACCGAAGCCGGCTCGCTGGTAGAACGGGACAGACCGATCGCTTGGGCTCAGCACAACGCGCGCGAGGTGGTTCTCGTCCGCGTAGCCCAGGACCGCGTTGAGGAGTCGCGTACCGATGCCCTGATTGCGGTATGCCTCGAGGATGAACGCGTTGCCCAGGTATCCCCAGCGGCTCGGTTCGTGCCCGGGCCTTGGCATCCGTTCGAAGATGGCCAGGTTCATCATGCCGACGGGTCGGCCAGCGGCATCCGCCAGCCATGTGATCCGGCGAGCTGATTCCCGCGCGAACCATGCCCCAAGCCGCGCCTCGAAATCCGCGTCTGGCTGGTCGCCAGCCTGCTCTCGAGTCCATTCGCGGCGCAACTTGATGATTGCCGCGATGTCAGCGTCTTCGGCTCGGCGGATCAGTGTCTGGGTCACAACAGCACAACGTACCTGCCCGAAAACTCAGGTGGCCGCGCTTCGCTATGTGACTAGAGTTCCTCCGTGCCCGAGTTGCAGCGCCTGCGCGCCGACCATGCCCCGGCCGTCCTGGCCTTCGAACTGGCCAATCGCGCCTACTTCGCTGCCTTTATCTCTGACCGCGGCGATGAGTTCTTCGAGCAGTTCGCCGAGCGGCACAGCGCCTTGCTGGCTGAGCAGGAAGCTGGCAGCTCCATTTTCCATGTGCTTGTCAGCGACGACGGCTCAGTGCTTGGCCGGTTCAACCTGTTCGACCTTGAGGAGGGAACGGCTAACCTCGGCTACCGGGTCGCGCAGCACGTCGCCGGCCATGGCGTCGCGACCGCGACCGTACGGGAACTGTGCCGGCTAGCGGCGACGCAGTATGGCCTGCGCACACTCAGGGCGGCCACGTCACGCGAGAATGTCGCTTCGCAGAAGGTGCTGACCAAGGCCGGCTTCGTCCCGGCCGGCCCGGCTGACCCCGCCGACATCGGTGGTAAGCAAGGCGCCTGGTATCAGCGGGATCTGGCTGTCGATCAGCCCTGACCTACCCTGGAGCCGAGGCCGTCTGCGCGAAGCCGCCAACAAGCTCCAGCCATGCCTACCCTCCTAGACGGGAATGCCGGAGCCTAGCAGCGCACACAATCTTTCATGCTCGATCAGCCGATCCCGATGCTCGCGCAGGGCGCCGCCGGATTCAGGACCGGAACGCCGCGTAGATGATCGCAGCGATCCTGTCGATCATCTCTTCTCTGGGCAGGTGTACTTCCGCCGCACTCATCAGGTAGTTGATCCGCTCGAGCATCATGAGGCAGGCGACGGCGGTCAGTTCGGCGTGCTCGGTGCGCAGGCCATCGCCGGCCGGGCTGCCACCGGCAGCGGTCATGCCTTGCGTCATGGCCTCTGCGACGCGGAATAGCAAGTGCAGTCCGTCGCCGAAAGCGTTCTCGCCGACAACGTCCGCCTGACTGAGAATGCGAATCACGACTGCGTGCGCGGCATAAACCTCGCTGAAGCTGCCTACCCAGCGCCGCAGTGCGGTGCGCCCGGCTTCGTTGCTGGTCACCACGGGGAAGTCGTCCGCGATGCTGGACATGTCGACCAGCGCGTCGCGGAGCAGCGTCCGGAACAGGTCTTCCTTGTTCGCGAAGTACAGGTAGAACGTGCCGTGGGAGGTCTTGGCCCGGCGGACGATGTCCTCCACCCGCGCACCCTGGAGTCCCGCCTCCTCAAACTCGTCCCGGCCGGCCTCCAGCAGCCTTCGCACAGTCTCCCGGCCGTGTGCCCCTAGTTCTCGCTGCAGCGCCGGAAGACCGCCGTCGCGTGACGGCCTGATTGTCGGGGTTCGCTCCGGTGGTGGCGGTGACTGAGGCCGCCCGGTGGGTGCCGTGGTCACGTCAGGACTGCGCCGGGCCGGAGTCTTCGTGCGGCCTGGCGCGGGCGGTGGCTGTTGCCCCGTGACTGGCACGCCGCCTCCGCTTGCTGACTCATCTCCTACGTCTGTCAGGCTCGCTTTCACTCCCGCCTGAACCGTGCCAATGTCGACCTGATTCCCTATCGGGAATGGCTCGCCGCGCTGGCCGGGCTCGTACCACTGCCGCGTCCCGCCCTCGGGAGGGCTAGGTTCCCGGCTCATGTTCGGAGCCTAGTGGCTTCCAGCCTCCCAGGAGACGCCGGGGCCGCAACTGCTGCCACAACTTCGCACTTCGCATGTTAAAGACTGTAAGGTATATCGCACTCGTATACGACAAACTTCGCTATATTAGCTACGTCGCAGGTCAGGCGCAGTCCAGCGGCGGGTGCCGGGCGCTAAAGCTGACGTCCATATCAGGTGACGGGCACGTCATTGTTTGCATCTAATCGTCGGCTCATGCGGAAATAGAGATCATGACTCGCGACCGGGCCGCCACGGAGGCCACTCTGGCGCACTCGCGTGCGCGCACAGTGCTTCCGCCCAACCCTGCTGCGGCAGGCCCGCCAGAGGCTGCGATGGCGGGCAAGGCAGCTGCCGAGAACTTCCCGGTAGCGCTGCGGATGCTGCCGCGACGGCACCGGGATCACCTGATGGCTGTCTACAGCTACGCCCGGACGGTGGACGATGTCGGTGACGAAGGAGCGCCTGAGCGGCGGCAGGCGTTGCTGGCCGACCTGACGGAAGACGTCAAGCGGCTGTACGCGCAACCCGGCCGCGACGGCTGCGCGGCCGCCCCGCCCCGCCACCCGGCAGTACGCGGCCTCGCCAGCGTGGTGACCGACTGCGGCATCCCGATGCAGCCCTTTCTGGATCTCATTGGGGCCAATCAGCAGGATCAGCTGGTTACCCGTTACGAGAGCTTCGACGATCTGCTCGGTTACTGCAGGTTGTCGGCGAATCCGGTGGGCCGCATCGTGCTGTATGTCTTCGGCGACAGCACGCCGGATCGGGAGCAGCTGTCCGATTCGATCTGCAGCGGACTGCAGATCGTGGAGCACCTGCAGGATGTCGGTGAGGACTTCCAGGCTGGCAGGGTCTACCTTCCCGCCGAAGACCTGCGCAGCCACGGCTGCACCGAGCAAGATCTGGCTGGCGAGACGGCGCCACCCCAGCTGCGAAGGCTCATCAAGTTCGAGGCAGTCAGGGCAGGTTCGCTGATCAGCCTGGGTGCACCGCTGGTGGGCCAGCTGCGCGGCGCGGCGCGCGCCGCGGTTGCCGGATACCTGGCAGGCGGCCGGGCGGCGCTGGCCGCGATCGCGGCAGCCGACTATGACGTGCTGGCTGCCACGCCGAAGCCCGCTAAGAGCCGGACGATCCGCGAGCTGGCCAGTGCCATGCTGCGGGGACGGTGAGCCGGTGAGCGTGGGAACACCTGAGGCCGTGGACATCGCGGCTGCCTATCGCGAGTGCGAGACGATCACTAGGCAGCAGGCCAAGAACTTTGCCTATGGCATTGCGCTGCTGCCGGGGGACAAGCGCCGTGCGCTCTCGGCCGTCTATGCCTTCGCCCGGCGGATCGACGACATTGGCGACGGCACGCTGCCGGTGCCAGAGAAAGTGGCGGAACTTGCGGCCGCCAGAGCGGCCGTGCTGAAACTGGCAGAGGGCACCGCGGCCGACGCCGCAGCAACCGGTGATCTCGTGCTTATCGCGCTTCGCGACGCGGCCGACCGGTTCGCGATACCGCTGCCCGCGTTCGGCGAGCTCATCGACGGGTGCGAGGCAGATGTTCGCGGTGTCAGCTATGGGACCTTTGCAGATCTCGAGCACTACTGCCGCTGTGTGGCCGGATCGATCGGCCGGCTCTCGCTCGGGGTATTCGGCTGTGCCGATCCGGGGGTTGCCTCCCCGCTGGCCGATTCGCTCGGCGTCGCGCTGCAGGTGACGAACATCCTGCGGGACATCCGCGAGGATCTGGGTAACGGCCGGGTCTACTTGCCTGCTGAGGACCTGGCAAAGTTCGGGTGCGCCCTGACGCCGCCGGAGCCGGACGGAGTGGGCGGCGACGGCAAGATTGACGGGCCGCTGGCCGATCTCATCCGGTTCGAGGCAGATCGGGCCCGGAGCTGGTATGCGACCGGGCTGCAGCTGATCCCGATGCTCGACCGGCGCAGTGCCGCCTGCACCGGGGCGATGGCCGGAATCTACCGGCGGCTGCTCGAGCACATCTCGGAGCGCCCGCAGGACGCGCTCGCGGAGCGGATGTCGCTGCCGGGCCGGGAGAAGGCCGTAATCGCGATTACCGCGCTCAGCGGAATCGGCCGCCGCCGCGCTCGCCGGCAGGCAGCCGGGAGACAGCCAACCGGGAGCCGGCCATGAGTCAGCGCCAGGTTGTCGTAATCGGCGGCGGGCTAGCCGGCATCACGGCCGCAATCGGCCTGCGTGATGCGGGCGTCGCCGTGACCTTGCTTGAGTCCCGTCCCCGCCTCGGCGGTGCTGCCTCGTCGTACGCGAGGGCCGGGATGATGATCGACAATGGCCAGCACGTCTTCCTCCGCTGTTGCTCGAGCTACCAAGGCCTGCTGGCCAGGCTCGGGGTCACCGGCCAGGTAGCGATACAGGACCGGTTCGACGTGACCGTGCTGTCGGGCGCAGTGTCGTCAAGCAAGGGCGCGAGGCCCGCCCGGCTGCGACGGAACGGGCTGCCGAGCCCCTTGCATTTTGCCGGGGCGCTGGCGGGCTACCCGCTGCTGTCACTGGCAGAGCGCGCCAGGGTAGGACGGGCTGCGCTGGCTTTCCGGCTGGCCGACCCTGCCAGCCCTGACCTTGACCGGCAGCGGCTGGGTGACTGGCTGGCCGCGCGGGGCCAGGACGAGCGGGCCAGGCGGCGGCTCTGGGATTTGTTCATCATCTCCGCCATGAACATCGCCGGTGACGATGCGAGCGTCGGCCTGGCGGCCACGGTAATCAAGACAGCACTGCTCGGCCGCCGCGACGCGGCCGACATCGGCATGGCAAAGGTGCCGCAAGGCCGGCTCCACGCGGAGGCCACGGCAGACCTGCTGTCCCGCCTCGGCGCCGAGGTCCGCCTCGGCGCAAGGGCCGCCGGAATAGAGCGGCTCGCTGGCGGCGGTTTCCGTATCACGCTGAGCAGGGGCGACGGCGCCGGCGACGAGGCAGGCCCGGCGGATACCGATAGTGGCTCTGGGGCTGGCCAGGGTCAGTCGATCGTGGCAGACGGCGTAGTGCTGGCCGTGCCAGCCAGTCAGGCTGCCCGGCTGGCGGGCAGCGCCGGAGTGCAGGCCGCTCCCGCCTTCGAGAAGCTGGCCTACTCGCCAATCGTGAATGTGCACGTGATTTACGACCGCCAGGTAATGAAGCTGCCGTTCGTAGCCGCGGTGGATTCACCGGTGCAGTGGGTATTCGACAAGACCAGGCAATCTGGCCTGCAGGTCGGCCAGTACCTGGCAGTGTCGCTGTCCGCTGCAGATGACTACGTGGATATGCCGACCGCTGCGCTGCGGCAGCTCTTTGTGCCGGCGCTTGAGGAACTGTTCCCGGCGGCAGCCGGGGCTGGCATCACGGACTTTTTCGTCACCAGGGAACGTCGGGCGACGTTCCGGCAGGCGCCAGGTTCTGGCGCGCTGCGACCCGGCGCCGCGACCTCGGTGCCGGGACTTGTACTCGCCGGTGCGTGGACCGATACCGGCTGGCCGGACA
>Ga0335074_10013990_pt1 | contig 11267 bp, 8 predicted proteins | sample Lox_Sample_23_FD_206715 | JGI IMG/M metagenome (GOLD analysis project Ga0335074, IMG submission 206715) | Soil microbial communities from Loxahatchee National Wildlife Refuge, Florida, United States - Lox_Sample_2.3 | ecosystem: Environmental > Terrestrial > Soil > Wetlands | place: USA: Florida...
CGCCTGCGCAGTCTTCACAACCGGCGAATGCCGGACAGCAGACGTCTCCGCCAATCCTCACCCTCCACGCCGAGGTGCGCCGCGTCATCCTTGATGTTATGGTCCAGGACGCCCGCGGCAAGCCGGTAAAAGGTCTGACCGCCAACGAATTTAAAGTTTTCGAAGACAAGCAGCCACAGAAGATTCTGTCGTTCGACGTCTATAACTTCCTAAGTCCGTCGATCTCACGGCGTTCCGACGAACCCCCATTGCCTCCAAACGTTTTTGTGAACATTCCTACCGCTCCTGAGCACGGTCCTCTCTACGTCATGCTCTATGACCTGGTCAACACCGAGATGGAAGATCAGATGAGAGCCCGGGGACAAATCCTTAAATTCATTCGCTCCATGCCCGACGGCACCCGCTTCGCCATCTTCGTCAATGCCGACGGATTGCATCTGGTGCAGGGTTTCACCTCGGACAAAAAGGCTCTCTACGCCGCGCTCGATCCCAAACACTCGCGGCCGCACGTGCCGCGCATCTTTCTGCTCGGTCGAAATTACGGTTACGGCGATCCCAATCTCGCTCTCGACGAACTTACATTTATCGGCCAGTATCTCGACGGCATTCCCGGACGTAAGAATCTGATCTGGGTCTCCGGCACATTTCCCAGTGCCGTGTATCCGCGCCAGTTCAGCCCGGCTGAAGCCGCCGGTAAGATCCTGGGAGAGATGGACGCGCTCGCGCAGGCTGAAATCGCGGTATTTCCGGTCAACGTCCGAGGAGTCGTGGTTTACCCGGAAGGCCGCACGACGGGAGCGGTTCCAAACGGCGGCGCCACTTCCGTTTCTGGTCCGCCGGGGAGCCCTGCACCTGCCACGGGCCCGGTCGCAGGAGGACCTCTCGGGGCTGGCAGCCCGATTGCCAGTTCGATGCTGGCCGCTTCGGGCGTGGTCAATGCAGGAGGCTCTTCGCTGAGTGGCGACTACACTACCCAAGACGCTCTCGCCTACGCCACTGGCGGCCGCGCGTTTTACAGCGACAACGATCTCAGTGCGATCCTCGAAACCGCGACCGAAGCAGGCGGCAACTATTACACGCTCACCTACGCGCCGCCCTCTCGTGACGATAATGGCAAGTGCCATACCATACGAGTGCTTCTCGATCAGAAGGAATACACACTCTCCTATCGCCAGAGTTATTGCCGCGTGCCGACAGTGTCGGCTCCGACCGAACCCAGCGCCGAAGCAGCCGATTCTTCCACCGTAGTGATTCCCCTCCACGCCGGCGACGTTTTGCAGGCCAACATGCGGTTGGGGGCGCCCATGGTGCACGACCTTATCTTTTCTGCTCGGTTGCACACCGACGGTCCCGCCAGGATGGCGAACCCCGAAGAGATGGATGAGCTGCAGACCGAAGCTGAGTACTTCATGACGCACAGAAGGAACAAGCCGCCAAAACGGCTTCCGCCCATGCGCGTGAAGAGGTACATCGTGGACTACCGCGTTTTCGACCCGCAGCTGAAGTCCGAGGCTGCCCGTAGCGGCTACGCTTCGCTCGAGTTCGCCATGGCTGCCTTTGATGCCGATGGACACACGCTGAATGGAATCGTCAACGATGGCGTACCTCAGCCCTCTTCTGATCCGAGCGAGAACAAGGCAGGCATTTATCGCATTCGCCAATCACTGATCGTCCCTATCAATGCGGTTTCCCTGCGCGTTGGGGTTCGCGACCGCGCCAGTGACCATCTGGGCACGTTGGAAGTCCCGCTGCCGCTCGCGCCCGAGGCCGTTGCGAATGCTGCGGCGCCCAGTCGTTAACCGGCTAGCTCTCGCCACTGAGATACGGAGTCACAGAGAACGCAAGAATGAAGGCCGAGCAGATCGCATAAAGAGCTCAGGATCGGACTTCAAAATGTCAAAGATACTGTGTGACTCACGTGCCGTTAACCACACCTTCAGATTTTCTCCCTGTCTCTGGGTCTCTGTGGTGAACGATCCGGTTTGGCTCTTTTCACGATGACGATTGCCCCTCGACATCGACTGCTCTGCCCTCGCGTATACTCCAACTCCAGATGGCAACAACATCGCATCGGGGTGAAATCGTCTCATCGCGTGCAGCTACTGCTGAACTTTCCCGCGACTTGGGGGCAAGCCACGCCGCCGCGGTCGTAGTCGGAACCATCATCGGCAGCGGAATCTTTCTCGTTCCCACAGAAATGATGCAAGCCGTCGGCTCTGCCAGGCTGGTCTATCTGGCTTGGATCGTGGGCGGCCTGCTCTCGTTTTTCGGCGCGCTCACCTACTCCGAATTGGGCGCCATGAAGCCGCAGGCCGGCGGTGAATATGTTTACGTACGCGACGCCTATGGCCCGCTGGCTGCATTCCTTTATGGTTGGACCTGGTTCGTCATCGCCAAGCCCGCGTCCATCGCCACGGTCGTAGTCGGACTGGTGCGCATTCTTGGAACATTTTCCGTCCTTTCTTTTTTTTCGGCGAACGCGATCTCCGTTCCATTCGCGGTTACCTGGGGCCAGGTCGTGGCCATTGCCGCGGCTATTCTGATTTCCTTCCTGAACTATCTCGGCATTAAGAAGGCGGGCGAGTTTCAGCTTGTGTTCACGTTGCTCAAAGTGGCGATCATCCTCGCCATCGTTTTCGTTTGTTTCAGCGGAATCGGACATGTCCCCGGACGCGGCTGGGCCAACTTCGCCGGAACATTCACGGGCGCGAAGGGTGGAGTCGCCGGATTTATGGCTGCCCTCGTTGCAGCCCTCTGGGCTTATGACGGATGGAACGATCTCAACATGGTCGCGGGCGAGGTTAAGCAGCCGGGACGAAGCATTCCTATCGCACTCGTTGCCGGCGTCGCGGTCGTGGCCGCGCTTTACATGCTGATGAACGCGGCAGTCCAATATGTGCTCCCGGCGAGCACAATTGCAGCCTCGCCGCGGCCTGCGTCGCATGCGGTCGCACTCGTAATGGGACGGATGGGAGCGGGCATTGTCTCGGCGGGCATGGCGCTCTCAATGCTCGTGACACTGAACGGAACAATCATGAGTGGCGCGCGCGTTCCATTCGCGGTTGCGCGGGACGGATATTTCTTTCACGCTTTGGCGAAAGTGCATCCCCGCTTTCACACGCCGTCAGTCGCGATCGCTGTACAAGCCGTGTTGTCGATTTTTCTCCTGCTGTTGGGCGCGAATTTTCGGCAGTTGTTTTCGCTGGCAATTTTTGCAGAGTGGCTGTTTTACATGATCGCCGGCAGCACGATTTTCGTCTTTCGCCAGCGCGACCGGAATGCAGAACGCCCCTTTCGCATGCCCGGATATCCGCTGATCCCTGCGCTATTTGTGGCAGTTGCTGCCGCATTGCTGGCCTACACATTCAAAAACGACTGGCCAAATTCCGGCTACGGATTGCTGGTGATTCTCGCAGGCATCCCGGTATTTCTGGCCTTTGCCGCTCGGCGTACTCGCTCGGCGAGAACAGAATTGTGAAGGTCGGCGAGACATCAATTACTAACCGCGCGCGAAGGTCGCGAAGAAAGCCCAACCGACGGCCGAGTTGCGAGTTCTGCTGGTTTTCACCCGATATCACCCGAAACTAGCTGCGAACCGCCCATCCCCGGGCCCATTTCGGGCCACTTCCCCAAAGGGTCATAATCCCGGTTACCTAAGGTCAAGAGCCGTGGACACGTTTACCCCCTGTCCGGTCTCCCTTATTTTGAAGACTCCAAGTTCCCGGCATCTCCCCGTCCGGGTCCCAATGGAGCAAATTGGAATGGCGACGGCTTACCGCGGATTTCAGCTAGGACTTCTGCCCGAACGCAAGATTGACAGACGTGCGCTCGCGACGAGCTACGGTTTGGTGACGCTTGCGGTGATCATTTTCATAAACTTGAGCCTGATCCTCCCGGAGACGATGCAGCTTGGTCAGTATCACGTGACGGAACTCATTCCGATGCCCTCGCTGCGGCCGGAACCGGCGCCGATCCAACCCAAACCCGAAATTAAAGCCAGGCTGCTTCCGGCGGTCAAGTTGCCCGTGTTCGAGCAGCCGAAACTCGTGCTGCCGCGCGAATTGCATCGTGAAGTCGTGCAGCAGCCGGTGGAGGCGCCAAAAGTCGTGGTCAATCAATTTGCCGCGCCGCAGTTGAAGATGGCGGCCGGTGGGGCGCGTCCGCAGTTGGTGCATACGGGAGACTTCGGCGGAAGCTCGGCGCCGCCGACCGTGAATGCGCCGGTGGAGAAAGTGCAGACCGGCGGCTTTGGCGATCCCAACGGATTGCCGGGCACCGGAAAGCAGGGTGCGAAGCTTTACGCGGCCTCGCTCGGATCGTTTGATATGCCCGCAGGCCCTGGCCAAGGCAACGGATCCGGCGGAGCGAAAGGAATCAAAGGCACGGTCGCCAGCGCCGATTTCGGAAGCGGCATTGCGACCGGCGGAAAAGGCGACGGACGCAGCAACGGCCAAGGAGTCTCGACGGGTGGTTTCGGATCGCAGCAGGTCGTGCATGGCGGACCGAAAATCGCCGCGGTGGAGACGGGCCCAACGACTCCGGTCGAGATTACGTATAAGCCGAATCCGGCCTACACCGACGAAGCCCGCAGCATGAAGCTTGAGGGTGAAGTGCTGCTGGAAATGACTTTTTATGCGAACGGCACGTTGCACGTGAATCGCGTAGTTCGCGGCTTAGGACACGGATTGGATGAGGCAGCCGTCAGTGCCGCCAGCAAGATCCGCTTCAAGCCTGCGCTGCGCAGCGGTCAAGCGGTCGATTCAACGGCGATTGTGCACGTCGTGTTTCAGATGGCGTACTAGAGCAGTTGCCAGTACCCAGTGGCCAGTGAAAAACAACGGCGACCTGACGATAAGAGCTGAGAACTGGTACTGAGCGGCAATTACGAAACGAAAACGGTCGTTGCAAGTTGCAAAGAATTCACCGGGTACTGGGTACTGGCAACTGAGAACTGGTTAGGGGAGATCGTCATGCGCACTTCGAGTTGGACACTTACTGCGGCGCTGCTGGCGTCGTCGCTATTCGGATCAATGAGCGCTGCCGCACAACAAGCGGCGGATGCGGCTCCGCCCGCGCAACCGGCGCCCGCCTCGACACAGACAGCGCAACCTTCCGCTGCTCCCGACCCGGTGGCTTCGACGCAGAGCTCGCAGTCAGCGCCGGCGACTCCCGCGCCCCCGGCGCCCGAGGCCGCTCCGACCACCATGGATCAGGTGGTAACGCTCTTCATCGCGCACGAGCACGCTTTAATCAAGGCGCTTTCGAACCGCACCCCGGTGGTCGAAACTTATTTGCAGAACCTGACCAGCGATCCGCAACTCGGTCCCATTCCCAGCGGAGACCACTACTTTTTGGGCCGCATGGATATGGGCGAGACCGTCGATCGCAAAGATTATTTGAAGGACGATGAAAAAGGCAGCATGCAGGAAAAGCTTCTGGGAGGTTTCCACAAACTCTATAAAGTCCAGTATCAGCCCCTCGGATTCTCCTGGATGGTCTATGCCGATCGCACCGATTTCGACCGCGAACACTACGAATTTCATTATGTCCGCCGCGAATTTCTCGGCGACGTTCGCTGCCTGGTCTTCGATGTAACTCCGAAACCGAAATCCGGCCGTGGACGTTTCCTGGGCCGCATCTGGGTCGAGGATCAGGGATTCGACATCGTTCGGCTGAACGGTACCTATGTTCCTGCTCCGCGCAATTCCTACTTCTTTCACATGGATAGCTGGCGGCTGAATTTGATTCCCGGCTACTGGGTTCCGGCATTCATTTATAGCGAAGAAGGCGATTTCAGCGCCGGCGTGAAAAACAAGCTGGCCTTCAAGGCACAGACCCGCATCTGGGGCTACGACCTGAAGAAAGGCGGCACGGAAGACGAATTGACGCAGATCCGCGTTGACAGCGTAAAAGACGAAAGCTCGGCCGCGCAGGATGCGTCTCCGCTGCAAGCGGAACGAGTCTGGCAACAGCAGGCGGAAGACAACGTCATCGAGCGACTGACCTATGCCGGCCTGCTCGCTCCGGAAGGCGACGTGGACCGCATTCTTCAGACGGTCGTAAACAACCTGGAAGTAACCAACAACATCGACCTGCCGCGTCCGGTTCGCACCCGCGTGCTGTTGACTTCCCCGCTGGAGACTTTCAGCGTGGGCAATACAATCGTCATCAGCCGTGGTCTGATCGACGTTCTGCCCGATGAGGCCAGTCTCGCGGCTGTGCTTGCCCACGAACTCGCGCACATTGTCCTCGGGCACAATCTGGGATCAAAGTACGCGTTCAACGATCGCATGCTGTTCTCCGACGACGCGACCTATGACAATCTCGGCTTCAAGCACATTCCGGAAGAAGAAGCGGCCGCCGACAAGAAGGCGATCGAACTGCTGAAGAATTCTCCGTATGCGCAGAAGCTTGATAATGTCGGCCTCTTCCTGAAAGCATTGCAGCAACGCGCTCCGGCGTTGACCGCTCTGCTCACCACACACCTCGGCAATCCGCTCGCGGAAAATGGCAAGGTGACTCGTCTTGAGGCCCTGGAATCGCAAGGTCCGGCGCTCGACAACAACAAGCTCGATCAGATCGCCGCTCTGCCTTTGGGTGGCCGCGTGAAAATCAACCCCTGGAACGACAAGGCGGAAATGGTGAAGACGGCCGCGGTGGCGATTACCTCACCGCGCGACAAAATGCCTTTTGAAGTGACGCCATTCTTCCCGCGCCTGGCGCGCTATGGAAGCACGAATCCGGCCGCATCTGGGACAACGACGGCCGCGAACTCCGGAAACTAGACCATATACCATCCCATGTCTCGCAACAACAGCGGGACATGGGACACCCTAAGTAGAATTAGCGACCCAATTTCTCTATCAAGTTGATGTAAGCGTAGGCTGGGATCCGGAATACTCTTCCGGGATACCCGGCCTATGTATTTCTGGCTTGTTCTTTCGATAGAAGCATTATGCAACCATATGGTTGCGTGTTCAGCCTGCTATCGTTTAATATGCAACCAGGAGGTTGCGCAATTCATGAGTGATCGCATCGAAAAGCAGATTGAACTGAAAGCCCCCATTTCTCGGGTGTGGCGCGCGCTGACTGATTATCGCGAATTTGGCCAATGGTTCCGCGTGAAACTCGATGGACCGTTTGTGGCGGGACAGGTCTCGCGCGGACACATCACGCATCCCGGCTATGAGCATGTGCAATGGGAAGCTAAAGTGCAAAAGATGGAGCCGGAGCGGCTATTCTCCTTCACTTGGCCGCATCCCAAATCCATTGAAGCCAACGAATACTCTCCAAACCCAAACGATCCAACCACGCTCGTCGAGTTCCGCTTGGAGAGGACAAAGGCCGGCACTTTGCTTCGCCTCATCGAGTCAGGATTCGAGCTACTCCCCGAGGATCGCCGTCTGAACGACTTCCGCCGCAACGAAGGCGGTTGGGCGCAACAGATGAAGAATATTGCGAGCTATGTTGAGCGGGAGCCGTAACACGCCCGCGACCGTCGGAAACCGCGCTCGCATTTTTGCCGCTTTGGGCGATGAGACTCGGCTTCATCTCGTGATCAAGCTTTCCGGCGGCAAGCCGCGCTCGATTTCTGAGTTGACCGAGGGCTCGAAAATCACGCGCCAGGCCATCTCGAAACATCTGGCAGTGCTCAGGCGCGCGGGAATGGTGCGCAGCACGCGCGCCGGTCGCGAACGGCTGTTCCAGTTGGACCCGCGTCCGCTTGCAGGAATGCGGGACTACCTTGATCACGTCTCAGCGCAATGGGACCAGGCGCTCGCCCGGCTAAAGGCGTTCGTCGAAGACTGAACGTACTTAATCGGCCCGCCTGCTTCAGGGGAAGGCAAACCGCAGCAGCTTGCCGTCAAGCGTCGCCGCAGACGGCCGATTCGTAGGAAATGTGCCGTCCCATCCATCCCAGTTCGCGGGAATAAGCCGAGTCTGCGGTACTGGATTGTCAATCCAGCCATGGGCATTTTCTTCGCGCAGCCCCATGGCGTAAGCACCGTCGTTCGGGCTGATACGGTCGTTTAATTTCCACTCGAACAAGCTTGCAGCCAGCGCTTCGCTGAGCGATTCACGCGGGCTGACGCAAAGCAGCCATGGTGTCGAGATCAACTGTGTCAAGGTCAGCGATTTCGGAGGCAAAACCCTTCGGGCTTCCGCGTCCGCGCCGAGACAAATTATCTTTGCGCCAAACTCGCGCGCCACATGCAACGTCTCATCGCTCGAGCCATGATCGACGACAACAATCTCATCGCACGGATACACGGTCTCCAGGCACCGTCCGAGCCGCAAAGCATCATTTTTGGTATGCAGAAGAGCAGTGACGGAGAGCATTGTGGCAAAGACAAGTGAGAGTGTACGCGAAACGGAGGTCAAGTTGTCGACCACCCCAGCCTTGAGCTCTCCGAATTCGTGAAAACGGGTCGAGGGTCGCGGTCTTATGACGTTCTTCTGCCGCTGCGCGATAAAGCTCCGAGGTCGCGCCCGGTCCTGTCCTACTGGGAGTTGCTCAGCTTGGGCCGGTTGGCATCTGAATTCGGCGCTTGCACGACCGTAATGGGCGCCTGCAATGTGAAATTGAGCACGGTCTCTGACGGCAATTTCACTTGCTGGCTTTTTGAAGCTGCTTGCACCCCACCACCAACTCCCGCGCCGGCTGCGGCCCCGACCGCCGCGCCTCTGCCTCCACCCGCCAACGCTCCGATGAGGGTTCCCAGCAGAGCGCCTCCGCCGACCTTCTCCGCGGTATTCTTGCCGCGCGAAGCTGTCTGTTTCTTGTACTGATCCGTCTGCAGACTGTAAGTTTTCCCGCCGTAAGAAAGGCTATCCAGCTGCATCGAGACCAGCGACCGCCCGGCGAATTTGCTGGCGCTTTTCACATCCACTAAATGGCCAGTCAGCTCGACTCCGGCTGGAACGGCTTCATCTCCATCCGACGTGAGCGGCGCATTCAGCGTCGCATGAAACGTGTCGCCAGCCTGGTTCTTCTCACTGTCGATCGGGTCGATCAGCCGCACCGAAATTTGTGTTCCCTGATCAATGATGTACTTCTTCGGCGCGGGAGGCGGCGGAGGCGTGTTATCCAACGGAGCCGGTGCGGGCGCAGGTGCGGGCGCAGGTGCGGGCGCGGCTGCGGTATTGTCAGGCGGCGGAGTGTTCGCCGCCATTTGGTCGTTATTCGAATTGTCCGAGGAATCCGAGCTCACGGCTGATTCATGCTTAGCGTGCCGCTTGCGTTCCTTCCTAGTACTCGGTGTGGAAGCTGGACTGGCGGACGCCGTTTCGCGTGCAGCAGCAGTGCTTGGAGCCGCTGCTGTCGCTACCTGCAGATTATTCACAACTTCCTTGACGCCTTCGACCGCAGCCGCATCGCGGCTGGCTACGTCGCGCTGCGCGTCATTATCGACCGTCCCGCTCAGCGTCACGACTCCATTTTCGGATTGCACACCGAGTTGCTTGGTCGAGAGTCCGGAATCCTGACTGAATTTGGATTGAATATCAGTCGCGATCTTGGCGTCGTTCGGCTTGCGAGAGCAGCCTGTGCCAAGGCCCAGAGCGAGCAGGAGCGAACATACCAGCACGGAAGTGTGCCTCATAAATCAACTCCAAAGAGGGAGATGACACAACGCCGACTCGGCGTCCTGATTTAGTTTAGACTCTCGGAACTACTTTTTGCAGATGTAGATGGCCGATGATTAGAATTGTTTGTATGCATCGACCAGGGATGGGGTTTCTGCTGCTTCTGATGTGTGGGCTCGCGTGCTCCCTAACAGCCACCGGCCAGCCGCAAACTGGGCAGCCGGAGAGCAAAGCTGCCCAGCAATCGACCGCTGAGGCGCGTCCTGTCGTCGTTGAGCTCTTCACTTCGGAGGGCTGTTCGAGCTGCCCGCCGGCCGATTTGTTCCTGCAGAAGCTCGATAATTATCAGCCAATTGAGGGTGCTCAGCTGATCGTCCTCAGCGAGCACGTGACTTATTGGGATCACGATGGCTGGAAGGATCCGAATTCGTCCGTTGATCTGACTTATCGCCAGACTTCGTACGAAGGCGCCTTGGGCAAGCAAGAGCCTTTCACCCCACAGATCATCATCGACGGTGATCGTGAAGTGACTTTGCAGAATCTGTCACGCGTCGAGGATGTCCTGAAGCAGGCGCGGGATGAGACTAAGCTTCCAGTTCGCCTCAGTGGAGTCACCGTCGCGGCCGCGACCCCGGCTCTGCTTCGTGCTCACGTGGATACCGGCGAGAATTCCACGAAGCACAATGCGGACGTTTATCTGGCGGTCGCTCTCAACCACGTGGAGTCCCAGGTTTTAAAGGGAGAAAATGGCGGACGCCATCTCGTGCATGTCGCCGTCGTTCAGAAGATCATAAAACTAGGTAAACTTTCGAAAGGGAAAAGCTTCTCCGAAGATGTGCAAGTGAAACTGACGCCGGTTGAGGACCCGAAGAATCTGCGCGTCATTGCCTTCGTCCAGGAGCCCGGGCCCGGCAAGATCCTCGGGGCAGCTCTTCAGAAGATGGCAAATTAGCTCCCACCCAGCTCGGTATACGCGCACTGCTCAGGCACTGGTGATGTGCGGCAATAGTGCGCGGATCCGCTAAAATCGAACTCTAGGATGAACTGTATAATGGGCGGTTTTTCCACGACTTCTGTGGCTGACGGATTCTTGAAATGAAGATCGGGGTTCTGGCCCTGCAGGGTGATTTCGACGCGCACCGCCGTCGGCTGGAAGAACTGGGCGCCGAAGTCGTGCTCGTCAAGAAGCCCGAACAGTTCGACGAGATCGAAGGACTGGTGATCCCCGGGGGCGAGTCGGGCACGTTTCTGAAGCTGCTCGGTGAAAGCGGATTCGAGAAGCTCAAGCAATTTGTCCACCTGCGGCCAACCTTCGGCACCTGCGCCGGTGCGATTCTGCTCGCCAAGGAAGTCGAGAATCCGCCGCAACCCGGGCTCGGCGCGCTCAACATTCGTGTCCGCCGCAACGCCTACGGACGCCAGATCGATAGCTCGATCCGTGAAGGTAAATTTCTCGCGCAACGCAGTGGCAACTCGAACGATCTTGAAACACCACTAGAGATGGTCTTCATTCGCGCGCCGAAAATTGTCTATGTGGGCGAAGGTGTCGAAATCATGGCCAAAGAAGGTGGCGATCCGGTCGCAGTCCGGCAGGGAAGAGCCATGGCCGCGACCTTCCATCCTGAACTCTCCCAGGATACCCGTGTGCATCGCGCGTTTCTGGATCTGGTGCGAGACTCGAC
>Ga0335074_10013991_pt1 | contig 11267 bp, 6 predicted proteins | sample Lox_Sample_23_FD_206715 | JGI IMG/M metagenome (GOLD analysis project Ga0335074, IMG submission 206715) | Soil microbial communities from Loxahatchee National Wildlife Refuge, Florida, United States - Lox_Sample_2.3 | ecosystem: Environmental > Terrestrial > Soil > Wetlands | place: USA: Florida...
GGACGCGAACGCGGCCCGCACTGTGCGCGCTAGGTGCGGGACTGTCGGATAGTCGTCGAGGTCGGATACTCGGACCCACGCGTACTCCGTGTGTTCCTGAGGGTCCAATCGCGGCGTCTTCCGGACGGGCGCCGCGCAATGGAAGTAGACTCCGACAGTCGGTCGGATCTTGCCCTTCTTCGACAGGGTGCCGAACACTTCCGCATGGAAGAGCGACCCGGGACGCACGTCGAACCCCGTCTCCTCTCGAACCTCTCGGCGGACGGCCCGCGTGAGCGTCTCGCCCGGCTCTACGTGACCTCCCGGCAGGTCCCAGGCTCCCGGGTTGGACGCGAGGGGAGAGCGGTGCAGAAGCAGGATCTGGTCGTTCCGAAAGATCGCGGCCCCCGCCGCGACCCGCGCCTTCAGGCTCTCTTGAATCTGCTTCATGAGGAGTCGACGGTACGCGTGCCGGGTTGTGAACCTTACGGTCGCGCACAAACCGCCGGGCGGTCCCGAGGATGGCCGACCGAAAGGTTCATTGCGCCCGGAGCCACCGACCAGCGATTTGGATTGCTGATCCGACCGTTCCCCTGGTCTTCGCCCCCACTCAGCGACCCCTACTCCGGCTCCCGCGAGAGGGGCAGCCAGTCATGAAGCACCATTCGCACTCCCAGCCCTCCCACGCACCCCGCCTCATGTCGCTAGCCGTACTGATTTTGGTCGGTGGCCTTTCCTTGTCGGTCGGCACGACATTTGTCGGGTCACACACCGGAATGTCCGTGGGGCCGTCCTACGACTCCCTCGCCTCGTTCTCGGCGGCTCTCGCCGCGGGGCCGGCGCTCGCCACCCCCGCGCAATCGTCGGGGAATCTGACGTGGCCCACGATCTCGTTCGACCCGGAGCACACGGACGCGAACCTCGCAGAACGCACCCTCAATTCCTCCAACGTTTCCGAGCTCGCGCCGCTCTGGACCTTCGACACGCCCGGCGCGGTGACAAGCTCGCTTGCGGTGGTCAATGGTACGGCGTACTTTGGCGACTGGAACGGCTCGCTGTACGCCGTGAACGCGTACACCGGCCAGCTCGAGTGGCAAACTGACCTGGGCGGGCCGTACGATTACACGGGCTGCCAGCAAGACGGCATCGCCGCGACTCCGACGGTCTGGAACAACACCGTATTCATCGGAGGTAGCAACCCTTGGGAATACGCCGTGAATGCGTCGACCGGCGCGATCCTGTGGCATGTCGACCTCGCGAACTACACCGCCACGGGTTCGCCGTGGACCGCCTACAAGGCCTGGTCGAGTGCGTTGGTCGCGGACGGTAACCTCTATGTCGGCACCTCGAGCGGCTGCGACAACCCCCTCGTCAACGCGAGTCTCCTCCAGATCTCGCTCACGAGCCACTCGATCACTCACTTCGCGTTCACGGACCCCGCGGGGATGATCGGCGACTCGATCTGGTCGTCCCCGTCCTTCGACCCGTCCACGGACACGGTCTGGGCGACCACCGGCAACGGCTACGGCGCTGAGCTCGAGCAATACGCTCGGTCGATCATGGAGTTCAACGCGTCCAATGTTTCCCAGGTGATCGGCTATGCCCAGGAAGCAGCCCCGGGCCACGACTACGACTTCGGCGACGGGGTGACGATCTTCCATAGCTCCACGGGAGTACCGATGGTCGTGGCGCTGAACAAGAACGGCTACGCGTACGCATTCAATGTCTCCACATTCCGTGGCAACGTCTCCGCGGACCCTGCGTGGTCAGTTGAGGTCACGACGATCCCGGGGTCCAGTTACTCGCCTCCGGCGTTTGATGGCCAACTGCTTTACTTCGCGTCCGACAACACGACACTCCTGGACGGAGCGCCGGCGAATGGATCGGTCATGGCGGTCTACCCGAACAACGGCAGCGTCGCGTGGCAGGTGGGGTTGCCCCTGTCCGTGTACGGAGGTCTCACTTACGCGAACGGTCTGATCCTCGCGGGTCTGACCGGAGGGCAACACGACCAAGGCGCGGGGGCCTTCGAGGTGCTGAACGCGACGGACGGTCAGAGTCTGTACTATCGTGCTTCGGATGCGGTGTGGGGCGAACCGGTCGTCTTGAACGGTGAGGTCTTGTTCGGGGGTGGCCTCCTTTCGAACGACAGCGGAGGCACGGTGACCGCGCTCGCGTTGCCTCTGACCGCCACCATCAGCTCGACCACCGTCCCCGGCTACTCGGAGGCGACCTACCGGTTCACCGCGGCCCCGGCAGGCGGTGTCCTGCCGTACAATATCTCCTGGTCAATAAGCGACGGCGGACAAGGGTACTCCTCCACGATCGAGCACTCCTTCGCGGCAGGCGGGCCGTTCCGGGTAGCCGTGACCGTCCGGGACGCGGCGGGCGCCGAGTACACCACGACGTTCGGCGGTACCGCCTCGCCCCCACTAGTCGCGACGTCGACCGTGTCGCCCGACCCGCTATCGCTCGGAGGATCCGGCTGGTTGAACGTGACGCCGTCCGGCGGTTTACCTCCGTACTCGTGCAACTGGACCGGACTCCCTCCTGGGTCCAACTTTTCGAACGGAACACCGCTCGCCGTTCCCGTGCGCCCGACTTCCTCAGGTGAGTACAACGTGACCGCGAGTGTGACCTCATCCTCCGGACAGGTCACGATCTTGGATCTACCGGCGTTCTGGGTCGATGGTCCCGCCCAGGTCACCATCGAGGCCCGCCCCTCGACGGGGTCCATCCCCCTGAACGTCTCGTTCGGAGTGGACTTCGGCTACCCGAACGTCACCGGCGCGTTTGCGTGGACATTCGGTGACGGGGGAACGTCCTCACTCGCGGCCCCCGCGCATACCTACCTCCAACCCGGCTCCTATACCGTGACGGTGACCGTGCTCTACCCGGGCGGCTCCCGCGCCTTGGCGACGGCTACCCTGGCGGTCGCCGGCCCGTGGGGCGTGACTTTGGGAGAGCTCGGCCTGGGAGGCGGTCTCGCTTTCGGCGCGCTGGTCGCTGTGGTCGTTGTGGTCAGCCGACGCCGTCCCTCCGGCCGGATCGGGCCCGCGCGGAGTTAGCTGACCCGCCGCGGCCCCTCGACGTCCCTCAGGGAGAGCAGCCGATAGCGGTCGCTCCCGGGATGAATTCGAGAACGGCAACGGTGCCGCTCTGATCCAGGGTCCGGAAGTCCGGCGAAGCGATGAGCGGCGCGAGCAGGAACGGCGGGTACCCGACGGAGTTCATGCCGGTGACCAGCACTTCCGAGATCCCCAACCCGAGCAGCTGCCCCCGGGCCACTCCGGAGTAGTTGCCCGAGGTGAGCTCCTCGACGAGGAGGTGATACGACAGGTTGGTGGGAGTGGGGAACATGGGGAAGACGAGCGTGACCAGCGCGTACTCGGGAAGGTACTGGCCCACCGAACCGGGAGCGACGAGGACGCGGGAGCACGTCGGAAGGTGACCGCCGGCCCACTCGAGTGCCGCGAGGTCCTCCGGGGTCACGTTCGCGAACTGGTCGATGTGGCCGGTGATGTAGCCCGGCACCACCAGGGCGGTGACCCCGAGGCCGGACCCGAGCGGCAGGACCAGAACGAAAGCGACCGCGACCGCACGGACCCACGCGCGACGTGTCGCTGGGGCCCGTACTTTCGGTCTCCGGCACTTTGGCAGGGTTCTGGGGACGGAGGTCGCGCCACCAGCCCACCACGGCGATGAGCGGCAGGACGGCGAGCATCTCGTAGAACGTGAAGAGCACCGCAGACGCTTCGTCCGAGTTGGTGACCGAGATCACCCCGGCGGGCCCGGTGACCGATTCCGCGAGAATGAGTCCGCCCGCGCTCACGAACGCAATGAGCGTCCCGATGAGCACGCTGGTCGCGAGCTCCGAGGGCACGGGGATCGCACGTCGGACGGGCGGCAGGGCCACGAGCGCGCCGGCGAGCACGAGTCCTGCCCCGACGAGGACCATGATCTCGAGGCTCATCCACGGGAACGGCGAAAGCTTCGGCTTGAAAAGTACGAACGGATTCAACTCCCCATCGAGGTTTCTCGAGGTCAATAACGGGGCCAGCATCGAGGGCGCAAGCGGGCGTTGACCTACGGGCGTTAGCACGTGGCCTGGGTCGCGGAACCAGACCGCGACGCCCAGCAGGCTCCGAACCAGGAAGCCAGCCGAGATCGCCACTACCGCGAGCCAGCGAACCGCCCAACGAGCCAGGCCCGCAATGGATGCGCGCTGATAGACGATCGCGTAGCCCGCCAGCAGCAGCAATTCGGCGATACCGAGCATCAGGCTGAGGCTGAACTGGATCCCCACGAGGACGCCAAGGATCGCCACGGCTCGCCACGGCAAATTCGGCTCTCTCGCCGCCGCGACGATCCAGCCGACCGTCGCGAGGAACAGCCCAAATCCGAACGCAACGTCGAAGGAGCCCCCGATCCAAAGACGCGGAAACGCGGCGACCAGCGCGAAGAACGCGGAGAACACCATTCCGATCTCAGCGGCGGAAGTCGGCGAGGTTCCCTGAGCCAGGCGAAACCCGAGGCAGTAGGCCGCCGGGGCGGAGAGCGCGAGAAAGAGCGGAGGAAGGTCGACCGGCGCACTCACGACCGGCCAGTCGAAGAGTAGCACCGGGAGGCTCATCCAAACGGGAGCCCCCTGGGGGTAGGTCACTCCGACGGAAGCGTAGGGACTCAGCGTCCACGGTAGCGTATGATTGCGCAGCAGGAGCGTGATGAACAGCGAGTGCACACTTCCGTCGAACACATTTCCGACCAGCAGAGGGGCGGCGCCCGCCACCTCCACCCCGAGTAGCGCGAGGGTCAGGCCTCCCACAACCAGTGCGGGGAAAGAGCGCGCAAACGAGAGGACCGCTCGTAGCCCGAGTCCACGTTCAGACACGGCGAGCACTCCGTACCCGACGACTCCCCCGACCAGCACGACCGCGACGAGTACGACCCCGTAGATGGCGAGCGGCAGGGAGGCGAGCACGAAGAACGCGGCCCCCGCGGCGTAGAAGCAGAGGATGAGCCGTTCGGGGATCGTGAGCGACAGGGTTCGGCCGATCGCCCGTTCGGCGAGCCGCATCCCGATGGCCCCGAGCGGAAGAACGGCGAGTGCGAGGGCGATGAGCTCGAGGTACACCTCGGCCCCCGAAAGGGGCGGCACGCTCCCGCAACGCGCACAACTCGTTAAAGCAGAATGTCCCCTGCCCACTCCCGGCTTCCTCGATGGACGACCGGGGCGGGGAGTCGGGCCCTCCACCGGCCACTTATGAAGGCTGCTGCCCTTCGACCGGTGGGATTATAGAGAGTTCGGTCGCTGAGTAGGACATTATGTGGCACGGCGAGGAGCTAGCCTCAGGAGGGCCCGCCTCGCCGTCGCGCGCAAGCGTGGACGCCTCCGACGAGGTGTTGTCGATTCCCGCCGTCGATTTTCACGGGTCGAACGCGCGCCCGGCGCGCGCCGTCGCGCCCCGGCCGAGCCGCTCGGCCATCGCCCGGGGTGCCGAGGGAGCGACTGTCGTCCCTCCCACTGACGTGACGGTTCTGCTGGCGGCCATCAACGAGCGAGCAAACCTTCCCGGCCTTTTCGCCGATATCGAGCGCGCTTGCGGAAAGGGGGTCCAACTGGTGGTGATTGACGACGGCAGCACGGACGGTACTCGAGAATACCTCCGGGCCGCCGCCCGGGAGAACGAGTCGCTCCGATACATTTTCAACGCGGCCCCCCAGACGATCGTCGGGGCGCACATTCAGGGGATGGCGAACTGCCGGACGCCCTATATCGTGATGATGGACTCGGACGGTCAACACCCCCCCGAGGCGATTCCCAGGCTGCTCCGGGGACTCGCCCAAGGCAAGGACGTGGTCGTCGCCACCCGTTTCGGGCCGGGCGGGAGCACCGGCGGACGTTCGGCGTTCCGGGGCCTCATGTCCCGGGTCGCCGCCGTACTGATCCAAGTGACCGTCGGGAACACCCGCTCGATCTCGGACCCGACCTCCGGTTTCTTCGCCGTCCGCCGTCGAGCGCTCGTCCCCTTCACCCGTGACCTGAGGGGATACGAGACTCTAGTGTTCGTGCTCGCGATGATGGACCGCCCGAGGATCGGCGAGGTTTCTTACATCTTCCGAGCGCGGGGCAGCGGAGAGAGCAAGGTCCTTCGCGGATGGTCGTTCTTCCGCGTCTTCTTCACCCAGCTAGTCGCCGCGAAGCGAACCGAGCTTGATGCGCGCCGTCGCGCCGCCGACAGCCAGCGACTCGCCGCCGCGGCCCGGGTGGCATCGCAACCGACCGTAGCGCAAACCGCCTCGCGACGGGACCTATAGACTCGCGGACCGACCGGGGTCCTCGGGGAGCCCGCTCAGCGGGCACCGAATTCCGAGAGCCGGCGGGCCAGCGTCCGGATATCGAATCGGCGCAACTGGTCGGGGTCGAGCGTCACGGGACCCCGAGCCTGTTGCAAAGCCCGGCGCAGGCCCTCCGCGAAAGCCGCGGAGCTTCCGGGTGGAACTATGATGAACCGTGGGTCGCCGTCGAGTATCTTGTCGTGGGCACCGGTTCGGGTCGCCACCGTCGTCTTCGACGTGACGCGGGCCAGCACGGCGTTCAATCCGTACCCTTCCCTTCGCGACGGGATCAGGAACACGTCGCTCGTGAAGAGCAACGCGATCCGTTCCCACGCCGTGACCCGACCGAGGAACTGCACCCGGGTCTCGAGGCCCCATTGCCGCGCGGCACGATGAAGTTCCGCGGTAAGGGGCGAGGGATCTCCGGCGAAGACGAGCGAGAGCGAGGGCCGATCGACCGCAACGCGTCGGAAGGCGTCGAGCGCGATATCCAGCCCCTTGGCCCGGTCGTTGCGCCCGAGCACGAGCAGGAATGGACGGCGAATCCCGCGGGACTCCAGCCAGCGGTCGACCCCGGGACCGTCGCGCGTGACCGCCTGCACCTGCTCGACGAGCGCCTCCGTGTCGATGCCGAAGGGGAGCAATACCGGACCGGCTCGAGGGACCGCACCGTACAGGGCCCGCCACTCCCTCACGGTCGCATCACTGAAGAACCCGACCGTTTCCAGCTCGGAGGCGAGCCGTCGGCCGTAGGTTGCGTAGAGCGCCCGAGAAACTGAGCGCAGGAAAGGGTTCACTTCACCGGTCGAAAAGCCGTATTGGAGGGAGACGAGCGGAGCGCGGCGAAAGTTTCGCCGATGCCCGAGGAGCACTCGGGGCAGTGTTTCGAGTAACCCGTGGGCTACGACCAGATCAAACCCGTCGGCCTCCTCTCGAACGAACCGGAGGAGCCGCCGTCGCGCGGAGCGATGCAACGGTGCGAAGTACGCGGCCTCGCGGAACGGCGGGGGCAGGTCGACGAGCTCATAGCGCTCCACCCGCGGTGGGGAGGACGGCGGAGGAACGCTCGCGAGACGGGCGGGAACGGAGGAGGTGACCACGACCTCATGCCCCTCGGACCGCCACGCCTCCGTGAGCAGACGGAACGTGTCGGGAGCCCCGCCCAGCGCCCAGGGAGGGTAATCCGGGCACGCGTGGAGGATCTTCATGCCGCCGCCCCCGTATCCCGCAAGAACGCCCGGACGTACTCCCGGGCGATCGACAGTTTCTCTTCCAGCTGGGCCGGCGTGGGCACCGGGGCGGGGCGCGCCAGGGCCGCGCGGACCGCGTCGGCCATGCCGTCTCGCGGGGTTAGGACGACGCACGGCTTGTTGGCCGCTTTCTCACGGTACTCGGGAAAGTCTACCACGACCGTCGTCCGGTCGAAGAACGAGGAGATCTCCAGGACGCCCGACTGACCCCCGCTCGCGTGGTACGGCAATAGCACGACGTCGCTGCGCAGCATGAGGGCGGCGACCTCGCTCTCCGCGGGTGACGGGGCTCGGACCGTGATCAGGTCCGCGTACTCTGTCACCAGTCGGTCGATCGTCGCCGCGTACTCTCGAAAGTGAGGGTTCGCCGAACCGCTCAGTACCAGATCAAATCGCACACCCGCGCGCGCGAGGGACCGGAGCGCTTCGAGAGCGCCGTCGAGGTCCTTTTGCGGCCCCCAGTACCCGTGCAGAAGTATGGTGGGAGGAGACCCCACCGGCCGGTCGAGGGTGGTCGACGGGCTCGGTGCATCGAGACGATTTAGGTGAACCGTGGGCACGGCCTCGAGAAACTCATTGGAAAAGCTGCGGACCCGTCCGCCGGGTACGCAGCGGTTGAGCCGGTCGCGATAGTAGCGGAGGAGCACGTAGGTGGGGACGTGCTGAAAGAGGGACCGCTCGAGCCGAGCAGCCGCGAGCGATCGCAGCCGGTCAAAGAACGAGGAGTAACCGAGTCGCTCAACGTCCGACGTCAGCACCGAGCTGTGGTAGACCAGGACGACATTCTTGGAGAGGAGCCGACGCCCGAGGAGCGGGAGGAGCAGTCCGAGGAGATTGCTTGACGATCGGGAGCCGAAGGAGGTCGTGTTGCAACTGAACACGACCAGATCTCCCGACCAGTCACGAAGGAACCGCAGCACCCGGAGGATCGAGAGGGGTCGATTCAGCGCGTACTCGGCCCGAATTCGAACCTTGGGAGGATATTGGATCGGGTCCTCCGTTCGGCCCGCGTCGAGTTCGGGGCAGACGACATCGATCCTCTCCACTTCCGGAAGGGTCGCGAGGGTCAACACGAACCCCGAGCCCCACTGCCCGAGAACGTACCGACCCACGAGATTGCCTACGTAGCAGATCGATCGGGGCCGAGCCGCTATCGTGCCCGTGCTGAGATTCCGAGCGTCCACCGTAGGCTCCTCGACAGTTCGAGGCGCGCATTAATGAATAGGTTCCTTACTCCTCGAGAAATGGCGCGCGACGGGGTCCTCGCCGACAGCGGCCGGGACTGGGCTCGGGCTCGAGGAGTCGTCGCTCGGCCCGCCGAAGGGGGTGTTTGAGCTGTCCGCTCGGCCCCCCACCTCGGAGGAGGCGAAGGTCGCACCCGCCGAGTCCGCGGAGTACCCGTTCAACGGGGAGTTCACCTCTCGCCGACCCGACGAGGTGGCGTCGTTCTACGAGCACTTCGCGGCCCTCGACGAGCTGATCGCGTGGATGCGGGACCGACCCGCGAGCACACCGGTCGTTCACGAGGTGCCCGGGGAGACCGAAGTGGCGGTCGTGATTCCGACGGCGCGCTTCGAGGGCGAGCTCGCTCGTCGTTGCCGGGAGACGACGTTCCGGGGCTTGCAGCTCGTCTTCCTCGAAAGCCCTCGGTTCCCCGACCCGTACTTCAACCTCCCTGCCTACGTCAATCTGGGGATCCGATGCGCAATGGCCCACCGGCCAGCCTGGATCATTCTCTCCGGTGACGACGTCCTCCGAGTTGACGAGCCCCGAGCCCTAGTAGACGGTCTCGCGCAGATCGACCCGCACTCCGTCGACACGGTGTTCACGACCCCCAGCGGCCGGTACCACTCCCTCCGCTCGAACCTCGCCCCCGGGAACGCGTGGCGCCGGCTCGCCTTCGGACTCTCCCGGGCGAAACGAGCCGTACTCCGCGCCGAGCGTAAGTTCGGAGCGACCCTGCACGCTGCCCGTGCCGAGGGATGGGAGGCGCGGTTCTTCGGCTCCGGGTACCCCCATCTTAGCTACGCGTCGTTCGGAATTCTCAGTGCGGGATACGTCGAAGCGCGCCACGGTCGGGTGCTCGACGAGACGTTCGGGAACTCGGGTTCGGAGGATGTAGAGCTCTCCCTCCGACTGTCGCGGGATCCGCGTCGAGTCGCGTTCGTGAAGTATCGGATCGACGAGCTGCGCGGGGCGACGCTGGGCGTGGACGACGCCCGACGATTGAGAGAGGTCGCCGGCCTCGCGTACCTGAACCAGCTCGTCCGAGCCCGCCCGTCCGACTATTTCGCGGTCGGCTTCGACTCTCGACGGCTGCTCGCCCCGTAGAGTCGACCCGTCCGCCGCGCGCGACGGCTGTGGCCGCGTCGTCGCTCACACGACGGGAGGGCTCCCCGTGAAGCTTACGAGGGCCAGATCCTCGAGAAGAATCCCGCCGACAAAGGCGACGGCAACCCGGACATCGACCGGGGTGGCGGGAGGAGACCCCTGGATTCCCGCATAGACCGTAATGGATGTCCCCACGGGACCGTAGATCCCGGTTACGACGGTGGTGACGAACCCGGGGGCGCCGGCCGCCATCGTGAGAGGCGTGCTGAGATTGGTGAGCACCTGGAAGGTGAGTTGCGCGTAGTAGGTGTGCCCGTTGCCCGGCGGGTTCGCCGGCATGCAGAGGACCGTCACGAGGGTCGAGTTGACCGCGGTGAAGTTGAGACCGTTACCGGCCGGCACGGCGATGTCGTCGGGCGATCCGAGCAGTACGCTCTGCGGCCGGTCGCAGGTCACCGAGGATTGCGGAGTGAGACCATGGGCCGAGACGTTCGAGAGGAGGAGGGTCTGACTGGCGCCGCTCGAGAGGTTGGCCGAGACGGCAATCCCCGCGAGCTCGAACGACAGATTCGCGACCGGAGCGACGTTCAGGAGTGTCGCGGGGTACACGAGCCGTGCCGTTCCGAGCACGACGGCGGTGCCATTCCAATAGAGCGGCGCGAGCGTCAGACGATCGCTCTTGTTCGTGCTCACGAACGACCAGTTGACCGAGAGTAGGTTGTACGTCGGTAGGTTGAGCCGCTCCGCGAACTGACCCCACATTTCCCACGTCGTGTTCGACCGGTTGGACGGCAGTTGGGTCAGCACCGCGTATCCTCCGCTCACGGGGGATGACTCGATGGACCCATTCGTAGGGGCCTGCGTGACGTTCCACGCCAGACTCTCGGCGGAGAAGTTCTGCCCGGGGGCGTTCACCCAAGCGGCCACCGCGTCCAGCGTCGCGTGGGTCGACGACCGACCCGGGATCCAAAACAGGGAGACTCCATTCTCGCTGGTGAGCGCTGTTGCGGGGACTCCTGCCGAGTGGAGCTCGTCCACCGTTGCGTTCACCATTGAAACGAAGATGAGACCGTTCGGTTGAGAGCTAAGGGGTCCGGTATTCGAGGCGACCGATCCATTGAAGACGTAGAGGGCGGCCGCCGGCGGCTTCAGCGGGTCGTAGAAGGCGAGCTCGGCGGGTAGAATGTAGACGAGATCGCTCGGGCACTGCACCACCAGCGGCTGAGACCAGAGGCCGTCGGAGCTGAGCATCGCGCCGACCTGCTCAATCTGGCCGTAGAAATACGTCGACGCGATCGGGGGAAACTCCACGAAGTAATCGTAGAGGTAGGCTCCTCCCACCGGAGCGATGAGCACCGCCGCGCCGAC
>Ga0335074_10013992_pt1 | contig 11267 bp, 10 predicted proteins | sample Lox_Sample_23_FD_206715 | JGI IMG/M metagenome (GOLD analysis project Ga0335074, IMG submission 206715) | Soil microbial communities from Loxahatchee National Wildlife Refuge, Florida, United States - Lox_Sample_2.3 | ecosystem: Environmental > Terrestrial > Soil > Wetlands | place: USA...
CATATCAGAGGAGATCTGGACTCGATTCTTCAATCACCTGAGCTGTTACCGGGGTGAATCCTTCAGTGACCTCAGCAATCTGCAAGTTCATGGAAGTATCTGTATGTGTTCGCCGACGGCTTTCGCTTGGCCACAAAGAGGGGATTTCCTGATTCTTCATTCTGACCAATAACCTCTATCTGCACTATCGACCATCGCTTGCTGAACAGCAACGTGTTAACTTTTCAAATTGTCCGGCGGATGAATGCTTTACTTGACTCCACGCTACGTCTAACCTCGTCAGGCTTACAATGCCACAATCCTTGCAGACGGATCATGGCAGTTATTTCCGAATATGCTTTGGGTTTGCGAATGGAAAGTCGAGATGGTAAGAATCGGTAATATAGCAGCGGAGCTACGATACGGTAACCACTGAAGGTAGGATATCAATCTGATTTCCAAGAGTGGAATGCTCATTAACCTGTATGGTAGCAAAATAGGACTCTAGTTCGAATGGCGCTCTACTCAAACTACCAATCATACGTTGACCTAATATCAAAGTTCCTCAAAACTCCAGCCTGTGTGTAATTGATATTTGATATCCATTGCTTGCCCAGACACTCTTTCGGATATATATGGTGGCCAGTATGGCTTGGTTGAAGTGTATGTCGAGTTACTTCATTACTATTTGTTCGGATCTCCACGCATAGAGAATGAATGTACAACTCTCTTCTTCTCGTGAAATCACCGCATGCCTGGCCAAATTATTACGGATATCATCATCTCAGGAGAGCCTTCCGCATTTCTCTTGCTTTGGGTCGCAGTTCCTTGAGCATTCTGCTCATTCACGTAGTTCTCTTTCTGGTTTGCTAAATCCTGTCGAGCATTTCATCCTTGATATGCTAATCACGAATCCGTTAGCGATAATCATGGCTCTCGCAGACGGGACGATCGTAGCTTGGCGTAATCCTTGGAGCGACTGCAAACTGACCGCGAACGGCGGCGTGTACGTCTACGATGGCGGCTGGGCAGAGGTAGATGATGCGTGGACGGCCAACGGGCAGGAATGCGAACGGCATGGCGACTATCGTGGGCGGCGGAACTGGCACGATTGTGATTCGAGGTGAATTTTTTCGGCAACAAAGACCGTCACCGAAGGTGGCGGTTTCAACTCCAGCTAGACGATTCTGCTGCAGTATTTGGCCGGTGGAAACTTTTTTCGTGTCATTTAATGTTGACGGTTCCCTGTGGGTTGACTCTATTAAAGTTAATCCATAAGTCAAAGGAATAGCTTAAGCTGGAAGAAAAGGCCACTTTCTATATTTGCGTTCTGAGTTGTCTGGACTCGCAATACCCATCAACCGCAAACTTCCATTCTTCAATTTCATTCAATCGCCTCACGGTGACAGGCATCGTAGCTCAGATATTCCAAGTCACTTCCATCCCAATCCGGAAATTCAAGCCATCGCAGCCCACGCCTCTTTCTCGCTGCCATCGCCTTTGGTTTCCAGTTCAACAATGCCTTTCTCCTTTGTTTCCTAGAAGTTGTTGCTTCATCGTATTGATTGTTCAATCTCTTTAGAATGTCCGCTACATCAGCTTCACTCTCCCTCTTGCCATACAGTGTGAAGATTATGGAGCCAAGGTGGGTGAACAGCATATCACCGTATCCGGCAGTATGATATCCCATCGAAAGTAGGCCGAATATATATCTTTTGGCGAAATAAAAGAGAAATTCTGGATGTAGAATCGGCGCGGAAGGTCCATTGTTCAGTGATACAGAGCGTAGGCGAGAAACAGAGCAAGGTTCGCGAATGAACTGCTGTGAAGTATTGCCTAATGGCGTCTGGATTTCAATGTGCAGTACTTCGATGACGAAGTGAGCAATCGTCTGCGTCTTTGAGCCGTGCCAGTGGGGCCCAAAGTAGAAAAAGCGTTCGAGAAGAGAGTAAAGCACCCACGACATTGCTGGGCCTCCACCGTCGCCGCCTTGGAAACCGCTATAACTGCTAGGAGGCTTGTCGAATGCAAATGCGGTGCGGAAGCGACATGTGACGGAATCGATGCAAGAAGGTACGCTCCCTCGTGGATGAGGCATGACCAGCCACGTGGGTATCAAGTAGACCTCCCTATAAAGGACCACATCGAGGATATAATTAGCCGGCAGACGTGAAAGGGCGTCTTTTGCCTCCGAGTGGATTTGTGTATTGACTAGAAAGATTGGATGTATAGGGCTCGCCGATGACTTTGGGTACAGTACATCGCGTCCGACAGTCCAAGACTTTAATGGTATCAACGGACTCTGTTCCCTTCTGATTTCTTTCCGAGATGCAAAGATGTCTTTCAAATCATTCGATTCGGGTGGCTCTTGGACTGGAAGGTATAGAGCATACTCCAAAATGCGGTCACGAATTTCTCTCGGCAAACTGAGAAGCGAAGGCATAATAGCGGTCAGAGGTGGAAGGTGGAGAGACAAGTCGACAGCTATTGAACAAGAGATGTAACATATTCTCGAAACCTTTGAATTGAGTGGTAAATTGATAATAGTATCGGTCAAAGTGGAAGGCTACACCACGGTTCCGTCGGTGCCTTCGGCAAAAGCGATTCCAATGACTCACGTGATAGAGTACGGATGTCCAAACTGCGTATCCCGCTGCTCAGACCTCTTTTAGGCTGGTGATGTTCGAGTAACCGTCTTTCATTCCAGTCGAAAACTGTAGTACAAGTGTGACGAGTATTGACCGGAACTGATCTTCCAACGTCAAACCGAACTACTCGGTAGTGCCGTACGAGCGAATCTTGGTGGACGCTAAGGGCTTATGAACGGCCAGATGATGCATGTTGACACAGTAAAAGCATCGGAATCTTAAGGATACACTGGGTGGCTTCGGCTGCATCGATGTGAAACGAAAGGACTTCGAATTTTGTCGAGGTTGCGGCGGTTGTTCAGCGACCCCCACGCAGGTAGGCGTGGGAGGTTACAATGCGCAAGTCGAGCACACAAATGGAAACTCAATAGAGTAGCGGCCAAAACTGCGAAGGACAGGGCGTCAGAGCACCTGCAGCATTGCCCACTTTACCCCTCTTTTCATCTTCAAAGTCTCGCCCGCTTTGTTGGCGACGTTGATGGAGCAATGTTCCAGCAAAGATGGGGATGCCTGCGCTACAGATTAACATCACAACCGCCGCCGAGGTCTGTTGGCTGCCTCTCTCAGGGAAAGCCTTTGGATTAGCGAACCGGCAGCGCCATCCTGGACGGTGCAGGCTGGAAACTCCAACTACTGCACGCAATTCGGGAGGACCCACGGCAGCTTCAGATTTTGCATCTTTGGAATGCAAGGCCGAGCGTTTAGCCGGCAGCTGAGCTAGAGAAGTGGTCGGAAGCGAAGGCCGTCACCGTTTGGGAGCGGTTTGCTATCGTGGCGCCATCAGCAGTTCAGCAACCGGAAGGTTCGAGATTGATCACAGTCACGCAGGCTGTTGGGACGTCTGCGGTTGGTGCATGGCCGTCGGCAGGACCAGCGTGCATTCGACAGCAGCCAGAGACAATGCCAGCCAGACAAGCTCGCGAGTTGCTATGTGTGTGTGAGCGTGTGGATTTCTGAAGCGATTGTCTCCTCCGAACACCTCACAGCCGCCACTAGAGGATTAGCAGGCCGGCCTACCGGACAAGGATGGCCGATAGGTGATATTAAAGGCCAGTCTCGCCCAATCTAACTTGCTGGCTTGTTGAGTGGCACAGACGAACTTCAAAAGGCTGCTTCTGGTCGCTCTCTCCGAACGCTCTCTCACCACCATCCCACTCCCGGGCGCAGGGACAACGATCGTAATTCAGCCGCGGAATCCAATCAGCGCCAACGACATCCTTACCCCACGCCGTTCTACCCCAGATTTCACACGCCATCTGCCATTACCATTACCGCCCGTACGAAGCAAAAGGACACAGACCAGGACATACATCATCGTTCGGCCCCCGGCTTTCATCTTCTGCTGCTGATCTCGGCTTCAAGGCCTTGGCCATCACAGTTGTTCGGACCGAGTTTACAGATCTGCCAGATGCTCCAGCACGGATATGATCCATTCCTGATGAACTTAAAGAACTGCTACTTTCATTGGCTCGTCGGACAAAAACCCTTTAATCGCTACCCCAGAACGCTGAGACCGCTGAGAACGGCCTCCTCCGCAACGTCCGTAAATCTTTTGCGCACGTCTCCCTTCTGTCATTCGGTACACTTGCTTTTTATTCTCTGAAGCTCGATCAGTATTCTAAAGGAAGGTCCATCTTGACTAGCCTCAAGTCTCTCCTGCAGCCCTGACACAACTTTACCTTAGGCTACGTAGGTCAGCCTACCAGCCTACCATCTCAAGCGGCCTCAACGCACAACACGATAAGCGGGCCTTTTATTTCGTATTTTTTTGGTCAGCAGAAAGGCCACCTGTTCTTTCTCTAGTGGCCGAAGGCATGGAATCGTCCATGACGTTGGTCAACGCACACATTCAATTCCTCGTAAGCCATCTCTCTCGGCTTCCCCATTCTGCAGTCTGCATGAGGCCGAATTCAGAATCATGCAAATTAGGTGCAGATCTCGATCCAATCTGCTTAGACTTTCGTACCATGGTGTGGCTTGTGTGCCTGAACTGTTGTGAGACATCCATGCAAGCCTTTTTCTATTTGATATGTCGCTGCTGTCGCCTATAAAAATTTTCGCCCTGCCCATTTCACTGTTCGCTAACCATGAGGCTCTACACACAGGAAACCGAACTGGCCTTGATACATATTCCTCTTGAGCTCTACAGTAACTTCATCCAACCTATCCTTCAGCTACTTTTACAGAGCGATCTTCAAGATACCAAGGAAAGAAATGACGACGACACATCTCGTCCGCCAAGCAGCCGGGATTCCACGCTACCCGATCTACCCTTTGTCAATATATCGGTTACTCCGATTGAAGCCAGCATAGCTTGTCCCCGGCACCTCGCGAATCAGCTTTTCTCTCCAATTCAAGCCACGCTACCCACGCCTGCGCGATGTCAGGTTTCTGTTACTCAAGACGACTATGTTGTAATGCAAGTGGATGGCGAAGGTCTTGATGCTGGCCAGCGTGTCCTCGAGCTTACATCTCCACTTGCACTGGCCGGAATCAGCATATTCTTCATCACAACGTATTTTAGCGACTACATCCTCGTACCAGTCCGAGCTCGCCAGCAAGTCATCAAGGCGCTTGAATCTCGCGGATTTGCCTTCGAAGAGAATACAAGCTCTTATACGACTGCCTCAACATCGACATATAGTCATCGCAATACACCATCCGGCTCGTCATTTGACCTCTCCAACATATCCGTACCCTCACTACCAAGAACACCCCCACCCACGACCGTCTCCGAACTCCAGACCCGCACTTTCGCGCTTCTCAAACGCCGCAACGTCGTCCCGCATGTCGACGAAGCAATCAAGCTGGTCAGCTGTGCGGGGCGGAAGTCGTCGTCAGGCAGCCAAGCGTCCAACGCGGCAATGAGCGACCGGCTGCACCTGGCCATCGTGCGGGCGCTGATCTCGCGGCCGCAGTTCCTGTCGCTGACGCTGACGGACACGGAGCCGCCGTCGCTGCTGCTGGAGCAGCGGCTGCTGCCGCTCTTCTCGACCGCGGCGTCCTCGTCGACCCACTCGTCCGACGACAGCGTGCTGCTCGGCTCCAAGTCCGAGACGCTGGTCCCCATCATCCTCGACCTGCGCGACCTGCCGCTGGAGTCGACCGGCATCGTGTGCGGCGTTGCGGCCCGCCTCGTCGGCCGCACCAAGATGGGCCTGCTCGACGCCGTGGAGATGAGCTATCTGTCGACGGCGCGGGCTGGCACGGTGATGGTGGCGGAGGGCGAGCTGGACCGCGCGATGGGCGCGCTGAGCGGCTGGGACGACGACCACAAGCCAAATTGAAGGTGGGTGTGTGCGCGGTCTCCAAAAATGGTTTTGCATAGCGCGGCGTCGGGCGGCGGGATCAAAAGGGACTCGTGCAACGGGTGGGTGGCTTTTCGTACGTTTGACTCGGCACATTCGGGCGGCCCCAAAAATCGCGGTGGTGCATTCTGTTGCGGCCAAATTGCTCGCGTTTCGGGCGCAAAAGAAGTTGAACGCTTCAGGGATCCCTATGGGTTCACTCCTCTCCATGTAATCGCTTGTCACTTCGTACATAATATGATAATGCGAAGCAATTGCAAAGTAGATTTGGGCTGCGTAATGCCGGAACACCTGCAAGTAGTTGGAACATTAGTAAGAAACTGAGTTACATCCAACTTCGAAGGACCGAATAGAATATCTGTCACGGTAGACCTCTCACCGCCTCCGCTATGGGACCTAAAAGGACGGGTAGTATCTGCAGACTTGCCTGCAGATACCTGGAGGTCTAACTATATAACAGCACGAAACTCTTCTGACAATATCTTGGAGTTGAAGAACATGCTGCTTACCTCTTTCGATCAGCGCCGCATCGCCAGCCTCACAACTGCTCTTTAACTCCTCGTCCGCCGCTAAGTCGATTGTGCTGGTGCCGCTGGTTAGGATCAGTTTAGCCAGTTTGTTTGCATGAGTTTGGTGGATGGTAGTGGCGAGACTGTGCGAGATGGAAAATGGGCGAACATGCTAGAGACAGTTATGAATATTTTCTGGGCTAGAATATTGACCATTTTTAAAGACTTTGAACAAGTCGTCGATCTTGAGGATTGAAAATTCAGGTAAATATTGGAAAGAAAGCAGACTGAAGGATATATAATCTGATTGTTTGACCTTCGTGAAGGCGAAGCAGCACTTCCATTTTGAACAAAAAGCCGCGGCTGCTTTAAAATCATCTGACGGTAATTTTGGACATCATTCGTCCTCTTAGCTACAGTGCTTATCGCCAATACCATCCTCGGAAATTAGAATTCTCGAAATTGAAATTGCAAGAGAAGATGAGGGGATTTTCAAGGTGAGACGAAGTTGTGCCGACTGGAGTATAGAATTGCTCCGTAATGGAACCACTTGCTGAATATCAGTCGATAACTTTGAATCGACCGCCACCGGACGACATTTCCCTCTAAAAGCAGATCCACCAATGCATTTTGGTTCACCTTAATCGGTCTCAGGGCCTAAGTCGCTCTCTGCTGGCGACGAATTGCTGTTGATTCAGGTCCGCCTTTTGTCCTTCAGCCTTGTCTTTATTTTGCCTCCACCTCAATCCTCGTCGGTTTCGCTCCCGTAGCCTCCCAGTGCCCCTCACTTCTCTGTTTCCTTCATGAACTCCAGTTGTACTAACACAGTCTGCCCAACACCGGACGAAGTGACTGTGGCTTCGAATCCTAGCGGCTCATTGGTTTTACTTCTCGTCATGGCGCTGACCGAGATTTGGCTGGGCTTTTTGGTCAGATAGGCACCATCGGTAATCCATGCCCCGTATTCTGGCTTGTTTTTCCAAACATGGTGCAATGTTTCCAAAAACATTCTAGCACACGAGAAGCACCCTGCTTCCAACAGCAAGAGAGTTTTGATAGTGGGAGTATTAACGATGAACTTTCTCACGTCATCCTCTAATCCATTCAAATAGTATGCATTGAGGACATCAAACTGTAGTTCCAATCGCTCTAAAGGGAAATGACACTCTTCTAGCGTCGAACGTAAATAGGGCAGGTCGTCTGGCCACAAGTGGAATCTCTTTATGCAACCCAAACAGGCAAGCCTGGGGGATTGCGGAGATTTCACAAGGGTGCTGAAAAGAGCCGTATTGGAAAAGGTGACATGTCGGTATGCCATATTGGACGCTTCATGGTATATTTGCCGGCAAGTGAGAAGAACCGCGAAGCGCCTCTTGGCTTTGGTAGTTGACTTGCCGGAATGAATTCGACGACCCTCTGAGATGTCGGCAAATATGCAGGCCCATATATTGTCTCGCAACTCTCCAGGGAGGCCAAGCAGAGAGAGCTTAGGATACCGGAGGACTGCTGGAGGTCCGATAAGGAACTGATTAACCCGGTGTGGTGCTCTGGGCATCGTTGGCTTGCACACTCTTGCTGTACTGGTAGTCGGATGAAGATGGAGATGAGAGATGATAGGAATGCGAAGCTTTCAGCTTAGAAGTATGATAATCGGTTTGCATCGGATCCTTTAAACAGTGTTACACAACAGTATTCTTCCGGTTTCATTCATCATATACTCATCCGCGGCTCATATATACATTCGGCATCGCCAGCTCATCCTCACATCCTCAATATATGTACGTGTCTCATCCCATGTCATCTACACCTCCAGCTTCTCATGAAAGTTATCTTTTCGACACATCTCGTCCACGATGCATCGCACTGCGTCGTCACGGCTAGTAGTTCTCGTGAGCAGCAAACCTCATCTCACTATTACCGACATCGAAGACCGCCACAACATTCTGCAAAAACACATCACCGAGGATGTACGGGCCCTGACCACCGTCCTGCACGCCGGTCAGGCACAACCCCGTGTTCTGGTCCACAACGCCCTGGTAGATGAGGTCAGCGGGGTTGATAGTGAACGAGGTGCCGGCGATGGAGACGGAGACGGCGGGCGGGGTGGCCGTGCACTCGACGAAGTACGCGCCCTGGTCCTCTTCGTACTTGGCCGATGGCTTGAAGGCCTTGTTGAGGGCCTTTGCGACGGCCGACGGCGCGTACAGCAGCGTCGTGCCCGAATCCACGATGTACTGCGTCGACGCTGACTTGCTGCTGCCGTAGTTGAGGCCCGCCGTGATCGCGTAGAACGTGTACTCGTCGCTGCTGAACGACGACAGGTACTGGATTGGCGTGCTCACCAGGTTGGAGCTGCTGACGCCGGTCACTGGAGGAAGCCCGCCGAATGCAATGTAGCCGCCGGTGCCACGCTCCAGCGCGAGCGAGAAGGATGAGTTGGATAGACCTTGTGAGACCATCGTCTGGAAGAGTGGAGAGTATGGGTCTTGTTGGCTGTCATCGGCCGGATTTGTGCCATCGAACGCGGAAGTAAGAGCTTCATAGGCCAGACCCAACAGGCCACTTGATGTACTATCTCCCTGCCAGTAGGCCTCAGTGCCAAGAGCAACCTGAAAGGCTATTAGTGAAGGTTTGACGTGCATTATAGAACATTCTGCTAACCTCTTGCTGGCTAACGGTGATGCCGGCAATCGTGACATCCTCATAGCCCATAACACCAGTCACGAACTCGCCGTCTCCATAGGTAATGTTGAAATTCTCATTGGAGATTTGACCATCATCAAATGTACCAGCGAAAGGTGGTCCAAAGTCACAAGCCGACTCCGATTGTTCATTTCCGTTGGCATCAACGCATTTGAAGCCAGACTGGATCAACCATGTGTCACTGCTACCAGAATCGAGAATGACACTATAGCTGCTCCCAGCCCATTCGATCGACACGAGATACTCCTGGCCTCCAAGAGCGGCAGTCAAGGTCGTGGACGGCGTGGTATCTCGCTTCGCCGCTTGGCTTAGAATTGCATTAGACCTCGAAGCTTTGGTGCTCTTGACAATCGGCGCATAGTTGGAAGTCACGGCGTCCACATTTGACGCATCCCGGGCAGCGATTGAATACTTGGAAAGTTGGACTGCAGCACCATAGGCCGACGGAAGTCCGAGTAGCAAAAGAGAAGAATGAACAAGTGATCCAAGCATGATTACGATGATGCGTCGGACAATATTAACTATGTACGGAGCGAACGGAATTAGACCAGAAGAAGTCGATGAGCTATGGGCTTGAAGTGAAAGCGGACATTAAATAGGAATATAACTCGATTCATATAAGGTTTGCCCAGGGCCTCACCCTCGTGTTATGCCAGCCGTCATGGGTGGCGGCAAGGTTACCGAAACAGGGAGTTAAGATTCGACTTCATCCCTACTGCAGACGATTGGAAGTGGGCTTCTGGAAAACGATGTGACGGTTCCTTGACTACAGAGATCATCCTGCTCAAGATAAGGCTCGGCCGAGTGAATGCTGACGGATGAAAGGTGCACGATCGTGAAATGATCTCACGGGAGGTGCGGAGGGAGATGCACACGACACCATATTTGGCAGTTCAAAAGGGTAAAGGCGCATGTTTATTCAGGGGCCACCCAGTGCGCTACCCTCAATTTACACACCAGGTAGTTGAGAAGTATTTGTAGTGGTTGCGGCAAATTATAACTTTGGCCAATGGCAGGAGTTACGAGGCATGTTTGTAGATGCGCGAAAGGGTCAACGTGCCGTGTCTTGGGAGATTCTCAGCTGGAAGCGCCTGTCGAATAGAATAGGAGAGCAGCGACGCCTTTGAGACGCCATCACCAACTTCAACCACAGCCCTATTCTTCGGGTTCGATGTTGCAAAACAGATGACTGCTGCAAACAGATAACGGCTCAGGTATTGAATCTGACAAGTTTAATTACACTTCGGAAAGCGCTGCTTTGTCGTTGGTAGGCAGGAATGTCGACTTTGTCAGGGCGATCGTCGGCGCGGCATGTCGAGGGTGTTTTTCAGCGCGCTGTGGCCTTTCAACGGCACGTCCGCTCAGAGCCTCCCTGCCTTACCCTTCTTAGGGCGTCATTGGGCTGTGGGCCGGGACCTTGCGGCGGCACATGTCAAAAGCGGGCTGGGAAAACAAGAATATCGGTGGGAAACGCGGTGGCGGCGCGGAGTGAGTTTCGAAAGGGCAGTTGGAAGAGCGTGGATGGATGGTATTGTATGGGAGCTTTGGGCATTACCTCGTGAGCCTGTTTGAACGTTTGCAAAGGCTGCGGGGTAATCTATCTGGTCATGCATGACCTGCTCATTTGTTCTATGGTCTAGAGATAGCGATGGAAGCGGGAGAGCATGATTATAGGTGCATCAACATGGCCCTATAATCGGCCAGGTGTCGATCATACATAAAGGACCTATGAGCTGAGCCACAAGTGCTGGTAGAAAACACCATGAGTTGCCTGAAGTACAATTTCCGCGGCAGTGGCAATGCTTGCCCGCATACAACGTTTATGCATGTTCCTTGCAGGCCGCCTTATGCTGTCGAAACCTAATCGATTTTTGCCTCCCCTTTTGATAGGTCATGCAACGCTCTTGACCAACGAAATCAAAGCATGGGCTTGCTAGTTTTGTTTGAGTCGAATCAATGCCACTCAGATGTTGTGACTGCATTGGATATAGGCAGGCAGGTGCTTGTCATTCCAATCTACCTATTTGCCATCCGATATGAGCTAACAAAGCTTAGCTGGCAACCGTTTCCCCTCTCTTCCGTTGCTATGCAGAGCTTCCGCAGTTCTATCACACTCTTGT
>Ga0335074_10013993_pt1 | contig 11267 bp, 13 predicted proteins | sample Lox_Sample_23_FD_206715 | JGI IMG/M metagenome (GOLD analysis project Ga0335074, IMG submission 206715) | Soil microbial communities from Loxahatchee National Wildlife Refuge, Florida, United States - Lox_Sample_2.3 | ecosystem: Environmental > Terrestrial > Soil > Wetlands | place: USA...
CAGAGAGCGCGGCGCGGGGTGAGCTGGCGTTGCGTGAAGTGCGTAAAATCGAGTGACGCGGGTTGCATGCGGTGGAGGTTGTGATGGCGGGCGCGGCTCTGATTGTTGGTATGGCGCTTTTAGGATGGGCGGGCAATGCGCCGGCGCCGGCGGGCACGACGGTGGCAGCCGGGCAGTTTGACGTGGCGACGATTAAGCCGGCCGCGGCGGATGAAATGGGCCGCTATTTTAAGATGCAGGACGCGCATCGCTTTGTGGTGAAGAACTACACACTGAAGCTGATGATCGCGGTGGCATTCAATGTAAGTCCCAAGGTGATTTCGGGCGGACCCGGCTGGGCGGAGTCAGACCGTTTTGACATTCTTGCGCTGACGCCCGGTGAGACGGAACCGAGCCACGACGAGCAGATGGCGATGTTGCGGGCGCTGATTATGGAGCGCTTCAAGCTGAGCTTTCATCGGGAGGAAAAGGAGTTTTCGATTTACCGGCTTGAAGTGGCGAAGGCGGGCTCAAAGCTGAAGGCCAGCACCGCTGCGCCGGACGAGCCTGCGCAGTTGATCTCCACTGTCTATCCGGAGCGGATACACCTGCCCGCGCGTAACGCGACAATGGATGACTTTGTGGCATTGTTGCAGCGGGCCTTGCTCGACCGGCCAGTTGTGAACGGCACCGGCCTGAAGGGGAGATACGACTTTGACCTGGATTGGGCGCCGGATGAAACGCAATTCGGGGGGGATGTTCCGGCAGCGCCGAATGACGCGCCTGCTCCGCCGTTTTTCACGGCCATTAAGGAGCAGCTTGGGCTTGAACTTGAGGCCACGCACGGCCCGGTGCAGACATTCGTGATCGATCGTGCGGAGATGCCGACGGCGAATTAAGGCGCGTTTGCATGCAGAATTTGAACTGCCAATCGTAACGCAGCGAGGAAATCGCAGTTGTTTTCAGGTCGCTTACAGGACGGACTGCGCGCTCACGAGCCCTATCGATTGCATCAACTTGAGAGCGTTGCTGGTGTGAACGATGCCCGGCTTGAGTTTGAAGTCAAATGCGAGTTCGCCGTTCTCCAGGTGATCTTCGAAGTGAAAATTCTTCGCGCTCCCATTCATGCTTTCCGGGATCTGGGCGAGAGCCAGATCGTGGGTCGTGACCAGGCCAATCGCCCCTCGCTCCACCAGGCCTTCAACCACCATCCGAGTTCCGGCGAAGCGATCATGCGAGTTCGTGCCGGAAAGCAATTCATCCAGAAGGAACAGCGCTGGAATCGGACCTCGCGCCGCGTCGGAAATCAACTTGAGGCGCTTGATCTCGGCGTAGAACCGCGAAACCCCGCCCTGCAGGGAATCGAGCACGCAGATTGAAGCACCCACCGCGAGCCGCGACATGCGCAGCCGCTTCGCTCGTACCGGTGCGCCGCACTGGGCCAGTACTGCGTTCACTCCAATGCCTCGAACAAATGTGCTTTTCCCCGACATATTTGGTCCGCTCAGGACGATCAATTGCAGGCCGTCACACAGATCCAGATCGTTCCGCACGGCCTTGGCTTCAGGCAGCAACGGATGCGCGAGCCCTTCCGCCTCGAAACATGCGTGCCCTTCAACGAATTCAGGCCACACATCGCCGGAATGCTCGAATGCGTAGCCGGAGAGCGCCGCAAGCACTTCGATCTCCCCAACCCCGGCAAGCCACCGCCGGATTTCCGGACCGAACTTACTGCGCCAGGATTCTGCCTTGAACATCCACTGTGGGGTATAGATAAGAAAACGATTCAAGCCGAACCAGGTGAGGAAGGGGTTCCTTCGCTGTTCAAGGTAGCGCACAATTCGGTCCAGCTTGCTCACGGCGGCTGAGGGAGTGATCCCGCTGCCTTGAAGGACTGACTGAAGATGCACGAGTCTGGGCGACTCGAATGGTTCTTTTTCGAGAATTTTCAGAACCTCAATAAGCAGCTCAAGATCGGTTGCGGCGGTTTCAACATCTATGACGGACTTCCCCAACCGCTTCATGATGCGCGAATCTATGAGCACATTGCATATCGAAATCAGCACCACCGGCAGGTAAAAATTGCGCATAATACCGTAGACGAGCAAGGCAACCCACAGAACCGCGAGTAAAGCCGTCGTCAGGGGTAACCATTTAGAGCGTGGCGAAGACGCGTGTTCTCCCCAAGCCGCCAGCGATTCCGGATGCAGGCCGAGGCGGACTCTGTGTCCAGCAGTCAACAGCCTCTCGCGGAATCCGATTCGCGTTTTCAGTTCCTGAGCAGCGCCCTGACGGAAGCGAACTTCGTCCGGGGGCGCGGGCTCCAACAGCCAATGCGCCAGCGTCTCCTCTCCTGCGCGCGTGCGGAAGGTGCAGAGCAGCTCGAAGACTGAACCGTTCCCAAACAGGTCCAGATCGCGCGCATATGGATGCATTGCATCCATGAAGCGATCGCCACCTTCCCCTGTTCCGGCCCAGCGGTCTTCAAGCCGCGCGATTCCACGTTCGTAGTGAGTGATGATGACTTTTATAACTCGTATCTGCTTGAGCACTTTCTCATGCATGATCTCGAGCACTGCAAAGACCCCCACTGCAACCGGCAACGGCCAAAACCCATGAAGCTTGTAGAGGTACCAAACCATGAAAAAGGCCACGAAAAGCCCGAGGGCGATCTTGGCATATCCGAGATACCAGTGCCATTTCTGTTGACCGGCCAGTCGATCTCGATTTTGTTGTAACAGCCTTGTATAGGCTGCAAATGGGGACTCGCCCGTCGGGTTATACAGGGTTTCATCCATTCTCGGAATCCGGCCGTTCCGGAGAACTTCATGATACGCCTCGATAACATTCACCAAATCTCACCGGATCTGTTCAGAGATGGTTGGTTTTCCGTTGTTTTTCAGAGCCTTGAGCTTTTTGCGGCCACCGAGGGGAAATCCTGGCTCGAGCTGGAAGCAGCGGGCGGCAATGCGCAGGAGCGGGTGACAGGACCACGCGGATCGGCCGTCGGCGAATGAAGGCGACACGCGGACCCGTCGCGGATTTTATACTGAATCTTTCCATGTCCTATTTGGCCGCCATTGAGCAACTGAACGCGATGACGCCCGAGCTGTATGCCAGGGCGGGGCAGCCGCGGCGGAAGTTTTCGCTGGAGCAGATCAGGGTGTTGCTCGAGGCCCTGGGCGATCCGCAGAGGTTGTTTGCGGCAGTGCTGATTGCAGGCACAAACGGCAAAGGCTCGACGGCGTCGACGCTGGCATCGATTCTTGCCGCGGCCGGCGTGAAGACCGCTCTTTACACATCGCCGCACCTTGAGCGCGCCAACGAGCGCATCAGGATTGACAGGGCGGAGATTTCGGACGACGATTTTGCGCGGACTTTCTTCAAGGTGCACGATACGAGCCAGGATTTGGTGCTCGCCGGGAAGCTCCCCCAGATGCCGAGCTACTTTGAGATTCTGACCGCGCAGGCGTTTCTTTATTCTGCCGAGGCAGAAGTTCGGATCGCGGTGCTTGAAGTGGGCATGGGCGGCCGGCTGGACGCAACCAATGTTGTGGATCCGCTGTTTTCGGTAATTACAGATATCTCGCTGGACCACATGGAGTGGCTGGGGCCGACAATTGGAGCAATTGCGCGCGAGAAAGCCGGAATCATGCGGCCGAACGGCACGCTGATCACGCTGCCGCAGCATCCCGAGGCAAACGAGGTGCTGGGTGAAGTAGCGACCGAGCTCGGGGTTCGCGGGGTGAACGCTGCGCGCTACATGCCGTCATTGGGCGAAGCTGCGGGACCGTACACGGTGGAGGCGTTGGGCGCGCAGGTTGAAGTGAACTCGCCGCTCAGGGGCATGCACCAGCAGCGGAACACGGCGCTGGCGATTGCCGCGGCGGTGGAACTGGCCGAGCGGCATGGATTGAGGGTGACTCCGGCGGCGATTGCCGAAGGAATCAGGCAGACGCGCTGGCCGGGGCGGCTTGAGCAGATGACCAGCGGCGGAGTGGACTGGATTCTGGATGTGGCGCACAATCCCGCCGGCGCGTGGGCGCTGCGCGCGGGTTTACGCAGCGTTAGCGGCGATGCGGAACCGGGCGTGCTGGTGTTTGGCTGCCTGCGCGACAAACCGATCAGAGAGATGGCGCAGATTCTGTTTCCAGTGTTTGGCAGGGTTGTTGTGGCGCCGATCAACTCGCCGCGGGCGGCCGGCATGGATGAGCTGCTGGCGGCAGCGAGCGCCACTGGCACGGATGCGGTAGCGGCAGACAGTGTGCGGGACGCGCTGAGGGCGGCTGCGGAGTTTGCGGGCGGGCGGCCGGTTGTTGTTTCGGGATCGGTATACCTGGTGGGCGAAGCACGCAGGCTGCTGCTGGCTGCGAGGAGCGAGCCATGAAGGTGCGCCGGCCCAATCCCGTGCCATGGTTCTATCGCTGGCGGACAAATCTGATTCAGACGCCGGCGTTGAGCGTTGTGACCGGAATATGGGGATCGCTGGCGCTTTTTGTTTCGCTGTTTGAAAAGAGCGGCCGCATGCAGCACCGGATCGCGCAGCAGTGGGCGCGCTTGTGCGTATGGATCTCAGGCTCGCGCGTGACGGTGCGCGGCGCGGAGAATCTGAACAAACATGCGGTCGCGGTTTACGCGTCGAACCACACCTCGTATATGGATACGCCGGTGGTCTTCTCGTCGCTGCCGTTCCAGTTCAGGATTCTTGCCAAGCGGGAGCTTTGGAAGATTGCCTTTATCGGCTGGTATCTGAACCGGTCGGGCCAGATTCCGATTGACGTGGGAGGCAGCGCGCATGCCAGCCTGGCAAGCCTGGGAGCAGGAGTGAAGGCGCTGCGCGCGGGTATGCCGCTCTTCGTGTTTCCTGAGGGCGCGCGAACTCCCGATGGACGGCTGCAAACCTTTCTTTCGGGCGCGGCGTTTCTGGCGATTCGCGCGCAGGTGCCGCTTGTTCCGGTGGCGCTGAGCGGGGTTTACGATCTGCTGCCGATACACACGCACCATTTCTATCCCAGCGAGTTGACGCTGAGCGTGGGGACGCCGATCGAGACCAAAGGAATGACGGTGCGCCAGACCGACGAGCTGACGGAGAGACTGCGCGCGGCGATTGAGATGATGGTTGAGGCGCCGGAAGGCCGCGAAGTGGAGCCGGTAGCGGTTCCGTAGCAAAAGCCGAAGAGCGGCGCATCTGGCGGACGGTGGACGCAAAGACAGCGAGGAGCCTGCTGAAGATGATTGTGGAGATGCGCACCTACAAGCTGAAGCCTGGCAAGCGCGAGGAGTTTCTGGCCATATTCCGCAGCCGATCGATGCCGGCGCATGCCCAGATCGGGATGAAGATTCTGGGCCCGTGGCTCTCGATCGAAGATCCAGACACATTCTTCTTTATGCGCGGCTTTCCCGATCTCGCGTCGCGCGAGCCGATGAAGGCGAAGTTCTACCAGGGCGAACTTTGGAAGCGGGAGCTGGAGCAGGTTCTGATGCCGATGATCGAGCGCTACGATGTGGTGCTGGTGGACGATGCCGAGGGAATGATCGATTGGCGATAGGCCGCGCGCCGGGAAGAGCTGAACGCCTGCGAGCCGGCTCGAGACTCTAAACTGGAACTGCCAATGACCGCGCGTATCGCCATTCCAGTGCCCACCAGCCGCGATGAGGAGTACAACAACCTCTCGCTGCCCGCCTATGTTCGAGCAATCGAGGCCGCGGGGGCGTCGGCGCTGGTGGTTGAGCTGAACCAAAGCCAGCAGGACGTGGCAAAGCAACTCGCCGGAGTTGAGGGCATCCTGCTGCCCGGGAGCAAGTACGATGTGGATCCCGAGCGGTATGGCGAGAAGGCGATTGCGGAGTGCGGTGAGGCCGATGCGGCGCGAACGGCAGTGGATGAACTGCTGTTGCAGGATGCATTCAACCTGAAGAAGCCGATTCTTGCCATCTGCCACGGCACGCAGACGCTGAACGTGTGGCGGGGCGGTTCGCTGATCCAGGATCTTGAAGCAGACCAGAAGACAGCGGTGAACCACCGGCCGGGGCGGAACGTTGTGGAGGCGCACCCGGTAGCGGTGGCGGCGGGTTCGCGGCTGGCAGGGCTGCTGCCGCCGGATGGAGGCATGGGGACAAGCGTGAACTCCAGCCACCACCAGGCGATTCGCGTTCCCGGCGACAACCTGCGCGTGGCCGCGGTTTCGCCCGGCGATGGCGTGATTGAGGCTGTGGAGCTGGATTCGGCGGAGCATTTTGTGCTGGGGGTGCAGTGGCACCCTGAACGGACGTATGACGAGAGCGCAGTCTCAAGGTCGATCTTCAGCGCGTTTGCTGATGCTGTTCGAAAGTGGGGCCCTCCGCAGGTGGACGAGTGAGTGGTGGGCCGATGAGTGAGCCGACGGCGGCGAGGATCAAAGAGAAGCTTGCGGCCGCTGGCTTGGCCGTGCCGGATGAGCGCGTTGTATCGAGGTTGGCTGAGTTTGTTTCGCTTATTCTTCGCTGGAACGCGAAGGTGAACCTGACCTCAATCAGAGATGAGGAAGGGATAATATCACGGCATATTATTGAATCTATTATAGTTAGTAATATGATACCCGCAAGCGTGACGACCCTGCTCGATCTGGGATCGGGCGCGGGGCTTCCGGGAATCCCAATCGCAGTGTGCCATCCCGGGATTGAGGTAACGCTGGCCGAGTCGCAGAACAAGAAGGCTGCCTTTTTGATGGAGGCGGTGCGTGTGCTTGGGATTCGCGCCAAAGTACATGCGGGCAGGGCGGAAGAACTGATGCAGCTGTTCGATTGCGTCACGCTTCGGGCGGTGGACAAGATGGGCGCGGCGGTGAGCGCAGGAGCGAGGCTGCTGGCGGCGAACGGGCTGCTGGTGCTGATGACGACCGCGGCAGACGCGGAGCGATTGAAGGCAGCAGCGGGCGCCGGATTGAGCTGGGGCGAAGCGGCCTGTCTGCACGGCGCGAACGAGAGGCTGGTCGAGATCGGAAAAAAGCAGGCGTGACTCAGCTTCCCTGAAACTCCGGCTGGCGCTTCTCAAGAAACGCGCGGATACCTTCCTGATAATCGTTGCTGTCGTAGACCTCGCGGCGGAGAGCCTGGAGCCGTTCGTAGGTCTCGGGGTTGAGCGGGTGAGCGTTGGCCAGGACGCGCATCTCTTCTTTGAGGACGCGCAGGACGAGTGGCGAGGTCTGCGCGATCTGGGCGGCCAGGCGCATGGTGAAGTCTTCAAGCTCGGGGGCCGGAACGGCGTGATTGATGACGCCGGTTGCTTCGAGGCGTTTGGCAGCGACCGGCTGGGCGGTGAAGAGCATCTCTTTGACGAGATGGATTCCGGCGACCTTGACGAGATTGAGTGTGCCGTAGAGGTTGTAGGGAACTCCGAGCTTGGCGGGGGTGATGGCGAAGGTGGAGTCGTGGGCAGCGACGATCAGGTCGCAGCCAAGGACGAGCTCGCAGGCGCCGCCCCAGACCGAGCCCTCGACCATGGCGATTACGGGGCGGGGAAAAGTCTCGATTTTGCGGACGAGCTGGCGGAGGGGATCGTTGTAGGTTAGGGGGTCGCGGCCGTTGGTGGGGAGCTCGTTGACATCGTGGCCGGCGGAGAAGACCTTGGCGCCTTGAGTGGCGCGCAGGATGACGGCGCGAATTGCCGGGGTGTCGAAGTCGTCGAAGGCGGCGGAGATTTCGTTGAGCAGGCAACTGCTGAGCGGATTGACGCGCCGATGGCTCATGGTGATGATGCCTGTGCGGCCGGCAGTGGAGGTAAGTACGGTCACGGTGAGATCTCCGTAGTTCTGATGCGATGGTAGATGGGCGGGCGCGATCGGAATGTGACGGATTCCACTGATGAGAGGGCGATTGTTCCACGTGGAACAGGCGATGCCAATTGGGGAAGACTGGGCCGTGTTCCACGTGGAACACAGGCGGAATCAACCGCTTTTTCGGGAGAAATGCAAATCGATTTTCCCTTCCTGCAAGGATGCGGGCTTCGATCCGATAAACTCCCAGGTTTTCCACTTTCCGCCCGATGCAAAGCCCGCCCCAAACCGAAACGGCCCATCCAGCGCAAGACAATGATTTTCAATGGATTATGCGCGGCTCTCGCCGGACTTCCCGGGAGGCTTTCCACAGGTTGTCCGAGTTCTCCACAGCGCTGAGACCTATCTTGAATTCACCGCTCCCGTTAGTCTTGAATGCCATGGGCAGGATTCTCGGCGTGGTGAACCAGAAGGGTGGAGTGGGCAAGACCACGACCGCTATCAACCTCTCAGCTTGCCTCGCGATTCAAGGCCTGAATGTGCTGCTCGTCGACTGCGACCCGCAGGCGAATGCCTCCTCGGGCCTCGGCCTGCAGCGCGACGACAATCGGCACTCAATTTACGATGTGCTGGTGGGCAATAGTCCCGCCGATCAGGTAATTCTACCCACCGATATTGAGACGCTCTGGCTTCTACCCGGCTCAAAGAACCTGACCGGGGCCAATATTGAGCTCGCCGGCCTTGAAGATCGCGCCACGCGGCTGCGCGAGGCGCTGAATCCTGTTCGCGAGAACCACGACCTGATCATCCTTGACTGCCCGCCGGCTCTCGATCTGCTGACGCTCAATGTGCTTTGTGCGGCCGAGATGCTGATGGTTCCCATGCAGGCTGAGTATTTTGCGCTCGAAGGCGTGTCGGAGCTGATTTCGACCCTCGAACGCGTGCGCGCGGCCTTCAATCCGGAGCTGACCATCGAAGGCGTGCTGCTGACGATGTACGACGACCGGACTAATCTGGCGCAGCAGGTGACGGAGACCCTGCGGGAGCACTTCCGCGAGCGGCTCTATAAGACGGTGATTCCACGGAATATCCGGCTGGCGGAGGCGCCCAGCCACGGCAAGCCGGTTGCGCTCTACGACGCGCGTTCCCGAGGCACCGAGGCCTACTTTGAGCTGGCGGGAGAGTTTATGGCGCGAAACAAGATTGTGGCTCCCCGCAGCCTCGACCGAAAGGCCGCGGTCTCAGTAAAGCCGGCAGCCGAGGTTCGTTTCTGGCCTTACTCTTAGGGGCTTCGGAGTCCGTTGCCCCTCCGATCGCTCCCCAAAGTCAAACTCCCCAGGCAATTGAGAATTCAGTTCTTACCTGCTCCATTGGACAGCATCCCCGAGGAACATAAAACCATGACCACCGCAGCAATCGACACCAAACGACGCGCCCTGGGTAAAGGGCTCGATTCCCTGCTCCCGCGCACGCACATGGGCCCCACACCTGCACCGGAAAACGAGGGCGGCAGGCCCAGGGAGATTCCCCTTGAACTTATTGATCGCAATCCCTTCCAGACGCGCATGCAGATGAACGAAGAGCAGCTCGCGGAGCTGGCCGCATCGATTACGGCAAACGGTGTAGTGCAGCCGGTGCTGGTTCGTCCGCTGCTCAACGGGCGATTCCAGTTGATTGCGGGCGAGCGGCGGTGGAAGGCGTCGGAGCTGGCCGGCAAAAAGACGATTCCCGCAATTCTGCGCCAGGTGTCTGACGAGCAGGCGATGGAGATCACCATTGTCGAGAATCTTCAGCGCGCGGATCTGAACCCGATGGAGCAGGCGCGCGCCTTCGACCGGCTCTCGCGCGAGTTCCACATGACCCAGGAGCAGATGGCGCAACGCACCGGCAAAGACCGTGCAACGGTCGCCAACTTTCTGCGGCTGCTCAAGCTGCCTGCAACGGTACAGGCGAGGGTGGAAGCGGGGGAGCTGAGCTTTGGCCATGCGCGGGCGCTGCTGGCGTTTGAGCACGCCGAGGAGATCGAGAAGGCGGCGAGCCGAGCGGTCTCACTTTCGCTCTCTGTTCGCCAGACTGAGAACTACGTACAGGGCCTGCTTCATCCCGAACGCAAAGCAAAGAAGGAGCCGAAGCCCGAAGCTGAGGTTGATCCAAATGTTCGCGACGCTCAGGAGCGGCTGCAGCGGACGCTTGGGCTTAAGGTCTCGATTGAGGATAAGAACGGGCGCGGGCGCGTGATCATCGACTACGCGGGGCTTGAGGATTTCGACGCGATCATGGAGAAGATGGGGGCGGGAGAACGCAGTTCGTCTTGAAAAGCCAGATGGTTAACTGACTTGATCCCCTCCCGGCCGGTAATACATAAAATCATATAATCTGATTTTATGCAGACCCGCTCCATCAGCGTGACTGAAGCGGCGCGCAACTTTTCCGATTGTGTGAACCGGGCGCGCTACCAGGGCGTGACCTTCATTCTGCATCGCAACGGCGTTCCGGTGGCGCGCATCGTCCCGGAGAGCCCAAAGCGATCGAGTGAGGCCGGCCAGGTATTGAAGACCGGCGCCGAACCGGCTGCGGAGTCCGGCCTTGCGACACGCTCCGAGTTCCCTCTCAGCCTTTGGTAGCGCGCGCATCGCAAGCAGCAAACCGGCTCAAGCGAGCTCAGTGCTTTACCCAGCCGTGCTTTCCCGCCTCGAAGCTGCGGCGATCGAGCCGGGGCAGAGCGCGGGCCACTTTGTCGGGAATCAGCGGAAAATGCCGCGCTTCGATAAGCAGCTCGGGCACGCACCACACGTCGTCTTCCGAAGTCATCCAGTGTCTGGCGTCGAGGCGAGTGAGATTGACCGGCACAGAGTAGTTGCGCAGGGTGCGCTCGCCGCGCAGGTTGAAGAAGTCGTCAAAGTAGCTGAGCGCCAGCTCACGCAGGGTGCGATAGACAGGCGCGCGGAAGCGCAGTCCGGCAAAGTTTGACTTGGCGATGCCGCCCCACAGCCCGCGTTCGCGGTAGAGGGCGATCACGTGGTCGTCGTCGTGGACGGCTTCCAGATCCATCAGCAGAGGCGGATGGCCGTTCACACGCAACGCCGCTGCGGCCAGCAGAGCCCCCTCCATGCAGTGTCCCTTGCGCTCGCGCAGCACGCGCGCCGGCGAGCAGGCCGTGTGGGCGTATTGATACGCGAGCCCATCAATGAATCTCTGAATACGGACAGGCGTATTGAGACTCCGCAGCGTGCGCAGGTCGGCCAAGGAGAAGCCGAATGTATCGAGCCGCCCGTTCCGCTTCGCACTTTTCGACAGTCCGCGGTCTTCAGAAGGCAATCGCGCATCCCCCATGTTTCAAGGTTTCCGAAATTATAGAATTCGGCCGCCGGAGTGGCTCAGCCTGGACCAAAAAACGTGTCCGGCGCGCCGGCCCGCACGGCAGTTGCGCGAGCGTCCGAGACCTTGATGCAAGCGCCCTTTGCGGGAGGACAGCAGAGATGGGCGGCGAGAGTCTACTGCCGACGAGGCGTCAAAAGCGAGACGCCGCTTCCA
>Ga0335074_10013994_pt1 | contig 11266 bp, 9 predicted proteins | sample Lox_Sample_23_FD_206715 | JGI IMG/M metagenome (GOLD analysis project Ga0335074, IMG submission 206715) | Soil microbial communities from Loxahatchee National Wildlife Refuge, Florida, United States - Lox_Sample_2.3 | ecosystem: Environmental > Terrestrial > Soil > Wetlands | place: USA: Florida...
TCGGAAACAGGGTGCTGGCAGTTCTTGAGTTCTTCAGCCACTATCATCTGCGCGAAGACCGTGAGGCGATGGCGGCCATTGAAACCGCCGCTTCGACCCTCGGCCAGATGCTGGCGCGCACGCATGAGCGAGGACGCGCAGAGGAGCTGTCGCGGCAGCAGGAGATTCTGCTTGACTCGGTGGCCGACGGCATCTTCGGTGTCGACAACCGGGGCCTGATCAGCTTTGCCAACCCCGCAGCAGGGCGCATGCTCGGCGCCGAGCCCGAGGCGCTGAAGGGCAAGCCTGTTCATGAAGTTTTGCATGGCGCGGCACGTCCCGGGAAAAAGTGCGGCGACGATTGCCCCTTGAAGCGGAATAGCTCGCACGCGCGGGCGGCGGCGGGCGAGGATACGATCTTCAAGGCCGATGGAGGCGCGTTTCCGGCTGAGTATGTCCTGACTCCGATCGCCAATCAGGGCCGTTTTGCAGGTTCGGTGCTGAGCTTCCGCGACATCAGCCAGCGTTATGCGCTCGACCGTCTGAAAGACGAATTCATTTCCACGGTCAGTCACGAGCTGCGCACGCCGCTCACTTCAATCCGCGGCGCTCTTGGCCTGCTCTCTTCAGGAATTCTGGGGGATGTAAACGATAAGGCGGCCAACCTGCTGCGAATTGCCCTGACCAACTCTGACCGGCTGGTGCGTCTGATCAACGACATCCTGGATCTGGAACGCATTCAGAGCGGCCGTGAGCCTCTGTTGTTCAGGACCAGCCAGCTGGCCGAACTGGTGAGACAGGCGATCGACGGCATGCAGCCAGTGGCCGAAGCGGCAGGCGTGCAGCTCATCCACGACACAACTGTTGTGGAGCTGGCCGCCGACCCAGATCGTCTGCTGCAGGTGCTCACCAATCTGCTTTCGAACGCAATCAAGTTCTCGCCGCCCAACTCGACGGTCTCGGTCATGATGCGGCCGGGCCTCACGGGTGTAACGCTTTCGGTTATCGACCAGGGGCGCGGCATTCCCGCCGACAAGCTGGAGGCGATCTTCGGGCGCTTCCAGCAGGTTGACGCCTCCGATTCGCGTCAGAAGGGCGGCAGCGGTCTCGGTCTGGCCATCTGCCGCACCATCGTTCTCCAGCATTCGGGCAGGATCTGGGCGGAGCGAAACCCGGTCCGCGGATCCACATTCCGCGTCTTTCTGCCTTATAAGCCCGCGCAGCCCGAACCGGGCGCACCGCTGAACCCCGAAGAGGCGGTGGAAAACGGGATTGTGCTGCTGGCCGGCGTGGCGGGCGAATCGAATACGCGCATTACCAATCAGCTGATGCGCCACGGCTTCAGGGTGGTTGCGACATCGACGATCGAAGAGACACTGGCGGCGGCGCGCGACCCCGTCCATGCAATCTTGCTGGGCACCTCTCTCGACGGCATGAACGGCTGGGAGATTCTGCCCAAGCTGCACAAGGATGAGCACGAAACACACGTGCCGATCGTGCTGCTGTGCGTTGAAGGGCCCCAGGGAAACGCCGATCTGCCGGAAGGGGCAGAGGGCCGGCTGGTCGAGCCGGTTGAAGAAGACGCCCTGCTTTCTGAGCTGGCAAGGGTACTTTGCGGCCCAGGAGAAAAGGCGCGCATCCTGGTGGTGGAAGACGATGTGGACCTGGCCGGGGTAATCGGCGCGGTCTTCAAGCGCGATGGCATTGAAGTGAAACTGGCACATACTCTGCTTGATGCCACCGACTGCTGTTCGAAATTCGAGCCTCATCTGATGGTGCTCGACATCGGCTTGCCCGACGGCAACGGCTTTAACGTTGTTGACTGGCTCCGCCAGCGCGAGAATCTTGCCCGGCTGCCGCTGGTGGTCTATTCCGGACGCGATCTTTCTCCCGCTGAGCGGCGGATGCTGACCCTGGGACCAACGCATTTTCTAGCCAAAGCCCGCGTCCAGCCCCAGCAGCTTGAGGCCCTGGTGCTCACCATGTTGCGACGGACACGGATGCTGGATGAATCTGCATCCTCTGAACCTAAAGTACCGAACTCGTAACCATCCGCCGTCGACAAGGCGGCGCTTGCGTCCGACAATGGAATTCGAGGGGTGTTCACGTGACACGCAGGGTCCTCATCATCGATGACGAAGACGATATTCGCGAAGTGGCTGCGCTGAGTCTTGAAAGTGTTGCCGGCTGGGAAGTGATTACCGCTGGATCAGGCGCGCAGGGGCTGGCTCGCGCAGCCGAGCACAAACCTGATGCGATTCTGCTGGATGTGATGATGCCGGGCATGGACGGCCCGACCACATTCAAAGAGTTGCGCAAGAATCCCGCTACGGCAAACATTCCGGTACTTCTGCTGACCGCCAAGGTTCAGACCAACGACCAGCGCCGCTTCGCCGATCTTGGCGTGGAGGCGGTGCTTTTCAAGCCTTTCGATCCCATGACCCTTTCCACACAGATTGAAAGCGCACTGGGCTGGAACTGAGCGAGATCTGGGAATGGGGTCCAATCCGGCAGACGAAATAGCTGCGGCACTCGATCGCCTGTGGGTGCGATTCCTGCCTGAAATCCGCGCTCGCGTGGAGAGTCTTGAAGCTGCCGCGCAGGCCTTGGCGGGCGGAGAGCTGTCGGCCGCTCAACGCGAACAAGCGGCCGGTGCGGCCCATAAGCTGGCTGGAACTCTGGGCACATTCAGCTTGGCGCGCGGCACGTTGGTGGCGCGGGAGCTCGAGCTTCTTTATACCGTCAGCGATGGACCGAGCCCCGAGACCGCCGCGCGGATGGCCCGCGAACTGCGGGAGATGATCGAGGGGCGTGCGTCCCCCCCTGCAAGCTGAGCAGATTGTCCCTGGTTCTTCCAGTTGCTGTTACCGATTCGAGCAGTTGCTCCGCGCCCTTCTGAATCCCCACCAATTACACTTTCATTGCATGCTCTCTCACGACCCACTTGCGCCGCAGCTTGGTCTGAGCTTCGAGGAGCCGCGTGCGCGGCGGCGGGTATGGCCGGTGCGCGAGCTGGTAGCCCAGGTGCGCGAGCTGGTGGAACAGGAATACAACGACATCTGGGTGGAGGGTGAAATCTCAAACTTCCGCCCCGCGCCCTCGGGCCATCTCTACTTCACTCTCAAGGACGCCGATGCGCAATTGCCCATCGTGTTGTTCCGCCGCCAGGCTGTGCTGCTGCGCTTCAGGCCTGAAGATGGGCTGCACGTGCTGGTGCGCGGACGGGTAAGCGTCTACGAACAACGCGGGCAGATGCAGCTGGTGGCCGAGACCATGGAACCGGTTGGCGCGGGCTCGCTGCAGCTTGCCTTCGAACAGTTGAAGGAGCGGCTCAAGGCTGAGGGTCTCTTTGACGCTGCACGTAAGCAGCCGTTGCCTGCCTTTCCGCGCGCCGTGGGAATCGTTACTTCGCCCACCGGCGCCGTGATCCGCGATTTCCTCAATATCGTGAATCGCCGTCACGCCGGCTTGAGCATCTTTCTTTTTCCGGTAACGGTGCAGGGTGAATCGGCGCCGGCAGAGATCGAAGCTGCCATCGAATCGCTTAACAGCGCTGACATCGTGGACCTGATCGTAGTTGCGCGAGGGGGCGGATCGCTCGAAGATCTGGCGGCATTCAACTCTGAGCGCGTGGCGCGTGCAATTGCATCGAGCTCGCTCCCGGTTGTTTCCGCGGTGGGCCATGAGACCGATTTCACGATCGCAGACTTCGCCGCCGATCTGCGCGCTCCCACGCCCTCGGCCGCTGCCGAGCTCATTACCGAGGCGCAGCACAAGATCGCCGAACGCCTCGCCGAACAGTCTCACCGGCTCGAACGGGCTACGCGCTTCCAGCTTCTCAAGGCTCACCAGCGATTGAATCGCGTGCCGGCTACGCGCGCTGAAACCCGCATCGCCGCCCTGCTGCACCGTTCTGCGCAGCGGCTCGACGAGTTAAGCTTCCGCCTTGAAGGCGTGATGGCGGCGCAGATTCAATTGGGCCGGAATCGCGTCAACGATCTAGCGGCATCGGTGCTGCGTCACGATCCCCGCCAGCAGGTAGCCCATGCGCGTGAACACCTGAACGACTTCCGTTCGCGGCTGGCACGCGCCCTCGAACGGCAGGTGGAGGCTGCGTCGGCCGGCCTTGGCGCTCTCGACGCGCGCCTCAATTCGCTTTCGCCCCTTGCGGTTCTGGAGCGCGGCTATGCGCTGGTGATTGGGGCCGATGGCGCCATCGTCAGATCGGCAACGCAGCTCGCGGCCGGCGACGCAGTCACGACGCGGCTTTCAGACGGCAGTTTCAGGAGCCGGGTCACGGATGTTAATCCGGACAAACTAAAATCCCAGGAAATCGAAAAACGATGACTACAGCCATACGCAAGTTATTCGGCACTGACGGGATTCGCGGCGTGGCCGGCGAATCTCCGCTCGATCCCGGCACGGTTTTTGCGGCCGGACTGGCGCTGGGCCATTCACTGAAGAAAAAAGCGCCGCGGCCGCGGGTTTTGCTGGGACGCGACACCCGCGAATCGAGCCCCTGGATAGCGGCTACGCTGGCCGAGGCGTTACGGCAGACGGGCGCCAAGGCTGAAAGCGCGGGGGTCGTTCCGACCCCGGCCGTGGCCTATCTGGCTCGCGCCCGCGGTTTCCAGGCGGGTGTCGTCATTTCGGCCTCGCACAATCCCTGGCAGGACAACGGCATCAAGCTCTTCGGCGGCGACGGATTCAAATTGCCTGACGCGGTGGAATTGGCCATGGAAGAAGAGATTCTCTTTCATGCCTCCCAAATTACCGTGCCCGATGTACACAGGCTCTCTCCGGTTGAAGACAATCCGGCGCTACAAAGCGATTACATCCAATTCCTGCGCACCTCAGTTCCGAGTCTTTCACTGGGCGCGATGAAGCTGGTGGTGGATTGCGCCAACGGCGCTGCCTCAGCCGTTGCGCCGGAGCTGTTCAGGCGGCTGAATCGCGACGGACGCGCAGCCGTGACCCTGCTCAACGTGAATCCCGATGGGCGCAACATCAACGCGGAGTGCGGCGCGCTGCATCCGAACTACGTGGCGGCGGAGGTGAAAGAGCGCGGGGCAACCATGGGCCTCACCTTTGACGGCGACGCCGATCGCTGCATGCTGGCCGGACCGCGCGGAAACGTGATTAACGGCGACGCAATCCTGTTAATGGCCGGGCGCGACCTGAAAGACCGCGGACTGCTCACCGGCGATCTGGTGGTGGCTACAACCATGTCGAACATGGGGCTCGAAGCGGCCCTCAAACGCAGCAGCATTCGTATGCTGCGCGCGCCGGTGGGCGACCGCTACGTGCTTGAGGAGATGCAGAAGACGCGGGCCGCGCTGGGCGGCGAGCAGTCGGGGCACATCCTGTTGCCGCATCTCGCCACCACCGGCGACGGCCTGCTGACCGCGCTCGTCATTCTCGAGCTCATCGCGCGCACCGGCAAATCTGTGGATGAGTTGACAGCGGACTTGAAGGTTTTCCCGCAGGTGATTGTGAACGTGAAGGTGCGCGAGAAGAAGCCGCTGGCGGGGATTCCCACGGTGGCCGCAGCGATTGAGAGTGCTGAGCAAGAGCTGAGGGATTCAGGCCGCGTGGTGATTCGCTACTCCGGCACCGAACCTCTGGCCCGGGTCATGATTGAAGCCGAAAGCAGCGAAGCCATGAAGCGCCACGCTGAGGCGATTGCCGCGGCGATACGCAATGAACTGGGGGCGTGATGCGAGGTTATCGCAAGGCATTGAAGCTCGGAATTCTGCTGTGATTCAGGAGTGAGTGAATCGGCGCACGCTGACCGTTCAGGCCGCGTCCAGCGCGTCACCTGGATCCGGAGCCCGGTCCGGAGCATTACGGAGAATTTCAAGAAAATCGATCTCACTGGCTCCCTGAGCCCTGCGCCTGAAAAACTGTTCGGCGGTTTCAACCGCGCCGATTTTCTGAGCGACAGCCATAGAAACCCACTGACTCAGAGAAACACCGTCTTCCTCTGCAAACTTGCGGGCCGCGCTACCGAGCGACGCGGGCAGATTGACTGCATATTTCGATTTGCTCATTTCGTCATCTCCCGCACCAGGCTTGCCGGACTCATCACCCGAATTTTGAACCGCGTCACTGCAGGAGCAAAATCCCGCAGGTTGTGGGTTACGATTGCGTCTGCCCGACCGTTCAGCGCCGTTTCCAGCACCATTTCATCGTCCGCATCCTGCAATTGCGGTCTCCATTGGTAGAAGATCCGCACTGGCTCAATGATACCAGCAAGTCCAATCAGGAAAGCGTCCAGCACTTCCCTTGTCATCCCATAGAACCACCTAGCTTACCGGAATTCTCAACGAATGTAACTTCAGACTCTGTCTATCGGCAGTTCGGACGCTTTACGATGAAGCTATGCCCCGCTTCCCTGCCGGACAGACGCTGTTGATTGACGCTGACGATACGCTCTGGGAAAACAACATTTACTTTGAACGCGCCATTGCCGCGTTCATCGGCTTTCTCGATCACCATGAGTACTCGCCAGCGGAGGTGAGGCAGACGCTTAACGCCGTCGAACGTGAGACGATTCTGGCCCACGGCTATGGCCTTTCCAGCTTCACGCGCTCGCTGGTCGACTGTTTTGAGCGGCTGAGCACCGAACCGGTGACCGACGACAAGCGCGAACGGGTGCGCGGCTTGGCCCGCGCCATCGCCGAGCAGGAGATCGAACTGTTGCCGGGCGTGAAGCAAACCCTGGCCGATCTCGCCCAGCGCCACCATCTCATTCTGATGACCAAGGGCAACCACGCCGAGCAGGCCGACAAGCTGGCGCGGTCAGGCCTGGCCGACTACTTCACCGCAGTCGAAATCGTCGCCGAAAAAGATCCTGCCGCCTACAACGCAGTGATTGCGAAACACGAGCTTACGCCGCACACCTCGTGGATGATCGGCAACAGCCCCAAAAGCGACATCAACCCGGCGCTGGCCGCAGGGTTGCACGCAGTTTTCCTCTTCCACAAGGACACGTGGGTACTGGAACATGCTGAGGTCGCCGCGGCGCCCGAGGGCCAGCACCTGATTGAACTGGACGGCTTCGCGCGCCTAGGTGAAATCTTCTGAAGTGCCATGAAACTTTGGCCCTTACACAAACAATCAAAAGTTTTTTGCGCAATACTAAAGGGAATGCGGACAACCAACTCGATGCGTGGACGCATTATGAATGAATGAGGGATGACGTAATTCCTCTGACGCATTGAAAACCTATAAACTAGTCTTAGAGTTCGTTCTATAGCCTCCTCTAAACGATAGACCCGGCCCGGTTCGTGAAGCGCGCACGAATCGGGCCGTTTTATTTTCAATTCAGCGCCCAATGCGCATGTGCAACAGACCCACGAAACCCTCCGGGTGAGCACCGTATAGCGGCAGCAGGCGAGGCGGAGTCTCGTATAAAGTTGCCTGCGCGCCGAGTTCGAGCGCGCTCCAGCCGCTCTTCCACACGCGGTGAGCATAGCCGGCCGAATAAGCCGGTACGCGCCCTACAACCGATTCCTCAGGCGGAGCCGCAGGGCCCAGCAGGTCCGTTGTCCGGTCATCGTTTTCGATGCGCGTCCACAACGACTGCCTCCCGGTAAATCGCGCCTCTGCCTCCAGCAGATACCCCGATGCGTTTACGCCGGTGCCGTCTATATGATTTCGGCCCCAGATTGCGGTGGCATCGATCTCGGCTTGCGCCCACGCGTGGTGCGCACCGATCGAGGCCGTCTGCCGCAAAACGTTCTCCCCGGGATGCAGCATTTCCGGCGAGTGCAGGTGGCCCAGTGAGTATTGCGCGAGCCAGTCTTGGCCGGGCGCGGCGGTCAGCCGCGCTGCCCACGAATCCACCGCTCCGGCCTCTATCGTCCAGCGATTCTCGCCCGGCTCGCGTCCGTGAAAACCCGATGCCTCAATCCGCACCCGATTCTTGGTCACACCTCCGGTGATAACGTCATATGCGATGTGCGTGGAATCCTGCTCATGATGCGCCAGCGGCGCCAACGGATCGCTCTCGGCGCTCATGCGGTGTGGAAACGCCTCCGGACCCAGCGCGGGATCTCCAACCGGCGCTGCATAGAGTGTCAACAGGCTGCTTTCGCCGAGCTTGAAATCGTAAATTGCCGCCAACTCCATAAACAGGTCGTGCGGATGCTGGCCATCGACGATCGGTTTGCCATAGGCCGTCTCGCCTTGCTGGAAAAGCTCAGGATAATAACGTCCGGTAATCGTGGCCGGCTCCAGGCTCAGCATCGAGGTCAGCGTCCACTCTCCGCGGCCTTTGGCGCGCTGGGCCATAAGCATCACCCAGTTCACACTGAAGAGCTTGTCGTGGCCGCGCGGCCCGGTTTGTTGCTGCTCCGCCACATTCACCTCGCCATGCAGCATCTCCATCCAATTGCCGCGCATCTGCATCAGCATCGAAGGCTGGCTCGAATCGGGCTCCAGGCTCGTGCCCGAGCTCATGTGCCGCAGGACGTTCTCGCGGAGCGTAGACGCGGGTCCGCCGATCTGCAACTGTGCGTTCAAACCTGCCGATGCGCAGAACAACACAACACTCCACCACCACCTCATTGAAACCTCCAGGGAAATGAATGTGGATTTCTCAACCGGAACCTGATTGAGCTGCGGCCTACGCGCGAATAGGCATTCGCAGGGCGGCCTGCAGAACCATCGTTCCGATTCAATTCATGAATTCATTGATAGGAGGGATCAGATGCGAAGGACGCATTGGGGTCGCAGCCGTTCCGGTAAGAGCGCACGAACTCCGCTGCCACAACCGCAGGCTGATTTTTCCATGCACATTGCGGCAGTTTCCGCCATCGGTGCCGGCGCAGGTGCTGGCGCCGTCTGGCTGGACTCCGTGTTCAACGCGGGCGGAGTCGTTCGTTGGCAGCATGGTGCGTGGAGAGCTGCGCTCTCAGCGCCTGCACAACATGCCACGGCATGGTTTTGCCCCGCGGTGCAGCAGGCGTGACATACGTCCGGCGCGAGGGCAATCACCATGGCCAAAAACATAGCGAAGATTGCTGCGCGCCGCATGGGGTGATTCTACTCCCGGGGCCGGCGCTCCGCCCATATGCCGGCGCTCCGTCAATATGAGAAACTAGAGATGCAGCAGTTCTTTGTGGGCAAGCGTTTTTCGCGGCCTACGCTCCGCCTCAACTCCACTTTTGAGTGGTCCCTCGCAGGCAAAGGCAGCGTTGTGGACAATTCGAGGCAGCGAAGCACGGGCGAATCAGAAGCACGATTGAATCAAAGGAATTTCGGAACGAATGATCAGCGTTAGCAGTGTGACCATGCGGTACGGCTCGAAGGTGCTGTTTGAAGACGTGACAACCACCTTTACGCCCGGGCGCCGCTATGGACTGACCGGGCCCAACGGGGCGGGCAAGACCACCTTTATGAGGATCCTCACCGGCGAGCTCGACGCCCAGAAAGGCACCGTTGTGAGGCCGCGCAAACTCGGAATTTTGCGCCAGGATCAATTCGCCTTCGATGTCTATCGTGTCATCGACACGGTCATCATGGGCAACAAATCTCTCTGGGCGGCGCTTGAAGAGCGCGATCGCATCTACGAGAAAGCCGAAATGACCGATGAAGACGGGATGCGCCTGGGCGAGCTCGAGGGCATCATCGGCGACGAGGACGGCTACACTGCCGAGAGCGACGCCGCCGTTCTGCTCGACGGTCTCGACATTCACGAAGAGTTGCACCAGCGCAGAATGAGCGAGCTGCAGGGCGGACAAAAAGTGCGCGTGCTGTTGGCCCAGGCCCTGTTCGGCAAGCCCCAGGCGCTGCTGCTCGACGAGCCCACCAACTACCTCGATCTCGACTCCATCCACTGGCTGCAGGACTTTCTCACCAGCTACGACGGCACGCTGATCGCCATCTCCCACGACCGGCACTTTTTGAACAGCGTTACCACCCACACGGCCGACATCGATTACCAGACCATCATCACCTACACCGGCGGCTACGACGAGATGGTGATGGCCAAGATGCAGATCCGTTCCACGCTCGAATCCCAGAACGCGCAGCGCGAAAAAAAGATTGCACAGCTCAACGAATTCATCGCCCGCTTTGCCGCCGGCACGCGTTCCAGCCAGGTGACCAGCCGGCGCAAGGAAGTGGAGCGCCTGCAAACCAACGAACTGGCCCGTTCCAACATTCAGCGTCCTTACATTCGCTTTGACCAGGTGCGCCCCAGCGGCAAGCACGTGCTCGAGGTGAAGGGACTCACCAAGCTCTACGACGATCTGAAAGTTCTCGACGGCTTTACGGCCAATGTTCTGCGCGGCGAAAAGATCTGCCTCATGGGCCGCAACGGCGCAGGCAAGACCACGCTGCTCAAGAGCCTGCTGGCGAATTATCCGGGACTTGCCGAGAAAGGATTCACCGTCGACGCGGGCTCGGTCTTCTGGGGCCACGAGGCCCAGGTCGGCTACTTCCCGCAGGACGTTGGGTCAACCATCGAGCCCGGCCTCACCGTTGCCGAGTGGCTGCACCGCTGGAAGCCGGACGCGCACATCGAAGATATCCGCGGCATCCTCGGCCAGATGCTCTTCAGCGGCGAAGAGGGCTCAAAACCCACGCAGGCTCTTTCGGGCGGCGAACAGGCGCGCCTGGCCTTCTGCAAGCTCATTCTCACCAAGCCCAATTTCCTCATCTTCGACGAGCCCACCAACCACCTCGACCTGGAATCCATCAACGCGCTCAACATCGCCCTGCAGCGCTACGAGGGCACGGTGCTGCTGGTTACGCACGACCACGACCTGATTGACGAAGTGGCCACCCGCCTCTGGGTCTTTCACGACGGCGGTATTGAAGACTTCCAGGGGCCGTACGAGGAGTGGAAGGGAAAGCACAGCTAAGAAGGCTCCGAGCATACGGACTGGAGACAGCCGGCCTTCCTCCACCTTAGTGCCGGGTTGAGGTTGGCAAATAGCCAAATTCTTGAAGTGCCGGAATCGCTTCTAGCAGCTTCGCAATCCATCCATTTCGAATGAAAGCTGCCTTTGCATCTTCGCCAATTTCTATTGGAGTTCCACAATTCGGACAAAAATTCGCACTCAAATCCGATCGATTGTATTCACGTCTGCATTCCGAGCATCTTCCAAGGCTGACAGCCGGGGGATTGAATATGAGAACTGCACCACAGGCGCTGCAATAGCCGGATCGTTCCGGAGAGGGATGAAAGGCTCTCTGGCAGGCCATCTTAAGATTTTGATCTCGGGGGGCAGTGCGCGCGCTACCGCCGCCTGGCATTGAGGCACTGCTGAACCACTTG
>Ga0335074_10013995_pt1 | contig 11266 bp, 10 predicted proteins | sample Lox_Sample_23_FD_206715 | JGI IMG/M metagenome (GOLD analysis project Ga0335074, IMG submission 206715) | Soil microbial communities from Loxahatchee National Wildlife Refuge, Florida, United States - Lox_Sample_2.3 | ecosystem: Environmental > Terrestrial > Soil > Wetlands | place: USA...
TGCGACCGCAGGAGCGATGTCAGCGCATCGATGCCCGGCGGAGCGCCGATCTGCGGGCCGGACTTGAGCACGTCGACCTCGACGTGGTCCGGGAAGATGCGAAAGGACACGTTGATGGCCCCGGTCGGCCCGGCCGCCTCAAGCAGCGCCCGGGAGACCGTCTCGCCTATCTCGCGGTTGTCCTGCTCGGACAGGGGTGACTGCGCCAGGCACCGGCGGACGAAGTCACGGATGTCGGGGATCGACGACGGCCTGGCGGGGAATGTCTGCGACACGACCACGACTGGTACGACCTCGATGTTGTCGCTGATCCTGTCGTCTAGCCCGTCCATGCACCTTTTCCCGATGCGTCCTGCATATGACCTGCATATGTGCTGCGAATGGTCGGTGCGGTGCAACGCTGGCACCTTACGCATCAGGGTACGTGGACAAACGAACCGCCGCGAGCCGGGCGAGCGGACAGATATGTCCAAGCGGCCTGACTCTTGTGTCTTGTACTCGGATCGGGGCAGGAATACGCTGAGGAAACCGGCGCGCGCCCGCGGGGCCAGCAGCCGGGCTGGTGATCAACCGATGAGCGGTGAGCGAGCCGGCACGTCAGGCCGGCACAGCGCGGGGCTAGGCGAGAACGGGCTCGCCTTCGCCTCCAGGTACCGTCCGGCCCGGGCCTGGTGGCGCTCTGCCGCGGCCCTGGGCTGCCAACCGAAGGGTGGCGTTCCATGACACACGCCGAGGAACCGGTTGTACACATTCTCTGGATGAACGGCGGTCTCAGCTGCGACGGGGACTCGGTGGCGCTGACCGCCGCGACCCAGCCCAGCATTGAGGAGATCGTCCTCGGCGCCCTGCCCGGGCTGCCGAAGGTGGCCGTGCACTGGCCGCTGATCGACTTCGAGTGCGGCCCCGAGCAGGGAGCGGACAATTTCATCGAGTGGTGGCACAAGGCCGACCGGGGCGAGCTCGATCCGTTCGTGCTGGTCGTCGAGGGGTCCATCCCGAACGAGGCGATCAAGTCGGAAGGCTACTGGTGCGGCTTCGGCAACAACCCGGCGACGGGCCAGCCGATGACCACGAGCGAGTGGCTTGACCGGCTGGCGCCGAAGGCCACCGCGGTCCTTGCCGTCGGCACCTGCGCCACCTACGGGGGCATCCACGCGATGGCGGGGAACCCGACCGGCGCGATGGGCGTGCCCGACTACCTGGGCTGGGACTGGACGTCCAAGGCCGGCCTGCCGATCGTCTGCGTGCCCGGCTGCCCGATCCAGCCCGACAACCTGTCGGAGACGATCCTGTACCTGCTCTACCAGCTGGCGGGGCAGGCGCCGATGATCCCGCTGGATGAGGCCCTGCGGCCGCGGTGGCTGTTCGAGGCCACCGTGCACCAGGGCTGCGACCGGGCCGGGTACTACGAGGAAGGCACCTTCGCAAGCGAGTACGGCACCCGCGAGTGCCTGGTCAAGCTGGGCTGCTGGGGGCCGGTCGTCAAGTGCAACGTGCCCAAGCGCGGCTGGATCAACGGGGTCGGCGGCTGCCCCAACGTCGGCGGCATCTGCATCGCCTGCACCATGCCCGGCTTCCCGGACAAGTTCATGCCGTTCATGGACGAGCCGCCAGGCTCCCGGGTGTCCGCCACGGCCAGCGGGATGTACGGCACGGTCATCCGCTCGCTGCGCGGCATCACCCAGCGCACGGTCGACAAGGAACCGAAGTGGCGGGTCAAGGGCACCGAGCTTCGTACCGGCTACCAGAAGACGTGGTGATCTCAGATGACAGCGACAGAGAAGGAAACCACCCAGGCCAAGAAGACCGAACTGGTAGAGATGGCGTGGGACCCGATCACCAGGATCGTGGGCAGCCTCGGCATTTACACGAAGATCGACTTCGGCGCCAAGCGGGTCGCCGAGTGCCACAGCACCTCGTCGATCTTCCGCGGCTACAGCATCTTCATGAAGGGCAAGGACCCTCGGGACGCGCACTTCATCACCAGCCGGATCTGCGGCATCTGCGGCGACAACCACGCGACCTGCTCGGTCTACAACCAGAACATGGCGTACGGGGTCCGGCCGCCGCACCTCGGCGAGTGGATCATCAACCTCGGCGAGGCCGCCGAGTACATGTTCGACCACAACATCTTCCAGGAGAACCTGGTCGGCGTCGACTTCTGCGAGAAGATGGTCGGCGAGACCAACCCGGGCGTCCTCGAGCGCGCCAACTCGACCGAAGCGCCGCACGCGGCCGACCACGGCTACAAGACCATCGGCGACATCATGCGCTCGCTGAACCCGCTCGAAGGCGAGTTCTACCGCGAGGCGCTGCAGGTGTCCCGGTCCACCCGGGAGATGTTCTGCCTGATGGAAGGGCGCCACGTGCACCCGTCCACGCTGTACCCCGGCGGCGTCGGCACCGTCGCCACCGTGCAGCTGTTCACCGACTACCTCACCCGGCTGATGCGCTACGTGGAGTTCATGAAGCGCGTGGTGCCGATGCACGACGACCTGTTCGACTTCTTCTACGAGGCCCTGCCCGGGTACGAGGAGGTCGGCAGGCGCCGGGTGCTGCTCGGCTGCTGGGGCAGCCTGAACAACCCGGAGTACTGCGACTTCACCTACCAGAACATGGCCGACTGGGGCCGCAAGATGTTCGTCACCCCCGGCGTGGTGGTGGACGGCAAGCTCGTCACCACCAGTCTGGTCGACATCAACCTCGGCATCAGGATCCTGCTGGGCCACTCGTACTACGAGGACTGGGCCGACCAGGAGATGTTCGTCACGCAGGACCCGCTCGGCAACCCCGTCGACCGCAGGCACCCGTGGAACCAGCACACCATCCCGCGCCCGGCCAAGCGCGACTTCGACGCCAACTACAGCTGGACGATGTCGCCGCGCTGGTTCGACGGCAAGGACTACCTGCCACTCGACACCGGCGGCGGCCCCCTCGCCAGGCTCTGGGCGACAGCCCTGGCCGGCCTGGTGGACTGCGGCTACGTGAAGTCCACCGGGCACAGCGTGCAGATCAACCTGCCCAGGACCGTGTCCAGGCCCGAGGTGACCTTCGAGTGGAAGCCGCCCACCGATAAGGAGGGCAAGCCGCTGTCCAACGCGATCGAGCGGGACCGCGCCAGGACCTACTTCCAGGCCTACTCCGCCGCCGCCGCGCTCTACTTCACCGAGCAGGCCCTCGCCGAGGTGCGGGCCGGGCGGACCAAGACCTGGGAGTCGTTCAAGGTGCCGGACGAGGCGATCAGCTGCGGCTTCACCGAGGCGGTACGCGGCGTCCTGTCCCACCACATGGTGATAAGGAACGGGAAGATCGCGAACTACCACCCGTACCCGCCGACGCCGTGGAACGGCAGCGTGCGTGACGTGTACGGGACGCCGGGACCGTACGAGGACGCGGTGCAGAACACGCCGATCTTCGAGGAGAACGCGCCCGCGAACTTCAAGGGCATCGACATCATGCGGGCCGTACGCAGCTTCGACCCGTGCCTGCCCTGCGGCGTGCACATGTACCTGGGCGGCGGCCGGGAGATCACCACGACGCACTCGCCCACCGGCATCACGCTGGCGATCTGACATGGGCCCCGCCACCAGCGACGGGGCCGGCGACGCCCGGGACACCGGGCTGCGCGTAGAGGCGCTGCTCGCCGAACTCCGGGCCCGCTCGGGCCCGGAGGCGGCCGATGTCGCCGAGGAGCTCGTTACCTGCCTGGTCCGCTTCTACGGCGCGGCTCTCGAGACGATCATGCGGACCATCGGCGACGACGCGCGCACCAAGGCGCTGCTCGTCGCGGACCCGCTGGTGGAGAGCCTGCTGCTGGTGCACGACCTGCACCCGCTCGACCCCGACGCCCGGATCAGGCGCGCGCTCGGCCGCCTCGGGACGGGCGCGGAGTTCCTCGGCATCGACGACGCGGGTACCGTCCATGTCCGGCTCGGCCACGGCTGCGGTTCCACGACCGCGGTCGTGGAACAGGTGATCGCCGACGCCGCGCCGGAAACGACTGGGGTGTCGTTCGCACCGCGCGAGGGGCCGCTGCTGCAGATCACCCGTCGCCCGGCAGGGGCGATATGACGGGAACGGTCGGCGGCCGGGCGGAGCCGGCCCCCTCCCCCTCCCCGCCGCCCCCGGCGGCCGGACTGCGCCGCTTCGCGCGTCCGCAGCGCAGGCCGGCCGGCGCCGCGGCGGAAGAGCGCTGCGAACTCTGCGGTGAGCGCGTCGGCCATGACCACGCGCACATGGTGGACCTGCAACGCCGGTCGATCGCCTGCGCCTGCCGGGCATGCGCGCTGCTGTTCACCAGGCCGGGCGGCCGCTACCGTACGGTGCCCGACCGGGTGTGCCATGACCCGCAGGCCCCGCTCACCGAGCCGGAGTGGGCGGAGCTCCAGATCCCGGTCGGGATCGCCTTCTTCTTCGTCAACTCGGCACTCGGCCACGTCATCGCGAGCTATCCGAGCCCCGCGGGGGTGACCGAGTGCGAGCTTGACCTCGCTGCCTGGGACCGGCTCGCCGCGACGCACCCGCTGCTGCGCGCGATGACGCCCGACGTGGAGGCGATCCTCGTGGTGGGCGGCGCCCCCGGCCAGGCCGCCCCCATCGAGACGTTCCTGGTTCCGGTCGACGTCTGCTACTCGCTGGCCGGCGCCCTGCGGCTGGAATGGCGCGGGTTCGACGGCGGGACCGAGGTGAAACAGATCCTCGCGGACCTGCTCGCAAGCCTCCGCCAGCGCGCCCGCACCCTGGAGTCCGCCCCAGGATGACCACGACGACAGGTCTGGAGGCTTAGATGGCGGAACTGACCTTTGGCTGCACCGAGGCGCACTCGGCGCGCTACGCCGCGACGCCGACGCTGGCCTTCACGCTGACCATCACCGAGAGCACCGGCGTGCGCGTGCACGCCATCGCGCTGCGCTGCCAGATCCGCATCGAGCCCCACCGGCGCAGGTACTCGGCCGACGAGGCACGCCGGCTGAACGACCTGTTCGGCGACACCTCGCGGTGGGCGGAGACGGTCAAGCCCATCCAGCTCGCCACCGTATCGAGCATGGTGCCCGGGTTCACGTCGCTGACCGAGGTCGAGCTGGCGGTGCCGTGCACCTACGACCTTGAGGTCGCGTCGGCCCGCTACCTGCAAGGGCTTGACGACGGCACGATTCCGTTGCTGCTGCTGTTTAGCGGCACGGTCTTCATCGCCCAGGGGAACTCGTTCGGCATCGAACTGATCCCGTGGAGCGCCGAGGCTTCCTATCAGATGCCGGTGAGCGTCTGGCAGGACGTCGTCAACGACCACTTCCCTGGCAGCGCCTGGCTGCGGTGCAGCAGGGAGACCCTGGACGCGCTGTCGGTGTTCAAGGCGGAGCGGGCGCTGCCGACGTGGGACGCCACCCTGTCCGCCCTGCTCGCGGAGGCCGGCCGGCACCCCCCGGCCGCCACGCCGACGCCGCCTGGCACGTCCTCCCGGGCGGAGGGGTCATGAGCCTGGACGCGGTGCGCCGCGTCGCGGACGCGGTGCTCTACGAGGGCTACATCCTTTACCCCTACCGGGCGTCCGCGCAGAAGAACCGCAGCCGCTGGCAGTTCGGCGTGCTGATGCCGCCCGGCTATGCCGCGGAGGATCCGTCCGAGACCACGGCACTCCGGACGGAGTGCGTCTTCGAGCATGAGGGCCAGCCGGCGGTGGAGGTCACCGTCCGGTTCCTCCAGGTGCAGCGGCGGCGTACCGAGGGTGCCGTGCCGGGCGCGCCCGAGCCAGGCCCGGCGGTGTGGGACGAGGCGGTCGAGCAGGAAGTCACCGTGACCGCAGGCAGCCCGGCCCTGTTCGGTCCGGGCCAGGTCGTCCGGTTCAGTGTGCCCGGCGGCGAGCAAGCCGAGACGGACAGCGGCGCGCGGGTCGTCCGCCGCCGCGAGCCGCTGACCGGGTCCGTATCGTTGCATGCCACCCCGCTGCCAGGTCCCTGGCAGGCCGCCAGGCTGACCGTGCGCGTGGTAAACGAATCCGGTGACCCGCTGCCGTCGGGAGGCGCGGAGGCGGACGGCGAGGGCTACGCGGGCTCTTCCCTGGGGAGGACTGCCGCGCTGCCTGCCGCCCTGGTGGCGGCCCACCTGATCATGACGGTCTCCGGCGGCGCGTTCCTATCCATGACCGACCCGCCGGAGTGGGCGAGTCACGAGGTCGGAGCCTGCGTCAACACCGGGTGCTGGCCCGTGCTCGCCGGCCGCGACGGCGACCGCCAGGTGATGCTGGCCGCGCCGATTATCCTGCCCGACCATCCGCAGGTCGCGAAAGAAAGCCCGGGCGAGCTGTACGACGGCACCGAGATCGACGAGATCCTTACCCTGCGGACGCTCGCCTTGACGGATGAGGAGAAGGCGGCGGCCAGGGCCACCGACCAGCGGGCCGCCGCGCTGATCGACCGGATCGACGCGATGGACGCGCCGACCATGGCGCAGCTGCACGGCACGATCCGGGCGATGACCGGGCGCGGAGCGGCGGACGTGGCCGCTTCCGCCGCTGCCGGCGGCGAGCAGCGCGTTCCATGGTGGGATCCGGGTGCGGACGCGTCCGTGTCGCCCGGCACGGACTCCGTCGTTGTGGCCGGCCGCCGGATCGCCCGCGGCAGCCGGGTCATACTCCGGCCGGGATCACGCCGAGCGGATGCCCAGGACATGTTCCTGGCCGGCCGGGCCGCGCTCGTAGAGGCCGTCCTGCTCGATGTCGATGACACCGCGTACCTCGCGGTGACGCTGGCCGACGATCCGGCCGCGGACCTCCAGTCCGCACACGGCCGGTTCCTCTACTTCGCCCCCGACGAGGTGGAGCCGTGCGCGGCGCCGGATGGCGGCGAGACCGGACCGGGGGGCGCGTGCCGATGACGTCAGTTGCGCCGGGCACGCCCGGCACGCCCGCGGCGACGGGAAGGACGCTGGTCGCCGGGGTCGGAAACATCTTCCAGCGGGACGACGCCTTCGGCGTCGAGGTGATCCGGCTGCTTTCTGGCCGGCCGCGGCCACCGGGCGTCGAGGTCGCGGACTTCGGCATCCGCGGCGTGCACCTGGTGTACGAACTGCTCGGCGGCTGCGACCTGTTCGTGCTCGTCGACGCAGCGCAACGCGGATGCGCTCCGGGCACCGTCACGGTACTGGAGGTCGAGCCGGAGGATATGGCGGAGCGCGGCAGGGTAATGGACGCTCATGGCCTGGCACCTGATCAGGTCTTCGCGATGCTCGCGGCGATGGGCAGCCGTCCAGGCCGGAGCCTGGTCGTCGCGTGCGAGCCCGCCGACGTGAGCCCGGGCATGGGACTGTCCGACCAGGTTCGGCAGGCCCTGCCGCTCGCCGTTCGCGCGGTAGAGGAGATCATTGAGCAGAGCAGCCAAGCCAGGGAAGTCGAGCGGGAAGAGGGGGCGGACGATGAAGTCGCTGATTAAGGCAGCGCTCGTTGGCGGGATCGTGGCCGTGGTGGTCGTCTCACTGCCGGATATCAAGCGTTACATACAGATCAGCACGATGTAGCAGCTACGGCGGTACTCCCGGCGCAGGCCGGCGGGCGTGTGCCCGGCCGCGTCGCGGGTGCCCTACGGGCTAAGCTAAGCGCGGCGCGAGCTGCTCGAAAGTGTCGAGCAACAGGGCCAGGCAGGACTCGAACGTACTCATCCCGGCGTGCTGGACCACGATCGGGCCGAGCGCGGCAAGATTCGGGTACGCCACCGGGTCGACGGCGCCGTAGGCGTCCTGCCAGCGCTGCGTGTCGGCTTCCCGCTCCTGCGCGGGCCTGGCGAGGTAGTCGGCATCGATGGCGCAAAAGGCCAGGATGAAGTCACCCAAGCTGCGGTAGAGCCGCACCGCCAGTTCTCCCTCGAAGCCGGCGGCGCGCAGTTCGCCGAGCACGAGATCGATGATCCGCGTCTCGTGGTCGCCGCCAGTGACCCGCGACGCGACGACGATCGCCACCCGCGGGTGCGCGAGATAAGCCTCGTACGTGCAGCGGGCCAGGGAACGCAGGTTCTCCTTCCAGTGCCCGCCCGGCCGGTAGTTCGCCAGCGCCTGACCGATCAGCCGGTCTGCGACCGCCAGCGTGAGCGCATCCATGCTGGTGAAGTACCGGTAGACCGCTGTGGGGTCGCAGCCGAGCGCGGCGCCGAGCCGGCGCACCGAGAGCGCGGCCGCGCCGTGCTCTCCGACCAGGTGCATCGCCGTGTCCGTGATCAGGTCGGCAGAAAGCACCGCGCCCGACCTGGTGCGAGTGTTGCGGGTCCGTTTGGCGATCACCCGGTCCCGGGCAGCAGGCTCCCCCGGACCGTCGCCAGCGCCGTTCGCCGTGTTGCCGGCCGCCCTGTCCGCCACTGCCGCCCTACCTCTCGTCAGGCGCTCATTCAACCATGCGGATCGCGGCCGCGATGGGAGCTGGGCGGGCCGTCCGGCAGACCGCGCAGCACCCAGGAAATTCCGTCAACACTGTTGACGGAACGGCCAAGAGGCCTCACCATTGGACGAAACTCCTGCACTGCCCCTCCGGCGAAGGACGTGCGATGAACGACGGCCAAGAACCCGTACCGCGCCTAGCCGCTGGTCCGGCCCCCGACGGCACCGCGCCGGAGCGTCTGCGCACCAGCGTAGGGGTAGCCGGGACCGCCGTAATCGCCATGGCGAACACCGCCCCCACCTTGAGCATCGGCATCGGCCTCGGGCTGATCAGCCTGGACGCCGGTGCCGCGATTCCGGCGATGGTGCTGCTCGCGGTGCTGCCGATCCTCGGTATCGCGCTCGCGTTCAGCCGGCTCAACCGGGCCGAGCGCAACCTGGGCGCGAGCTACACCTGGGTCGGCCGGACGCTGAGCCCCTGGCTCGGCTTCCAGTGCGGCTGGGTCAACCTGGCCGGCTCCACGATCTACCTGGCATACGGCAGTCAGGTGTGCGGCTCGATGGTGCTCACCTTCGCTAACGAGTGCCACTGGAGGAGCGTCTTCGGCGTCGCGCTGAATCCGGTCTCGATCGCGCTCACCACCGTCGTCGGCTTGGTCGTGCTGATGGGCCTGACTTACCTCGCGCTGCGCGGCGCCGACGTGGTCGCCCGGCTGCAGACCCCGCTGATTACGTTCGAGTACGTGGTGCTGATCGGCTTCTGCGGGTACGCCGCGGTCCGCGGCACCCACCCGGTCGCGCTGTCGTGGTTCAACCCGTTCACCGCCCCGTCCGCCAAGCTGGCAGCGACCGGGATCATTCTCTGCGTCTACTGCTTCTGGGGCTGGGACAGCTCATTCACACTGACCGAGGAGACGCGCAGCGCCCGCGACTCGGCGCGCGCCGGGTTCGGCTCGATCTTCCTGATGCTCGGCATGTTCCTGCTGGCCGCCATCGGCTTCGAGCGCTATTTCTCGCTCCCGGTGCTTGGCGCGAACGGCTCGCAGCTGCTGCCGTACCTCGGCACTCACATCGCGAGGCAGCCGCTGGCGGTGCTGCCGCTGCTGGCCATGCTCTTCTCGTCGGTCGCCTCGCTGCAGACCGGCGTGGTACCGAATGCCCGGGGGGCGCTGGCGATGGGCCGCGACGGCACCCTGGGCCGCGTCTGGACGCGGGTAAGCCCGAAGTACGGTACCCCCGCGATTGGCAGCCTGCTGATCGCCGGCATCGCCGCCGCGATCGCGGTACTCGGCATCGGCATCGGCACGCTCAACCAGTTCGTGCTGGCGATGGCGACCTCGGTTGGCATGCTCGTGTCGGGGTATTACGGCCTGGCCGGACTGGCTTGCGCCTGGCGCTTCCGCGGCGAACTGCGTTCCGGCGTTCGCACCGCGCTGGCTTCGGTGGTCCTGCCCGCGCTCAGCGGCCTGCTCCTGCTCGGCCTCGGCGTGTTCCTGGCGGCCAGTGACTGGCAGCAGAGCCCCGGCTTCGCGCTCAGCGCGCTGAACGGCCGGTTCCTGGCGGTCGTGCCGGTCATGGTCGTCGCGGTCGGCATCGCGTTGTCCGGCTGGGCAAAGTGGGGACGCCGTTCCCGGTACTTCGCGCCGGGCGGCTCCACCATCGGCGACCTCGTCCCAGCCGAGCCGGTCCCGCCGCGGGCGATCGACACCGCCCTGGCCGCCGAGTGAACTGCCCGCCGCTCCCTTACCTGCACCAGCACGTGAGCAGCACAAGCACCGGCACAACGCCGCCGGCCAACGAGAAAGCATGCGATGACCAGCGCACCTCAGGCAGACCTCCTGTTCGACAACGGGCCGGTGTTCACGGCCGACGGCCTGGCCGCACCGGCCGACCTGGCCGTTGCGGTAGCACAAGACCGGATCATCGCCGTCGGCCCGGAGGCCCGGGACCTGGCCGGCCCGCGGACCGAGCGGGTCGACCTGGCCGGACGGCTGCTCGTACCCGGATTCCAGGACTCGCACATCCACGCGGTCTTCGGCGGGCTCGAGCTCGGCCGCTGTGACCTCAGTGCGCATAAGAGCGCGGCCGATTACCTGACAGCGGTCCGCGAGTACGCGCGTTCCCGTCCGCAGCGCTCGTGGATCACCGGCGGCGGCTGGTCGCTTGAGTCCTTCCCCGGCGGGCTGCCCACCGCGGCCGCCCTCGACAGCGTGGTCCCGGACCGGCCGGTGTTCCTGCCGAACCGGGACCACCATGGCGCCTGGGTCAACAGTCGCGCCCTGGAACTGGCCGGGATCACCCGCGACACCCCCGACCCTGCCGACGGGCGGATCGAGCGCGACTCCCGCGGCATGCCGACCGGAATGCTGCAGGAAGGCGCGATCAACCTCGTCGAGTCGCTGCTGCCGGAAGTCTCAGCTGCCGAATTCGACGCCGCGTTCGACCGGGCCCAAGCACTGCTGCACACGCCCGGCATCACCGGCTGGCAGGACGCGCTGGTCGGCGCCGGGCTGGGTACTCCCGACAACTTCGATGCCTACCTGCGCGCCGCCGGGTCCGGACGGCTCACCGCACGGGTACGCGGCGCCTTGTGGTGGGAGCGCGAGCGCGGCACCGACCAGATCGAGCGGCTGGTCGAGCGTAGGAAAGCCGGCCGTGCCGCCGGCAACGGCCGGTTCGACCCCGGCAGCATCAAGATCATGCAGGACGGAATCATCGAGAACCGCACCGCCGCACTTAGCTCGCCCTACTTCGAACCCTGCGCCTGCTCGGCCCGCGGGCACGCCGCTGTGCAGGCGAGTGACGGTGCCAGCGGCCTGAGTTTCTTCGACCCGGGCAAGCTAGCGGGATACGTGGCCGAACTCGACCGGCTCGGCTTCCAAGTGCATTTTCATGCACTCGGCGA
>Ga0335074_10013996_pt1 | contig 11266 bp, 10 predicted proteins | sample Lox_Sample_23_FD_206715 | JGI IMG/M metagenome (GOLD analysis project Ga0335074, IMG submission 206715) | Soil microbial communities from Loxahatchee National Wildlife Refuge, Florida, United States - Lox_Sample_2.3 | ecosystem: Environmental > Terrestrial > Soil > Wetlands | place: USA...
TCCGCGAGCAGCGCGACCCGTTCGTCACCCGCCATCCCGAGCCGGCAGCAGACGGCGAGCGCGTTGCCCTCCTGGGAGGCGCACCGCCTGGCCAGGCCGTCCACGACCGGAACCCGCCGCAGCCGTTCCGGCCTGGCGAGCCAGCCGAGCACCTGCTCGGCCGCCAGGCAGGCTCGCGGTTCTCCCGCCGGGATGCCGAGCTCGACGAGCGAGACCAGCCGCCAGTGCGCGCCGGCCCACTTGCGGTACGGGTGGATCCCGAAGCCGCAGCCGGCTCCGGGCCAGCTGCGCCAGCCCGGCCCGGCGCGGAAATCCGCTGGCCGCTGCCCGCCCAGCAGCGCCGACACCTTGGGGCCGGACAAGACGCGGCCGGTGTCCTGATCTGCCTGCTCGCCGAGGACATCGCGGCGGGTCAGCAGCCGGATCGCGGGCTCACCGGACGTCAGCAGCCAGGCTACGGCCGTGTCCGTCCGCGCATCCATGCTCTTATTGTTCTCCCGCACCCGCCACGCCGGCGCACCAACCACGCCTGCGGCGAACGACTCCGCCGCATCAGCGGCCGGGCAGAGGTTGCCGGTCACGGCGCTAGGTGGCGGTCGGCTGAGCCGCTGGGCGGCGGGCGAGCCGGCGGCTCATGGTGATCGTCATCGCCCAGTACACGATGGTTTCGTGGTGCCCGGGCAGGCGTTCGTAGTCGCGGACGGTGCGACGGCACCGGGTGATCCAGGCCAGGGTCCGCTCGACCACCCAGCGGCGGGGCAGGACCTGGAAGGTGTGCAGGTCACCGGGCCGCTTGACGATCTCGAGCGTCAGCCTGGGTTTAAGCTTGGTCCTGGCCCAGGTGACGAGTTTGCCGGCGTAGCCGCCGTCAGCCCAGGCCAGCTTGACCGAGGGGAAGGCACGGCGCAGGTTCCACAGCAGCGGCTTGGCTCCGTCGCGATCCTGGACGCCCGCGGCGGTGATCAGCACCGTCAGCAGCAGCCCGATGGTGTCCACCGCGATGTGCCGCTTGCGCCCGTTGACCTTCTTGCCCGCGTCGTAGCCGCGGCTGGCCCGGGAGACCTCCTCAGCGGCCCTCACCGACTGGGAGTCGATGACCGCGGCCGTGGGCTCGGGCGTGCGCCCGGCCGCGATACGGCACTGGCGGCGCAGCTCATCGTGCATCTTCCCGGTCGCCCCGCTGGTGTGCCAGCCGTCGGCCACGTCATAGACGGTGCGCCAGTGCGGCAGGTCCGCGGGCATCGCCCGCCACTGGATGCCCTCCTTGACCAGGTAGCGGATCGCGTCCACGTAATCGCGGCGGCAGCGTGCCGCCGGGCGGCCGCCCCGGCCGGCCTTCCACGCCGGGGCGGGCAGCGCCGGCTCGATGACCTGCCATTCCGCATCGCTCATGTCCGACGGGTACCGCGGCACCCGCGTGCTACGGCCGATCCCGCCCGGGCAGCACCGGCACGCCACCGCCCGGCCATCCACGGGCGTACCCTGAGCATGCGCGGGTCCTCCGGTGTTCTTGATCGTCACAAATCGGGATCATGAGGACCCGCGCACCGCGCAAGCCGTAACGACACGCGGCACAACGCTACGAGTCCCCCACAGCTCGCCGACCACAGGCCCAGCTACCGGCTGGAACTGGAGTTTCCAAACAGGCTCTAAGGCCAAACGGCCCTGTCCGGTAACCCGGACAGGGCCGAGTTACGTCAGCCGCGCGGCAGGGCGACGGTGGCGGTGCCCGGCGCCATCGTCTTGCCGGAGTCGTTGTCGGTCCAGATGTCCAGGTCGACGATCGTCTGGCCGTCTTCTTCGCGGATCGCGGTGATCTTGCCGTGCGCCGTCACGATCATGCCCTTGGTGTTGGGCGCGCGGAACTGGCAGCCGAACCGGACGATCCGGCCCTCGTCGCCCATCCAATCGCGCAGCATGGCGTGCAGGTAGGCCCACTGCAGGTTGCCCATGCCGAAGGCGGAGACCATGCCGGCCGCCTTTCCGGCGTCGTCGTCCATGTGGATGTCGACGAACTCGTAGTTGACCCCGGCGTACCGGTTCCAGTTGTGCAGCCCGGTGGCGCGCTGGAATACCGGTATCTCCTCACCGACGGTCAGTTCGCTCACGGTTGCCTGGCTCATCGCCAGCTCCCTTCCTGCCGAATCTGGCCCGGCGCTTTCAGTAGCGGATCAGGGTCGACTGCGTCGACTTCACGACCTCGTTGTTCTGGTTCGTCCACACGTCCTTCGAGATGGTGAAGAGCATCAAGCCCAGCCTGCCCTCCCGCTCGGAGTAGCCGGCCAGGCTGCGCACGGACGTGATGACGTCGCCGGGCCGCATCCGGACCCCGTACTCGACTTCGGAGCCTCCGTTCAGCTGGAACTTCAGCCCGGGCCCTTCGACGCCGAGGGTGATCTCGGTCAGGTTGGGATCATGGCCGACTGAGGTCTTCTTTGGCCCCTCGGCGGTCATCCAGGCGAACGGGTTGAACTCCTCCGGAGCCACGATGCCCCCGTAGCTGGTCTGGGCGGCGTAGTCCGCGTCCCAGAACAACCGCGGCGGATCCTCCGGGTAGTAGACGGCTACGGCCCACCGCCGGATGTCTGAGTCGGTGATCGGGAACGACGTGCTGCGGCTGAGCTCGCCACCGATCGCGCCCTGCATCGCCTCCGAGATGTTGGTCTTCGCCATATGCGGCTCCTGTCCTTGAGAACGTAGTCAGTCTCGCGGGTCTCCCGGTCGCCGCCCGGGCTGGACGGGACTCACGGCACCTCGACGGCCGTCTTTTATGAAATCATTCTACATGTTTCGATCATTTCGGTGTCAAGGCGGTGGCGGTCAGTCGAGCCCCTCGACGAAAGACCGGAGCTGGCGCAGGTTGCGGCACTCGGCGACCAGGTCGCAGCCGGGGGCGTATTCGCGCATGATCGAGTCGCCGGTGTCCCAGGCCGCGACGGGCTCGGGGTTGAGCCAGTACAGGTGCCTGGCTCGCTGCCGGATGGCGGTCAGCACCCAGGCACGGGAGGCGTGGTAGTTGTTCCGCGCGTCGCCCAGGATGATGACGCTGGTCCTGCTCCGGACCTGCCCGCCCCAGCGATCCCAGAAGGTCTCAAGCGCCAGGCCGTAGTCGGAGTGGCCGTCCAGGCGGACGGCGCTGGTGCCGAGGTTGAGGCGGTGGGTGACCGTGGTGATATCGGCGGCGGCCTCGAGCACGCTGGTGATTTCCTCGATCCCGTCCACGAACACGAAGCTGCGGACCCGGGAGAATTCCGACTTGATCGCGTAGGCCAGCTGGATGGTGAAGCCGGCGAACGCGGACACCGACCCCGAGATGTCGGCCACCAGCATGATCTCCGGCTTGGCGGGCCGCGGCTTGCGGAACGCCAGGTCGACCGGGACCCCGCCGGTCGCCAGTGACTTGCGGACCGTGCGCCGGAAGTCCAGCGCCGCCCGCCGCCGGTGGCGGCGCTTGTGCGCCAGCCTCGCCGCCATCTTCCTGGCCAGCGGCCGGATCGTCTGCCGCAGGTCGCCGAGCTGCGCCCGGGAGGCGTTGAGGAACTCGACGTCCTCGGGCAGCGGGCGGCGCAGCGTGAGCGCGACCGCCTGCGCGTCCCGGTCGGCGATGAGCCGGCGCCGGATTTCCGCCTCGACCTCGGCGCGCGCCGCGTCCACCCGCGCATCCTGGTCCTCTTCGGCCAGCCGGCGCGCCAGGCCGCTCAGGTCCTCGCCGTCCGCGGACTGCCGCAGCCGGCTCCTGAGCGCCTCCAGATCGAGCCTGGTCAGCGTGCGGTACAGGTAGAACGTCCCGGCCACGACGCGGCCGGGCTCGATGCCGGCCCACCGGTCGACCGCCTCGGAGGCCACGGCGGTGACCAGCACGCCGTCCCGCCCGGCCACCGCCTGGTACAGCAGGTCATTCAGCTCTTCCTCGGTGAGCCGGCTCAGCACGCTACCCGTGCCGTGGCCGGGCTTGCCGCCGGCCCCGTTGGCCTCGCCGCTGCCGTTCGGCGTCCCTTCGGCGGCCAGGGCGGGCGGCCGGCCGCCGAAGAAGATCTCGAAGGCGAGGTCGAAGGCGCCATAGTGATCGTGGTTCTTCACCAGCGTGGCGGCCAGCGCGCTCTTCACCTGGGCCCGGTCGGTCAGCGGGATAGCCTGCAGCGCCGCCGCCGCGTCCACGTTCTCCGACAACGAGACCGGCACGCCGATCGCGCGCAGTTCGGCGATGAAGGCGGCCAGGATGGTTTCCACTTCGGTGGTGCCTGGTCAGCGGGCTGCGGCCAGTTCGGTGGCGGCCTTGTCGATGTCGGACTGGTGCTTGAGCAGGACGTGCAGGGTGTCCAGGACGAGCTGATTGCTGACCTGGGTGGCGCCGATCAGGTGCAGGGTCTGCGCCCAGTCAATGGTCTCCGAGACCGACGGCTTCTTCTTCAGCTCCAGCTGGCGCAGCGACCGGACCACCCCGGTGACCTGCCCGGCCAGCACCGGGCTCAGCTCCGGCACGTGCGCGAGCACGATCTGCTGCTCCCGGTCCGGCGTCGGGTAGTCGATGTACAGGTAGAGGCACCGCCGCTTGAGCGCCTCAGAAAGCTCCCGGGAGTTATTCGAGGTCAGGAAGACCAGGGGCGTCTGGGTCGCGGTCACCGTGCCCAGTTCGGGGATCGACACCTGGTAATCGGAGAGCACCTCGAGCAGCAGCGCCTCGGTCTCGACGTCCAGCCGGTCGACCTCGTCGATCAGCAGCACGACCGGATCGGCCGCGCGGATCGCCGTCAGCAGCGGCCGGGACAGCAGGAACTCCTCGGCGAAGATGTCCGCCTCCAGCTCGGCCCAGTCCGCCAGCTCACCCGCCCCGCCGGTCCGCTCCGCCTGGATCCGCAGCAACTGCTTCTTGTAGTTCCACTCGTACAGCGCCTTGGCCTCGTCGAGCCCCTCATAGCACTGCAACCGGATCAGCCGCATCCCGGCCATCCGCGCCACGGCCTTGGCCAGCTCCGTCTTCCCCGTCCCGGCCGGCCCCTCGACCAGCACCGGCTTACCCAGCCGCTGCCCCAGGAACACCACGCTGCTGATCCGCTCGTCCGCCAGGTACGCCGCCTCGCCAAGTGCGTCGCCCACCACGGCAGGGGAGGCAAAACAACCCAGCTCGCCACCCTCAGTTCCCCGGCTCACACCCACCTCGCCCTTCCTGGCCGGCGAACCGGGCCCGCACCCGGCCGGCCGCGCCCCGCGGCACCCGCCCGCAGGCCACGCCAGCCCGTATAGTTGTCATTTCTACAATAATCAAACTATAGGTCGCCGGTTCGCCCGTCAAGCCGGTTCACGCCCGGCTCGCCCTTCGCCCGCAGGCCCGCAGGCCCGCAGGCCCGCAGGCCCGGTTGCAGTTCAGGCTCACTCCGGTCTTCCCGCAATAACATCAGCTATCATCGAACTGTGGAAGCGTCCCCGGTACTGCTCGTGCACGGCTTTGCCTCCTCGGCTGAGCATAACTGGCGGCAGCCGGGCTGGCTCGACCTGCTCGCCGAGGCCGGGCGGGACACGGTCGCCGTCGACCTGCTCGGCCACGGGCACGCACCGCGCCCGACGTCCCCGGCTGATTACTCCTCGGTCGAGGACCGCGTAGCGGCGGAGATCAGCGGCTACGAGCAGGTCGATGCCGTGGGTTTCTCGGCCGGGGCGCAGATCCTGCTGCGCCTGGCCGCCGCCCGGCCGGAGCAGTTCCGCCGCCTGGCCCTGCTCGGTATCGGGGGGGAGCGTGCTGGCCGGAAGCGGCGGCGGTGCGAGCCCGATCATCGCGGCGCTTGAGGGGGAGCCGGACCCGGAGAACATCCAGGGCGTGGTGTTCCGCCGGCTGGCCGACGGCCTGGGGAACGACCGCGCCGCGCTGATCGCCTTCCTGAGCCGGCCGCACCGGCCGCTGACCGCCGCGGACCTGGCCCGGATTTCCTGCCCGACGCTGGTCGTGCTGGGTGACAAGGACCCAGCCTGGCCGGGCGAGCCGCTGGTCGCCGCGCTACCCGACGCGCGGCTGGTCCCGCTGCGCGGCGTCGATCACTTCGCCACGCCGTCGGACGTACGGTGCATGCAGGCCGTGCTGCGCTTCCTGGATACCTAAGGACGGGACAGCCACTCACGGAGGATCTCGCCGTTGTGCTCACCCGGGTGCGGACTGGGCCCGCGCACGTAGCCCCGGGGAACCGCCATCCGCTGGAACGGCCCGGTGACGAACATCGTGACGTCGGTGCCGGGCGGGTGCAGCGGGGCCAGCGCGCCGTGGGCCCAGAGCCCGGCGTCGGCGAACACGTCGGCGACCTCAAGCACGGCGGCGGCGGCCAGGCCCGCGGTCTGCATCTGCCGGGCGCCCTGGGCCGGCGTGCGCTCCTGCGCCCAGGCGGCGATGGCCTTCTTCAGTTCCTCCACCGCTTCCTGCGGCGGCGGGCCGTTCTGGCCGGCGCTCAGCTCGGGTACGCCGAGCAGCCGCGCCGCGGCGTCCCAGTCGGACGCATCCTCAAGCTCGACGGCCAGCCAGGCATCCTGCCCGGCACTGGCGAACACGCCGGACAGGTACGAGCCGGGTACCTCGTTCGGCTCCGGCCGGACGTCCTGGCCGGTGGCGAGGGCCTCAAGGAACAGCGGCGCGAGCATGACCCCCCCGGCCTCGCTCTGCGCGATCTCGGTATAGCTGCCCTGGCCGGTACGGTCCCGGTGGGCGAGCCCGGCCAGGACGGTGATCAGGACGTGAGCCACGGCCGTGTAGTCGAACTGCGAGCCGTGCGGCGACCACACGCGGGTCAGGCCCATGTACCCGTTGATGTTCGACCCGTACGCCATCGCGGTGGCCCGCGGCCCGGTGCGCCCGTACCCGCTGACCGAGACCCAGATCATCCGGGGGTTCCACTCGGCCAGCACCTCGGGCGTCACTCCCCAGCCCGCCATCACGCCGGTGGCGAAGTTGTCGATGAGCACGTCGGCCTCGCGCACGAGCTGGCGGAACGTCTCAAGACCCGCGGGGCTCTTCATGTCCAGCGTCACGTTGCGGCCGCTGCGGGAGTAGGAGGAGAACAGGACGCTGACCTCACGTCCCGACGGGTCGAACGCCTTGGGCAGTCCCGGCATCCCGGGTAGCCGGAGCGGGTCGGGGCGATCCGGGGCCTCGATCTTGACCACGTCCGCGCCCAGCTCGGCCAGCGTGGTCGCGCTGACGTTGCCCGCGATGGCGGTCCCGAACGAGAGCACCTTGAGGTCGCCAAGCCGCGGCCCGCCGGGCAGCGTCCAGGGCTCGCTGGCCCGGGTGGCGGCCCACCGCCCGCCGAGCAGGTCCTGGTCGTGCTCGCCGAGCAACGGAGCCTCCCGCCGGTAGCTCAGCAGCGGCGCCGAGGAGTTGAGCGGTCGGCCGGGAGTACGGAACGCCCCGGTCTGCGCCCGCTCGTGCTCCACCCAGAAGCCGCGGCTGGCCAGCTGCGGGTCCTGGGTGACCTGAAGCGGGGTGTTGACGGGCGCGCACGGGACGCGGTGGACCAGCGCGAGGTCCCAGATTCCCTGCGTGGTGAACGGGGCGAGGAGCTCCCTGACCCTGGGCGCGAGCTGGTCGGCGCGGGCGTGCCGCTCGGTGCGCTGCCGCAGGGCCGGGTCGAGCAGATCTTCAGGCCGCCCCATCATGTCGAGGAATCCGTCCCAGTGGGGCGGATTCCAGATCAGCAGCTCGATCTGGCCGTCGCTGACGTCCCAGATGCCGGTCGGCGGCATGGACGGCATGCGCCGGCGGGAGGTGAGCGAGTGGCCCACGATGGTGTAGTAGCTGACCACCGTGGACTCGCGGTAGGCGAGCATGTCGTGCAGGGACAGGTCGATCACCTGCCCGCCGGCGTGCGGCCGCTCGCGCAAGGCCATCATGATGGAGAACGCCGCGTGCGCGGACAGCTCGTCGTAGAACGGGAACGCCGGGATCGTCCGCGGCGGGCCTTCCGGCGGCCCGATCGACCACATCCCGCCGCTGTCGGCGAACGCGGTCAGCTGGGTCGCGCGCCGATCGCGCAGCGGCCCGTCCAGGCCGTACGGCGTCAGGCAGCAGATGACGGTATCCGGCCCGGCCCAGGACAGGGTATGGCCGTCGCGGTCCCAGCCCGGCACCGGCTGCTTCGCCGACGGGGAGATGACCACGACGTCGCAGCCGGCGGCCAGGCGGCCCAGTTCGGCCACGCTGCCTGGGTCGTTCAAGTCCAGCTGCACGCCCCGCTTGTTCGCCTGGTAGTAGGCGAAGGTCAGGCTCGACTCAAGGCCGGCCTGCCCGCCCGCGAACGGCGGCCGCCGGCGCTGGCGGTCGCCGCCCGACGGTTCGACCTTGACCACATCGGCGCCCAGGTCCGCGAGGATCTTCGTCCCGTAAGCGGAAAGCTCGCCGCCCAGGTCCAGGACGCGGACTCCATCCAAGGGCGCGGTCATCATGGCATCTTTCTCCCGTGGCCATCACGCTTGTCCTGTACGGTACCCGCGCCCCGCGCCCCGCCCCGGTCGGCGAACGGGGTCACGCGAACGGGGTCAGGCGAACGGGTCGCCCGCAAACGTGGTCGTGGTGAAGAAGTACGGCGCGCCGAAGGTGTCGGCCGGGTCGGCCGCCAGCAGCTCGGGGTTCAGCCGGCTACTGCGCACCGATTTGCTGCCCAGCCAGCCCTCGGCCGCATCGAGATCCCCTACGACCAGGGTGATCCCGTAGATCATGTTGCCCCACCTGGCCACGTGCTCGCCCAGCGGCGTGGTCGGCTCGAGCGGCTCGGCGAGCCGGAGCAGCGCATCGCCGAGGTGCAGGATCTCGAACCTGGCCCCCTCGACCTCATCGGCGCCGGCGTATACGGGCTCCGCCTCGAACAGCTCGACGTACCTCGCCACCGCTTCGTTCAGGTCCTTGACCCCGAGCGTGACCCAGCCCAGCCGCTTGATGCCGAGCGGATGGACCAGTTCCCACTGCTTGACCTTCGAGCTCCAGTTGTTCATCAGCCGCGGGTCGCCCGGCATCTCTACCCCGCACAGCTCGACCATCAGGCCGCAGGTGTCGCGCGGGCTGGGGTAGAAGTAGACCGTCTCGGTGTCCATCTTCTCGATCTTGCCGCCGCCCGGCGCGCCGATGTAGACGCCCTTGGCGATCAGGTCGTTGCCGAGCCCGGGAAGGTCGTCGACCTTGTACCCGACGGAGTGCAGGTGGCGCCCGAACTTGGTGTAGAACTTGCCCACCGGCTTGGCCGGGTTGGCGGGCATCTTGGGCGCCATGGTCTCGATGCACAGGTCGCTGATCATCACCAGGCCCGCGTAGCGATCCTCCACGGGCAGGTAATTAGGCTCGTCGACGCCCATGAACATGAGCCCGCCGAAGACCTCCTCGTAGAACCGGTTCAGCGCGGGCACGTCATCGGTCATGTGGACCGAGTGGATCATCGTCCCCAGCCCGAACTTGCCCGTCTTGAGCCGCTGACGCTCCATGCCGTCTCCTCTCCTGACCCCGCGGGGCGTGGCCCAGGCTATCGTTTAAAACTATCGAACATATGTCAACCGTTGATCGCGTGAATGCCGGACCCACGCCCGCGCCGGTTCAGGCGGCCAGGACGTCCGCGATGCGTTCCCGGTGGTAGCGCTCGTCGCCCAGGTCGAGCTCCCAGTGACGGCAGCGGCGGGTGAAGAGCTGCACATCGAAGTCGAGGATGAAGGCGATGCCGGCGTGCACGGCGTGCGCCCGCTCGGGGGCGAGCCGGGCGGTCAGGTTGGCCTGCGCCTTGGCTTCCGAGACGGCCTTGCCGACCGGCAGCCCGGCGTCGAGCAGCCCGGCCGCGTACCGGACCATCAGCGAGGTCAGGTGGCTGTTGATGGCGATGTCCGAGCACAGGTACTGCACGGCCTGGTACCGCCCGATGACCTGGCCGAACTGCGACCGGCGCTCGGCGTACCCCACCGACAGCTCCAGCAGGCGCTCGGCGGCGCCCTGGATCTGCGCGGCGCGCAGCACCGCCGCCCGCTCCACGACGGGCTCGAGCAGCTCCCATCCGGCATTCATCCGGCCGAGCACGGCCTCGGGCCCGACGCGCACCGAGTCGAAGGTCACGGCGTAGAGCGGGTAGCCGGCCAGGTTCGGCAGCTTGGTCAGCGTGACGCCGGGCGCGGCCGTCTCGACCAGCGCCAGCGTGATACCGGACGACTCACCCGACCCCGGCGCGGTGCGCGCGGCGACGATCACGTGGCTGGCCGAGTTGGCGTAGCCGACCAGGATCTTGCTGCCCGCCAGCCGCAGCCCGCCGTCGGCCTCGACCGTGGCGGGCATGGCGATGGACTCCGGGCCGAACCCGGCGTCATCCTCGGCCAGGGCGGGCGTGACGATGGAAGTCCCGGACAGGACTGGCTCCAGCAGGTCGCGGGCGGCCGGGGTATCGGCGCCGGCCAGCACGCCGGCGCCGATCACGGCCGACTCCAGGTGCGGGACGGGCGCCAGGGTACGCCCCATGGCCTGGTAGATGACGCTCAGCTCCAGCACGCCGCCGCCGACGCCGCCGATGGACTCCGGGTGGCCGAGCCGCAGCCAGCCAAGGCGGGCCATCTCCGCCCACACCTCGGGGCTGAACCCCACCTCCGATGCCTCCCAGCCGCGGACCGCGGTGATCGTGCTCCGGGCCTCGAAGAAGCGGCGCGCGGTGTCGGCCAGATCGACTTGATGCTGCTCCAGATCGATATCCATCAAGGGTGTCCTATCTTGGGAGTCCGAGTCCGCGGGTGGCCAGTACCATCCGCTTGACCTGCGGGGTGCCGCCTCCGTGGTTGCGGATCGAGGTCCGGAACCAGGCCTCAGGTCCGCCGCTGGCCACGTCGATCGGGGCCCACGCCGAACCGACGGCCAGCTGCCCCACCCGCCCGGCGATGAGGTTGGTCAGCTCGGCGAACCTGGTCACCGCCTCCTTGCTCTGGACCTGGCCGATCGCGCCGGCGAACGCGGGGGGCCGCTTGCTCTGGATGTTGGACAGCGCCTCGTAGGTCAGCAGCCGCTCGGCCTGCACGAGCAGGTCCATCTCGGCGAGCTGGTCGCGGACCACCGGGTCGTCGATGAGCAGCCTGCCGTTGCGCCGGGCCGTCTTGCACCAGGCGACCATCTTGTCGAGCTTCTGCTGGGCGTCCATGTAGGCGGCGCCGATGTTGCCGCCGTAGAACCCGCCCATGATCAGGTCCCAGCCCCGCCCCTCGGAACCGATCATGTTCTCGTGCGGCACCCGCGCGCCGTCCAGGAACGTGTGGTTCTGCCGGCCGCCGCCGA
>Ga0335074_10013997_pt1 | contig 11266 bp, 14 predicted proteins | sample Lox_Sample_23_FD_206715 | JGI IMG/M metagenome (GOLD analysis project Ga0335074, IMG submission 206715) | Soil microbial communities from Loxahatchee National Wildlife Refuge, Florida, United States - Lox_Sample_2.3 | ecosystem: Environmental > Terrestrial > Soil > Wetlands | place: USA...
TTCCTATTATACTGTGGTCGCCAGGGAAAATGTTGTAAATGCAGGGATTAGGACCAGGGTGCGGGAAGCCATAGAATCTTCGAGTACCTAAGTAACTAGCAGGGGCTCAACCAATGATAAATACTGAGGGCCATGCCGCTTTTATGTGAATTTTAATGCTCTGTCCTATGGATCCAGCATCGCAGACTCTTACATCCTAAGGGTTGGAACCTCCAGCTTCTGTTCTGCCATCAATTGCACCGAAAACGCTCCTTCTCCCTGGGAATGAAGTAATATCCTTACTAGAACCTACACCTCTAGTTTTACCTCCTATTTTACCTTCAATCGTTAAGCCTCCACAAACACCACGAACACTAAGACGACACCTTACAATACAAGAGCTTTTACGATCACCAATTCGACGAACTACAAAAAAGAAAGGCAAAAAGGAATGTACTCGAGATGACCGGCTTCGAATTCAATCCTACTATGATGCTGGGCTTACAGTTAAGCAGATTCTAGCTAAATTGCCTAATCTTATAGCTCGTCAAGTGTATTATGTACTCCAGCATCAAGTAACTCCACAACGGAAGGCTCGTGGCCGGAGACTAGTTCTTAGTACTCTAGAAAGAAAGCAGCTTATCGAATGGGTTACTACAAATAAGCTTACAAGGCGAACACAATGGGCAGAAATTCCAGCTTCTTTGGGCTGGAACTGTGGGGTTGAAGCTATTTCCAACGCTATTGACCGGGAAGGTTACAGACGATTTCTTGCTTAGCGAAAACCTATTCTTAACGATAGGGTTAAGGCCTTACGGCTTTAATGGGCGAGAGACCACATAAATTGGACATAAGAGCAATAGGATAGTATTCTTTGGACTGATAAAACATGGACCCAGCCAGGAAAACATATACGGGTATGGGTTACTCGCAAGAAAGGTCAAGATGAAGTATATCATCCTGACTGTGTAGAACCTAAAGTTCAACGAAAGATTGGGTGGATGTTTTGGGGCTGTATAAGTAGGAAGTATGGCAAAGGAATAGGAATTTTCTGGGAGAAGTCATAGGGGGGCATAACAAAAGAGGCATATTCTACCCACATTGTGCCTCGCATTGCTGAATACCTTGGGGGTCATCTAGGTCTCCTATTCCAGCATGACAATGCACCAGGGCACAGTGCCTATCTTACGAAAGAAGTCCTTCAATCATACGGCATTTACCCAATCTGGTGGCCACCGAACTCACTGGATCTGAGCCCAATTGAGAGTATTTGGGACGAACAAAAGGACTGGGTTGGAGATTTAGATCCCGAGGTTCACCGCAGTTATAGACGATTACGGTATACAGTAGAGGTTTCATGGGATCAAATTTTGGATGAGACTATCAGAGAATACGTTAGGACTATGCACGACCGCTGTCAAGCTGTTATTGATGCAAATGGTGGATGTACCAAGTATTAAAATTAGTTGTTTAATAAAGCGGCATTGCCAAGTCCAGACCCCTGCATTTACAACATTTTCCCTTGCGACCATAGTATACTACTATCCCCCCCGGTTTTTATGACCACATGATGCTGGTAATTTACAGTAAGGAACCCCTCCTAGTAAGGAACAAAATTGATTATTACTGTAAAAATCGATAATTTACGGTAATAACGCATCCGTACCTAGGGCCTTCTCACCTTGTAGTATTCGAGCGGCCCGTGCACGCACCTACTTGACACACAAAAAAATATTTAACCTCTTAGCGCATGCACGGGCTGCTCGAATGCTTCTCGCATCCTACTGTACATCGCGAAAGGCGGAATACAACGCGAAAATATAATGGTATCGACAATGAGCGCATCGGAGTTGCCTCATCAACACTCTTCCACCATTAAAATGCCTTACCAACTCAAATGTAGCAAACCGAAGCTGCTAACACCTTAACTATCACTGAAATCACGTAGACTAGTATTGACTAGCGGCCGAACGTCGAAGTCGCTGTCGCTCGGTCTACTATGCAAACGGTGGAATTATCGCTAGTAAGGAATTCGGAGAGTCCGTTATAACGTCCCTCGTCATTATCCCACTCCCTTGACACCGTTATAGACCTTAGGCTGATGATGCGACGGGTTCTAGATCAAGATCATTTTAAGAGATTTATACTGTGCCTTTACCTCCGAAGATGGTGAAAGATTTTGAATAACTGAAGACGAGGAGACAGTAGAAGTTGCTCCAGAGGGCTACCAAAGATTTAATCTCTGCCTAAATCGCATATGGGCGGTAGCTAGGAGTCTTTCAGGTGATGAAAAGAACCTATCCTTACTTATACCACCTACGGAAAAGATTCCACAGACGGAGGGCGGCCAAAAATACGACTAATGCACTTTCAATTTCTACAAATATTCGCGACTAGACTTTGCACTAGTAGCATAGCACCATGTATCGCCTTGTAGCGATAAACAGCCGTGTGAGCGTCTCAGGTCTCGGTTCCGTAGAGGTATATTAGATGCAGCTGCGAATGCTGGAGCCCTAACAGCATGGGCGTTAGACGGGAAGTCTATGATTAAGCCCCTTTAGCCATTTATGGCAATCTCACATGTCTAATTGGATGGAACCAGAACTAGAGCTTGGCTTAAAGGAGAAGCCAACCAATGCCTATATAGCTTATTTAAAGAGATCGCCGAACAGTTTCAATGCGAAGGAATATGGTGGGATACAATCTGTATTCCCAAAGAGAAAGCTGCAGGAACTAAGGCTATTAACAAGATACAGAGTAATTATGACAATGCGTGGATCACATTAGTCCACGATCGCTTCCTCCGAGACTGGGAATGGATTAATGCTGAGACTGCATGCTTCGTTATTATTATGTCACCATAGTTCAGTCGAGGCTGGACCTCATCGGAGCTAGCAATATCTCATAAAGTGAAGGTGGTGTTTACAGGCCCCAATGGTCTTCTCATGAAGGATCTTGATGAAGAGATTCTCGCTAACACCAACGATTCCTCTATTTTACATCTCCGTAGAATTACAACTAAAGTGATAACCAAGCTGAGGAGTAGGGGAATCACAGAGGTTAACGATCTTTTGGCTGTACTAGGTCCGCGACATACCTCTTGGCCCAAAGATATAGCTATTATTTCAGGGCTTCCAGTGATTTATGACGTGTATTCGTAGTCTGGCACATTCCACTAGTTTGAGGGCCAGAGAGTAGTCTCTGGTTAATCCCTAGCTAAGCTCCGATGAACCTCTAAGCCTCATACTCATTCTTTCATAGTGATTGTGAACCCTAACTATGATATCTTAGAGTCTAGCCTTACAATGGAGTAGTAGGTAGATATAGGAGTAGTCTAGACTGAGGGTAAGGGTCTTCACTGTTCACTATGTTCAAAGCCCAATCTCTCCACTATTATTTTTTTGTCTAAATATTTACATAGTCCAAATGAAAGAGCTTATTTATGACTTTAAAATAGGCTTAGGTTCAAGCGTTTTAGACAACTGTTTATTAAGATTTTGTGTTGGGAATATAGTGTTGAAAGAGGAGTAGTCAAGCAATTCCAATAAATGTAAGGGGGAGTCTAGGTATTACCTAAAGTTTAAGGGGCTAATTCGGTCATTTCACATAAAATGGGGGTAGGGTAGTTTAGTCATTTGTCGATATTATATATATGGTATTGAAGCCTGCTTTGTTCTGTTTTACGGATTTTGCCTGTGGTTTGGTAACAGCCTGGCTGTTATTTGTAACGGAAAATGAGAGCCTATTTTACGGTACCCCGTAAAATGTAAAAATGGATCACTAGTCAGCTGTACTGCTACACGTATGCCGCAATGGGAACGCGGTAGCTGCAATATCATATTACAGGCTCATGGCAAACGTGATCAGCCCAAAGAGCAAAAATATCGAATTACCTCAAAAACTCTACATTATTCAAAATATATTTTCTCCATATCAGGGAACCCAAAATCGTTATTCCTCCTTCGTAACATATAACACGTAAAGTCATGTCCTCATTATCCCATATCATATCGTCTCATAAAGTCGTGTTTGCCTCCAAAACAAAATAACCAGCAAGAACCTTCGCAGGTCAAGTGCAATTCTCAAAGTTCCTCCTTTTGAATGATCCGGCCAACCAAATCAAAAACTGGCCTTTTCAGTGAAAAAAAGTAGATAAATCACAGCCCATACCTCCATTTATGCTTCACCCACCCCCTAAACCCCTTCCCCCTCTCCTTCTGCTGTTCCCTCTCCTTCACCCCACCCTTCTTCACTTTCCCTGGCACGTTGGTCTCCTCCCCCCCATATTCCTTTGCCTTTCCCACCTTCCTCCACGGCGCAAACGGATTCTTATTTCCCTTCAACCCAGGCGCCAACTCCGGGAAATGCCTCAACAACACATCCCGCATGGTATTATCCTGCACCCACTTCATGCCCTCCTTCGTATAATACTTCTTATCCCAGCCCTTCCCTGCAATGAAGCGATCGCTCTTCAACCGCCTGCTCGCCATAAGAATAAACACCCGGAATGCCGTATCGCTGAAGCCAAAGCCCTTCGGGAGCGGCTCGCAGAGGCAGCCGACAAGCAAATCGACTTTGTCGAGCCCACCTTCCGATTCGGGCCCGTAGACGGAGGCGAGCTGCGACGCGAGAGTGGCGTCGCCGCCTGTGAGCTCGAGGTAGGTCCGCGGGACGGGCATGTGGAAGAGGGCGCGGAAGTGGCAGTAGCGCGGGACGCCGCGCTCACGGTCGCGCAGGACGTCGACGGCCGCCATGTCGCGGGTGCCGGGGACGTCGCCGGATGCAACCGGGAGGTGCAGGAAGCGCAGGTAGTCGCTGTAGTTATGGTGGGTGATGGCGCCGGGGTAGTTGATGCCGAAGGAGTAGAAGGCGTCGGGGAGGGTGTGCGGGGAGGCGTTGTTGACAAGCGGGCTGAACGCGTTAGTAAATGTGAGGGAGGAGATGGGTATGGTGGTCGTATGAGCGCCAGTCGGGAGGGAGAAGAAGGCGATGTTGTCGGGGACGAGCGCATGCATGCGGTAGACGGAGACGAATTCTTCGGTTAGGGAGTAGGGGACGTTGTCGTTGTCGACGCCAGAGCCGGGAATGCCGGAGATGATTTCGCTGGTTTTCGAGATGCGGCCGAACATTTTAGTTATCTTTTCGCCGACCAGACCCCACCAGTTGGAGTTGAGGGCAATTTTGATGGTGGGGTGAGCCAAGATTGCGGGCGTCCATTCTACGGTGTGGATTTTGGCCATTAAGGCGGTATTGACGAGGCGGGCAGTTTGAAATAGTTGTTCGCTGAGTCCTTGTTAACAAAAAAGGCCAAAAATCACAGGAGAGGTCTTACTCGGAGAAGTCAGGATACTTCGCATGGAGCATATCGCAGATAGCATTATGCTCCAAGATAAACAATGTAAGTATCAACTCCAGACCAATCCACCAATTGACATTTGTCCCCGCCTTTGGAAGCCCCTGCTCATTCCTCGGCACATACGGCATCCCATTCTTCTCATCGAGCTTTAGCTTCCCAAGCTCACCACTCCGCACTTCCCTTTCCTGCGCCTCATCACTGCCATACAGCTCAGACCCATCCCACCACGCCGTAAACTGATTCCTATACGCCGGAAACTTCCTATCGATCTCATCAAGCGGTGCATCCCTCTGAGTCCTTGGAATCCTCATATGTCCCGACGGCCAAGTATCGCCCTCCGGAATGGGGACCTCAATAGCTTCCTCACTCTGATTATGTCATCAACACATGAATCTACACGAGACAGCCCAAAATCCCAAAACAATAATTTCTTAAAGCCAAAAAAATAAAAATATAACTGAGAAAATTAAACACACATACCTGATAATGAAAAAACCAGTCATGAACCTGAAACTGAATCCACGCCGCCGCCAAAAGATTCACAATCGTCGCCGGCTTGAAACCCCCATCAGCCCTGTTCATCAGCCTATCACTCACAACCCTCGGATTAGGAGTCAACAACTCCTCCTCACTCGGCGCCTTCGTATACTTCCTCGGGACATTCCTCCCAAATCTCATCCCCGCACAGCCCATCAACGGCTCCTGCAAATCATTAAACCTCCCCTGGGGATTCCTCGCACTAACCCACTCATGGCTGGGCGGCATCGGGACCGTCTCGGGGGTGCCCTGCGCGGCGACGGAAGGGTAGACATCGTAGAGGTTTTTAGAACGCAGCTCGATGCGGAAGGCGAGCAGGTTGAAGATGCCGATGTAGCGGGGGAGTTTGTCCCAGGTGATGAATTTGTTGATGCCTTTGAACACGCGGACAATGGTGCGGTCGACGAGGGTCGGGTGGTAGGCGAGGCCGTCGTAGGGACATGTTTCAGCAGTTCCATTTGGGGCGGAGTCGGCGGTGGGCGTTACAGGGGTTATGGGGGTTGAGGGTGTTGCGTCTGTGGCGTTTGTGCTTTTGGAGTCGCGTTTGCCCTTCATGGTTGGCTCTGAGTCACGTGGCAGGATTAGTAATGGCGGTGTGGAAGGGACCTCTTTTTTTTTTCCCCTTCTCTCCAAGTTTTTTTTTGGCGAGGAAAATTATCGAAGGGGAATTGGGAAGTTTTTCTAATATGGGAAATGAGCACATGCTGTCAGACCACCCATTTTTTTTGCTTATCTTAGAGCCGTAATCCTGTTAATTTCGCGTGGTTAAAGGGCTAGCTGATGATGAAGTAACGGTGCAGCGATCGCTGTCAAATCCATGCTATGCATGCTGTCGTGGCTCTCGGGCTTTTCTGTTTCTCTCTAGGAAATAATCCATGCAGCTAATTTCCAGGCTAACCATCGCGTCGGTAGCGACGTGGACCCTTGTTCATGGCGTTTCAATAGGATCTAGATATATCAGCCTCTCACTTCGCTTCTGATAAAATTTTACCCTGCCGTTATGCCATTGCTTGATCATATGTTTTCTGTCAATTGACCTGGACTATGCTATTTTGCTATCGCTCAATATCTCAACGTGTTAACTGAATCTCGGTGATGACAGCCGAATACGTAATAATGTCGGGCTTTAGTGAATATTTGTTTTGCCAATGCAGCAGTGTTGCTTGTGCAGCGGTGTGCCACGTCACTTGAACTCGCTTCAACACGTGCATGGTTCGATATGCTGGGGCGTCCCAGTAGCGTCAATCCTTCGCCGCCGAACAGGGCTAACCCTTCAACCGTCAAATGAGATCTTTGGGCCTTCGAGAACAATTCTTTTAATTCAGGCTTCGATTCGGTAAGTAGGCGGCAACAGCTACGCCACATTGCTGCTCGGCGCTAAGGACAATCGCAGAAGACAATCCTGCTAGGTAGCAGTCCTTTCGTGGCCCAATCGGTAAGTACGGCAGGTAATTAGCCAAAAGCCAGGGCTTCGACGGCGTCACGCTGTAGACCAAAATATCTTCTGGCTCCTCCATTCAATTGATATCTATAAGATTGTTTAGAGTTCGTAGATAATTAAGAGAGGCAGTATCTGCCGTCCCTGCTAGCTATCAGGGCCGTGCGAGCACGGATCTTCAAACATTTGGGACGGCCTACGGCAGCTTTTAATCCCATATGCAACTTTTCGTCTAACGGAAACGGCTTGCCATTCTCGCCGTTCTGCCTCTCGACTCAGGCCCCACATATTCTCTTCCATACTCCGCAGGTCCGCATACAGCGCTGCGAAATGCAGCATTGTTTGGCTTGAATTGTTGACTTTGTCGAGTTTCGTGTCAGGGCATCGCTGTAGGAGGTCGAAGTGTTTGTCACGGGTGTGAACGCTTGCACCGGCTATGAGAAGCAGTTCTACGAAGCGGAGTGAGCCGGCTTGGATAGCTGCATGTAGTGCGGTGCGGACTTCGTAGTCCTGCAATTTGATTTTCGTGTCAGCTTGAAGAAGTATTTTCACGGCCAAGTCGTCACCTCTAAGTGCTGCCCAGAATTGCGGACTTTGGCTTGGCATATGTAAATTGTTTTATCTCCAGTCGGTGGACTGGTTCTTCTAACGCCCTGGAGAGCTCGACTGACTGTATGCCGACGACAACGCGATGGACGTATGAGAAGTCCCACAGTTCGGAATGACTGCTAGAAACGCCAGAAAATGTAGATTCATAAGCCTTCGCCAACTCGATTTGATTCCGTGAGTATAGATATATGATGACACGATTCTCGCTAGATCCAGACTGCTGTCATCCTCGAAATAGGGATCAACTTCAAGATTGAGTAGAAATTTACATGTTCCAATGTGTCCAAGCTCGAGTAGGAAGTACAGCACGGAATGGCCGCCTAGAGATAAGTTATTCGGTGAGGCCCTTCGTCTCTTGAACATCTCGATGATACCAGGTATGTTTCCATCACGGGCATACTTTAAAATGCTGTCTTTACCGCCATGATTAATCCTGTTTCGGCCTTTGACCCCAAATCTTGGCTCAATCGATTGTCTTAAATAGAAACCGGCCTAGGAATGTATATGTGGTAGCCTAATGCCGCATCTAAAGTCAAAACAGCCCCTATCCATAATCCCATGCTCTAGGCAGTCCTAGCACGTCCAGGTTAGTGCCCACCGAAGTTACCATACTGCACTAAGGACCACAGTCAGGACCACTGCCGCCTTATTTAGGCCGCATCATCACACCTACCCCGATGGACAGGGCGAACGGTCGCAAGAAGATAAGTGCTGTATAAGTGAGTTAGGGTGAGCGAAGCCAGCATAAAAAGGACGGATTGCTTACTGTAGCCTCGATTCTCCTAGCCTTGACTATGGTACCGGTCATCTCTTCGATGGACTGAGTCTCACCTTGTTCAACAGACTCATGGTGGTCAACTCGCACCAAGCCCTCAGGCTCTAAATTGTTAGTCGCTGCCATAATTAAATAAACCGTGCGATGTGGCAGATTTATTGGACCCTTTGGATTGTTGAGAGAGTAGGATGTGATATGATGTGATGTGATGTGACTTGAGGAGGCGAAATGAATTAATGGTTTCCGTCGACGTTATATAATGGCTAGTTGTGCGCGATGTAACTCGGGGCTTCATAGAGGGTATTTGGAATTGCCCTGCGAGGTTTTTTTTGGATTTGTCAGAGAAGAATAGGAACTGTGGATGTCAAAGCGGAAGAGACTATTGCAGAGCCTACTTACTAAACAAGATTGGCAGCGACTTAGTGGTGCTGTAATCGAGCATCCTTTGTAGTGTGTAATACGAGTAAACCTTCACTACGGGTCTGAAACCTTATATCGCAGACCCACTTCCTCATATTAGGTCTTGGGCTCTTCCCTATTCCGCATACGGTAATACTTGGCAGCACCCTTCAGAGTCATTCGACATATGGTATTCTGCTCCCACCTTTGTCCAATTCAACTGGAATACACGAACTAGGGTGGCACGCTTTTGGTTGTAATATTGATATTGTCTCGTCTTGACAAAGTAATATTCCCGCTTCGCGTAAGTCAGCCACGCTGCCATCATATCGGCCTGGATATTACCGTAACCATGCCTGCGCTCGCTCATCTGGAGTTTTTGCGTCAGTGGATATTACTGAGCGGTGTGGATTCATATGTTAGTACGATGAATGCGGGTGCAGGTGGTGCGGATGTGGATGCAGTGGATGCTTGCAGGTGCGGGCACTGGCGTGGTTCGAGAGTAGGGATGCGTATGAACATGCATGTCCTAACTGCCGTGGTTCTCTTGATCTGTCTGCGGTGTTCTAAGATATTCATAGATGAATCTAGTATTAGCCTTGCTTCAAGGCTTTTACCCCACAAGTCATAAGCAACATCGCGGATTTCATTCCGCTTTCCTATGAGGGTTCGGGAATTCCGCCTTTGAAATTTAGATTGTAGCTGACCCCATATTTCTATAAATGAAAAGCAACACGTGATATAGCATGTCTTTTAGTGATTAAGCTTTTTAAATTATTTTAAATAGGATACATAAATCCTAGCAATCACGAGTATTTCTAGGGTAAATAACATATATACCCTTAATTTAGAGTAATTTTGCATATAGTCACTATTTATTTTCTTTAATTTTATGATTTAATAGCATTTAGTATACAAAAAATTTATTACCTTAAAGTATAGCTTTCATCTATCTTATTATGCTTCTTGTTAAACTATTCTTGTATACACCCAGTCGCGTGTCAGGTAGAACACATGCTTCCAAATCACAATATACAACAACATACGAATTCGTTATAATTCCATTCTTCCTGACAATTTCTTAAATAATCAGACTTGTTGGCTGGTTCTAGCTATTGCAAATACAAAGGAGGCAGCGGCAGTGTGTAGTACTCTTCATGAAAGGCATTGCTAAGCAATGAAGTAGGAGAGAATACCCTTATTGGCTAGGTGGCTCAGCGTTTCAGGCATCGATGTCATTCGCTGGTATTATATTTTCTCCCAATTTATTTACAGTACAGTAGGATTATAGGGAAACTACCTACCGTAATACTGAAGTATTCGGCACTGGTAAGTTGTAACCGATTATTAAAGCAGTGTGTTTATGTTATAATAGACACACCTCGTACAGGCCTGACATGCAGATTCCAAACACTCTAACCAGACATGAAATAGCGCCTTCGATTCTTCAACGAAGCGATATCTTTGCTTCTGTTGATATAAGAAGATTCTCTTTCCCATCGCCGCAGCATCTTTGTAATATCATCACAGACTCTCCTTCGAACTAGATCGAATTCCAGTTAAACGCAGTACAACCTGTGTCTACAAATCTAGCTAACGCTATCGCTAGCAACAGCAGCCAAGATGTCAGCACAATTAATGGACGCAGTTACGAGCCGCCGTACAATATACGCCTTGGGAAAAGAATCTACGATTCTAGACGCTAGGATCTAGGAGATTATCAAGGATGCGATTCTTCACGTACCCAGCCCATTCAATGCACAAAGTTTGAGGATTATCCTGCCAGTAAAGGAGGAGCATGGCAAGTTGTGGGATATTGCTCTGGGTCTGTTTAAGGGGATTATGCCGGCCGAGAGGTTCCGTGCTATGGAGGCGAGGTTGAATGGGTTCAAGGAGGCTTACGGAACTGTGTGTTTTCTTTCCTCTTTTACAAGATTTCTTTTACTCTATTCTTCAGTTGCGGTGGCTATCATCCACACAATCACCCCCGGGTGGGGAGGTACCTCTGCAGGAAGAGAGAAAGGAGAGAAAAACGATCAAAAAATAAAAACAAACACTAAATAGATAAGTAACTGATCCTATAGCCCGGGTCCTCTTCTTCACCTCCTGCAACGCAGTCTCCGCCATGAAAGAAAAGTTCCCCCTTCACGCTGAGAAGTTTCCTGGCTGGGTC
>Ga0335074_10013998_pt1 | contig 11266 bp, 16 predicted proteins | sample Lox_Sample_23_FD_206715 | JGI IMG/M metagenome (GOLD analysis project Ga0335074, IMG submission 206715) | Soil microbial communities from Loxahatchee National Wildlife Refuge, Florida, United States - Lox_Sample_2.3 | ecosystem: Environmental > Terrestrial > Soil > Wetlands | place: USA...
GAGCAGACGCGTGCCTTTCCGGGTTCGATTGCGCTGACGCTTCCGGGTCACACGACGCCGGGCGAGCCCGCAAGCATCGAAGCATTTGCGGACGCGGTCGCTCATGAACTCGAGGCACGCGCGCTCGACGGGGTCATCGTGTGCGGGCATTCGATGGGCGGAGCGATCGCGCTCGAGATCGCGTTGCGCCGTGATGCGCGGGTGCGCGCGGTGGTCATGCTCTCCTCGGGAGCAAAACTCCGCGTGGCTCCGGCCGTCCTCGAGTCGCTAGCCGGCGACTTTCCATCCGCGGCGCGCGAGATCTCGCGGCACTTTTTCGCCGATCCTACGCCCGAGCGTCTCGAAGCCGCGACACAGATGATGCTCGACATCGGCCAAGCCCAGACGCTACGCGACTTCCGCGCCTGCGATGCCTTCGATCGCATCGGACGCCTCGAGGAGGTCTCCCTTCCACTCCTCGCCCTGACGGGCGAGCGCGACGTCATGACGCCGCCGAAGTTCGCGGTCGCGCTCGCGGACCGGATACCGGGGGCATCGGCGCGAATAGTCGCCGGAGCGGGGCACCTCGTAATGGTGGAACGCCCTGACGATGTGAACGACGCGCTGGTGGCGTTCGTTAACCAGATAGCATCGACGATCTAGCAAAAGGAAGTGCCGTTGCGCCGACTCCTCGCTGTTTTTGTGCTGTTTACGAGCCTGTCGCTTGTCGCGGCCGGGCCGAAGAGCCCAACGCCCGCTCCGACGCCCACGCCTGCTCCGGTGCCGGCGTTGCCCGCGGTGCCGCAACCGGTGGTGCTCGTCTATCCCTTCGACGAACCGCCGGACCTGGATCCGCGTTACGGCGGCGCCGTCGCGAATATCTACGCTCAAGTGCTCAGCCAGACCGGCGGGGTGAAAGTGCTGGCGATCCCGACCGGAATCAAGCGTGAGGACTATCAAAAATTCGCGCACGTCGAGCACGCCGATTACTACATCAGCGGTTACATCGAGCCGATCGGGCAGAGCGCTGCTATCGTGACGCAGGTCGTCGACGTCACCAGCTCGATCAGCGTCTACTCAGCGACCACGCAGATCAGCGACGTTCCCGACATCGCCTCACAAGCGCTCAATGCGCGCACGGTCATTCTCGAAGCGGCCGGCGTCGCGCGCCCGGAGATCGCCGATAACGGCGCGACACCGACGCCGCAAGCCAGCGGAACGACGTCGGGCGCATCCGTACCGATCACGAACGTCTTGGGCGATCTCTTCAAAGGCAAGGGCAAATCCAAGGGCAAGGCCACGCCGTCGCCCTCGCCCACGCCGGCGAAACCTCCGCGCGGCGTCATCATCGCGCACCTCGGCGGCAACGCGCCGGCCGGCACCCTCAACGCCGCTACCGGCGATCTCTACCGTGCGATGAACGCCTATTACACGACGACGATGACCAACGTCGCAACCATCGATCCGAGCAAGAGCGCCGACGCGATCTGCGGGCAGCGACGCGACAATACCATCGTATCGGGGAAGCTCGACGTCAAGCACGTCGGCGGCTTCCACGCGCACGACAGCTACACGTTTACGCTGAACGTCTACGCTTGCTTCGGCGTCGTGCTCTATACGAACACGCAAACGAACGATGACTTCGTCAAGGCGATCCACGACGCGGTCGAAGCGTACAACACCGATCACCCGGAAAACGACGCTTAGCGTTTCAGTCTAGTAAGTCTTGGGGGAGGTCGTTTACGACGATCTCCTTCTTCGTTGTGTCGATGCTGCGAATGAAGGCGCGTACCATCGGTAACAGCCGGCCGTTCACCACCAGCATGTCGCTGGCCGGATAGTGCTCGACGCGCTCGACGCTTCCGTACCGTGAACCATCGTGCGCGATCACCGAACAGCCGACCAGATCGACATCGAGATATTCATCCGCTCCCACGTCGAGTGCTTCACGCGGCGCGTAGAACGTCGCACCGACGAAACGCTGCGCGCTGGTCGCGTCCGGGCTGCCCTCGAGCGCGATCAGCAGACGTCCCTTGTGCTCGCGCACGCTCGCTATGGTCACGGTGTCATCGGTTCCGTTCGTCGCGCACTGCAACCGTGCCCCGGGCACAAAAACGGCGCGACCCGCCGAAGTCGGGTCGCACTTGAGCTCGCCGCGCACGCCGAAAAGGCCGGCTATCCGGCCGATCGGCAACTCATTCTTGCGCGTCGGGCGTGCCGTCGTCGAATGCGGCGGCTTCCTCGGCATCGAGAATATCGACCGAAACCCGCCCCTCCGCGGTTGCGCGCACGATCGTGCGCAGCGCCTGCGCGACACGTCCGTTTCGCCCGATCACCTTGCCGAGATCTTCGGGATCGACCACGAGCTCGATGACCGGCTTGCCCTCTTCGTCGGTGAAGAGCTCGACCGTCGCTTCATCCGGATGCGCGACGAGTCTCTTTGCCAGCATGTCCAAAAGCGAGGTTGCGCGACGCAGCGACGCCCACGGATCATCGGGCTGACGGTCGCGGCGCGGCTGTCGCTCGTAACGGCCGCCGCCTTTACGCCGTGGCGCGCGCTCGACGCGGGCGGGCCTGCTCTCCTCCGGCTCGACGTCGTCGATCACCGTCTCGCCCGAAGCGATCTTGCGCCCGGGGAGCGTAGAACGGCGTTCGGCCTCGGCTGCCTCGTCGCCGAAGAGACCGAACTCGTCATCGAAAGCGGACATTACTCTTTGCCTTTGCGCGGAGCGCGTTTCGTGGCCGGAATCGGCCCACGCTCCATGATACCCTTCTCGGCGAAGAGCCGGCGCACGGTTTCCGTCGGCTGTGCACCTTTAGCGAGCCACTCCTTGGCCTTGTCGGCATTCACCTCGAGCGTCTTCGGCTCGGTGCGAGGATTGTAGTGCCCTAGGATCTCGATGAACCGCCCGTCGCGCGGAGAGCGCGCATCGGCGACTACGAAACGATAGGTCGGTTGTTTCTTCGCGCCCATCCGGCGCAGTCTGATCTTCACCATGGTGTTAATCTACGGTTCTTTCTAGCATTGGGCTTGAGCTGTTTCATCATCTTTTGTGCGCCTTCGAAGTTCTTGATCAGGCGATTGACGTCGCTGACCGCCGTCCCCGAGCCCGCGGCGATGCGCTTGCGCCGCGAGCCGTTGAGAATCGCCGGACTGCGCCGCTCGGCGCGCGTCATCGAGCAGATAATCGCTTCGACGCGGCTGAGGTCTTTCTCGGGAATATCGAAGTCTTTGGGCAACGCGCGAGAGAGGCCGGGAATCATCTTCATGACCTCGCTCATCGAGCCGAGCTTCTTCATCTGGCGCATCTGATCCAAAAAATCATCGAGTGTGAAGCTGCTTTTGCGCAGCTTCTCTTCCAGCGCCTTTGCTTGGGTCTCCGTGTAGATACTTTGCGTCTTCTCGATCAGCGTAAGCACGTCGCCCATACCGAGAATCCGCGACGCCAAGCGATCGGGATGGAATGCCTCGAGCGCGGAGAGTTTCTCGCCGACACCCACGAATTTGATCGGTGCGCTCGTCTCGCTGAAGATCGAAAGCGCCGCGCCGCCGCGTGTATCGCCATCCATCTTGGTAAGAATCACGCCGGTGATGCCGAGGCGATCGTTGAAGCCCTTCGCGACGTTGGTGGCTTCTTGTCCCGTCATCGCGTCCGCGACGAAGAGAATTTCCTTCGGGCCGACCGCGGTTTTGATGCGTTCGAGTTCCTGCATCAGCGCGTCGTCGATCTGCAATCGGCCGGCGGTATCGATGATCACCGTCGAGAGTCCCAACCGGCGCGCCTCGTTGACGCCGTCGCGCGCGATCTTGACCGGGTCTCCCGTTCCCTCGTCGTAGACCGGCACGTCGATCTGCTTGCCGAGCGTTTGCAGTTGCGCTACCGCGGCAGGGCGATAGACGTCGGCGGCGACCATCAACGAGCGCCGGCCTTGCTCTTTCAAACGCAAGGCGAGCTTGCCGGCTTGCGTCGTTTTACCGGACCCTTGCAAGCCGACGAGCATGATGACCGACGGCGGCGCATCGCTAAAGGTTAGGCGCGCTTGTGCTCCACCAAGCAACTCGACCAGCTCGTCGTGCACGATCTTGACGATCGTTTGCGCGGGCGTGAGCGACTCGAGAACGTTTTGCCCGATCGCCTTTTCTTTGACGCGCGCAACGAACTGCTTCGCCGCGGCAAGCGAAACGTCGGCCTCGAGCAACGCGATGCGCACCTCACGCATCGCGTCGTTGACGTCGCTCTCGCTGAGCTTACCGCGCCCGGTCAAGCGCGAGAAGATCGCGCCGAGCCGATCGCTTAGCTGGTCAAACATTTAAGAGGCGCTCCGCCCCCCAAACCATGGGGTGCATTATGCCTGCTGCCAAGCATTTCACTCCCCTGGGGCACCCCAAAAAAACACATCGTCGTACTCTACGTTCCCGCCGTCGCCTGATCGATACGAGCAACGGCATCGCCCACCGTCTTGATCTTTTCGGCTTCCTCGTCGGGAATGTCGATGTTGAACTCGGTCTCGAACGCCATCACGAGCTCGACCTGATCGAGCGAGTCGGCGCCAAGGTCATCGGTGATCGAGGCTTCAGGCGTGACTTCCGATTCATCGACGCCCAGCTGCTCGACGATGATCTTCTTGACTTTGTCGAACGTAGACATTACGGCTCCTTTTAGAAGGCAGTGTATCCCCTTTGCCGGGGTGATTTACATAACCATGCCACCGTCGACCACGAGGGTCTGACCGGTGACGTAGGCGGCAGCATCCGAGCACAGGAAGGCGACGACGCCGGCGACGTCCTGCGGCGTTCCGGCACGGCCCAGGGCCGTCGCTTTGGTCAGCGCGTCTCGGGCCGCGCCGGGCATCTTCTCCGTCATGGCGGTTTCGATCAAGCCCGGCGCAACGGCGTTGACTCTTATGTTCCTCGAACCCAACTCCTTTGCAACCGACTTCCCAAGCGCAAGCAGGCCGGCTTTCGTGGCCGCATAGGCGGCTTGTCCGGCGTTCCCGGTGAGCCCGACGATGCTCGACACGAGCACGATTGCGCCCGCCCGCTGCTTCATCATCGGCTTGGCCACCGCGCTGCAGAGGTAAAACGCGGATTTCAGATTGACGGCAAGCAGTTGATCGATCGTTTCCGGTTTCAGCCGCATGATGAGCGCATCGATCGACTGTCCGGCGTTTGCGATTGCAAAGTCGAGCCGGCCGAAGCGCTCCACCGCCGCATTGACCGCGCCCTCGACCGCCGCTTGATCGGCGACGTCGGCGATGAGCACCTCGGCCGTTGCTCCGGGTCGCACCGCGGCGCATTCGCCGGCACTCTCGTCCAGAGCGGCGCGATCGCGCCCGACCAAAACCACGTCGCAGCCCCCGCGGCACATCTCGACCGCGATCGCGCGTCCGATGCCGCGGCTCGCGCCGGTCACGAGCGCGACCTTGCCGTTGAACTCAGACATATTTCTCGTCACCCTGCGGCGCGACGCCGAGCGAGCCAATGCGAGTCGATATCGAGCCTCGAAGGCTTTGCACGCTTGCAAAATCGCTCACGACCGCGACGTCGGGAGCATTGGGCAGACGCTTCATCAGCGGGCCGAGCACGGGGCTCGCTCCGCATTCGACGACCAAGTCGAGCCCGTATTGCACGAGCCGCTCGGCCGTCTCATGCCAGCGCACCTCATGCGTCACCGAAAGCACGAGGTTCTTCTTGATCGTGGCGACGTCACGATACGGTTGCGCGTCGACGTTGGAGATAACGTCGAAGCGCGGGAGTTCGAACGTCGCCCCTTCGACGATCGGCGCAAACGTCGCCACGGCCGGTTCCATCAAGGCCGAATGCCACGCGCCCGATACATTGAGAGGTACGACGCGTTTCGCGCCGGCCGCGAGCAACTCGTCTCCGGCAAGCTGCACGGCGCGTACGTCGCCGCTGATGACGATCTGCGAGGGCGAATTGAAGTTCGCGAGCTGTACGCGCGCGCCGGTTCGCTCGCGCACCTCATCGACGACGCGGCGAATCGCTGACGCGTCCATCCCGAGGACGGCCGTCATGCCGCCGGGTGCAACGTCCGCAGCGTCCTGCATCGCGATGCCGCGCGCGTTGACGATGCGCAGCGCGTCCTCGAAAAGGAGCGATCCGGCGGCGTACAGGCTACAGAACTCACCGAACGAGTGGCCGGCGCTGACGACCAGCGACTCCGGCGGAAGTTCGAGCGCCGCAAAAATTGCCACGTTCGTCGCGAAGATCGCCGGCTGACTGTACTGCGTTTCGCGCAAACGATCTTCGGGGCCGTGACGCTGCAGCGCGAGCAAGTCGTAGCCGAGCACCGTCTGCGCCATGTCGAACAGGTCGCTCGCCGCGGTCGAATGTTTTGCCACGTCGACGCCCATGCCCAGCGTCTGGGACCCCTGACCCGGAAACACGACGCCTATCCGCATCTCAGCTCGCCATCCCGACCTTGTCGACGGACCACTTCCACACCACGGCACCCCACGAGAGGCCCGCACCGAATCCGACGAAGACGATGATGTCGCCGTCCGCGATCTTGCCGTCGCGCACGGCCTCCGAGAGTGCGATCGGAATCGAGGCGGCGGAGGTGTTGCCATACTCCTGGATATTGACGATGCAGCGTTCGGGTGGAATCTCGAGGTATTTCATCGCCGCGTCGATGATGCGCTTGTTGGCCTGATGCGGGATCAGCACGTCGACGTCGCTCTTCGCCAGGTTGGCTTTCTCGAGCGCTTTGTCGGTCGCGTCGATCATTTTCGTGACCGCGAACTTGAAGACTTCGCGCCCCTCCATGTGGATGCGGTCGGCTTTGCGATCGAGCGCCGCGTGGGTGAGCGGCGTCCGTGAGCCGCCCGCTTCAACGCGCAACAACTCCGGCTTGCTGCCGTCGCTGCCGAGCTCCGAGGCGAGAAACGAGTCTTCGTGGCTAGCCTGCAGCACGACGGCGCCCGCGCCGTCGCCGAAGAGCACGGCCGTACCGCGATCTTCGCGGTCGATCAGTTTGGAGAGCGTCTCCGCGCCGATCAGCATGATGCGGTTGTAAACCCCCGAACGAATCAGCGACGACGCCACGGTCAGGCCGTAAATGAATCCGCTGCACGCGATCTCCATGTCGAAGGCGGCCTTGTCTTGCGCCCCGAGCTTTGCGGCGACGATGCTGGCGGTCGCGGGAAAGAGAAAATCCGGATAGACGGTGCAGACGATGTAGGCATCGATCTCTTCCGCTTCGAGCCCGGCGCTTGCCAGAGCCCTGCGTGCCGCCGCCAATGCCAAGTCACTGGTCGCTTCGTGATCCGAAGTCCAGTGACGCCGCTTCATGCCGGTGCGCGTCGTGATCCACTCGTCGGACGTGTCGAGCCACCGCTCGAGATCGCGATTGTCGACGACGCGTTCGGGTGCGTAATGCCCGACGCCCGCAATCCTTACTCCAGCCAAGAGGTGATTACTTAATCGTGATCGTGAGCGGCGTGCTCGTCGCGAACCTCGACCACCTGGCGCCCGTCATACGTGCCACAATGCTCGCACGCAAAGTGCGGGCGCTTGGGCTGATGACATTGCGGGCACTCCACCGCGGTCACCGCGTTCAGCTTCCAGTTGGCCGCGCGCCGGCTGCGCGTCTTACTGCGCGGCGTTTTCCATTTTAAATTTGCCACAGTTGTAGTTTCTCTCGTCTCCGCTAGTATTGAATGCCCACGCAATTCTCGCTGCAGCGCAGCCCCATGGGCATCTCGCTGAGTACGAGTTGTTGCGCCAGATCGGCGACGTCCAACCGGCTCCCGGTGAGGACGTTGCTCTCGCCGAACGGGTCGTCACCGCGACCGGCGCTCGGATCGAGCCGCTCGTCGACGTCGGCGTGCACCGGCACGTCGACCTCTTCCAAGCACGAATCGCACGCACCCCGGGCCCGCGCGTCGACCGTGCCTTCTATATGAAGCAACCGGTCGACGTAGCGTAATTCCAGATGCACTTCGGCCGGCGTGGGAAACGAGATCCCCCCGAACTCCTCGATCGGGACCTCATCATCAACCAGCATAAACTGCCGGCCGCCGGCGATGAGCCCACTGATATCGACCCTGTGCGAACGACCCATGTGTCTGCGACCTGTCGCAGGATGGGGGCCCACCGTGCGGCGAGCCCCCAAACGACTAGGCGATTGTAGAACCCTCCTGGGGTCTTGTCAAACACCGGTGCCCGCGGGATGGAGAGGCACGATGAACCCTCTGGGCTCCCTCAGCGGCCACCTTGCCGGCGAAGGCGTGAACTACGCCTCGCAGATCGTCGGCGCGGCCGAGGAGCACGGCCTCGACCCGACCCTGCTCGCGGCCGTCGCGGCTCAGGAGACCGGTGGCCCAGGGGCCAACGGCGGCCACAACGAGGTGGGCGACGGCGGCCACGGTCACGGACTCTTCCAGATCGACGACCGTTCGCACCCCTTCGCGAGGACGGCAGCGGCGATGGATCCGGCTCGAAATGCCGACTACGCCGCCGGCATGCTCTCGGGGTTGTTGCAGCGCTATAACGGAAACGTCCGCGAGGCGCTCTCCGCGTACAACGCAGGCGATCCGCACGCAAGCGGCACCAGCACGACCTGGGCCGATGGGCAGACGCTCGACTACGCCGACTCCGTCTTGCGCCACTATCGGCAGCTCGGTGGGGACGGCGGCGAACAACCCGATCCGCTCGCCGAGGCGGCGCGCTCGCTTGCGCCGCAGCAGCCGGCGCTCCAGTTGCACGCGCCGCACGCACATCACCATCACCGCCGCTGGCGCGGCGCGGACGGGCTCGACGCGACCGGTCACGGCTCGCATCAAGCCATGTCCTACGACACTTACATCAACGGAGGCACGGACCAATGAGCATCAATCTCATCGGCGCACTCACCGGCGGCGTCGAAGGGCTGGTGAGCGGACTCTTCGGCGGAGGATCGTCGAGCGCGTCGGCATCCCCGCAGAGTTTCGATCCCGAGTCGCTCGAAAGCGCGCTCAGTCAGCAGTCGAACGCGTTTACCAACATCAATACGCTGTCGTCCCTCGCGCAGTCGGCACCCCAGAGCGACAACCTGCTCGCGAGTCTGATCGACGGCGACGGCGACGGGAACTAGGAAGGACACCGCGATGAGTTTCCTACTACCGATGGCCGAGGCCGCGGCACCGTCGATCCTCGGCGGTCTCGCCGGCGGACTGGCCTCGAGCCTGACGGGCAACGGACTGTCCGGCATGGGCGAAGGTGCGATGAGTGGTTCGAATGCGAGCCTCTCGACCATGCTGAGCGCAAACGACTCCTTCAACACCGGCCTGATGGGCCAAGAGATGGCCGCGCAAGATCAGCTCGACCTGCAAGCCACACTTTTCGATGAAGCGATGGATCAACAGTCGGAGAACATGCGCGAGATCAACTCGCTCCGCGACGCGCAGATGGCGCAGCGCAAAGCCGACGACGGCATCACCAAGAAATTCATCGAGAGCATCGGCGAATGATCGGCGCTCTCCTCATCGCGGCGCGCGGGGTTCGCGCGCCGCAACCCAAACCTGCCGCCGACCCGGCAACGGGCGCGGCATCCGCAGCGCCCGGCGACGCGACAGCGCAAGAACACGCGCTCGCCCTTGCCAAGTCGGCGTTCGACTACGAGACCGAACTCGAAGCCGAGGCCGAGCGCGAGCGCGAGGCGCTCGAAGCGCTGCTGATGGCGCAGCTCAAAGACGAGGACGAAGTCATGAAAAAATGGATCGCGATGATCGGCTAGACACGTACGCGGCTCGCCGCCCGCAGGGGCCCCCGCCCCTTGCATGGCATGATATACTCTCGATTTGTCCGGGCCGTTAGCTCAGCTGGTTAGAGCGCATGCTTGATAAGCATGAGGTCCCTGGTTCGATCCCAGGACGGCCCACCAAGTCGAAAAACCCTGCCGGACCAACGAAATGCAAGCGTCATGAATGTCGACGTTATTCTGAAGCGGTTCGATGCACCGGATGAAGTGCGCGAATTTGAAAAGGGTCGATTCGAGCTCGTGCACCTTGGGGGCATGACGATCGGGCGCGCGGCCTATCAGCCCGGGTGGATATGGTCGAAGCACGTCGGCGCTGCGCTCGGCAGGAAGAGCTGCGACGTCGAACACGTCGGTCTGGTCCTCGCCGGGCGAGCGACGGTTGAAATGGATGACGGACGCGTCATCGAGATGAAGGCGGGCGATATCTTTTATATCCCACCCGGCCACGATAGCCGCGTGATCGGCGACGAGCCCTATGTTTCGCTGCACCTCCAGGGTGCGACTACGTACGCGGACCCAACGCGACACTGAGGTCTGACTCCTCATTTATTTGGTGGGGGAAGCGTCGGCGAAAAGGGTGCCCGGCGGCGGCGCCGCCGTGAACTGATAATTCCCGAAATCGTACTCACCGTGAAGGTTGCTGCTCTGATCGTAGACGTGTAGCACGTAGGTCCACGTCGCGCGTCGCAACACGGTGTAGCCTCCGGTCTCCTGCATATCCAGCGTGTAATCGGTGAGGACGTGCCCCACCATGTCGGTCGTGTCGTAGAAGTCCAAATACCCCGAGACGACCAGTCGCGCGATCGCCAACGTTTTCGGATCGATCCATAACGCCTTGAGTGCTTGCTTGTCCGCCGGCGCGTCGGGGAGCACGACGTGCTCGAACGCGACACCGTCGATGATCTGGCTGTCGTGATTCGCGCAGCGCGCCAGCGGCCGATTGTGGACGTCAGCGATCAGCGGGAGCGTCGCGTCGGGAACGAGCGTTTGCAGCCAGCTTTCGCGAGACTCGCCGTAGGGCCCGAGCACCGGCGGTCCGGGATCCAGAATCGTGCTCAGGTAGGGTCGCGCCCAGCGGTCGTCGTCCACCGACGCAAGCCCGTCGTCGCGATACGTGATGTCCGCATCCGCTCGTTCCAAGGGCAGCTCGTCCGCGAAGATGCTCAGCGTCTCCGAATAGCTGATGTAGGCAGCGTGCGGAAGCGCGGCCTCGTGCCGGATAGCGCTGAAGACCAATTGCCAGCACGCGTCGTCGGCACGCGCGGCGGCGCCAAAAACAAAGACGAACGCGGCGGTCGCAATGCCGCAGAGTAGGGAACGAGTCATGCTCGAACGCCTCCTCACCCTCCATCCTCTCTCGCCGCCCCGCGTTTCGCAAGGGGAGGGGCCGAGCCCGGCGGGACGAATCAGGATGCGCCCGCACGGGGACGTAGCTCAGCTGGTAGAGCGCCTGCTTTGCAAGCAGGAAGTCAGGGGTTCGAGTCCCCTCGTCTCCAGAATACTTCCCATCACGAGATACCATGACT
>Ga0335074_10013999_pt1 | contig 11265 bp, 8 predicted proteins | sample Lox_Sample_23_FD_206715 | JGI IMG/M metagenome (GOLD analysis project Ga0335074, IMG submission 206715) | Soil microbial communities from Loxahatchee National Wildlife Refuge, Florida, United States - Lox_Sample_2.3 | ecosystem: Environmental > Terrestrial > Soil > Wetlands | place: USA: Florida...
GCTTCCGAGGGCGACTTTGCCGCCATCGCCGCGATCGCACAGGAAGTGCGTGGGCCAAAGGTCGCCTCGCTGGCCCGAGCGCGCCAGGAAGACATCGAGCGCGCGGCGAAGGCGGTGGAAAAGGCGGCGCGGCCGCGGATCCACGTTTTCCTGGCCAGCTCCGATATCCACCTTGAATACAAGCTGAAGATCGCCCGCAGTGAAGCGCTCGATCAGGCGGCGAAGATGGTCGCGCTGGCCAGGACCTTCGTCGACGACGTGGAGTTTTCCCCGGAAGATGCGACGCGCACCGATCCGGAGTTCCTGTGCCAGTTTGTTGGCGCTGCCATCAGCGCCGGAGCAACAACGATCAACCTGCCGGACACTGTGGGCTACGCGACCCCGGAAGACTACGCGGGCATGTTTCGCAATATCCTCGAAAAAGTACCGGGCGCGGACCGCGTGATTCTCTCCACCCACTGCCACGACGATCTGGGGCTCGCGGTCGCCAACACTCTCGCTGCGATCCGCGCAGGAGCGCGCCAGGTGGAGTGCACTGTGAATGGCATCGGCGAGCGCGCGGGCAACGCGGCGCTGGAAGAGATTGCGGCGGCGATCAGAGTGCGCGCCGACGCCTACCCCTACGAGAGCGGCCTGAAGCTGGAGAAGCTGTACCCCGTTAGCCAGCAGCTGGCGGGAACGATCAGCTTTGGTGCGGCGCCGAATAAGGCGGTGGTTGGCGCGAATGCCTTCGCCCACGAGGCAGGCATCCACCAGCACGGCGTGCTGTCGAATCCGCTGACGTACGAGATCATGACGCCGGTATCGGTTGGCGTTCCGGCGAATCGCATGGTGCTCGGGAAGCATTCCGGCCGGCACGCGCTGCGCTCGCGGCTCGTGGAGCTGGGGTACCGGCTTTCGCCCGCGGATCTGGACATCGCTTATCGGGCCTTCACCGAACTGGCGGATCGCAAGAAAGCTATATACGACCAGGACCTGATCAATCTGGTGGCCCATCATCGGCGCCATGAGGATCTGATCTCGACCGAGCCGGCGGTGAACTGAGACCCGCAGGGCGGCAGTTCGCAAGTCGGCGAGACGGGCGCAGGTTGCAACCGAGGGAAGCATTCTCAACAGGAAACAATGACGAACAAGCTGAAGATTCTGATTGTGGCCGGCGACGGCATCGGCCCCGAGGTAACGGGCGAGGCCGTCCGCGTATTGCAATCGGTGGCGGAACTGGGCGGCTACGACTTCGCGTTTCGCGAAGAGCCGATCGGCGGCGTGGCAATCAAAGCCCACGGATCGCCGCTGCCGGATTCGACGCTGCAGGCCGCGCTCGACAGCGACGCGGTGTTGCTGGGCGCGGTGGGCAGCAATGAGTTCAACGCGCTGCCGCCGACCCAGCGGCCGGAAGCGGGCCTGCTGAAAATTCGCGCGGAGCTGGGTGGATTTGCGAACCTGCGGCCGTCGTTTGCGTGGTCCGGGCTGAGCCGGAATTCACCGCTGCGGGCGGAGGTCGTCGAGGGCGCGGACATTTTGTTTGTGCGTGAGCTGCTTGGCGGGCTCTATTTTGGCGCACCGCGTGAATGGGATAAACAAAACCGAGCGGCGTGGAACACCATGCGCTACACGCGCGACGAGGTGGTGCGGGTGGCGAAGGTTGCCTTCGAACTCGCGCAGAAACGGCGGAAGAAGGTCACATCGGTCGATAAGGCCAACGTGCTCGAGGTTTCCCAGCTGTGGCGCGCGACGGTGACCGAAGTGGCTCAGTCGTATCCGGCGGTCGCGCTCGAGCATCAGTATGTGGACGCGATGGCGATGCACATCATGAACCAGCCACGAAACTACGATGTCGTCCTCACCGAGAACCTGTTCGGCGACATTCTGTCGGATGAAGCCGGCGTGATCACGGGATCGCTGGGGATGCTGCCATCGGCGACGATCGGCGGCAAGGTGAATTTGTATGAGCCGGTGCACGGCTCGGCTCCGGATATTGCGGGCAAGGGGATTGCGAATCCGCTGGGCGCGATTCTGACGGCGGCGCTGTTGCTGCGCTACTCGGCGGGACTGGAAGAGGAGGCTGCAGCGATTGAAGCAGCGGTGAAGCAGGTGATTGCGGAGGGATACCGGACGGCGGACCTGTCACGCGGGGAAACGGGTCAGAAGGTTTCGTCGACGACGGAGATTGGCAGCAGGGTGCGGGAAATTCTGGTGGGAGCCAGGGCGAGCGCGGCGTCGTCGCGATGATTTTGTGAGAGAACTGAGCGGGACAACCACGATGGCTGGAAATCCGAAAACACTGTTCGAGAAAGTCTGGGAGTCGCACATCGTCGCCGAGCCACAGGGCGAACCGGCCCTGTTGTACATCGATCTGCATTTGATCCATGAAGTGACATCGCCGCAGGCGTTCGAGGGGCTGCGCATGGCTGGGCGCAGGGTCCGCCGGCCGGATCGATCGATCGCGACCGTGGATCACAACGTGCCGACGACGGCGAATCGTCTGGTGATCGAAGACCCGATCGCAGCAAAGCAGATCGACACGCTGCGCAGGAACTGCGCGGATTTCGGCGTCGAGCTGTACGACGTCGAGTCGCCCCGGCAGGGGATTGTCCACGTCATCGGGCCGGAGCTGGGGCTGACCAAGCCGGGAATGACCATCGTCTGCGGCGACTCGCACACGTCGACGCATGGGGCTCTGGGCGCGCTGGCGTTCGGCATCGGCACGTCGGAAGTCGAGCACGTGCTGGCAACGCAATGTCTGCCGCAAAGCAAGCCGAAGACCTTTCGCATTTCAATTGAAGGAGAACTGCCGGAAGGCGTGACGGCGAAGGACATCGTGCTCGGCATCATCGGCCGCATCGGGACGGACGGCGCAACGGGCTGCGTCATCGAGTACGCGGGCTCGGCGATCCGGTCGTTGAGCATGGAAGGCCGGATGACGATCTGCAATATGAGCATTGAAGCCGGCGCGCGCGCGGGGATGATCGCTCCCGATGAGACGACGTTTGCCTGGCTGAAGGATCGGCCCTTCGTCCCGCAGGGGGCGGCGTGGGATGCAAGCGTGGCCGAGTGGCGGAAGCTGGCCACGGATCCCGGCGCGAAGTTTGACCGTGAGCTGGTGATACCGGCCATGGAACTGGAGCCGTTCGTCACGTGGGGAACGAATCCGGGAATGGTGGTATCTGTAACGGCCACGGTGCCAGACCCAGCGGACGCGAAAGATGAAGCGGACAGGCGGGCGTTTACGCGGGCTTTGGAATACATGGATCTGAAGCCGGGGACTGCGATGGAGGAGATCGCGGTGGATCGGGTCTTCATCGGATCGTGCACGAATTCGCGCATCGAGGATCTGCGCGCGGCCGCGAAGGTCGTGGCCGGGCATCACGTGCACAAAAACGTCCGCGCCATGGTCGTGCCGGGATCGCAGCTGGTGAAGGCGCAGGCGGAGAAGGAGGGTCTGGACGCGATCTTTAAGGAGGCGGGATTTGAGTGGCGTGAGCCGGGATGCTCGATGTGTCTGGGGATGAATCCCGACATCCTGCAGCCGGGGGAACGATGTGCCTCGACCAGCAATCGCAATTTTGAGGGCCGGCAGGGACGCGGCGGGCGCACCCACCTGGTGAGCCCGATGATGGCGGCGGCGGCCGCGGTGATGGGGCACTTTACCGATGTGCGGACATGGGAGTTCAGGCAGGCGGAGGTGCCGGCGTAATGGAGAAATTCCGCACACTGACGTCGCAGGTGATGCCGCTCGATCGCGTGAACGTCGACACCGATCAGATCATCCCGAAGCAGTTTCTGAAACGGATCGAGAGGACCGGCTACGGCGAGTTCCTGTTCTTCGACTGGCGCCAGGACCCTGGATTCGAGATCAACGATCCGCGTTACATTGGCGCGCACATTCTTGTGGTTGCCAGGAACTTCGGGTGCGGGTCATCGCGCGAGCATGCCGCATGGGCACTCAGCGATTATGGATTCCGGTGCGTGATTGCACCGTCGTTCGCGGATATCTTTCATTCGAACGCGGGGAAGAACGGCATCCTGCTGGTCGCGCTGCCCGAGGAGCAGGTACAGGTGCTCCTCGACCGAGCCAGCAACCGCGACCGTTACAAATTAACGGTGTCGCTCGAGGAAAACACGATCGGCGACGGCGAAGGCTTCAGGACAGCCTTCAGCATCGACCCATTCCGGCGCTATTGCCTGCTGGAGGGCCTGGACGACATCGGGCTCACCCTGCGGCACGCGGCGGAGCTGGACCGGTTTGAGAAACAGCACGACGCGGCGTTCTGGGTGAAGCCGCGGGCGGGAGAGACGGCGCAGGCATGAGCGGAAACGGAAAAGGCAACGGCTCGGGCAAGCTGTATTCGATCGCGCTCACTGAAGGGCCGAGCCGCGCGCCGGCCCGGGCCATGCTGCGCGCGGTGGGGTTCACGCCCGAGGATCTGCACAAGCCGATCATCGGGATCGCGAACACGTGGACCGAGATTGGCCCGTGCAATTTTCATCTGCGTCAGATCGCCGAAGCGGTAAAGCAGGGCGTGCGCGAGGCCGGCGGCACGCCGATGGAGTTCAACACGGTCACCATTTCCGACGGCATCACGATGGGCACCGAGGGCATGAAAGCGTCGCTCATCAGCCGCGAGGTCATCGCGGATTCGGTCGAGCTGGTCACGCGCGGCAATCAGTTTGACGGCCTCGTCGCGATTGCGGGCTGCGACAAGAATATGCCGGGGACCGTGATGGCGCTGGCGCGCCTCGATATTCCGGGGCTGATGCTCTATGGCGGCTCCATTGCGCCGGGGCGCCTGAACGGCAGGGATCTGACGGTGCAGGATGTGTTTGAAGCGGTGGGCGCGCATGCTGCAGGCAAGCTCGACGATGCGGGCCTCGAAGCGGTCGAGGCGAGTGCGTGTCCGGGGGCCGGCGCTTGCGGCGGACAGTTCACCGCCAACACCATGGCGATGGCGTGCGAGTTCCTCGGGATTTCGCCCATCGGGTTGTCGGGCGTGCCGGCATTCCTGCGGGAAAAGCTCGATGCCTCGCGCGAGGCAGGCCGGCTGGTGATGGATCTGGTCCGCAAGGGCACGAAGCCGAGCGAGATCATCACGCCGCAGGCGATTGAGAATGCAATTGCGAGCGTGGCGGCCAGCGGCGGATCGACGAACGCTGTCCTGCATTTTCTGGCCATTGCGCACGAGGCAGGGATTCCGCTGACGGTGGACGATTTCGATCGCATCAGCGCGAAGACGCCGCTGCTGTGCGATCTGAAGCCAGGCGGCAGGTACGTCGCGGTGGATTATCAGGCGGCGGGCGGAAGCCGGCTGCTCGCGAAGCGGCTGCTGGAAGCCGGGCTGCTCGACGGTTCATGCCCCAACGTGACCGGCAAAACGCTGGCCGAAGAGGCGGCGGCGGCGGCGGAAACACCGGGGCAGGACGTGATCCACACGCGCGACCGGGCGCTGAAGCCGACGGGCGGGCTCGTCATTCTCAAGGGCAATCTGGCGCCGGACGGGTGTGTGATCAAGGTGGCTGGCCACAAGCGGCTGGAGCATCGCGGGCCGGCGCGCGTTTTCGACTCCGAGCACGCGGCGTTTCTGGCGGTCGAGGCGGGGATGATCAAACCAGGCGACGTGATGGTGATCCGCTACGAGGGTCCCGTCGGTGGCCCCGGCATGCAGGAGATGCTGGCGGTGACGGCGGCGGTGGCTGGGATTCCTGAGTTGAGCGACACGGTGGCGCTGCTGACCGATGGGCGATTCAGCGGAGCGACACGCGGGCTGATGGCGGGGCACGTGGCCCCGGAGGCCGCGGTGGGCGGGCCGATTGCCGCGGTGCGCGAGGGCGACCCGATCCACTTCGACGTACCGAACCGGAGGCTCGATGTGGAGGTTCCGGAAGCAGAGCTGAAGCAGCGGCTGGCGCAGTGGAACAAGCCGGAGGCGAAGTTCAAACGCGGCGTCTTCAAAAAATACGTGGATACGGTTTCGTCGGCCGCGCAGGGAGCGGTGACGAACTAAACCGGAAGCAGGAAGGCAACAGCAACCAGCGCGTTCCCCAGAGCGCATGACAACAAGGAGCAAACATGGGAACGGCAAAAAAGCATCCCTCGCAGAGCACGCACACCGCCACGCCAGCGAACACGCCGGCCGTGGAGCCGCAGCACACACATGCAACCATCAGGCTGACCGGGTCGGAGATTCTGTGGGCGACGCTCGAGGGCGAAGGCGTCGACGTGGTCTTCGGGTATCCGGGGGGAGCGATCCTGCCGGCGTACGATGCGCTGCGCAAGTTTCCCATCCGGCACGTGCTGGTGCGGCATGAGCAGGGCGCGGCGCACATGGCCGATGGATACGCGCGCGCCTCGGGCAGGGTGGGCGTGGCGGTTGCGACCTCGGGGCCGGGCGCGACGAATCTGGTGACGGGGATTGCCACGGCGATGCTCGACTCGGTGCCGATCGTGTGCATCACCGGCCAGGTCTCGAGCAAGGTGCTGGGCACGGACGCGTTCCAGGAAGTGGATATCACGGGCATAACTCTGCCGGTAACGAAGCATAACTACGTGATCACGCGCGCGGAGGATGTGGCGCGCACCATCCGCGAGGCATTTCTCGTGGCGCGGTCGGGACGGCCAGGACCGGTGCTGGTGGACATCACCAAAGACGCGCAGCAGGCGTCGGCGGAGTTCGATTTTGCCGCGGCGACGCCGAAGCCGCATCGCCCGCACCCGATGTTGAAGACCGAGTCAGCCTCGATCCTGGCCGCGGCGGATCTGATTCGTAACGCAAAGAAGCCCGTGATCCTGGCCGGGCACGGCGTCCTGCAGTCACGCGCCGGCGCTGAACTGCGAACTATGGCGGAGAGGATGCGGATTCCGGTGGCTTCGACGCTGCTGGGGCTGGGCGGATTTCCCGCCTCGCATCCGCTGTCCCTCGGGATGATGGGGATGCATGGCGAGGCGTGGGTGAATCATGCGATTCAGCAGTCCGATTTGCTGATTGCATGCGGCATGCGCTTCGACGATCGCGTGACCGGGACGCTGGCGACGTATGCGCCGAATGCCAGGAAGATTCACATCGAGGTCGATCCGGCGGAGATCAACAAGAACGTCCGGGCGGATGTCGCCCTCATCGGCGATCTGAAAGAGGCGCTCGAGGCGCTGCTGCCTCATCTGGCGCCGCGCGATGCAAAGGGCGAGAGCGCGTGGCTGAAGGAGATTGATGCGAGCAAAGGCGAGTGCGCCGTGCGCGACATTAAAAACCTGCCCGACAGTGGGCATTTGTATGCGGCTCATGTGATCCACGACCTGTGGAAGACCACCCAGGGCAAGGCCATCGTCGTCACCGACGTGGGTCAGCACCAGATGTGGGAAGCGCAATACTATAAGCACGACGAGCCCCGGACGCTGATCACTTCGGGCGGCCTGGGGACGATGGGGTTTGCGCTGCCGGCAGCCATCGGCGCGAAGATTGCGTGCCCGGACAGGGAAGTGTGGGTTATCGCGGGCGATGGCGGCTTCCAGATGACAGCGGCGGAGCTGTCCACGGCAGCGCAGGAAGAGCTGGATCTGAACATCGCGGTCGTGAACAACGGCTATCTCGGCATGGTGCGGCAGTGGCAGGAGTTTTTCTACGAGAAGAACTATCAGTCGTCGCCCCTGCGCAGCCCGGATTTTGTGAAACTGGCCGAGGCGCACGGTATCTCCGGGAAGACGGTGAAGAAGCGCAGCGAAGTGGTCCCGGCGATCGAGGAAGCGCGCAAAAGGAAGGGACCGCACGTCATCAACTTCCTGGTCGAAAAGGAAGATTCGGTTTACCCGATGATTCCGGCCGGATCGGCGCTGCATGAGATGATCCGGCGACCGAACAATCCACTGGTGGAAACAGCGCAGGACAAGTAAGCGGCCGGTGGCCGGTATCCCTTACGGCGTTCGCAATTGGCGGCGGTTTCCACAGAGAAAGGCCTCTTATGCTGCACACATTTGTTGCATTGGTCGAAGACAAGCCGGGCGTGCTGACGCGGGTGGCGTCGTTGTTTCGCCGGCTGAACATCAATATCGTTTCCCTCACGGTGGGCCGTTCGGAGCGCATGGGTGTGTCGCGAATGACGATCGTCTGCGAGGCCTCGCCGACGGCGGGGCACCGCATCGCCGCGAGTCTCTATAAACTGGAGAATGTGCTGGAGGTCGACGATGTGGGACAAATGTCGCACGTCGCGCGCGAACTGGCTCTGATCAAAGTGGCGGCGACGCCGAAGACGCGGTCCCAGGTGTTCGAGCTGGTCGAGGTATTCCGTGCGCGCATCGTCGATCTGGCTCCGGAGTCGCTGATGATCGAGATCACCGGCGTCGAGAGCAAGATCGAGGGGCTGATCCAGGTGCTGAACGAGAACGGCGATCGCATCCTGGAGATTTCGCGCACGGGACGGATGGTGATGCGGCGCGGGCAGCACACGAGCAAGGTGCTGGAGGCGATGCGGGTTCCGGGGATGGAGACGCCGGACGAGCTGAAGGTTGAGGAAGACGGGAGCGCGAGCGACGCGCTCATGGCCGAAGAAGCAGGATTACAGTAGACCGACGCAGGAGACAGGAGACAGGATGGCAGCGAAGACGTATCACGATGGCGACGCGGATTTGTCGCTGATCCAGCAGAAGAAGGTGGCCGTGATCGGCTATGGCTCGCAGGGGCATGCGCACGCGCTGAACCTGAAGGATTCCGGCGTGGATGTGCGCGTCGGGTTGCCGGCGACGAGCAAGTCCGTGGATAAGGCGAAGAAGGCCGGGCTGCACGTGACGCTGGTGAGCGACGCGGCGGCATGGGCGGACGTGATCATGATCCTCACGCCGGATCACTCGCAGGGCGAGACCTATGCGAAGGAAATCGCTCCGCACATGAAGAAGGGCAAGACGATCATGTTCGGGCATGGCTTCAACATCCGCTTCGGGCAGATCAAACCGCCGGCTGACGTCGATGTGTCGATGGTGGCGCCCAAGGGACCCGGGCACCGCGTGCGCGAAGTGTTCATCGAGGGCGGCGGTGTGCCGTGTCTGATCGCCGTGGAGCAGAACGCGTCGGGTAAGGCGAAGGAGCTGGCGCTGTCGTATGCCAGGGGCATCGGCGGAACGCGCGGCGGCGTGCTGGAGACGACCTTCGCGGAGGAGACGGAGACGGACCTGTTCGGCGAGCAGGCGGTGCTCTGCGGTGGAACGTCGGCGCTGGTGAAGGCCGGGTTCGACACGCTGGTGGCAGCGGGGTATCAGCCGGAGATCGCGTATTTCGAGTGCCTGCACGAACTGAAGCTGATCGTCGACCTGATGTATCGCGGCGGCCTCGCTTACATGCGGTATTCGATTTCGGACACCGCGGAATACGGCGACTACACGGCGGGTCCGCGCATCGTGACCGACGCGACGCGCGCGGAAATGAAGAAGCTGCTCTCCGAGATCCAGGACGGGACATTCGCGAAGAAGTGGATCGAGGAGAACAAGACGGGGCGGAAGAACTTCACCGAGATGCGCAAAAAAGAAGCCGGTCTGCTGGTGGAAGAAGTGGGCGCGAGGCTGCGGGCGGCGATGCCGTTCCTCGATCCGGTCGTGGTGAAGGACGGGGTGCCGCAGCCGGCGGCAGCAAACACGGAAACGGTGAACGCGTAGGGGCGATGGCGCCGGGCACGCGGCCCGTCGCACAGGGCTCGGACTTTCGTTCGCAGGCAGCACAGCGCCAGTCAGAATGAGACACGTTTTGATCGTCGCAGTGGTTATGGCCGCGCTGAGTGGAACGGGATATGCTCAGGCGAAGCTGAACTGTGCCGTTGTTCCGAAGACGCTCGATGCGATGCAGAATTGCTATCGTCCGCTGCTGGTCTTCAGCGCCAGCGGCGACGATGTACGGCTGAAGAAACAGGTGGCGCTGCTGGACGACGCTGCCGACGACATGATGGATCGCTTTGTGCTTTACACGCCGATCGTGCCCGACGGCCACCAGGTCACCACGCCGGCAGATTCGCCGTACACGGTCCTGAGCAGCGACCGGATGAAGGCCGTGCGAGCGAAGTTTCATATTCCGGCGTCTGAGTTTGTAGTGCTCCTGCTCGACGAAGATGGCAGCATTATGCTGCGCTCGCGGACGCCGGTGGATGCGGACCGGCTGAACGCGCTGATCGACAAGACCCCGTTGCGGCAGGCTGAGGAAAAGCGGCCGCACGCCAACTAGTCACAAAGGAAATCCGCACCAGGACGGCGTCATTTAGCATCAGGTTATCGGGCATCCTTTCCCCTCGCACCCATCCGGATCGCGCTGGGCATCCCCAGGGAGGGTATATGGAGTCATCGACGGCTACCGTTTTGCCGACTGCAACCACGCCCCTTCGCGCAGGGGACGCGCCAAAGACACCCCTGGCGGAGATCGTTGAAGCGCTGCGGCGCGTTCCGGCCCTGAATGGGCTCACGGACAGCGAACTGGAATGGCTGGGGTCACGGGCCGAAGAGGTGTGCGCGCCGGCCGGTACTCCGCTCTTCCGCGAGGGCGACCCGGCGACGAAGATGTGGATCCTGCTCAAGGGCGAGGCGCATGTGCGCCGCTCGCAGGGCGGCCTGGGCCTCTTTGTGGGCCGCGCCGGCCAGCTCACCGGCCTTCTGCCTTTCTCGCGCATGAAGACGCATGGCGGGCAGGGTTTCGCCGCATCGGACATCTGGGCTCTGCAGATTGATCGCGATGAATTTCCCGAGATGCTGGCTGCGATCCCGTCGATGGGCCAGCGCTGCGTCTCCGTGCTGCTGGATCGCGTACGGGAGATGACGCGCCTCGAGCAACAGACCGAAAAGCTGAACGCGCTGGGCAAGCTGGCCGGGAATCTGGCGCACGAGCTGAACAACCCGGCCTCCGCGGCGCAGCGCGCGGCCTCGGGGCTGATGGAGGAGCTGCAGGTCTACGGGCACCAGAAATTCCGGCTGGGCAGCCTGTGTCTCGATGACGCGCATCTGGACAGGATCCGCGCGTGGCGCATGCGCATGGAGGAGCAGGCGAAGGCGCGTCCCGTGAATCCGGTGACGCAGGCGCAGCGGGAAGATCAGCTGCAGCGCTGGCTGCGCGAGCGGGGCGTGGAGAAGAGCTGGCAGGTGGTGCCCGACCTGGCGGAGCTGGGCGTCACCACGGAAAACCTCGATGAGCTGTCGGACCTGCTCGGCGGGGAGCATCTGGACGTGGTGCTCTCGCAGTTTGCCTCTTCGGCGCGTACCGAGCGTATGGCGCAGGCGATGCTCGACTCAACCAACCGCATCTTCGATCT
>Ga0335074_10014001_pt1 | contig 11265 bp, 8 predicted proteins | sample Lox_Sample_23_FD_206715 | JGI IMG/M metagenome (GOLD analysis project Ga0335074, IMG submission 206715) | Soil microbial communities from Loxahatchee National Wildlife Refuge, Florida, United States - Lox_Sample_2.3 | ecosystem: Environmental > Terrestrial > Soil > Wetlands | place: USA: Florida...
CGGCGAAGTTCGCCATCCGGACCAGCAGCGCCATGTCGCGGGCCTCGTACATGGGCCATTCGGGGAACGTGCCGTAGCACAGGTGGTAGCCGACGAGGACCTCGGCGGGGATCAGCCTGGTCAGCCTGGTGACTGGCCCGGCGAACCGCTCCCAGGCGCCCTCGGCCGTCCAGGCGAGGACACCTTCCAGGTCCTGCGTCTCGTACGCCAGGTCCCACTGGATGGCGAGGTCGGCGGGCGGGATGGCCGCAGTGAGCCGGTTAATCTCCCGGGCAGCCAGGTCCTCGAACGCTCGCTCGGCTACCGGGTAGTCGGCGGCGAAGTCGGCCTTGAAGCCGTTCAGCGCGCTGGACGGGAACGGGAGCCCGACCTGGAACCTTAGCCGTGCGGGGATCACTCCGTCGGCTCGCAGTTTACTGAACGCCTGGTAGCCGGCGATCGCGTCGTCGATGCGCGGCCAGGTGTCCCAGTGGAGTTCGGTCACGCCGGGGCGGATGCCGAAGACCGGGGTCTCGTAGGCGTGCCGCGGGATGCCGGTCGGCGACTCGGTCTCCTGCACGACGACGACGTCCGGGTTGGGCCGGACCAGCCGCTCCCGCTCGTAGCCGACCCACGCCGAGCGCGGGCCCGTCTCGCCGTCCGGCAGGGCGAAGGTCAGGTCACCGTAGAACTCCGCCGCCGAGCGCAGCGCCGACTCCGTCGAGCCCGCCGGCAGGCTCCCCACCAGCAGCAGCTCACTGTCTACCCGCGGCGCCATCGCCGCCTCCTTTCGCGGGACCTTTGGGTCGATCGTGTCACCGTTCCGGCCAGCGGCGCGCTACCGAACGGCAACTTTGCGGGAACCATGACGGTTCGAGGCGGGGGGCAGGCTGGCGAATGTCCCAGATTGGCACTAAACGGGGTGAGAAACGGCAATGACCACGGTTCGCAGGGTTTCGCTTGACCTCGATCCATGCTGAGCCGGCTGGGGTTCTTCTACCGGACCCGGACGCATCACCGGGCCGCGTGCGCCCGGCATAATGGCCGGTATGGGTGACCGCCTGCGTCTGGCCGGCGAGGCGGGACCCGTCGTCATCGTCCGGGACGACTACGGCATCCCGCACGTGCGGGCGGAGACGGCGGCAGACGCCTGGCTCGGCATGGGCTACGCGTGCGCGCAGGACCGGATGTTCCAGATGGACTGCGACCGGCGCCGGGCCAGCGGGCGCTGGGCCGAGGTCGCCGGAAGCGGCGCCGTCGGCGAGGACATCCTGGCCAGGCGGCTGGGCCTGGCCGCCGCGGCCAGGCGCGACGTCGACGCCATGTCGGCGCCGCTGCGGGCGGCGTTCGGGGCCTACGCGCGCGGCGTCAACCTGGTCATCGGCTCCGGGGCACGGCCGTTCGAGGCGGAGTCGGCCGGCTACGGCATCGAGCCGTGGCAGCCCTGGCACTCGGTCGCGGCGTTCAAGGTGCGGCACGTCCTTATGGGCCAGTGGCAGCAGAAGCTGGCCCGGGCCAGGCTGCTGGCGAGGATCGGGCCCGAGACGTTCGGCCGGCTGGAGATCCGGCCGCCCGCGGGCTCGCCGCTCGCGGTCCCGCCGGACGGGCGGCTGGCCAGGCTGGTGGACGAGGCGGCCACGGACGTGGCGCGCCACCTCGGGTTCCTGGCCGAGGCCGAGCCCGGCTCGAACGCGTGGGCGGTCAGCGCGGCCAGGACCGCGCACGGCGCGGCGGTGCTGTGCAACGACTCGCACCGGGCGCTGGAGACCCCGAACGTGTACTGGCAGTGCCAGCTGACCTGCCCGGACTTCGACGTCATCGGCGCGACCTTCCCGGGGCTGCCCGGGTTCCCGCACTTCGGCCACAACGGCCGGGTGGCCTGGGCGATCACCCACGCCGACGGCGACGCGCAGGACCTGTACCTGGAGCGGTTCGAGGGGACCAGGTACCTGACCCCGGAGGGCTGGCGGGAGGCGGAGCGGCGCGGCGAGCGGATCGACGTGCGCGGCGGCGGTTCCATGGACATCGAGGTCTTCCACACGCGGCACGGGCCGGTCGTGCATGGCGACCCGGCCGACGGCCTGGTGATGGCGCTGAAGTACACGGCGATCTACCGGCCGGACCGCGGCTTCGAGTGCCTGCCGGTCATGCTCGGCGCGCGGGACGTGACCGAGCTCGCGGCCGCGCAGCAGGGATGGGTCGATCCGGTCAACAACCTGGTCGCGGCGGATGCCGGCGGGCGGATCTGCTACCAGTGCCGCGGCGAGCTGCCGGTCCGGTCGTCGGCCGCGCACCGCGGGCTGCCGGTGCCCGGCTGGGACGGGGAGTGCGAGTGGGTGGGGACGGTACCGTTCGGCGAGATGCCGCGGGCCATCGATCCCGCCGCGGGATTCGTGCTGACCGCGAACAACGTGATCGTCGACGGCGACGAGCCGTACATCTCTTATACGTTCGCGCAGCCGTTCCGGGCCGAACAGATCCGCGAGCGGCTGGCGGACCGTGCGCCGCACACTGTGGAGGACCTGGCCGCGATGCAGGCGGACACGGTGTCCTGGGCGGCGCGGGCCTGGGGCCGGCTGCTCGGCGGTCTCGGCGGCCCCGGCGGCCCGGACTGCGGGGGCACCTCGGCCGAGGCGGCGTGGCGGATGCTGGCGGGCTGGGACGGCGACCTCGCCGCGGACTCGGCCCGGGCGCTGCTGTACGGGTGCTTCCAGCGGGCGCTGGCCGAGGAGCTGTACCGGCCGCTGGTCGGCGGCGAGACCTGGGCGTGGCTCGTCTCGGCGAACCTGCGCCCGACGGTCAACCTGATCCGCCGCTGGCTGGCCAACGACAGCTGGGAACTGCTCGGCGGCCCGGTGCCCGCGCCGTCGGACGGCAGCAGGGGGCGGCGGGTGCTCGCCGCGGTTCCGGCCGCGCTGGCCGGCGCCTGGGCCTCGGCGACCAGCCTCGGCGGCCCGGACCCGGACCGCTGGCGCTGGGGCGACGTGCACCGGGCCGCGGGCCCGCACCCGCTGGCCGGGGTCGTCGACGTCGTGCTGCCCGCGCCGGTAAGGATGGGCGGGGACGCCGACACGCTGCAGGCCTCGGGCTACGGCTGGCGCCGGGATCTGGCCTTCGACGTGACCAGCCTGTCGGTGTACCGGCAGGTGGTCGACCTCGGTTCGGTCGATTCGGCGAGCTACGTGATACCCGGCGGCAGCTCGGGCGACCCGCGCAGTCCGCACTTCGCCGACCAGCTCGCCGAGTGGGCGGAGCACAGGCGGGTGCCGATGCGCTACCCGTGGCCGGAGCAGGGAAATGACGCTGTCTAGCGCATTCCTGAAGGCGCTGGCCGCGGTTGTGGGCGAGGGACATGTGCTGACGGGGGATGCGGCGGCAGGGTTCGCGGTGGACTGGACCGGGTTCTTTCGTGGCTGGACGCCGGCGGTGGTGCGGCCGCGGGATACCGCGGAGGCCGCGGGGGTGCTGGCGTTGTGCACGGAGGCAGGGGTTGCCGTCGTGCCGCAGGGGGGCAACACCGGGCTGGTCGGCGGCGGGGTGCCGCGGCACGGGGAGGTGCTGCTGAGCCTGACGCGGCTGAACCGGATCGGGGCGGTGGACAGGGAGGCGGCGCAGGTTACGGCCGGGGCCGGGGTGACGCTGCGGCAGGTCGCGGAGGCCGATCCCGGGCTGGACTTCGGGGTGCTCATCGCGAGCAGGGACAGCGCGACGGTGGGCGGGGCGGTGGCGACCAACGCCGGGGGGCTGCGGGTGCTGCGGTTCGGGCCGATGCGCGCGCAACTGCGCGGCATCGAGGCCGTGCTCGCCGACGGCAGCGTGCTGTCGCACCTGGGCGGGCTCGTCAAGGACAACACCGGGTACGACTACCCGTCGCTGCTCGCCGGGTCCGAGGGCACCCTGGCCGTGATCACCGCCGCCCGGCTGCGGCTGGTGCCGCGGATGCGGGACGCGGTCACCGTCATCACGGGGCTCGGCGGACTTGACGAGGTGCACGTCCTGGCGCACCGGGCGGTCGGCGAGGTGCCGGGTCTGGTATCGGCCGAGTATTTCACCCAGGACGGGCTCGATGTGCTGGTCTCCCGCGCCGGGCTTATGCCGCCGCTGCCGGTGCCCACGCCCGCGTACCTGCTGCTTGAGGCGTTCGGGCCGGGGGCGCTTGAGGATCTCGCGGCGGTGATCGGGGACAGGGAAGCGGTGGTCGGCACGTCGGCGGCCGACCGGGCTCGGCTGTGGGCCTACCGGGAACGGCACCCGGAGGCGGCCGGGTTCCTCGGGGTGCCGATCAAGCTGGACGTCTCGGTGCCCGCGCCGCAATGGGTGCGGCTGGCAAGCGAGGTGGCCGGTGCGGTCGCGGCGGTTGACCCGGGCGCGACGGTCATCGGGTACGGGCACGTCGCGGACGGCAACGTGCAGGTGAACGTCGTGCCCGCGGCGCAGGCTGACGGGCGGCACGAGGACGCGGTGCTCTCGCTCGTCGCGTCGCTCGGCGGGTCCATCTCCGCGGAACACGGGATCGGCGCGCTGAAGGCGCGCTGGCTGCCGCTGGCCCGCAGCGAGGCCGAGCGGGCGCTGTTCGCCAGGATCCGCGCCGCATTCGATCCGGCCGGCACGCTGAACCCGCACGTCCTGCCGCGATTACCGGCGGGCACGCTGAATGCGCACGTCCTGCCGCGATTACCGGCGGGCACGCTGAATGCGCACGTCCTGCCGCGGTTTACCCGCCGCCGAATACCCGGCTGAGGCGTACGTCCTGCTCCTCGAGGCGGACCAGGTCGTCCTTGCCGACCATGGCATCCGAGGCGACCACGCGGTTCGCCTGGCGCAGCCGCATGCGGTCGATGGCATTGCGCACGCTGCGGGCGTTGGCGAACCTCGGCTGGGCCATGCGCAGCTCGATGTATTCGCGGAAGGCCTGGTGCGCGGCCGGCGAGAACCGGTGGCTCTGCGAGGCGACCATGAGCTCGGCTATCCGCACGAGCTCATCGGCGGTGAAGTCGGGGAAGTCGACATGGTGCGCGATGCGCGATGCCATCCCCGGGTTGGAGGCGAAGAACGAGTCCATCCGGTCCCGGTACCCGGCCAGGATGACCACGAGGTCATCGCGGTCGGCCTCCATTACCTGGAGCAGGATCTCGATCGCCTCCTGGCCGTAGTCGCGCTCGTTGTCCGCCCGGTAGAGGTAGTAGGCCTCGTCGATGAACAGCACCCCGCCCATCGCCCGGCTGAGCACGGCCTTGGTCTTCGGCGCCGTGTGCCCCACGTACTCCCCCACCAGGTCGTCGCGCGTGGCGCTGACCAGGTGGCCGCGGCGCAGGTAGCCGAGCCCCTTGAGCATCTCCGCCATCCGGACGGCCACCGTCGTCTTGCCCGTGCCCGGGCTGCCGGTGAAGCACATGTGCAGGGTCGGGCGCGATGAGACCAGGCCGTAGCGGCCGCGCAGCCTGTCGACGAGCAGCAGCGCGGCGATCTCGCGGACCCGGGTCTTGACCGGCGCGAGGCCGACGAGCTCGGAATCGAGCCGGTCCAGGACGCCTGAGATGGACAGCTGCTTACGCCAGGCCCCGATGTCGACGAGCGCGTCGTCGCCGAGCGGCTCTTCATCGCCCTGGCCGGGCTGACCAGGGACGGTCTCGTCGTCGCCGTCGCGGCCGGGTACCGGCATGGCGAAGCCCGCGGGCGCGGCCTGCTGCGTCATCCGGACGCCTCGGTGTAGCGCTGGCCGTGCGGCTGGACCGCGGCATAGGGGTGCAGGGTGTAGCGGATGTGGCGGTCGGCGCCCTCCTGACGCTCGAGCCGGAACCCCGGCTCCTCGGGCGGGCGGTGGACGATGAAGCTCAGCGCGGTGGTCTGCCGGCCGTAGCTCGCGTCGTAGGCCGACACCCGCACGTAGCGACAGGGATACGCGTCCCTGCAGGCGCGGATCTCGGCCAGGGCCGCCGCGGCATCGGCGATGTCGAACATCGGCAGGCCCCACATCTCCCACAGGTTGTTGCGCGGATGCGGGTCGTCGGTGAACTCGACCGCGACGGCCCAGCCCCGGTCGACGGCGTACTGGAGCTGGGCGGCGATCTCGTCGTCGGTGAGGTCGGGCAGGTAGGAGAAGGCTCCCTGGGTGATTCGCACGGCTGGCTCCTAGGAGGAGGGAGTGGGGACGGCATCGGGGGTATCGGTCGACTCGTAGTCGAAGGCGACGTCCCGCCAGGTATCGAGCGCGGCCCGGAGCGGGACGCATCCCTTGGCGGCCGCGCGGAGGATGTCCTCGCCCTCGTGCAGGTAATCCCTGCCCTCGTTGCGGGCCTTGATCATCGCCTCGACGGCGACCCTGTTGGCGGTGGCGCCGGCCGCGACGCCCATCGGGTGCCCGATCGTGCCGCCGCCGAACTGGAGCACCACGTCCTCGCCGAGGTAGTGCAGCAGCTGGTGGACCTGGCCGGCGTGGATGCCGCCCGAGGCCACCGGCATCACCCCGGGCATGGAGCCCCAGTCCTGGTCGAAGTAGATCCCGTGGGACTGGTCGGCCGGCACGAGGGAACGGCGGCAGGTGTCGTAGTAGCCGCGAGTGGTGTCCGGGTCGCCCTCGAGCTTGCCGACCACGGTGCCGGCGTGAATGTGGTCCACGCCGAGCAGCCGGCACCACTTGGCGATGACCCGGAAGCTCACGCCGTGCGTCTTCTGCCGGGTGTAGGTGGAGTGACCCGCCCGGTGAAGATGAAGCAGGACGCCGTTGGCGCGGGCCCATTTCGACATCGAGTGCAGCGCGGTGTACCCCACGGTGAGATCGACCATGACGATGACGCTGCCCAGGCCGGCGGCGAATTCCGCGCGCTCGTACATGTCCTCCATCGTCGCGGCCGTGACGTTCAGGTAGTGACCCTTGACCTCGCCGGTCTGCTCGGCGGCGCGGTTCACCGCGTCGGTGGCGAACAGGTACCTGTCACGCCAGCGCATGAACGGCTGGGAATTGATGTTCTCGTCGTCCTTGGTGAAGTCGAGCCCGCCGCGCAGCGCCTCGTAGACCACCCGGCCGTAATTGCGGGCGGAAAGACCCAGCTTCGGCTTGGTCGTCGCGCCGAGCAGCGGGCGGCCGTATTTGTTCAGGTATTCGCGCTCCATGACGATGCCATGCGGCGGGCCGGTAAACGTCTTCACGTAATGCAGCGGTATGCGCAGGTCTTCCAGGCGCAGCGCGCGCAGCGCCTTGAAGCCGAAGACGTTCCCGATGATCGACGAGGTCATGTTGGGGATGGATCCCTCTTCGAACAGGTCGATGTCGTAGGCGACGTACGCGATGTACTCCCCTTCCCGGCCGGGCACGGGGACGACCTGGTAACACTTGGCCTGGTAGTGGTCGTAGGCGGTGAGCCGGTCGGTCCATACGACGGTCCACGTCGCGGTGGAGGATTCGCCGGCCACGGCCGCCCCCGCCTCGGCCGGCGGGACGCCCGGCTGCGGGGTAACCCGGAACGCCGCCAGGATGTCCGTGCTCTTGGGCTGGTAATCGGGCTGGTAATAGCCCATCTCGGCGTACGGGATTACCCCGGCATTCCACCGGCCTGCCGCCATGGCTCCTCCTCGAATGGAGCGGATCGCGGGCCATGGCCGGGCCCGCTCTTCCACCATGGCCGAGCACCGGCAAGGTGTCTATTGACTATTCCTGGCGAACCATTAAGCAAAAGCTTGATTAATGCGGGGTGGCCGCAGGGAACAACAGGCGCAGCAGCGTGCCCTGACCCGGGTAACTGATCACCTCGAGCATCCCGCCGAGCAGTTCCGCGCGTTCGCGCATGCCCGGCAGACCGTAGCCGGACGGCCCGGACTGGTCACCCCGCACGGCGGGGGAGGTCAGGGCGAAACCCTTCCCGTCGTCCTGGACCTCAAGGATCACGGTACCGCCGCGCGTCATCAGGCGTACCCAGGCCGACCTGGCCCCGGCATGCTTGGCGACGTTCTGCAGCGCCTCCTGGGCGATGCGGTACACGGCGGTCGCCACATGAGACGGCAGGTCGCACGGCTCAGCCTCGGCCTGGACGTCGAGCTGCGGGAAGGACCTGGCGAGGGTCTCCAGGCTGGCGGCCAGGCCGAGATCGTCGAGCACCGGCGGGTGCAGCCCGGCTATCGCGAAGCGCGCCTCGTCGAGGGCGGCCTCCGCGAGCGCCTGTGCCTCGGCGATCTCCCGCGCGGCGACCTGCGGCGCGGTCGCCACCGCGTCCGCGGCGGCGGACAGGTGGAACGACAGGCTCACCACGCGCTGGCTGATGCCGTCGTGGATCTCTCCCGCCAGCCGGCGTCGTTCGGCCTCCTGGGCCAGCACGATCCGCTCGGCGTATCGCTCCATGGCCTCCTCGCGCTCGGCCAGCCTGCGGTGCAGCCGCGCGTTCTCGATGGCGCCCGCGATCAGCCCGGCGACCCAGCCAAGCAGCTGCACGTCCGCGTCGGTGAACTCGCGGCGGGCACGGGTGTGCACGTTGAGCACGCCCACCAGGTGGTGCGGCTTGCCGCGGATCGGCACCGAGGCCATCGAGGTGAGATCCTCCCGGCCCAGCGCGGGGATGTGCTTGTAACGCTCGTCGGACAGCTTGTCCTCGACGATGACCGCCGGCCTGCCGTGGGCGGCGACCCAGCCCGACACGCCCTCGCCCATCTTGAGCTCGACCTGCCCGGCCATCCGGTGGAACGGCGGGGTCGCGCCGCCCAGCACCAGCCGCTGACCTTCCTCGTCGAGCAGGTAGACGAAGCACACGTCCGTCTCCGTGGTCTCGGTGATCAGCGCCGCGATCCCCTGCAGGATCTCCTCGAGGTCAAGACCGGCCGAGATGGTCTCGATGATGCGGGCGAGCAGCCGCGCCTCCTGCACCGGATCGGTCAGGCCGAGCCGGGTCAATGGAAGATCCCCTCCCGCAGGGCCGCCGCCACCGCGCCGGCCCGGTCGGTGACGTCGAGCTTGCGGTAGATCCCGCGGACATGCGTCTTGATCGTCTCGGCGCTCAGCGTGAGCTGGCCGGCGATGGCGCGGTTGGACCGGCCGGAGACGAGCAGCGCGAGCACCTCGCTCTCCCGCTGGGTCAGCCCGAGGTGCGCGCCCGGCCAGAATTCGCCGCTTTGCAGCCGCGCGGCGGATTGCGCGACTCGGGCCGCCAGGGCCGGATCCACCAGCGTCTCGCCCTGGTGGATCCGGGTGAGGTACTCGACGAGTTCGGCGCCGCGGACCCGCTTGAGCAGGAAGCCGGAGGCGCCCAGGCGGATGGCCTGGTAGAGGTAGTGCTCATCGTCGTAGACGGTCAGGAAGACCACCTTGCAGCCGGGCCGCTGGCGAAGGATCGCCGCGCACAGGTCAAGCCCGCTGGTTCCGTGCAGCCGCACGTCGAGCAGGACGATGTCGGGCTCGGTCTCGGTCACGAGCGCGATCGCGTCGTCCGGCTCGCAGGCCTCTCCCACGATCTGCACGCTGCCGGAATAGGCGGCGAGCATGGCACGCAGGCCGTCGAGCACCATCTGGTGATCATCGACGATCACCAGGCGGGGCGGCGGCCTGCTCATGCCCGACAGCGTACGTTCCCGCCCGGGATTTCGGGATCCCCCGTCCTTCTCCCCCGCCGGGGGGAGGCGATGCCGCGGACCGGTGGGTATCTTCGCCGCAGGACGGCCGCGATCCCAGGGAGTGAGAAGGCGGGTGCCTGAGAAGCTGATGCGGATGCACCGTGCGCGCGGCCCGCGGCCGACAATGCTGGCCATCGCGGGCGACAGCGCCGCCGGGAAGACCACGCTCACCAGGGGCATCGTCGCGGCGCTCGGGACGCGGCGCAGCACGTCTTTGTGCGTGGACGACTATCACCGCTACGACCGCGCGGAGCGCGGCGCGCTGCCGTTCACGGCGCTGCACCCTGACTGCAACTACGTGCAGGTCATGGAGCAGCACCTGCAGCTGCTCGCGATGGGCGAGCCGGTACTCAAGCCCGTGTACGACCACGCCTCCGGCCTGCTGACCCGGCCGGAGCTGGTCGAGCCGCGCGAGGTCGTGATCGCCGAGGGCCTGCTGCCCCTGCACACCAGGCTGTCGCGCGCCTGCTTCGACGTGACCGTGTACGTCGACCCAGGCGAGGAGATCCGGCGGGAATGGAAGGTGCGCCGCGATACCGCGGAGCGGGGCTACAGCCGGGACCAGGTCCTCGCCGAGCTGGCGCGGCGCGAGCCCGAGTCGGAGGAGTTCGTCCGCAGGCAGCGCCGTGAGGCGGACATCACCGTGAGCTTCGGCCCGATCGAGGGGCGGCACGACCCGCCTGGCACGCCGCTGTCGGCGACGCTGCTGCTGCGGCCGACCATCCGCCATCCCAACTTCGCCAAGCTGATCGCCGAGGTACCCCCGTCGGTGGCCCACCTCAAGCTCCTGCGCGACATGGACGGATCTCCGGCCGACGCGCTGCACATCCACGGCTACGCCCCGGAGGCGGAGGCCGAGGTGCTCGCCAAGGCGATCTGGGAGGGCCTCGGCGTCGACGAGCCGCTGCCCGACTGCCTCGGCATGATCGACACGAGCACGCGCAGCGAGCCGCTGCGGCTGGCGCAGCTTCTCCTCCTTTACCACGTGCTGCGGGATATCGCCTGAGCCGGGATGACGACGCTCACCCAGCTGCGCACCTTCCTGGCCGTCGCGGAAACCGGATCAGTCCGGGCGGCGGCCGAACGCCTGGTGGTAACCGAGTCGGCCGTGTCGTCCTGCGTCGGCGCCCTGCAGAAGGATCTCAAGCTGGCGCTGGTGCGCAAGGACGGCCGCGGCCTCGCCCTGACCGACGCCGGCGCGATCTACGCCGGGTACGTGCGCAGCGTGCTCGGGCTCCTCGACGAGGCGCACGCCGCCGCCGCGGGCGAGGCCGAGGGCGGGCTGCTGCGGATCGCCGCGGTCACCACGGCCGGGGAGCAGCTGCTGCCGGAGCTGCTCGCCGGCTTCCGGCGGTGGCATCCGTCCATCGGCATCCTGCTCGAGGTGGGCAACAGGGAGCGCGCGCTGCGGCTGGCCGACGACCACCAGGTCGACCTCGTGCTCGGCGGGCGGCCTCCGCAGGGACCGGGATGGCCCCGGATGATCGCGCATGCGATCCGCGCCAACCCGCTGGTGGTGGTGTGCCCTCCGGCGCTGCTCGCGGACCTTCGCGCCGAGCTGGGCGCGGCGGCGCCTGCGGATCTGTGCCAGCCCGCCGCCCGGCCCGGGCTCATCGCCTGGCTTGCCCGGCAGACCTGGCTGCTGCGCGAGCGCGGCTCCGGGACGCGCGCGACGACCGAGGCATTCCT
>Ga0335074_10014002_pt1 | contig 11265 bp, 8 predicted proteins | sample Lox_Sample_23_FD_206715 | JGI IMG/M metagenome (GOLD analysis project Ga0335074, IMG submission 206715) | Soil microbial communities from Loxahatchee National Wildlife Refuge, Florida, United States - Lox_Sample_2.3 | ecosystem: Environmental > Terrestrial > Soil > Wetlands | place: USA: Florida...
TGGTGGACAACTCCTGTTTCTTTACTATACGCCTAAACGGGCACACCTGCACCGCTGATTTGTATACGTACCGCGCCGGTTTCGGGTTACTCCGCTAAATCCTGTCTTTTGATGGTGGGACGATCGTCGTTGGGATCTTCTACAGGCGCGCCGCTACCAGGAGGACGGCGCAGCACGGGACTCTTGGCATCTTTCACCTTCGACCGCATCTTCCGCTGGTTCTCGATCTCCAGCAGGCGTCCGCGCACCGCTATGTATTCCGAGGTGTTTACGACATATTCGGGCTTTTCCGGCAGGATTTTGGCGATCTCGGCCTGGGTTTTCTTCAGGCGCTCCTCGTTCATCGGATGGGTCGAGAAGACTTTGGCGACGGCGCCCGGCTTCCGTCTTTCGAGCGACACCATCTTTTCGAACATGTCGATAGCGGCGGTCGGGTCGTAGCCGGCGGCGTAAAGGTACTGTAACCCTAAATAGTCCGCTTCCGCTTCATACGCGCGGGAGAACGAAAGAAACGTCATGGGAATGGCCGCGCTTGCGGCTTGGCGCGCGGCGTAACCGCCCCAACCTCCCAGGAAGATCAAGGGCAAGGTGGCGATGTTGGCCATCTGCGCCCGGCAGGCCTGGCGGGTCATGTGACGGGCGGCCACATGGGCGATTTCGTGTGCCATGGCGCTGGCCATCTCGGCTTCGGTTTCCGCGGCATAGATCAAGCCGGTGTTGACAAAAATGTATCCGCCCGGCAAAGCGAATGCGTTCAGCACGGGGTCATCGATCACCTGGAACGTGAACGGAACCTTGGCGTCGGAGTTGCGCGCCAGATTCTGTCCCACCCGGTTCACGAACTCGCTGATGGTAGGATCGTCCATCATTTTTGCCTGGCGCTGCACCTCGCCAGCCATTTGTTTGCCCAGGGCGATCTCCTTTTCGATCGAGTAGCAGTTGAAGCCGCTGACGTCCCGGTTGCCGATTTGGCTGGGATCGTCTTTTTTGTCATCCGCCAGTGCCAGGGCCGTGAATGAAAGGCACAGCACCATACCCGCGGTTAGCCGCACGACTCACCTCCTCAGTGGACGTCAACGCATATTGCAATAACGTATATTCAGGATAATGGGTTTCGAAACGATTGCAAAATCTGAAACAGAATTGTGGATGGAGTACGCGGATCAGTTTCCGGTGCGCGACAGGCTGATTTATCTGAACCATGCGGCGGTCTCGCCATTGTGCCGGCCGGCCGCCGAGGCCATGCGGAAGTTCGCGGCGGAAGCCATGGAATTGGGCAGCCTCAATTACGACCATTGGCTCGAAACATACGAGGGCCTGCGTCAGTCGGCCGCGCGGCTGATGGGCGCGCACCGCAACGAGATCGCCCTGATGAAGAACACCTCGGAAAGCATCTCCACGGTGGCGAATGGCATTCGCTGGCACGCAGGGGATAAGATCGTCGCGTTTCGCGAAGAATTCCCGTCGAATTATTATCCCTGGAAGCGCCTGGAAGCCACTGGCGCCAACGTCGAGTGGCTCTCCTGCTTCGATCCGCTCGACCGCCTCGACGAAGCTTGCCGCGGCGCGCGCCTGCTGGCCATCAGTTTCGTGCAGTATTTGAGCGGCTATCGCGCGAATCTGGATGCTATCGGCGAAATCTGCCACCGGCGCGGCTGCATTTTTCTGGTGGACGCCATCCAAGGCCTGGGCGCGTTCCCGCTGGATGTGCGGCGCGCGCACATCGGCGCACTGGCAGCCGACGGCCACAAATGGATGCTGGGACCGGAAGGGTGCGCCGTGCTGTTTGTGTCTCAGGAGTTGCAGGATTCCATCGATCCCCACGAATTCGGCTGGACCAACGTGGCCCTCTACGCCGATTACGCCTCGCGCGACATGACCTTACGTTCCGATGCCGGGCGTTACGAATGCGGCTCGCTGAACACCATTGGTTGCTACGGCCTGCGCGCGTCTCTCGATCTGCTTCTGCGCGTGGGCGTGGACGCAGTTGGGGCTGCCGTAGGGAAGCTCGGGGATGCGATCGCGGAAGGCGTTCAGGCCAGGGGATACGAAGTGCTGGGCGATCGCGCAAACGGCCATGGCGCGGGGATTGTCAGCTTTCGCAAGGCAGGTTTCGAAGCGCCGGACCTGGTGGACCGGTTGCGCGCAGCCGGAGTGACTGCGGCGCCGCGCCAGGGATGGGTGCGGACTTCGCCGCATTTTTATATCGGCCCGGATGAGATCGGGAAACTGCTCGAAGCCTTGCCGTAGCGCGGTGTTTCGCGCGGCGGCATCAGGGGACGGGGACCGTGGGGTAGGCCATCGTTTGCGTGGCCCGTCGTTCGCAAACGCGGGCAGACGACAGAAAACGAATCGTCCGCCCCACGGCGCCAAACCCGCCGTGCCAGGCACGCCTTATCGGTTACGATAATCCATTGGAGCCAAGCCCAAATGTCATACATCGCACGAATCATAGCCGCGCTCGCTTTTGCCGCGCTGCTTCCGGCGCAGACCGCCGACGAGTTGGTGAGTAAGAATCTGGCCGCGCACGGCGGCGTCGAGAAACTGAAGGCGCTGCACTCGCTGCGCATGACCGGCCGCATGCAACAAGGCAGTTTCGCCGTGCAGGTCGCGATGGACAGCATGGCGCCCGATCTGGTTCGGCAGACCTTCACCATGATGGGCATGACCGGTATCGAGGCCTACGACGGAACCATCGGCTGGCGAGTCTCGCCCTTCGGCGGGCGCAAGGATCCCGAGATGCTCGGCGAAGACGATTTACGCGGTCTTCAGGATGACGCCGACTTTTATGGCCACTTAGTGGATTATCGGCAGAAGGGCAATACCGTCGAGTATCTGGGCCACGATACCGTGGATGGCGACGATGCCTATCGCCTGAAAGTAACTTTGAAGAACGGCGATATTATTTATTACTTTCTCGATCCGGAGACGTTTCTTGAAATCCGCACGGAGACGAACCAGTTGATTCATGGCTCCGTGCGCGAGTCATTTACGGAGATGGGATCTTACAAGTTGGTAAATGGGGTTTACTTTCCTTTCATGCTGGAAACCGGCAATCCGCGTAGTCCCGGCGATGCCAGCACGATTACCATCGACAAGATAGAAGCTAATGTTCCCATGGATGCCAGTGAGTTCAAGATGCCCGCTGGTCCCGCGGGCGGTTCGGCGCTGCCGAAGAAGGAGTTTTAATTATGACTGCCTGCACGCGAGTCACCGGCGCTACGCTGCTTGCGGCTGCCGCCCTTTTCGCGCAAGCACCCACGCGTTATGATTCGGGGACCATCTCGGGACTGCCGGCGCGCAATATCGGTTCGGCTGAAATGAGCGGACGTATTGCCGCGGTGACGGCGGTTAATGATGATGGCCGCTTGACTGTCTTCGCCGCATCCGCCAGCGGCGGCATCTGGAAATCCATCAACGGCGGCATTACGTTCAAATCCGTATTCGATCTGCCCGACGTGCAATCTACGGGCTCGGTGGCCATCGATCCCACTAACTCGAAGAACGTCTGGGTGGGAACCGGCGAAAGCTGGACGCGCAATAGTGTGTCGATCGGCGATGGAGTTTATAAGTCGACCGACAGCGGCGAGAACTGGAAAAACGTCGGGCTGAAAGACTCCGAACATATCGCCAAGATATTAGTCGATCCCAAGGATGGAAACACCGTGTATGCATGCGCCACCGGCCACTTATGGGACGATAACGACCAGCGCGGCGTCTATAAGACGACCGACGGCGGTCAAACGTGGCGGAAAGTATTAGCGGGCGCCAATGGTTCGACCGGCTGCGGCATGCTGGCGATGTCTCCGCAAACTCCCGAAACTCTCTTTGCCTCCATGTGGGATTTCCAGCGGAAGGCATGGACTTTCCGTTCCGGCGGTCCGGGCAGTGGGCTATTCAAATCGACCGATGGAGGCGAGCATTGGACGGAACTCACCGCGGCGAACGCCAAAGGGCTGCCCGAGAAGCCTTTTGGCCGCATTGCGCTGGCAGTTGCGCCTTCCAAGCCGCAAGTTGTCTACGCCTCTATCGAATCGAAGAACAGCGCGTTGTATCGTTCTTCCGATGGCGGCCGGACGTGGACGCGCCTGGATGCCAGCCAATTTCAAATCTGGCGGCCGTTTTATTTCGCGAATCTGATCGTCGATCCGAAAGACGAGAACAAGGTGTTCAAAGTGGATGGTCCGTTGTTGATGAGTGTGAACGGCGGGCGCAGCTTCAGTGCGGTGGCCAACGCGCACGGTGATTTTCACGATGTGTGGATCGACCCGCAAGATACCAACATCATGTTCACCGGTGACGATGGGGGCCTGTGGCGCAGCCAGGATGGCGGGCGGCGCTGGGAACACCTGATGAACCTGCCGGTTTCGCAGTTCTATCACGTTAGCGCGGATAACGACGAGCCTTATCATGTTTACGGCGGGCTGCAAGATAATAGTTGCTGGGTGGGCGACTCATCTTATCCGGGCGGAGTAACTAATTCGCGTTGGGAGAATATGTGCGGCGGCGATGGCTTCTGGATGTGGCAAGATCCGTCCGACGCCGCTTACATTTATACGGAAACTCAAGGCGGCGAAGTGGAGCGCGTCAACCGGTTCACGCACGAATCGCGCGCCATCAAGCCATACGCGCAATACGGCGAGAAAAAGCTGAGATTCAACTGGAATGCGCCGCTGGTAGTAAGTCCGAATGAGAAGGGCACCATTTATCTCGGCGCGCAGTTTGTGTTCCGGTCGCAGGATCACGGGCAATCCTGGGAACGTATCTCACCGGATCTGACCACTAATGATCCCGAGAAACAGAAACAGGAAGAATCCGGCGGAGTCACTGTCGATAACTCCGTGGCGGAAATGAATACCACCGTTTTCGCGATTGCGGAGTCCCCCAAGAATGGCCGCATTATCTGGGCGGGAACCGACGATGGTAACGTGCAGATTACCCGTGACGGAGGCGCCCATTGGACCAACGTCACCGGGAACGCACAAGGCGTGGGCAAAGCGCCGTGGGTAAGGTGCGTGGAACCTAGTCGCTTCGCGGAAGGAACCGCCTATGTGACTTTCGACCGCCATATGTACGGCGATATGAAGCCGTATCTATACAAAACGACTGATTACGGCCAGACATGGACGGCGCTGCCGGTGCAGGATAACGGCATCCGCGGTTACGCGCACGTGATTCGCGAAGACCTCACCGACCCCAACCTGCTTTTTCTCGGAACCGAGTTCGGACTGTGGGTAAGCGCCGATGGCGGCCAGCGTTGGGCGCAATATAGAGGATCGAATTTCCCCGCTGTCGCGGTGCGCGATATCTTCATTCATCCGCGCACTTCGGACTTGATTCTGGCGACGCATGGCCGCGGTATCTGGATTATCGACGATATCTCGCCATGGCGCTCGCTTACTCCCGAATTGATGGCGCAGTATGGCGCGCTTCTGCCCCCTCCACCCGCCGTCGAGTGGATGGAAACATCCGGCGGATGGATGGAGGGCGACGCCACTTATGTGGGACCGAATCGGCCGTCCGGCGCGTTGATTCCGTATTATCAACGCAGCCGCCACATCTACGGCGATATGAAGATGGAGGTTTTTGACGCACACGGTAAGCTGGTGGACACGCTGCCCACCAGCGGCCATCGCGGGATCAATCGCGCCCTATGGACCATGCATATGAAACCTCCGCATGTGCCGCCGGCGGCCACAGCGGCATTTGGCGCGGCGACCGGACCGCGCGTAGTGCCCGGCGTATACACCGTGAAACTCACCAAAGGCGACAAAGTCTACACGGAACAGATCCGCGTGACGCTCGATCCGCGCGCCAAATATTCGGAAGCGGATCGCCAGGCGCAGTTCGATCTGATGACCAGGTTGGGCGCGCAGTTGGACCACATGAGTTGGGCGGTGGATGATATCGTCGCCGTGCGCGATGCCGCCCAGAAGAACGCCGCGCGATTGCCGGAATCTGACCCATTGCGCGCGAAGCTAACGCAATTGGCGGCATCGGCCGACGCCATCCGGTCGAAGATCGTGGCCACCAAGGAAGGCGGCATGATTACGGGCGAGGAGCGGCTACGCGAGTTTCTGGCCGGATCGTCGGATGATGGCGGATTGTACGGCGATGTGAGCGGATTCGAAGGCCGTCCCACGGATTCGCAGGTGGCTCGCGCGGAGGTGTTGCGGCGCGAGTTGGAAGACGTGATCCATGAGTTTGCGACTCTTACGGATCGTGAGTTGCCGGGTTTGAACCGCGCGCTACGGGAGAAGAAGCTGGCGCCGATTGCCACCATCGCGGAGGCGGATTGGCAGAAGGCTCACAGCGATGCGCAAGCCGGTGGCGGATCGCGGGGCGGCGGGCAATTCGATTTGGATGCCGTGCTGAACGGACTCGAAGGTTTGCGCATAGCGCGCTGAGCTGTGGCAGGCCGCTGGCCTGACCCACAAGGTTCGGTTACTGAATGGCTGAAACAACCCGCAAAGCGGTGTGTCTGCTCTCGGGCGGCCTGGATTCCTCCACTTGCCTGGCGCTGGCGCGGCAAGGCGGCTATGAATGCTGTGCGCTCTCGTTCGACTACGGCCAGCGGCATCGCGTGGAGCTGGAAGCCGCGGCGCGCGTGGCGCGGGCATTGGGCGCGGCGCGGCACGTCATCGCGCACATCGACTTGCGGCAAGTCGGGCATTCCGCGCTTACTTCAGATCTCGACGTGCCCAAAGGGCGCTCGCCGCAAGATATGTCGCATGGCATCCCGGTGACTTATGTGCCCGCCCGCAACACCATCTTTCTCTCGTTCGCGCTGGCGTGGTCCGAAGTCTTGCAGGCGCCGGATATCTTCATCGGCGTCAATGCGCTCGATTACTCGGGCTATCCTGATTGCCGCCCTGAATACATTGAAGCTTTCGAGCGCATGGCCAACTTAGCCACCAAGGCGGGCGTCGAAGGAACTTTGCGCACGCGGATTCATACGCCGTTGATTAGTATGTCCAAGGCGGAGATTGTCAGGCTCGGCCGCGATCTGGGCCTGGATTTCAGCTTGACGCACAGTTGCTACGATCCCGATCCGGATGGCCGCCCATGCGGGCAGTGCGATTCCTGCGTGCTGCGCCGCAAAGGATTCGACGAGGCCGGCATTGCGGATCGCTGAGATCTTTTATTCCCTGCAGGGCGAGGGTTCGCTGATCGGTGTGCCCTCGGTGTTCGTGCGCACCAGCGGATGCAACTTGCGATGCGTCTGGTGCGATACGCCGTACACCTCATGGCAACCGGAAGGCGAGGATTGGGCGCTCGCCCGCATCCTGGCCGCGGTGGAGACCTATCCGGCGCGCCACGTGGTGGTGACCGGCGGTGAGCCGATGATCGCGCGCGAAATTGTGGAGCTTACGCGCGGTTTGCGGACGCGGGGGCGGCACATCACCATCGAAACGGCGGGCACCGTGTTTGCGCCCGTCGAATGCGATTTGATGAGCATCAGTCCCAAGCTGGCCAATTCGACTCCCGAAGGCGAATGGGCGGAGAGGCACGCGCGGTTGCGCATTCAGCCGGATGTTCTAAGACGGCTGATGGCGGATTATGAATATCAGCTTAAGTTTGTGGTGGCGCAGCCGGAAGATATGGCGGAGTTACTTGGGCTGGTGCGAGAACTGGGCGCGGATGCGAATCGCGTGATCCTGATGCCGGAGGGCATCGATGTGGAAGTGCTTCGCGCGCGCGGCGCGTGGCTGGCTGAAGTATGTAAGCAGGAAGGGTTCCGCTTCAGCCCGCGCCTGCATGTGGAGTTATGGGGTAACCGGCGGGGAACGTAGGCGCGCCGAAGGTCAGGGAATGGGGGTCAGGGGATGGGGGTTGGGGGCCGGTGGATCCAAACCCTGGCGCCCGGACCCCGGCCCCAAAATTCCGGTGCGAAGCGCGTCCGCACAGATTTCCATATAGGCGATGCGATTCCGCCCCATACGCTTGGCTTCGTAAAGCGCGCGGTCGGCGGTTTCGATAATCTGGCCGGCAGCCGGCTCCGTTCCCGGCCAAACCGTGGTAACTCCCGCACTGATGGTGACAAACGGCTGCGTGGGGCTGGCCGGGTGTGGCATGGCAAGCGCCGCGACCGCCGCACGCGCGGCTTCCGCCAATTGCAGCGCACCCTCGTGGTTGGTCTCCGGCAGGATGATGGTGAACTCTTCGCCGCCATAGCGCGCCACCGCGTCAGCGCTGCGATGGACGGACAACTCCAGCGCACGAACCACGCGAATCAGACAGTCGTCCCCCTTCTGATGGCCGTAAATATCGTTCAGAGACTTGAAATGATCGATATCGAGCAGAATCAGGGACAGCGGCCTTCCCGAACGCGCCATGCGCTGTAACTCGGCATCCAGAATCTGATCGAACCGCCGCCGGTTGCAGGCATGCGTAAGCGGGTCGCGCGTGGATAACTCCGTCAAGCGCTCGTTGGCTATTCGTAACTGCCGGGTTTGCATGGCCACCTGATGGCGCAAGACCCAAATCCACGCCGCGGCTGCCATGCAAGCCGCCGCCAGCAAACATAGTGTCCCGATCGAGTGCCGCAGCGTCCACCAGGAGGGCCTCAACAGCAACACCACATCATCCGAGCTGCGCAAGAGAATCCGGAAAAATTGCGACCGGTGATACCGGTCATAAGATTCGAGACAAATCCCCGTTAGCCGCAGACGGCTGCCACTTTCCCATTGCGGAAGCTTTTGGCCGCGCGAAGCCGGTAGGGTAGCCGTGAAGCTCTGCGCTCCGCATCTGAGTAACAGCGTCGCGGCTTCCGGCTGATAGGAGCTCCCGAGCAGGATTCCTTCCGTCCGGATCAGGCTGCCATCGTAACGTGTGCCGGAGGCGTAGCCGAGTCCGAAGGGATCGGCACGGACCTGCGGAGGAATCACCTTTTCCGCGTTTACCGTCGCGGGCCTGAGGGAAATTCCATTCCCCACTTTGCGGCAGAGGGCATCCTGCAGGCCCGGCCGGCCCTCTACTACGCCGGGAAAACCCACCACGTCCAGCAGGTCGCCAGTGCGCGCCGCGCAACCGGAGACCGATTGAATCTCCAGATTACCGGTAGCATCCGCCACATACATCGCCAAGCCAGGCTCCGCGGCCACCACCGAAGCGCGCACCCGAATGCGGCGCTCGAGCTGGTCGAGCGGGTGGAATTGACCGACGGATACGGCCTGAGCTAGCTGCAAATTGAACACATCCGGGGGAGCGGCTGCCTTAATTTGCACGAGATCGGCGCCCGGCACAAACATGCGGAGGCCGGCCGATTGCCGCCGGTCGTAGGAGATGGCGGCCAGAACTCCTCGCATTACCACCCGCGCATCCACCAGTTTCCGGTTCCAATCCGGCGGGAAATCCGGCATCAGCGCAATGAAACTGCCGTCCACGGTGGCGACATCCAGGAAGAGCCGCGTGCCCTTGGTGTGGCCGGAACGCACCACGCCCTCCATCGCGAACCACTGCCCATCCTCGCCGCCGCTGATTAGCCGCGCAAACGGCATACGCTTAGGCGCTGGCAGGGGGCGCAGTGCCTAGCACGTGGATTCGCGCTTTCGTAATGGCCGGCGCAAAATCGGCGGGCGTGCTGACGCCCGTCAGCGCCACCAGTTGTCCCACGCGCAAAGGCTGATCACTCACCGACGCCCGCTCGAACACAAAAATGCCGGCGGTCTCGTCTTGGATGAACAGTTCGGATTCGTGCGGATCGACGAACGTGACCACCGCGCGCACCTCTACCGGATATGCCCTGCTGGCTTCGGCCGGCGAAAGGTTGCGCACGTCCCGCGCGTGCCTCAGCACCGGCAGGCCACGCGCCGCTGATACGAATGCAGACGCTTGCGCGCCCACGAATAAAAAGAGGAACAGCACCGGCGCGACGAAACGCCAAATGCGGCCCCGGATTGGACGAACGGCCTGCACGCCCAGAGTTAGCTACCTCTCTAAGCTGATCGGCCGATAAGTAGAAAACGATTAGGGTGATATCCGGGCCCAAAATAGGCGCAACTTGCCCGTTGAAAACCGTAGCAGCTTGATCCGTTCTTCACGATGCACCACCCGGCAGTGCCGCCCTTCATGAAAACCACGCGATAAGCGCTAATGGTCCGCTATAGTACAATGGTCTACACGGAGCTGTCCAAGCCAATGAAGTATCGCATCGCCGCAATCCCTCTGCAGATTGCCGCGTTTTCTTTTTCTCTATGCGCCGCCGAAACGGCGCCGGAACCCCCTCAAATCGGAAAAGTGGCCATCTTCAAGACCGCCGATCTGCGTCCGGGCATGCACGCTACCGCCTGGACGGTCTTTGCGGGGACCACCCCGGAACCGATTCCGATCGAGATCATCGGATTGTGGAAGAACGCTTGGGGGCCGCGGCAGGACGTAATTCTGGGAAAGATGGGCGGCAAGGCCATACGCACCAACGTGGCAGGCGGGATGAGCGGCAGCCCCGTGTACATTGATGGCAAATTGGTGGGCGCGGTAGCGCTGCGCCTTAGCGTTTTTTCGCCGGACGCCATCTGCGGCATTACGCCGGCGGAATTGATGCTGGAGATTAACGATACCGATTCGTCGCGCCCCTCCGATGCGCGCACGCCCGATAAAGTCGCCTCGCGCAGCCAGGTGGCGGTGCCCGGTGAATTGCTGGCGCAAGCCGTGGCCGCGGGCGCTTCGCCGAATCTGCCGCGCGAAATGCCCATGATGGTTCCCATCGAAACGCCGTTGACATTTTCCGGTTTCCATGAGAATGTGCTGAGCGAATTTGGTCCGCTGTTCGCGCAACTTGGAATCACGGCGGTGATGGGCGGCGGCGCCACCAGCACCACTTATACGGCCAAGCCTGCCGCCGGATGGCAGAACTCGCTGCGGCCGGGCGAGCCCATAGCGGGCGTGCTGGTATCGGGTGACATGAGCATCACGGGTCTCGGCACGGTGACTTACAACGATGGCCGGCGCGTATTGGCTTTCGGGCATCCGTTTTTCAACCTCGGGCCGGTGGATATGCCCATGAGCAAGGGCGAAGTGCTCATGACCCTGGCATCCCAGTATCAGCCGAATAAGTTCGCCAACGCCACCGAGATCGTGGGCGCGCTGCATCAGGACCGGCATAGTGGCATCATGGGCGTGCTGGGGCAGGAATCGGAAATGATCCCGGTGAGCATGAAAGTGCGCTCGTTCGGGGAAAACAATGCGATGCGCGGCGAGAAGGATTTTCGCTTCAACGTCTTCGTGCATCAGAAGTGGACCCCCTACCTGATGATGGTGACGCTG
>Ga0335074_10014006_pt1 | contig 11261 bp, 10 predicted proteins | sample Lox_Sample_23_FD_206715 | JGI IMG/M metagenome (GOLD analysis project Ga0335074, IMG submission 206715) | Soil microbial communities from Loxahatchee National Wildlife Refuge, Florida, United States - Lox_Sample_2.3 | ecosystem: Environmental > Terrestrial > Soil > Wetlands | place: USA...
AGAGCCAGAATCGCTGCGGGTCTCGTTCGTCCCGCATGACTTGCACGAATGCCGAGCTGTCGGCCAGCTTCGCCTGATCGATCCAGGACGCCAGGAGTACCGTCTTGCCGCTGCCAGCTGGAGCGGACACGACTGTCACCCGTGCCGACAAGTCCAGCTGCTGCCACAAGGTCGGGCGGGCGACTGTCTGTGAGACGGGCGGCACTGCGGAGTCTGCGGTCGTCATCTGGGCGCTCAGTCTCGCCTGCGCCCAGTCATGTCCGGGCCGCAGGCAGCGACGGGACCTGCGCGGCGTGAAGTCCGCCGGGTGGCGGCTGTGCCAGCAATCGGTCTGGAGGCTGGGGCGGTCGCGCGGGCGCATGACCAGAAGCGACGCTTTGCCCGCCAGGGCGGCTGTGCCTTTCCGGCGGCCGGGCTCCGCCTGGTTGCCAGTATGATCTGAGCAAATCACTCCCCCTTCGGCGGGTGGCGTAGCCGGCCTGGTCGCGGCGGAGGACGGGGCCTGCCCGCTCCGCCTGGGGCGCAGGGCCGTGAAGTGGTTCGATGCCGGGCCTGGCGGCGAGGCCGTCTGGCGGGTTACCCGAGGGTCTGGGCGACTGCTTGCAGTACCTGATCTGGCTCAGTCCGGGTCGTGTAGTCAGCGTGCACGTCGATCCAGCGGATGACGCCGCTCGAGTCGACGATGATGACCGTCGGCATAGGCAGCGTTGTTGTACCGTCGGCGTTGACCTTCGTCAGGTCCAGGCCGAGCTGCAGCTGAGCCGCGCGTGCGCCGTCGCTGGGAGCGGTGAGAATGCCGAGCTGACCGGCGATCTGGTTGCCGGGATCAGACAGAACGGTGAACGTGAGTTCCTTGCTCTCCCGGGTGGACAGTGACCCGTCCGGAGTCTGCGGGCTGATGGCCACCAGCGGAATGCCCCGCTCTGCCAGCGCGGGCACGAGCCTAGCCTGATAGGCCCGCAGGGCGATGTTGCAGTACGGGCACCACCCGCCGCGGTAGAAGACGATGGCTGCCGGGCTGGAGCCGAGGGTTGCGGCGAGCGTTGTCGGCTGCCCTGCCACGTCGAGCAGGTCGCCGTCTGGCATGCGGTCGCCCGCCGCAGCTTTTGCAGCGGGCCTGTCAGCTGCGGAAAGCCCGCGCTGCTCCGCTGCGAATGCGTCAGCGACATCGACGGGAAGCTGCCCGGCTGAAGCGCGGTGATGCTGAGCCACTTGCTCCGCGATAGTCATGGTCACCGTTACCTCCTCGACTTACTGGTTCGTGCGATCCAGAATCGCAGCCCCAAAATGGAATGTCCAATCCAGAAACGCTAGGCTGGCGTCATGTCCAGTACCGCCCCGGTCAGTAAGCCGGCTCCCGGGCTCACCCGCAAGGGTCAGCAGACCCGGCAGCGGATCGTTGCCGCTGCCGCCGGCATCATCCTGCAGCAGGGAGTAGCTCGCACCACGCTCGACGACGTGCGCGCCGAGGCGGGCGTCAGCAGCTCGCAGATCTATCACTACTTCGCCGACAAGGAAGCACTCGTCCGGGCCGTCGTCGACTACAGGGCGCAGACAGTGGTCGGCGAGATCCACGAGCCCGCGCTGGCCGCCATCGAGGGTATCGAGGGCCTTCGGGCATGGCGGGACATGATCGTCTCGATCCAGGCCGCCGCGGACTGCCGTGGCGGGTGCCCGCTCGGCTCGCTCGGCAGCGAGCTTGCCGAACTGGACCACGCTGTCCGCTGCGACGTTGCCGCGGGTTACGTCCGGTGGCAGGCCTCGATCTCGGCATGCCTGGCCGGCATGCGCGACCGCGGTCAGCTGAGCGCAGCCGCCGACCCGGCCAGACTTGCCACCGCAGTCCTCGCCGCATTGCAGGGCGGCCTGCTGCTTGCCAAGGTCCAACGGGACGTCCGCCCGCTGGCCACGGCTCTGGACGTCATGATCTCGCTAATAGCATCACTAACTCCCGCGGGATCGGATGATCACACGTGAGCTCAGGCCGTCCCGGGCTCACGTGGCAGTCCGGCCGCCATCTACGGGGAGAATGGCGCCGTTGACGTAGCTGGAGTCGTCCGACCCCACGTAGGTGTTAGCTGCGATGATCTCCTCGGCTGACGCCGCACGCCCTGCGGGCGCGGGTGCCGCAAGCTCGTCTTGCATGGCGCTGATGGCCGCGGTTCCCTCAGTATGCGTCGGTCACGCGTTCACCGATTTCACGCACACTCCGTGGGGCCGAACTTCGCTGGCCCTCTCAAGATCCGCACCAGCGCCATGACCTGCGCTTATTACCGCACGTCAAGCCCGGTGACGGCCCTACCGATGATCATGCGCTGAATCTCCAACGTGCCCTCGAAAATACGTGAAGCTCGTGGAGGTACCGGCAGTTTCCGCAGCTAGACGGCCCGTTGCACGGCCGTTTATCAGCACCAACTCAGCACCAGAATCGGCCGCAGGTCGCTTGCATCCGGCTACCTGGTCGCCTGCTAATGGAGCGGGTTCAGCCAGTTGATCTGCGGGAATCTCGCGAAGTCAGAGTCCGTTGAGCAGACCCCTACTCCGTGCTCGATCGCAAGCGCCGCCAGGTAAGCATCAGTCACCAGATTGCCTCGCAGGTCGCCCGCGACAATCAGGTTACGAAGGATCTCCGCATGCCCTTCGCCAGGAACAGGGACCCAGGTCGCATCTGCGTCGAGCCAGTCGGCCACGAAGGACCAGGCCTGGCTCGGGCTGAGCGGGCTGATCGACGCACGCGGGTGGGTCGAGATGCGCTGGAACGCCAGCAACGATGCCCACGGCAGCCCGACACGAGCCGGCTCGTTGAGAGAACTCTCCAGCCAGTCCTTAGCAGACTGGTGGAAAGGGCTGCCGGAGTCCACCGCATACAGCAGCACGTTCGCATCAACGATCATCTATGGATGCTCTGCGCTGTCAAGCAGATCGAGCGCATCCGCCACATTTGACACATCGACGCGCAGCTCCAGTTCGGCGGTGCGCTGCTGGAAGGTTCGCCGCCTTGACCGGCCCGGTCGCAGCCCGGCGCGAACGAGCCTGTTGACGGCTTCGCCGAGGCCAATGTGTGCCTCGCGGCTGAGGCGCTGCGCAGCGGCTGCAACGTCGTCGTCAAGTCGGATTGTTGTGCGCATGAATGAAGGATAGCATCAAAGATGCGACTGCCGATGCATCATAGAATCACACGCTTGAGAGCCCTCGCGCCGCGATGTCGTGATCGCGTAGCCCGTCGAGCGTCCGGCGCGCAACCCGGAGTTGCCGCCAGGAGGCCGCCGAGGCTACGACACCGGACGACCCACATGTCGCGGGTCGCGATGACGCAGGGTCCAAGGCGGGGCGCAACTGGCCGGCCGCTTGGAAGCCGGCCAGCAGATGCTCAAGGGCGCCGACTGCATCGATCACGTGTGGGTCGCCCTGGAAGATGGTTCGCCTCGTCGGTTGAGGCTGCCTGTCGGCGCAACTAGCAGGTCCGGATTATCGGCGGGGCGCGATCCGCCGGGCGGAAGTCGCGAGCCGGCGGGCGAGGGCGGCGATGAGGTCGCGGAGTTCGTCTGGTCGCTCGACGGCAAACGGCCGGTCGAGGGACGCGAGCAGCGGGGGCAGCCAGTCGAGCCGCTCGGCGTGCAGCTCGACGCGGAACCAGCGCTCGGTATGCGGGCCTGCGCCGTCCGCAGCCGGCAACTCCTCCACGATCGCGATGCTGGCGGGGAGCCGGGCGCGGATTTGCTCGATCGTGCCCTGGATGCACAGGGTCACTTCATGCCGGTACGGAGTGCTGGCGAGCCCGGACAGGACCTGCTGCGCCGGGTCGAGTCCGGCGGGTGGCTCGAACGAGCCCGGCAGGGTCCTGGAGTCTTCGATGCGATCGAGCCGGAACGTCCGGTCCTCGCCGATGCCGGGATCCGCGCCCGTCACATACCAGCGGCCGGAGTGGGCGACTAGCCCGTACGGGTGCAAGGTGCGTTCGCTGCGCCGGCCGTCGCGGGCGGCGTACCTGATCGAGATCGGCCGGTGATGGCGCACGGCGTCAGCGATCGACAGCAGGAACCCGGTATCCGGAGCGGGAGTCTCACCGGACGGCGCGGTGAAGGCGAGGGACTCGAGCACGGCGTCGAGCCGGTGGGCGAGGCGCTCGGGCAGGACCCGGCGGATCTTGGCCGCCGCCGCCTCGGTCGCCGTGCCCGTGGTCGTCACCAGGCCGGTGCGGCGGCCCGCGACCAGGCCGAGCATGACGGCCAGTGCCTCGTCATCGCTGAGCATGAGCGGGGGCATCCGGTATCCGGGGCGGAGCCGGTACCCGCCGTAGCGGCCACGTACCGACTCGACCGGCACGTCGAGGTCGATCAGGTGGTCCACGTACCGCCGCACGGTTCGCTCATCGACGTCGAGCCGGCCGGCCAGCTCGGCCACCGTCCGGACGCCGCCCGACTGCAGCAACTCCAGCAGAAGAAGGACGCGAGCTGTCGGCCGGGCCATGGCCGCAAGTATCGCACCGATACCGGGCGGATTCTGTCCGGTATTAGTCCTAGCGTGGGATGCCAGACCTTCCCGCTGACAAGGAGATCACCATGGACTTTGTCTCGATCCGCATCATCACCGAAGACGTCGCCCGCCTGGCTCAGTTCTACGAGCGCGCCACCGGAGTCCAGGCGACCTGGTCAAACGAGAACTTCGCCGAGCTCACCGCCAGCTCCGCTACCCTCGCCATCGCCAGCACCCGCACCGTCCCGCTGTTCGCGCCCGGCGCCGCCCGGCAAGCCGACAACAACTCCGTCATCATCGAGTTCCTCGTCGACAACGTCGACGACACGTACCGCAACCTGACCGGCTTCGTCGAGGACTTCGTCAACGAGCCCACCACGATGCCATGGGGCAACCGGTCACTACTTCTCCGCGACCCCGACGGCAACCTCGTCAACTTCTTCACCCCCGTCACCCAGGCCGCAATAGACAAGTTCGCCCGCTGACAACCCATGAGCCCTGTCAGGCGGACCTTCGCCGGGTTCACGGCGCCAGCATCGCCGAAGCACCGGGCAACTGGATCTGGCTAGTCCGGGCAGCGCCGCGGCCGGCCCATCGGATGGGACAGGGTGCTCAGCGCTTCTTCGATTTCCGCACTGAAGGCGATCGGCCGTGGGTCGGTGATCCACTTCAGCGGACCGACGGTGTCAGCTAACTCATGGCTGCCGCGACCGGGCCGGTATCACGGGCAGACCAGCGCCTTGCCGAGCTTGGCGCCATCGAGCAGCGACAGGAGCGCCTGCGGCGCGCTTTCCAGGCCATCGAAGATCGGTCACCTCGGAATGCAGAATCCCGTCCTCGACCAGCGGGAGCATCTCTTTCTCAAAGGCGGCCTGGCTCGGCTTCAATCCGGACGTCGTCTACCGGCACCGTCCGGTGAAGCCTGCTGTCTCAACGGCCGTACCTGCCAAAGCACTAGCCTCGATGACAAAGCGGGTCGATGACGTCGCGGACAACGCCGGATACCACGGCTGATGATCAATGGCCCGGCCCCGAGAACGTGCGAAGGCGAAGAACGGCGCCCTGGTAAGGCGCGACCCGCTACCAGAGCGTTGTTCGGCTCGTGCCCGTCATCACAGCCAGCACCGGCGCCGTGGGATCCCCGGACACCTCCGAGGCTCCTCGGCCTATCAGCGAAGTAACCCTAACGGCTAGGGGGTCAGCACCAACTCAGCACGCTATCGGGAACTGACGGGAACCAACCAGGAATGACGGGCAAACGGCCGACCGCCAGAAACCGGAGTTCACGGGCCATTTTAAGATCCGCACCAGCGCCATGATTTGCGGTTATTACCGCACGTCAAGCCCGGTGACGGCCCTACCGATGATCATGCGCTGGATCTCCGACGTCCCCTCGAAAATCGTGAAGCCTGTGGAGTTGCGTGCAGTTTCCCCAGGTAGATGCCCTGCCAGCCGCCCGCTTCTCAGCACGAACTCAGCACGGCGCATCGGCATGCAGGGGCGGGCACCGGCACGGTCGGTCAGGGCATGCGTTCGAGAACGGTTTTGAGGTTGTCGAGCTGGGCGACCTCACGTCGCATCGTCCGGTTGATCATCGCGCTTATCAGCATCATGGGCCCGGAGGTAGTGAAATCGAGAGCGAAGCGGACACGGGTGGACTGGCTGCCGTTCTCGGTGAACTCGAAGTCCCCACAGGCGATGATTGCCGCGGGCGGACCTCGCGCCGGCATAGCGGCAACGGTCGCGGGCTCGGCCTATCCATCGTCACTTCGGCTTTGTCGGCGGCTGGCCGGCGCGGCAGACGCCGTTCGAGCAGGTCCGCGCCGGCTGCTGCGCCGGGGTCGTGACGCCGGCTGGGAGCAGATGCGAGCAGGCGCTGCCCGCTGCTTGAACCTGCGGCGAGTCGGGGTCGACGCCCGCTTGCTTGAGATACGCCCCGTTGAAGAGTTCGCCTTGGCTGTTCGGGTCCGGGAAGTTCGGCACCCCGTGCGCGCGCATGCACTGGGTGTAGGCGCCCGCGTCGGCGTTGTCCGTGGAGTTGGTGACGCCGGGCGACGCGGTGGCCGGGGCGGTGCCACCACCACAGGCCGCGGCGAGGAGGGCAACCCCGGCCAGGGCGGCGGCCAGCACGCTCATCCGCGGCAGCCCCGCCCGCCGCAGCCGGCCAGGCCGGCCGCCAGTGTCATGGTTCATGTCATCGTCGTTGCGGTTAACTGATTGCCAGGACCGGCATCGGCGGCGGCTGTCAGATGGCGGCGTGGTCTGCGTGTGAGTTCGCCGGCCCTTCTGGCAGGGCTTGGTCACGCCAGTCGGCTTGTACATGGGTCTCTCCTGTCGCAGGTGGGAATCGTGTCGTTGCACCCCGAGGCCGGGATGGTCAGGCCACCTGGGTAAGCGCGTCGGCGGGCCGCAGCCTGGCGATCCGCCAGCTGCCGAGCGCGCCGGCCAGCAGGCCGCCGGCCACGGCCAGGATCACCGCCAGCACGATCACGCCCGCTGTGATGGACGGGTGCAGCGGGACGGCGACCACGTGCGACGCCGTGGCGGGGTCTGCGGTGGGCGGGACGACGCCGCCTGGGCTCGCCGCCTGGCCCGCGGCCTGCGAGAACGCCGCAGAGGATCCCGGGACCGTGGCGGACAGTTCCGGCGCGACCGCGGTGATGATCGCCGCGCCGGCGAACCCCAGGCCGGTCCCGGAGGCGGCGCCGGCGATGCCGATGGCCAGCGACTCGCCGAGCACCTGGGCGATGATCCGGCGGGTCCGCCAGCCGAGCGCCTTGAGCGTGCCGAACTCGGCGGCCCGGCCCGCCACCGCGGACACGGTCAGCAGGCTGGCCACGGCAAACGCGGCGATCAGCACCAGGACCGCCAGCCACCGGCCCAGGTCGCTGGCCAGGCTGCCGGCGCTGGCCACCGAGGTCGTCACCTCGCTGGCCAGGCTGGCCGCGGTGGTCACGGTGTCGTGCGGCAGCAGCGCGGCGATCTCATGCTGCACCGCGGGGATGTCGGCGGCGCTGGCCGCAGTCACGTAGATCATGTTCACCTCGCTGGTCTCGGCGGAGCCGTCGGCGAGCTGGAGCGCCTGGGCGCGCGCCAGCGGGATGTAGATGTCGTCCGGGCTGCCGCCGGATTGCGGCTGGCGGACGATGCCGATGACCGTGAACATCACGCTGTCGATGGTGAGGGCCGAGCCGGCCGTCAGGTTGTGGCTGGTCGCGTAGCCGGAGTCCACGACGGCGACGTCGGAGCCGGTGTCGGCGGCGGTGAGCGAGTGACCGGAGGTGATCGTTCCGGCACTGAGCGGGCTGAGCGCCAGGTGGGCGGTGTCCGCGCCGTCCACGCTGACAAAGCTCGATGACGGCAGGGCCGAGCCGGGCTGCCCGTAATTCGGCGGGAACGTGGTCGTAGTGTCGGTGAGCAGCAGCCCGCCCGCGGCCGCCGGCACGTCGTGCAGCCTGGCCACGACCGCCACGTCTGCGGACGGGACCGGCGAGTACTGCGGGTCCAGGACCTGGACGGTGTGGCCTGCCGCGTTCTCGCACCTGCCGTTCCGGCAGATTCCGGTACCACCGGGACCGGGTTGAATGCTGGTGGCGTTCCTTGGCGCCGGAGAGCCCGTGGCTCCCGACGCCGCCGCCGGGCCGGTCACGGTCACATCGGTGCCCACCCCGTACAGCGCGCTGAGCACGCCGGCCTCGGCCTTCTTTACCGCGGCCGAGGCGGCAATCACGGTGACGACCAGGCCGACTCCTACGGCCAGCCCCAGGGCGACGAAGATCGCCTGGCGCATTCGGCGGCGCAGCTCCCGCCGCAGATACGTGATAAAGAACATCGAAGACTCCTCGACGGTCAGGTGGGTAACCGGCCGGCGCGGGCCGGATGGCCGGGAGCGCACTGGCCCGGTCGGCATCAGCGCGCAAGACCTGGCCGGCGTGGGGCGCAACCCGGGAAACCCCAGGCGCAAGCCTTAACGGTTCGCAGAATCCTGCCGGATCGTGAGGTGGCCATTGGTCATGACGCCCGTGCGCTGCGCGCGACGGGCGATGGCGGTGTCGTGGGTGACCAGCACCAGGGTGAGCCCGCGCTCGCGCCACAGCGTCTCCAGCAGGGCGATGATGTCGTCGCGGGTGTCCTCATCCAGGTTTCCGGTGGGCTCATTGGCCAGCACCACCTGGGGGTCTTTCACCAGGGCCCGGGCGATCGCGACCCGTTGCTGCTGGCCGCCGGACAGCTCGGTGGGCAGGTGGGCGGCCCGGTCGGCCAGGGCCACGGCGTCCAGCGCCACGGCTACCCGGGCGCGCCGTTCCGCCTGACCGGCGCCGAGCGGGATGAGGGCGGCTTCGACGTTCTCGGCCGCCGACAGGGTGGGGATCAGGTTGAAGGTCTGGAAGATGAACCCGATCTTTTCCGCGCGCAGCCGGGTGAGCCGGGTCTCGCGCAGGGTGCCCAGGCCGGTGCCATCCAGCTCGATGCTGCCTTCGGTGGGCCGGTCCAGGCCGCCGAGCAGGTTCAGCAGAGTGGACTTGCCGTGCCCGGTGCGGCCCTGTACGGCCAGCCACTCGCCGTCGCCGATCACCAGATCCAGCCCGATCACTGCCGGAACGGTGCGCCGGCTCTTCTGGTAGAGCTTGGTCACGCCGGTCAGCTGGTACATGGTCTCTCCCGTTGCTGGTGGGGATCGTGTCGTGTCACGGCAAGCCCGCCCCGGGCGGGTCAGGCCACCAGGGCCAGGGCGCTAGCCGGGCGGAGCCGGGCGATCCGCCAGCTGCCGAACCCACCGGCCAGCAGCCCGCCGGCCACGGCCAGGACCACGGCCAGCACGATCACGCCCGCGGTGACCGGCGGGTGCAGCGGGACGGCAACCGTGTGCGACGCCGTGGCGGGGTCTAGCTCTCCGTTGAGCCCGCCCCTTGGCATCGCCGCCTTCGAAGACGCCCCAGACAGTGTCGGCGCGATGAACCCCGGGACCGTGGCGTGCAGTGTCGGCGCGATCGTGGCGATGATCGCCGCGCCGGCGAACCCCAGGCCCACGCCCACCGCCGCGCCGGCGATGCCCATCGCCAGCGATTCGCCCAGCACCTGGGCGACTATCCGGCGGGTCCGCCAGCCCAGCGCCTTGAGCATGCCGAACTCGCGCGCCCGGCGGGTCACCGCCGCCACCGTCAGCAGGCAGGCCACGGCGAACGCAGCGATCAGCACCAGCACCGCCAGCCACCGGCCCAGGTCGCTGGCCAGGCTGGCGGCGCTCTTCACCGAGCCGGTCACCTCGCCGGCCAGGCTGGCCTGGGTGGTTACGGTGTCGTGCGGCAGCAGCGCGGCGATCTCGTGCTGGACCGCGGGGATGTCGGCGGCGCTGGCCGCGGTCGCGTAGATCATGTCCACCTCGCCGGTCTCGGCAGGGCCGGGCGCGGTCTGGAGCGCCTGGGCCCGCGCCAGCGGGATGTAGACATCGTCGGGGGTGGAGGCTGCCGTCGGCTGCCGGACGATGCCGATGACCGTGAACCTCACCGAGGTCACACCTGGAGCATTGCCGATGGTGATCGCCGAGCCGACCGTCAGGTGGTGGCTCGCCGCGTACCCGGAGTCCACCACGGCGACATCAGCGCCGGCGTCGGCGGCGGTGAACAAGTGACCGGAGATGATCGTCCCGGCGCTCAGCGGGCTGAGCGCCAGGTGCCCGGTGTCCACCCCGTCCACACTGAAAAAGAAACCCGACGGTCCCGAGCCGGAGGTCGTCGGGATCGACTGCGCATTGACGGAGAGCAGCAGCCCGCCCGCGGCCGCTGACACATCGTGCAGCCTGGCGACGGCCGTCACGTCCGCGGACGAGAACGCCGAGTACGGCGGGCCCACGCTCTGGACGCTTTGGCCCGCCGACGCCTTCTCGCACTTCCCGTTGTGGCAGAAATCCACGCCGGTCGCGTTGACCTGAATGCCCGTCAGGCCGCCCATCTTCACCTGCCCAAAGCGGCCAATCATGACGGGCGGGCCGGTCACGGTCACGTTGGTGCCCACCCCGTACAGTGCGCTGAGCACGCCGGACTGGGCCCTGTTCGCCCCGGCCGACGCGGCGGCCACCGTGACGACCAAGCCGACGCCCAGCGCCAGGCCCAGCGTGATGAAGATTGCCTGGCGCATCCGGCGGCGCAGCTCCCGCCGCAGATACGTGTAAAAGAACATCGGATGCTCCTCAAGGGTCAGGCGAGACTCCGGCCGGGGCGGGTAACTGCTAGGACCAGCATCGGCGGCGGATGTTAGATGGCCGCGCGGTTTGCGTGTGAGTTCCGCGTGAATGGTGGCGCGGGCGGCCGACGGCCGGAACTCACATGAAATTCGCATGCTTCTCGCGCTTGGCACTGACGGTGGCATGCTCGGATGAGCCGCAGGGCGAGGGAGGGATGCGATGGCGCAGCCGGTGCCGCAGCTGCCGCCTGACCGGGGGCAGCTGCTGGTGGTGGACGACGAACCGTTCCTGCGCGACGCGGTCGCGGCGTCGCTGCGGTTCCTGGGTTTTGCGGTGGCCACCGCAAATACCGGCGCGGGCGCGCTGCAGGCGGCCCGCGACGGCGGGTTTGATCTGGTGGTGCTGGATGTGATGCTGCCCGACACCGACGGGTTCGAGGTGGTGCGGCGGCTGCGCCGCGACGGCTGCCAAGTGCCGGTGATCTTCCTGACCGCCCGGGACGCGCAGGCGGACAAGGTGACCGGGCTGACCATCGGCGGCGATGACTACCTGACCAAGCCGTTCGGGCTGGAGGAGCTGGCCGCCCGGGTGCGTACCGTGC
>Ga0335074_10014007_pt1 | contig 11261 bp, 15 predicted proteins | sample Lox_Sample_23_FD_206715 | JGI IMG/M metagenome (GOLD analysis project Ga0335074, IMG submission 206715) | Soil microbial communities from Loxahatchee National Wildlife Refuge, Florida, United States - Lox_Sample_2.3 | ecosystem: Environmental > Terrestrial > Soil > Wetlands | place: USA...
AATACGTCCAACGGCACGCGATAAGTGTTGCTCGACGCGCTGCTAGCGTGGCTGCATTTCCTCTGCATCTTCACGCTAGTCGGCGCATTGGTGGCGGAACTGGTGCTCTATCGCCGCAGGATGGACGTTGCACGGTTGACCCAGTTGCAACGCATCGATAGCTTGTACGGCATCAGTGCCGGGCTGGTTATCGTGAGCGGCGTGCTGCGGGTGACCCTTGGGCTCAAAGGCGCAGGCTTCTATTTGCACAGCCCCGTTTTCTGGACGAAGATGGGGTTCTTCGCCGCGGTGGCGCTGCTCTCGATCCCGCCGACGATCCACTACCTGCGCCTCAAGCGGAGCGCCGACGCTTCGGGGATGGTGGTCGTGCCCGAGCAGCCGTATCGGAGCATGTGGGCACTGCTAGGAGCGGAGACCGCGCTGCTCGCCTGCATCCCATTCTTTGCGACCCTGCTGACCCACGGGTACAGCCACTTTTAATTAATTCCTTAGTTGACAGAAGGAATTAGGCGGAGTAGGCTATCGGTATCAACTAAATCATTAGGAGATAACCGAGATGTTCCGCCGCCTCCTGGTCAGTCTGGTCGCCGCAGTAGCCCTGGTATACGCCGGTACCGAGGCACTCGGCGCCGCGATCTATCCCGCTCCATTGAAAATCATCGCCACGGTCGTTGCCCACGCGCACCCCGACACGCGCTACGTCGCGCGCTACTAGCGGGGCGGCTAATCCGGAGAGGGAACCCCGCTTGCGTCTGCTGGCATGATCCAGTAGAATCCCGCAGTACCCTCTGGTCCGGATTAGCTCAGTTGGTAGAGCAGCTGACTGTTAATCAGCGGGTCGCTGGTTCGAGTCCAGCATCCGGAGCCAAGTAACAAAAGGCCACCCCACGATGGGGTGGCCTTTTGTTACTTCAACTCGTGATGCTGCGACGAGAACCGTCATCCTGAGCGAGCGCACGATGCGCGAGTCGAAGGACGAGTCCAGCATCCGGAGCCATTTGGAAAGCAGAAACCCTCGTGAAAGCGGGGGTTTTCTCTTTATAAGCGGCGCTTTCGAAGCCCAACGCGACACGGGCGGACGATATACTCGCCATGGGAGGGACGCTTCGCGTTTGTAGCGCGGCTTACGGTCACTTTTCTCAAGGTCGGTAGTATTGAGTAAAGTCGCATCTCAAGTCAGAGGTTCGTGTGCGAACGAGAATCGAGATCGTCATCCTCACGCTGATCGCCGGCGCTGCGTCGGTGCACGCGGCATCCTCTCAGTCAATGATGTCCGCGGCCAACGTTTTGCACATTAACGGATGCGCGGCGCAACCGGCCTACTCGACACAGACTTTTGCAGACTATTTCGGCCAGCAAGTCATACAGTACCCCACCGCAGCGATGCTGATGGTCGACTTCGAAAATGTTTCAAGCAAGCCCATCAGCTCTGTCGAGATCGCGTACCTCCAAGACAACAAAGTTGCTGCCGTTGTGCGCGATCAGGGATCTTTCGCACCACATGCCGCGATCATGCATGCCTTCAGCGTGACTCCCGCCAAGCTCAATAGTGGTGCATCGATGTCCTGCGTGCCGCTTCGCGTACACTATCAGGACGGTAGCGTTTGGAGCAACCCGGATCCGCCAACGGTGAAATAGTGCTCCCGGCCGTTGCTTTCACTCACCCGAGCTGCACGTAAACCGATAATGGTTCAAAGCGTAACGAAGGAACGACTGGCCGCCTTTTCCGACGGTGTCTTCGCGGTAATCATCACAATCATGGTTCTGCAGCTGCGATTGCCTGCGCACTCAACATTTTCCGCGCTGCTGCAAGAGCGGCCAACTGCGTTAAGCTATGCCGTGAGCTATCTCCTCATCGTCATGTGGATAAATCACCACGCTTTGTGGGGCTTTGCGAGCTCTTCGACGCCGCGGCTCATACGGAAAGGCGTGACAGTATGGTAGTTTGGGAGCACGTGACTCGTGGTGACGTGCTGCGCGCGATCCAGGAGTACGATCGGCTGGGCCCGCAGCGCTTTTTCTCTCGGCACGGATTCGCTCCGACGACGACCTATGAGCTCATCTGGGACCAACGCCGTTATCCGCCTAAGGCAATTTTGGGTGCTGCATACGAAATTGCGACGGGTGAACAGCTTCACGCAGGCGATTTCGAGGGCGGGAAGACTGGAGCCGTTAAGGTGCTCAAAACGCTCGGATTCACGATCCGGAAGAAGATCTGACCAGCCACCTCAAGTAGGCCGGCGGGTTCATGGATCAATTTCGTAGCTCAGAAGTTGCGTTATTCCTATCGTTTCGATTATGTGCTTCATGTAAGGCGTTACGCCGACGAGATGAATTGTGTAGTCAAAGGCGATAGCTTCGCACTGAAGGCGTACAAGAAACTTTAGAAACGTCGGGCTAACTCCCCTAAATCCGCCGAGATCGACGACAATCTTGTGTAACTCGCGATGGGGAGAATGTTCCTTCGGGGCAGTTTGCTCTAAAGATGGCATAGCTAGTGGGAGGGCGGAGCAGGATTAGTCCAAGAGCCGCCGTTCGCATAGCGAATCCGTAGCGGAACACAGGACGACGGCGCGCTAGTCTTTATGACAGCGCTGTCGTTGATCCCAAACGCGTGCATTACGTCTGCCTGTGGAGCGAAGCTTCCGATATCGCGGACCATCGCCGCTAGTTTGCCGCCGCTAACCAGCCCAAAATCTATTGTCGCGATCGGGTTTGAGGACGTGTTGACATAACGGATGATAACCATGGCCGGCGTCGCCGGCTGAGTTACGGTTGGGCCACCTTCCAGGCCTGGAAAAGTAAATTCTTCGGTGGCAGGCGTTGTTACGCAGCCTTGGATCTGGATCGGGGCGGACGGCGAATCGGCCGATACGGCCGTACAATGCAGCATCGGTCCAAGTGTAAATAATGATAGTGCAGCGACCGTAATGAGACGAGTGAACCTCAATTTCATAGAACCCTCCGCTTTCAACGTTTGAGACTACGATAGCAACTTACCGGGGCCGAACAAGTGTGCAAGCTTACATCGAATTCGTGAGCCTGGACTGATACTTTAGGGAACACGGATGAAATCTGGTGGCAAAACTCGTTACATCTGGTTTCAATCTGGGTCGGTTCGTGGCCATGTAACGAGGATTACAGCCTGGGGCCCTGCTTTACATCAAGATCGTTATGTCACTTCCAGTGAGGAGTTGCATGGCGTCGGCGTTTGAACTGCCTGACTGCCAGGCGGTAAATGTGCGATCTGAGGAGCTATTAGCACGAGGACCGCTTGTGGTTTCTTTCTTTCGTGGAACGTGGTGTGGCTATTGCGAGTCGAACTTAAGAGTTTCAACGAGTTGGCCGATCTTCGAGCAGGCGTTGACCCCATTTAAGGCGTTGGCTGGGCGGTAATGTAGCTTATGCGCATCATCATTGTCGGAGCCGGAGGCCTTGGCGCGTATTTCGGTGCACGACTTATGCTAGTTGGTCATAGTGTGACATTTGTCACTCGTGGCCCTCACCTAGCGGCCATTCGACGCGGAATGCGAATTGAAAGCGACGTGGCTCCGATGGTGCTTCGAGGAGTCCATGCGGTCGAGAGTCTTGACGGCATCCTCGAAGCGGACGTCGTCATTATCGCGGTCAAGCTGTGGGACACGATTGCGGCGGCGCATGCGGCGACCAAGGTCTTGGGGCCCGAGACAACCGTGGTTTCCTTCCAAAACGGGGTCGATGCGATGGAATCTATCGGCGCTGTGGTCGGTTCGGAACGCATGATCGGTGGCGTCGCTTACATATCCGCGTCGATTGCCGAACCGGGCGTAATTAGGCACACCGGCAAGTTGCAGAGGCTAGTCTTCGGGGAACGCAGCGGGCGTCAGACGTTGCGCACGATGCGCCTCGCTTCGGCTTGCGAAACAGCGGCCATCGATTGCGAGATAAGCGACAATATTGAGAAGGAGATATGGGAGAAGTTTGTCTTTATCGTCGGATTAAGCGCGACGACATCTCTTTTTCGGCGAGGTATCGGACCGATTCGCTCCCATCCCAAGAGTCGCGAACTCCTGCACACCTTAATGGCCGAAACCGTCTCGGTCGGAATCGCTGCCGGCATCGGGCTGGATCCGGCGTACTCTAAAGATCGGCTCCGGTTCATCGATACGCTCCCACCTGACATGGTCGCATCGATGCTCGTTGACTTGCAGAGGGAGCGCCGCCTCGAGCTGCCCTGGTTTAGCGGGCGGGTGGTCGAGATGGGATTGCGGCTTGGCGTGGCAACGCCCGCAAACGCGTTCGTCGCGGACGCTCTATCACTGGATGAGCAAGGTGCCCTTTCTGGGCCTCGCGACTCCTAAGCTGCGTCGTTTGTAGCAAGGTCGATCAGGATCTTGCGCCCGCGCTTTCCAATAAGGCCTGCGCGCACGAGCTTGTTCAGTTCCAACGAGACCGTTTCGCGGGTGGACCCGATAAGCGACGCGATCTCGACATGAGTCAATTTGATCTCATATTTGCCACCACGCACGTCACCGGCGTCGCACTGCGCGGCGAGCTCGTGGAGCAGCGAGAGCAGTCGTTCGCGCACGTGTTTGTACGAGACTTGTTCGAGGCGATTGAGCGTTCGGTTCTGATCCTCTCTCAGACAATGGGCTATGTTGATCGAGAGCATTGGATACCTAGCGATAAGCGATCTCATCGTCGGTGCCGAACATACCGCAACGATACCGTCGCATACCGGCGTTGCGGTCGATGAGTACGGAACCTGATCAAAAAGCGCTTCCTCCCCGAAGACGTCGCAACGGGCTACGATGCGCGTTGTGAACTCTGATCCGTCTTCCGCTACGCGTGCCACTCGAACCGATCCGCGCAGCAAGCAGTATACCTGACCGCACGGATCCCCCTGACGGTACAAGTGCTGCCGTCGACGGGAATGGATGAGCGTGAACTGCCTTGCGCATTCGGTTACCGCCGCGGCGGACATGCCCGCAAAGAGTTTGTTCTCACGTAGTAGCGCAAACAGAGAGCCGTTGGCATTCATCATCTCTGGGCACAGCTCCGTTAACGTGCGCATGCAGCCCTCACCTCACATTGACCGCTGCGGCTGCAGCGAGTAAAGCGCGATAAGCCGATCGGCAATGTCGTTCAAGTCGTACCCGACGAACTCGGGTTGCGGGCCGACGTAGAGTACGTCGTTCCCGGGACGCTTGATCAGCGCCCCACGCCAGCCCGCACCAAGGGCGCCGAGTATATCCCATGTGTGGCAAGCGATGAGTAGGAGATCCCGGGATTTTGCACCGAGTTCAGTTTCGACGTATGCGTAAGCCTGAGAGGCCGGCTTGTGGCTTCGGACTCCATCGGCGCTGAAGCGCCGCTCGAAGTATTCAACGATCCCACCCTGTTCGAGCTGCTGTGTCTGAACCTCAAGGAGGTTGTCCGTCAGGGTGAAGAGGCGAAATCCGGCCTCGCGCAAGCGCTTCAGGGCCATCGGAACATCGGGATGGGGAGGCATCGACGCGAAGGCATCGCTCAGTTCGTGCTTGTCGTGCTCGGTAATGCCGATGCCACGCGTCCTCGCAAGCATTTCCATCACGGCTCCTCCGATGGCAGTAAACGGAGCGTAGACGCCCGCCAACGTCAACGCTTCGGAATAAAGAATGAGGTTGGCGAACCACAAGCGCATGGCCATTTTGTCGCCGAAGATGCGCTCGAAAATCGGCGATATCGATTCCAGGTCGAGTAACGTTTCATTTACGTCGAATACGATTAAGGGCTTGTTGGATGAGATACCGATCACTATCGAACCCTCGAACCTCCGATACACTAATGTAAATTCACGCCGCGATGCCGGACGGCCCCATGGACAAGAACTTCAATATCGCGGATGCGATCGCGTCATTGTGCGTTTCGAGTGCAAAGTGGCCCGTTTCTAGAAGATGGACCTGAGCATTCGGATTGTCGCGCTTGTAGGCCTCGGCGCCGGCTGGTAGAAAGAAGGGATCGTTGCATCCCCACACAGCGAGTAGAGGCGGCTGCTTCTCACGGAAATATTGTTGAAACTTTGGGTACAACGCGACGTTGCTCGCGTAGTCGAGAAAGAGGTCGAGTTGGACCTCATCCGACCCGGGTCGAGCCAGATAAAAATTGTCGAGCGAATATCCGTCGGGACTTACCAATCCCTTGTCGGGGGTGCCTTCCGTGTATTGCCAGATGGTCGATTCTGGCCTGAGGAATGAGCGCAGTGCCTCTCGATTCGCATCAGTCGGATCCATCCAATAGGTGCGAATCGGGTTCCATCCATCGCTAAGGCCCTCTTCGTAAGCGTTGCCGTTTTGAGAGACGATCGCCGTGATACGTTCGGGATGATCGAGCGCCATACGCAATCCAACCGGCGCACCGTAGTCGAAAATGTAGAGCGCAAACCTGTCGAGTGCTATGGCCTCGGTGAACCGTGTCATCACCCGCGCGATATTGTCGAAGGTGTATTTAAAGCGGTCACGCGCCGGCATATCGGATTGCCCGAACCCCGGCAGATCAGGGGCGACCACGGAATACCGTTCGCTCAGCCGCGGAATGAGATTGCGAAACATGTGGCTCGACGTGGGGAAGCCGTGCAGCAGCAGAATGGTTTCCGCCATCTCAGGGCCAGATTCTCGATAGAAAATCTTCAGGCCGTCCACGTCGACATCACGGTAGATCGTTTGTGCCATCAGGGTATCGCCTCGCCTTACTAGAGTGCAAGCACCGCTGCTTTGGAAGGGACCATGGAAAACAGTGTGTTGAGACCCTCCGACATCGTCGGGTGAGCGAGAATGGCGTCGCGCAACCGTGGATATGGCATCTCGGCTAGCATCGCCACGTTGACCACGCTCATTACTTCCGACGCCTCGGGGCCGATCATCGCAAAACCGAGGATGCGATTGTCAGTCGCCGACACCAAAGCTTTCATGAACCCCTGCGTTTCGCCAATTGTATACGCTCTCGATATTCGGCTCATCGGCAATCTTGCGATGCGAACATCGATTCTTCGATACTTTGCTTCCGTTTCGCTCAAGCCGACGCGCGCCAAAGGCGGGTCGATGTAGAGGCAGTGCGGGATGAGCCGGTTCTCTCGGCCGCGACATCCCCCGGCAACGTTCTCGCGCAGGATCCGATAGTCGTCATATGACACGGGCGTGAATTGCGGATTACCGGCTGATGATTCGCCGGCGGCCCAGATGCCAGCCGCCGTCGTTTCCAGCTGATCGTTGACTTTCACGTACCCGCCTTCGTCAATATCGACGCCGGCATGATCCAATCCAATGCCACTCGTGTTCGGAATACGACCCGCGCTGATGAGTACGTCGGTTCCGTTGAGAACTGCTTTTCCTGAGGGGCCGCGCACGACGACGCTCACGCCGATGCCCGAACGCCCTTGCACCTGTAACGCTCGCGTGCTTTCCAATACATCGATGCCTTCGTTCTTAAAGATCCGCCGCACTTCGTCGGCGAGGTCCGCATCTTCCGCGGCAGCAATTTGCGGCCCGCGTTCAACGACGGAGACGCGGCTGCCGAAGCGGCGGAACGCTTGCGCGAACTCGAGCCCAACGAACCCGCCTCCAAGAACAATGAGATGCTCTGGAACGTAATCGAGTTCCAACGCTTCGATGTTCGTCAAAAATCCCGCTTCGCGCAGGCCGGGGACATCTGGTATCATCGCGCGCGTTCCGACGTTGATGACGATGTGGTCGGCCAAGAGCAACCGACTTCCGCCGTCGTTCGCACGGACAAGAATCGTCTTCGGACCGGTGAACTTACCCTTGCCCAGGATCAACTCAGCTCGCGTGCTTGCGTAGCGTTCCAGCGTTCCATCGATGAACGTTTCAACCATCTCTCGTTTGCGCTTCCGAACGCGCTTCATATCTACCATGGCAGGACCAGCGATCGTACCGAAGTTGTTGCTGTGCTGGACAAGATGCGCGACCTTCGCACTCCAAATCACATTCTTTGTGGGAAGGCAATTGATGTTGGGGCACGAGCCTCCGACCCAGCGGTCCTCGATCACAGCAACCCGGCAGCCGGAAAGCGCAAGATCCCAAGCGAGATTCGATCCTCCGCTTCCTCCGCCGAGAACGACAATATCGAAGTGCTCTGCCTTCACACGCGTAATGCTATCCCCACGGGGCGTTCACGACCACGTGCAATCCGTACAGTTGTCCGTACAGCTACGAGTTGCTAAGGAGCTGCCCTCGGGTCGGCGAATCTTGCCTAGGTGCTGACCACGCTAAAGCGATTCGGCGATCTGTTACGAGAGCATCGGCTTCGCTCTGGATTCTCGCAGGAAGGTCTCGCCGAAAAGGCCGGGATCAGTCCCGAGGCGATAGGGACGCTCGAACGCGGAACCCGAAGAGCCCCGTACCGCAGAACCGTTGCCCAGCTTAGTATTGCGCTGGGACTCGATGAGGCGCAATCGCGGGAACTCGAAGAGGTTGCCGCACGTGGGCGTGCGCGGGTCCAAGCGGGTACGCCCAACGAGCGAGCCGCGGTGAACAACCTGCCCACTCAAGTCTCAAGTTTTGTGGGGCGCGAAGAAGACGTCGAGACCGTTCGAGGGCTTGTCAACGAACATCGCCACGTTACCTTGATCGGCGTTGGAGGCATCGGTAAGACCCGAATTGCGCTTAACGCGGCCAACAATCTCCTCGACACATTTGAAGGTGCATGGTTCATCGACTTGGCGCCGTTTGACGACGCATCGCTTGTCCCAATTGCGATCTTATCAGCATTGAATGTGCCCGAATCCCCGCGCCGACCGCCGCTTCAGTCGATCATCACATTCCTGAAGAACAAGCACGTTCTACTGATCGTCGACAACTGCGAACACGTGATCGATAGCGCAGCGACTGCGGTTCAAGAGATTCTATTTCAATGTCCGCGTGTCCATATTCTCGCGACGAGCCGCGAGTTGCTCGGCATACCCGGCGAGAAAATCGTCCGCGTTTCAACGCTCAGCGTTCCCACGTTGGAGTCAGCTACGACCCTCGCAGTCGACGATGCTCTAGGATATGGAGCAGTAGCGCTTTTCGTCGATAGAGCAAGAGACGCGGATAGCCGCTTTGAGTTTACCGAACCGCTCGTGGCGACGATCGTGGAAATATGCGATCGTCTCGACGGTATCGCGCTTGCAATCGAACTGGTCGCGGCTCGCGTTAATGTTCTCTCGGTAACCACCCTCGCGCGCAAACTGAACGAGCACTTCTTGATTTCGATCGGCGGAAAACGCACGGCGCCGCCGCGACACCGAACAATGCGCGCATTACTCGATTGGAGCTACGAACTGCTCGACGATAAGGAGCAGCGGGTTCTTCGGAATCTTTCCGTCTTCGCCGGTGGGTTTACGCTCGAACTGGCGACGGATTTATTCGCCGTCGATCGGTCAATCGAGGAAACCACGATGCTGGACCTCCTCGCTTCCCTCGTGGACAAGTCGCTGGTGCAGTGTGACTTGCGATCTGGCGCAAGCCGCTACCGGCTGTTAGAGCCGACTCGGCAATACGCCCGTGAGAAGCTGCGGCAACAAGGCGAGAGCGACGGCGCGGCCCGGGCACACGCGCTCGCGCTCCTTGCACTTGTCGAACGGTTCGCCGGATGGCATTTTATTTCCGATGCGCTTTGGAAGGCACAAGTACAGTTTGAGCGTGAGAACTGGCGCGCTTCCCTGCAATGGGCATTCGGCCCCGGAGGGGACGTCCTTCTCGGTCAACGACTGGCCGGCGAGTTCATCAATGTGCTGTATGCAATAGAAAGCTCGGCGGAAGACATGCGCTGGGTGCGACTGGCGATCGATAGCTGCAACGACGGGACTCCGCCTTCGGTCCGAGCGAAGCTGGAGGTGGCGCAGGTAATCTGCTCGTTGCCGCTCGGTCGGCTGCTCACGGCTGAGACGACGGCCGCGGCGCAACGCGCATTGGACCTGTTCGAGGAAGGTCGAGATCCTCTTGGCGCCGCGGTCGCGCAGATGTTTATCGGAGAGGGACTCATCTATAAACAGTCCATTGCCGAAGGCGAGAGGCTTCTGCGAACCGCGCTTGCGGCTGCGCAGGCGGGAGGAGCGCAAAGGCTTGTTGCCTACATCACTCGCACCCTGAGCATAGCACGAGCGCTCGCGGGTGATCTCGATGCTGCGCGAACGCTGATGCGCGGTGTGCTCGACATGTATGAGCAGGCCGGTTGTTCTCGACAGCAGGCGATGCTGAGAGTGAGTCTTGCGGAATACGAGTTTCGTGCTGGGAATGCGCAGACTGCGCTGGAGGTAACGCTCGAAACGGTTGACAGCACGCGCGAGTATAACCTGCTGTACTATCTCGCACTCACATTGAATAACGCGGCCACGTATGCGATCGCACTTGCACGCTTTGACGAAGCGCGAAACTATGCGCGTGAAGCGCTCCTGCTTGCGTCGGGAGCTGGTTTCAGCTTGCAGTTTGCCTGGGCATCGCAGCACCTTGCGGCAATCGGCGCTTTGCAGCGAACGGATCCTGAGCGTGCTACGCGGGTACTCGGCTTTACCGACGCGCTATTCGCTGAGCTCGAAAGTTCGCGCAGATACACGGAGCAGCAAGAATACGACAAAATGTTGACGCTGTTAAGTCGGGAGCTTGGACGCGCACTCGACGACCTGCTTCGTGAAGGAGCAGCGTGGACCGCGGACCACGCTCTGGAGGAACTGCTGAGGATCTAGCGGTTTAGGTCGCTACCCGCCAGTCCCGTCGCAACCCGGCTTGTAAGGGGCGTCACAGACACGCCTCCGGCGCTAGGCTATGCTTTGCGCCGGAGTTTCTCATTTTAAACTAAAGCCGCGGAGAAGATTACATGATAAAGAGCTTGCCATGGCGCCAAGGAGCCGTTGCGCTCGCTGCGATAGCTGGCGTGATAAGCATTGCGGTGCACTCGTTTCCGGCTCACAAGGCGTCTGCTGACTCGCAATACCTGCCTGAGAGTCATCTCGTTCTCAAGAGCGCTCGCGACGTTAACGTAGCTGCGAGCACGGTCGTGGTCCCGATTCATAGAGGGATAGCTAACGGAAAGACGGTCTGGTATATCATTACCGACGCTTCCGACTACGGCATAGCCCACGACCTCAACGTGCTTTACGCACCGAAGCTCAACAATATGGCGATCAATTGCCCTGAGTGTGTCGAGACCGTAACTCTGGGTAAGCCGGTGGGCAAGTTCAATAACGACGCAATCGTACACTTCCAGGGCGCGCCCGACTTCAGCCCGACACGCGTTTACGAGCCGTC
>Ga0335074_10014008_pt1 | contig 11261 bp, 8 predicted proteins | sample Lox_Sample_23_FD_206715 | JGI IMG/M metagenome (GOLD analysis project Ga0335074, IMG submission 206715) | Soil microbial communities from Loxahatchee National Wildlife Refuge, Florida, United States - Lox_Sample_2.3 | ecosystem: Environmental > Terrestrial > Soil > Wetlands | place: USA: Florida...
ACCACCGGCGGCGGCCGCCGCTACTCGATGCGCGACATCCTCGCGCTGCGCGAGATACAGCGGCTGTCGCAGGAGGAGGGGATCAACCTCTCCGGCATCAAGCGGATTCTCGACCTCGAGCGCGAGCTCGAGCAGGCCCGGCTGATGGCGGCCGAGCTGCACGCCGAGGTGGCCCAGCTGCGGGAGGAACTCGAATCCACCCGCGCGGTCGCGGCCAGGCTCGCCGAGCTCCGGCGGTCCAGGACCCCGGACCCGGCGGCCGCCCTCGTGCCGGTCCGCGCCACCACCCGGGTGACGTTCTGGCACCCGGCGTCGCCGCAAGCGGCGAGCGACGAGCAAGACAAAAGTGAATAAGGAACTAAGGGGAACACACAGAGATGGACTTCAAGCCCACTCGCAATAGCCAGGAGGCGCTGTCCATCGCGGCGCGGCGCGCCGCGGCGGATGGCAACCCACAGGTTGACCCGCTGCACCTGCTCGCCGCGCTGCTCGACCAGACCGGGGGCATCGCGGCGTCACTCCTCAAGGCGGTCGGCGCCGACCCCGGCGTCATCGCCAAGGAGACCGCCGAGCACATCACCCGGCTGCCGCAGATGCGCGGCTCGACCACGAGCGCGCCGCAGCTGTCCCGTCAGCTGCTCACCGTCATCAACACCGCGACGAACCGCGCCGAGCAGATGGACGACGAGTACGTCTCCACCGAGCACTTGCTCGTCGGCCTGGCGGCCGACGGAGGCCAGGCCGCCACGCTGCTGCGCGAGGCCGGTGCCACCGCTGACGCGCTGACCGAGGCGTTCACCCAGGTGCGCGGCAGCGCCCGGGTGACCAGCGAAGACCCCGAGGGCACCTACCAGGCGCTGGAGAAGTACGGCGTCGACCTGACCCAGCAGGCGAAGGACGGCAAGCTGGACCCGGTCATCGGCCGTGACTCCGAGATTCGCCGGGTGGTCCAGGTGCTGTCCAGGCGGACGAAGAACAACCCGGTACTGATCGGCGAGCCCGGCGTCGGCAAGACCGCCGTCGTGGAGGGCCTGGCCCAGCGGATCGTGGCAGGCGACGTGCCCGAGTCGCTGCGCGGCAAGCGCCTGATTGCCCTTGACCTGGGCAGCATGGTGGCCGGCGCCAAGTACCGCGGCGAGTTCGAAGAGCGGCTCAAGGCCGTGCTCAACGAGATCAAGCAGAGCGACGGCCAGGTCATCACGTTCATTGACGAGCTGCACACCGTGGTCGGCGCGGGCGCGGCCGAGGGCGCGATGGACGCGGGCAACATGCTCAAGCCCATGCTCGCCCGCGGCGAGCTGCGCATGGTCGGCGCCACCACGCTCGACGAGTACCGCGAGCGGATCGAGAAGGACCCCGCGCTCGAGCGCCGCTTCCAGCAGGTGCTAGTCGGCGAGCCCTCGGTCGAGGACACGATCGCGATCCTGCGCGGGCTCAAGGGCCGCTACGAGGCGCACCACCAGGTGCAGATCTCGGACGCCGCGCTCGTCGCGGCGGCCACGCTGTCTGACCGCTACATCACCGCCAGGTTCCTGCCCGACAAGGCGATCGACCTGGTGGACGAGTCCGCGTCCCGGCTGCGGATGGAGATCGACTCCTCTCCGGTCGAGATCGACGAGCTGCGTCGCATCGTGGACCGGATGAAGATGGAGGAGCTCGCGCTGTCGCGCGAGTCCGACGCCGCGAGCAAGGACCGGCTGGAGAAGCTGCGCGCCGACCTCGCCGACCGCCAGGAGCAGCTCAACGAGCTGACCGCGCGCTGGGAGCAGGAGAAGTCCGGCCTGAACCGGGCCGGTGAGCTGAAGAAGAAGCTCGATGACGCCAAGACCCAGCTTGAGCGAGCTCAGCGGGAGGGCGACCTGGAGACAGCCTCGAGGCTTCTCTACGGCGAGATCCCAGCCCTGGACGCAGAGATCGCCGAGGCAGCCGCCAGCGACCGCGAGCAGGAGAACCCTGACGCAGGCGGGATTCCCGCTGTCGCGCCGATGGTGAAGGACGAGGTCGGGCCCGACGACGTGGCGGATGTCGTGTCGGCGTGGACCGGAATCCCCGCCGGGCGGCTGCTCGAGGGCGAGACCGGCAAGCTGCTGCGGATGGAGACCGAGCTCGGCAGCCGGGTGATCGGGCAGTCCGCGGCCGTGCAGGCCGTCTCTGACGCGGTGCGCCGCGCGCGGGCCGGCGTGTCCGACCCCGACCGCCCCACCGGGTCGTTCCTGTTCCTCGGGCCGACCGGTGTCGGCAAGACCGAGCTGGCCAAGGCCCTGGCGGAGTTCCTGTTCGACGACGAGCGCGCCATTATCCGCATCGACATGAGCGAGTACGGCGAGAAGCACTCGGTCGCGCGCCTGGTCGGCGCGCCCCCGGGATACGTCGGCTACGAGGAGGGCGGGCAGCTCACCGAAGCGGTGCGGCGGCGGCCGTACTCCGTGGTGCTGCTCGACGAGGTCGAGAAGGCCCACTCCGAGGTGTTCGACGTGCTGCTGCAGGTCCTGGACGACGGGCGGCTCACCGACGGGCAGGGCAGGACCGTGGACTTCCGTAACACGATCCTGATCCTCACCTCGAACCTCGGCTCGGCGTTCATAGCCGACGCCGCCCTGGATGACCGGGCGAAGCGGGAAGCGGTGCTCACCGCGGTCCGTGCGGCGTTCAAGCCGGAGTTCCTCAACCGGCTCGACGACGTGATCATCTTCGACGCGCTGTCCACGTCGGAGCTGACCAGGATCGTGGACCTGCAGGTCGAGCGGCTGGCGGCGCGGCTCGCCGCCCGGCGGCTGGTCTTGACGGTCACCCCGGCGGCCAGGGAGTGGCTCGCGCTGACCGGGTTCGACCCGGTGTTCGGCGCGCGGCCGCTGCGCAGGCTCGTGCAGTCCGCGATTGGCGACAAGCTGGCGCGGGCCCTGCTGTCCGGCTCGATCACCGACGGGGATGAGGTCCTCGTCGACCTGGATCCGGCGTCGGACGAGCTGACCGTCGGCCCGGCGGCGAAGGTCGCCTAAGCAGTCAGCGTTTTGTCCCTGGTTTCTGTCGCTCTGGCAGCAGAAACCAGGGACAAACCATTTCTGGGGTCAGCCCTGACGGTTGGTGGTGTCCAGCATCCGGTCGTAGTCGTCCTCGTCGAGGCCGAGATCGACACGGATCCGGAAGCGCAGCCGGAGCAGGAGCTGCAGCTCGTCGGCGTCGTCGCCGCGCTTGAGGCAGTGCTCGACGCCCGCCGTCGCCCACTCGAGCGCCCGTGGCAGGTCGCCTTGCTCTGTCAGCAACTCGGCGAGGAGGTCGCAGGTGCGCGGCGTGGCTGACTCGCGGTTGGCGGTCAGCCCCGTGATCAGGAGTTCCGCTTCCTGGTCCCGGCCCAGCGCGAAGAGCGCCCTGGCGAGATAGACCTGAGGGCTGGCGGACGTAGACCCGCCGTCTTCGATCGCCGCGGTGAACTCGTCCGCCGCTCGCTGCGCGTCGTCGGCCATCATCCACTGGTCACCGACCCGCAGGTGAGATTCGGCTCGCATGTCGGGGGCGACCCCGCGAGCGACCTCGCTCATGCGTACGGCGGCCCGCACGTGATTGCCCGTCCGTGCTGCCTCAAACTCGATCTCGTCGAACTCATCGACGCCAGCCACTCTTCCCACGGTACCCCAGTGGCCCTTTCCCATTCGCCCGGAGTTAGCGTCCGCAACGGGGGTTGCGCACGTGATTGATGAGATCAGCGGCGGGCACGCTCCAAGGCGTCCCAGAACCCGCGGCGCAGCGCGTGCCGCACCTCATCGTGCAACAGGAAGTCGATCGGCAGCGCAGACCCCTGAAGCAGCCTGGCCTCCAGGTCCGACGGCATCCGCGGCTTCCTGGCCAGCACCGCCTCGAGCCAGAGCGCCGGCGCGTCACGCGCGACCGACTCGCCGAACTCCTGGCCTTCCTGATGTGCCGACTGAACAGCGTCGGCAAGCGTGACACCCGGCTGAGCCGCGGAGTAAGCCGGCCCGGCGGGCCCGAGCGGGCCGCCAGGGACCCCGGGGCCTGAGCCAGGCTGGCCGCTGAAGTCGATCTGGTGAGCGCCAGTCACCGGCAGGCCAGGCGGGTTCGCGGCCGCCTGACTTCCCAGGCCCGCAGGCCCGCTCGGCGCGGCGGGGGCCCCAGGGCCGCCAGGGCTGTTGAAGCCCCCGGCCGCGGGCGGTGCCCATGGCGCCGCTGGCGCTGAGCCACCCGGCCCGAGCGAGACGACCGGCCGTGGCCCGGTGTGCGAGCCATTGCGCGCGGCCGCGTATCCGGCATCGGGGCCCGGATACCCGGTGTCGGGAACTATCGGCATCACGGGCGCCGTGAACTGGCTGCCGGGCTGGCCAATGGGCGGCTGCCCGGCTAGCGGCGGCTGGCCGGCGTCCGGCTGCGGCGCGAGCGGCCCGGCCGCCGGCGGCGCCATCCCTGGCTGTCCCTGCGACGGCTGACCTAGGGGTGGCTGTCCCTGCGGCGGCTGGGTAAGCCCGGGCATCGGCTGCCCGGCGGGCGGAGGCATCGCTGGCCCGGCAGCCCCAGGCGCGCCCGGCACTCCCGGCATCCCAGACGGCACGGGCGGCACCGGCACTGCGGCCGGCTGACCCGGCCCGCGAGTAGGCAGCCGGTGTACCTGGGCGGAGCCCGGCGCCGCGGGCTGGTATCCGTCGCCGGGCTCGGCCGGCAGCGGCTCCCGGTTCATCGGGTCGCGCGGCGGCATCCGGATCGCGCCGGGGCGGTACCCGGACAGGTCAGTCGCGCGATTGCGCGCCGCCGGCAGGCCGACCGGCTGCTCGGCGGGTGGCGCGGGAAAGGCCACCGGAGCGGCTACCGGGGCGCCGTAGACCTCGGGCCGCGGCGTGAACTCGGGTTGCGCGGGCCACTCGGGCCGCAGGCCGTACTCCTGAGGCTCAGCAGGCGAAGACTGCGCAGGCTGAGCCTGCTCCGGCTGGACCACGGCGAGGCTGGGCGGCGCGCCAAAGTACTCGGCGGCGGGCGACATCGGCTCGGCAGGCGCAGGCGCTTGATCCTGCTCGGCGGCCACCTCCTGCTGGACCGGTTGCGCTTCTTGCTGAGCCGGCTCCTGCTGATCGGGCTGCGCATCTTGCTGATCCGGCTGGGCGTCCACCGCCACCGGTGCCAGGTCGAGGTGCGCGGGCGGCTCCGGTGCACCGGCGGGCGCCTCATAGACCGGGGGCATCTGGTAGCCGTTGTCGGTTTCCTGCGGCGCTGGCGGGTACGGCGCGGTGCTCGCGGGCTGGCCGTGGCCGTTCGCCGCCGGGCGGAACACGATGAGTGAGCCGCCGTCCTGTTCATCCGTGCGGGATGGCTCGGCCCCGGAAATCAGCTCTACGTACGGGCGCAAGTGCGCGCCGTCGATCTCCGCGATGTCGTCGCACTCCTGACGGAGCGCGCGGGGCACCACCCCGTTGCCCTCGACCGCGATGTGCAGCAGCGTGACTCGCATGCCGAGGTCCTGGACGTCGGCGATGACCTGAGCCAGGTCCTCCTCGGCACTGACGACCATCGCCTCGGTCACTGCCTTGTTCCGCGCCAGGGTCGTGAGGTCACGGTGAATCTCGCTCTCCACGCCTTCCCTGCGCCCCGGGCGCATCTTGGCGAGCCGGAGCTTAACCCCGGGCAGGTCGGCGAGCGTGTCGTGCTCGTCGCTCCGGCGGCCTTCGACGGTCGCCTCGTACCAGTAGGTGCGCAACACGGGAAGCCCGGACCGTTCGCTGGCCAGGCCTGCGAGAAATTGCGTCAGTCCCGGGTAGTCCCAGGACACCGACTCCCGGCGGCGCGTTCCGTGCACCGCCATGGCGCCGTCCGCTAGCACATAGCCCGCGTCGACGAACAGCGCGCAACGATCCACGCAGGTCACCGTCCCCTCAATTGTCTTCCGCCTCTTATAAGGGTAGTGAAGCTTGCCAGCCGCGTAGGGGTTTCGTCCATTCCCAGGCTAGAGAAGTGCCCAGCGTGCGCCCCATCCGGCCGTCAGTAACCGCACAATTTCGGCTGGTCACCGTGCTGAGCCGCAGTGGCGGGCTCTATATGCTCTGACGCGTGAGCGATCGCGACGAACTGCTGGCCGGGATCAAGGCGCGGGCCGTGGTACATGGCGACTTCGTGCTGTCGTCCGGGCGGCGCGCAACCAGCTACGTGGACCTGCGGCGGGTGACCCTGGACGGCCGGCTCGCCCCGCTGGCCGGGCGTGTCATGCTCAACGCCACGGCGGACCTGGCCTATGAGGCGGTGGGCGGGCTGACGCTCGGCGCCGACCCGGTGGCCTGCGCGATGATGCACGCCGCCGCCAGCCGGGGCACTCCGCTCGACGCGTTCGTGGTGCGGAAGGCGGAAAAGACACACGGCACGCAGCGCAGGATCGAAGGGCCCGACGTGGCGGGCCGCCGCGTGCTGGCCGTCGAGGACACTTCGACGACCGGCGGTTCTGTGCTTACCGCGGTGGACGCGCTGCAGGAAGCGGGCGCCGAGGTGGTCGGTGTCGCGGTCCTCGTCGAGCGTGGCGCGCGGCCACGCGTGCTAGACCGCGGACTGCCCTACCGCGCCGTCTTCGAGTTTGCCGAACTCGGGCTTTAAGCCCGGGTACGGACTTAGCGGGCGTGCCGCCCAGGCTGCCCTGGCCGCGTCCGTGCCGCTTGCTCCGCGGGCCGGGCCTGGCCCTGAGTCTGGGCCTGGGACTGGTACTCGCCGCGCGCGGCGGCGTTCGCGGCTTCCCGCCTGAACTCCCGCACCCGGTAGACCACGACACCGATGATCGCCAGCACGACGACCGCCACGATGATGTAGCTAACCGTGGTGAGCCCGTGGTTGATCTTGCTCCACTCGCTGCCGAGGCTGTACCCGATGCTGGACAGGACGACCACGTAGATGAACGTGCCGAGCAGGCTGAGCAGGCCGAACCGGAGCGGCGGGACTTCGACGATGCCCGCCACGATCGACGCGAACGCGCGCACGAACGGCAGCATGCGCGCGACCGGCACGGCCCACCAGCCACGGCCGACGAGGAACCGCTCGGCGCGCGCCATGTCCGACTCGGTTACCAGCACGTACTTGCCCCAGCGCTCGACCAGCGGGCGACCGCCCGCGCGGCCGATGAAGTAGGAGATGTACGAGCCGACGAGTTCGGCCAGCGTCCCCAGGACGATCACGAGCAGCAGGCTCGGGTGCTGGTGCGTGGCAGCGACGCCGCCGGAGGCGATCGCGCCGCCGAGCAGGAACGTGAGCTCCGACGAAATCGGGATGCACATGGCTTCGAGCACGCCGAAGATGACGATCGCATAGATCGCGTGCGACACGAGGAAACCCTGCATGGCCACCTTTGTACAGCATCGGCGCTGGTGCTCCGACCGGTTCAGGTCAAACCCTAACCTGCCGGGCCAGCTAGAGTTTCCCTGAGATCACCCCTGACGGACAACAGGAGCCACGGCCATGCCCATCGCGACCCCTGAGATCTACGCGCAAATGCTGGACCGCGCCAAGCAGCACGGCTTCGCCTACCCGGCGATCAACGTCACCTCGAGCCAGACGCTGAACGCGGCGCTGAAGGGCTTCGCCGACGCCGGGAGCGACGGGATCGTCCAGATCTCCACCGGCGGGGCCGAGTACCTGTCCGGCCAGGCGGTCAAGAACATGGTCACCGGCGCGACGGCGCTCGCCGAGTTCGCTCACGTCGTCGCGGACAAGTACCCCATCCACGTCGCGCTGCATACCGACCACTGCCCCAAGGACAAGCTGGACGGCTACATGCGCCCGCTCCTCGAGATTTCCGCGGAGCGGGTCCGCAACGGCCAGGAGCCGCTGTTCCAGTCCCACATGTGGGACGGCTCCGCCGTGCCGCTCGCGGAGAACCTCGAGATCGCCAGTGAACTCCTCGAGAAGTGCGCCAAGGCCCGCATCATCATGGAGATGGAGATCGGGGTCGTCGGCGGCGAGGAAGACGGCGTTGTCGGCGAGATGAACGAGAAGCTGTACAGCACCCCCGCCGACGCGCTGGCCACGGCTGAGGCGCTTGGACTTGGCGAGCGCGGCCGGTACATCCTCGCCGCGACATTCGGCAACGTGCACGGCGTCTACAAGCCCGGCCACGTGAAGCTGCGCCCCGCGGTGCTCAAGGAGATCCAGGACGCCGTCGGCGCCAAGTACGGCAAGGACAAGCCGTTCGACCTGGTCTTCCACGGCGGTTCCGGGTCAGCGCTCGAGGAGATCCGCGAGGCCATCACTTACGGCGTGGTGAAGATGAACGTGGACACCGACGCGCAGTACGCCTTCTCCAGGCCTGTCGCCGGGCACATGTTCGCGAACTACGACGGCGTGCTGAAGGTGGACGGCGACGTCGGCAGGAAGAAGGACTACGACCCGCGCTCGTGGGGCAAGGCGGCCGAGGGCGGCATGTCGGCCCGCGTCGTGGAGGCCTGCGAGGACCTGCTGTCGGCGGGCAACAAGCTCAGCTAGACAGCTCGGCGTACGCCTCGGCGCTGCTGTCGGCGAGGAACTTCCAGCACCGGTCCGCCTCGTCCGCTTCACCGATCGCGTCGGCCGCCTTGGCCAGTGCGGCGAGGCACCGCAGGAACCCCTGGTTGCCAGCGTGCGACCAGGGGATCGGCCCGTGTCCCTTCCAGCCGTTGCGGCGCAGCGCGTCAAGCCCCCGGTGGTACCCGGTCCTGGCGTAGGCATAGGCGTCGACGTACCGGTCGTCCGCGAGCGCCGCCTCCGCCAGCAGCGCCCAGGCCAGCGAGTACGCCGGGTACTTGGCCGCGACCTCCGCAGCGGGGGTGCCAGCGGAGACGAGCTGATCGGCCTCTGGCAGCGCGGGCAGCAGCGTCGGCGCCGGCTCGCCAAGCAGGTTCACATGCGTGCTCATAGCCCGCAGTCTGCCACGCGCCCGGGCGGCGCGTCTTTGCGGCTAGGAGACCTACACGGGTACCCTCATGACGCAAGAGCCCCTGTCGTGCGCTTGCGCTGCCAGGGGCTTTCGTCGTGTGAAAGGCGTATAAAAGATGCCCGCCATCGTGCTTATCGGCGCCCAGTGGGGTGACGAGGGTAAGGGCAAGGCGACCGACCTGCTCGGTGACCGCGTTCAGTATGTCGTCAGGTATCAGGGCGGCAACAACGCCGGCCATACCGTGGTCATCGGCGACGAGAGCTACGCGCTGCACGTGCTGCCCTCCGGGGTCCTCTCCAGCAACGTCACGCCCGTGATCGGCAACGGCGTCGTCATTGACCCGAAAGTGCTCTTCGAGGAGATCGACGGGCTGGAAAGCCGCGGTGTCAGCTGTGACAAGCTGCTGGTTTCCGCCAACGCGCACCTGATCATGCCGCATCACCGCGCGCTGGACAAGGTGAGTGAGCGGTTCCTCGGCAACGCCAGGATCGGCACCACCGGCCGCGGCATCGGCCCGACGTACGGCGACAAGGTCGCCAGGATGGGGATCCGGGTCCAGGACCTGTTCGACCCCGGCATCCTCCGCCAGAAACTCGATCTCGTCCTGCGCGACAAGAACCAGCTGCTCACCAAGGTCTACAACCGCCGCGGCATCGACGCGGCCAAGACCGCCGAGGAGTACATCACGTACGGCGAGCGGCTGAAGCCGTACGTCGCTGACACCGGCCTCGTCCTCGGCAACGCGCTGGACAACGACGAGGTGGTGCTCCTCGAAGGCGCCCAGGCCACCATGCTCGACGTTGACCACGGTACCTACCCGTTCGTCACCTCCTCGTCCCCGACGGCCGGCGGCGCGTGCGTCGGCGCGGGCATCGGGCCGACCAGGATCACCAAGGTGATCGGCATCGTCAAGGCGTACACCACCCGGGTCGGCGCCGGCCCGTTCCCGACCGAGCTGAAGGACGAGCAGGGCGACTACCTGCGCAAGACCGGCGGCGAGTACGGCGTGACCACGGGCCGGCCGCGGCGCACCGGCTGGTTCGACGCGGTGATCGCCCGTTACGCGACCCGGGTCAACGGCGTGACCGACTTCTTCGTCACCAAGCTGGACGTGCTGTCCTCCCTGGACAAGGTGCCGGTCTGCGTGGCCTACGAGGTGGACGGCAAGCGCTACGACGAGATCCCGATGACGCAGACCGAGTTCCACCACGCCAAGCCGGTCTATGAGTACCTGGACGGCTGGTGGGAGGACATCTCGCAGGCGCGGAGCTTCGACGACCTGCCGAAGGCCGCGAAGACTTACGTCAAGACGATCGAGGAGCTGGCCGGCGCCCCGATCAGCGCGATCGGCGTCGGCCCGCGCCGCGATCAGACCCTGCAGCTCCGCCCTCTTCTATAGGGTCGCGTACGTGCGAGTACTGGTGATCGGCTCGGGCGGCCGCGAGCACGCGATCGCCCGCGCCCTGTCCCGCGACCCGGGCGTCAGCGAGCTGCACGCCGCCCCTGGCAACCCGGGCATCGCGGAGCTCGCGCAGCTGCACGACGTCAAGCCCGCCGATCCCGCCGACGTCACCCGGCTGGCGAGGCACCTGAATGCCGGCCTCGTGGTGATCGGGCCGGAGGCGCCGCTGGTGGCCGGGGTGGGTGACGCGCTTCGCGCCGCGGGCGTCGCCGTCTTCGGCCCGGACGCAGCGGCCGCCCGCATCGAGGGCTCCAAGGCGTTCGCCAAGGAGGTCATGACCGACGCCGGGATCCCCACCGCGCGCTCGTTCACCTGCTACAGCGAAGCGGAAGCCGACGTTGCCCTCGCCACGTTCGGCCCGCCATACGTGGTGAAGGACGACGCGCTGGCGGCCGGCAAGGGCGTCGTCGTGACCGGGGACCTCGCGACGGCGCGGAAGCACGCCGCCTCCTGCGGCAAGGTCGTGATCGAGGAGTTCCTCGACGGCCCCGAGGTCTCCCTGTTCGCGCTCGCCGACGGCACCACCGCGATCCCCCTGCTGCCCGCGCAGGACTTCAAGCGGGCCCGCGACGGCGACCAGGGCCCGAACACCGGCGGCATGGGCGCCTACGTGCCCCTCCCCTGGGCCCCGCCCGACCTGGCGGCCGCCGTCCTGGACACCGTCATCGGGCCGGCCATCGGCGAGCTGCACCGCCGCGGCACGCCGTATCGCGGTCTGCTCTACGCCGGCCTGGCGCTCACCAGTAACGGCGTCAAGGTGGTCGAGTTCAATGCCCGTTTCGGCGACCCGGAGACGCAGGTGATCCTGGACCGGCTGGCCAGCCCGCTGAGCGGCCTGCTGTACGCCGCGGCGGCCGGCGACCTGACCGCCGCGCCCGCGCTGGGCTGGCTGCCCGGCGCCGCGGTCACGGT
>Ga0335074_10014010_pt1 | contig 11260 bp, 7 predicted proteins | sample Lox_Sample_23_FD_206715 | JGI IMG/M metagenome (GOLD analysis project Ga0335074, IMG submission 206715) | Soil microbial communities from Loxahatchee National Wildlife Refuge, Florida, United States - Lox_Sample_2.3 | ecosystem: Environmental > Terrestrial > Soil > Wetlands | place: USA: Florida...
CCCGGCTGCTCGACGGCACGCGGGTGACGGCGCGCCAGCTGCTCGGCATTGCGCTCTCCTTCCTCGGTATCCTCCTCATCATGAATCGCGGCGACCTCGCCAATCTGCAGCGCTTCAGCTTCAACCCGGGAGACATCATCATCCTGCTCGGCATGCCGGCCTGGGGCGTCTATTGCGTGCTGGTGCGGCGCCGCCCCGCCGAGCTGGACGGCCTCGCGCTGATCTTCGTCATCGCCAGCATCGGCGCCGCGATCCTCGCCCCCTTCTACGCGCTCGAGAGCGTCTTCTTCGCCACGCCGCGGCTCGGCTGGGGCTCGGCCGGCGGCGTGCTCTACATCGCCGGCTTCGCCTCGATCGCAGCCTATCTCTGCTGGAATCGCGGCGTCGAGCTGGTCGGGCCCAATCGGGCCGGCTTCACCATCCCGCTGCTCCCCGCGTTCGGCACGGCCCTCGCCATGATCACGCTCGGCGAGGCGGTGCATCTCTACCATCTCCTCGGCATCGCCACGATCTTCGCCGGCGTCTGGCTGGCGATAAGCGCGCGGCGGATGGCTTAGCGCAGGCTCCCTGTTGCGCAGCACGAGACCACGCCCCGCCTGCGCCCGACGGTGAGTCACACTCACAGAAACTGTGCTAGCGTCGCATCGGTCGATGCTGGCGCCGCGCTGCAACCAGGCTCGTGACAAAGACAAGCAGCCCGCCGACGGTGATGGCACCGGCGACATAGGCGAGAGCCGCCGGCGGAAAACGCGCGAGCAGCAGCCCGCCCAACGCCGCACCCGTCGCCGATCCGATATAGATCGACGATGAGATCAACGACAGCACGAGCCCGCCATGAGCCGGCTCAAGCTGTAAGAGCCGCGTCTGCTGCGCGGGAAACACCGCCCAACCAGCGAAGGCCAGAATGAAGAGCACCACACCCGCGCCCCAGGCGGTGGCGGCGGTGATGTTGAGCAAGGTGAGATTGGCAGCATTGATGCCGACACAGAGAAGGATCGGCGCAACCGTGCCAAAGCGGTCGACGAAGCGGCCGCCGAGCTGGCTGCCGGCGACGCCGCCGAGCCCGTAGCAGCCCAGGAGCCACATGATATTGTCGAGATGGAGGCGCGATCCAAAAACGACGGCGCTGTAGTTGTAGATGGTGTAGTTCCCTGCCGACCACAGCCAGTTGGCAACGAGACTCAACAGCACCACCGGCCGCGCGAGCGGCGAGAAGCGCTCAGCAAGGCGCGGCACGGCGGTAAGCGGGGTGGGCGCGCCAGGTGCCATCGCGAGCGTCGTCGCAGCCGCTGCCGAGAGCAGCGCGCCGAGCAGGAAGCTCGCACGCCAGCCGAACGCATGACCGATCCAGGTGCCGAGCGGCGCGCCGAAGACGGTGGCGGTCGTCATGCCGAGCGCCACCGTGGCGAGCGCCGCGCCGCGCCGCTCGGCTGGGGCGAGCGCAGCAGCCATGCCGTATGCGGTCGGCGAGAATAACGCCCCGCTGGCGCCGGCGAGAACTCGCGCCGCCAGCAGCACGGCATAACTGGGCGCCAGCGCGCAGATGGCGTCGGCGAGCGCGAAGCCGCCGAGCGCCAAAACGACGAGCCGTTCGCGCCGCCAGCGCGCCGTCGCAGCCGCGAGGAGCGGCGAGCCCATCGCGTACGTCAAAGCATAGGCGGTGGCGAGCTGGCCCGCCGCCTCGGTACTCACGGCGAGCCCGGCGGCGACGAGGCGCAGGATGCCGGCGAGGACGAAGACATCGGTGCCGAGCGCGAAGGTGCCGAGCGCCAGCAGCAGGATGCGCCGATCGCCAGCCGGCATCGAACGCGGCAACGACGGGGGAACGAAGCGCAAGCAAAACCCCTTCCGATCGATCGTCGCGCCCCACCCTAGCCAACGCAGCCGGAGAGAGCGACCTCAGCGCTTGAGCGGCTGCGCCTGCGGCTTCCGCGCTTCTGCGCTCTTGACAGGACGAGGCCCGACACGCCACGAACCATCGGGGCGGGCGCAAAAGCGTCGATCTCGCGCCGCTCGCCTCGACGGTCGCGGCACGGAGGATGCCATGGCATCCAAGGATGCTTCGTTCAGCGTGCATGAACATGATTGGCATTCGCGCGCCTATGTCGATCGCTGGATCGGCGAGGATGTCACGCGCGATGCTGAGCGCCGGCCGGTGCTGCGCAAGATGCTTTCCTTCGCGCCCTTCGCCAATAGAGCCGCGATCCGTGTGCTCGATGTCGGCGCGGGATACGGCGTCGTCGCAGAAGAGGTCCTGCGTGCCTTCCCGGAGGCGCGAGTCACCTGGCACGACTATTCGCAGCCGATGCGCGAGCACGCACAACAGCGTCTGGCGAAGCAAGCCGCGCGGCTCGATTACGTGCTGAGCGATCTCGCCGGCCCCGATTGGGGGAAAGACGTTGGTGGTCCGTTCGAACTCGCCGTTTCCGGCATCGCATTGCATAACCTGCGCGACCGCAAACTGATCTTCCGGTGCTACGGCACCATCCGCGAATTGCTCGTGCCCGAGGGCTGTTTTCTCGATTGCGATTATTTCGAATACGTCGGTGGCGTTGGCATGCACATGGCGGCGATGGAGAAAGCCGGATTCGAACGCGTCGAATGCGTGTGGCAGGAGGGTGCGGCGGCAATCATAAAGGCCGCGTAAGCGACGCTTCGGTGTCGCACTTGCAGCCTGCAGCCGGCAGCGCTGGTCGAGATCGAAATGATCGCGGTGGCCGAGTAAAACTCTCGGCAGTCTGGAGGAGACTTTCATGCCGTTCTATCAAAGGGGCGAGGTTCGCATTCGCTACGAGGAGACCGGCTCCGGCTTCCCGCTGCTGGTCACCCCCGGCGGCGGATTGAACTCGCGGGTCAGCAACTGGCAGACCGCCGTTTTCAATGCGATGGAGGAGTTCAAGCACGACTTCCGCTGCATCACCATGGACCAGCGCAACGCCAATGGCGGCGAATCGACGGGCCCGGTGCCGGTCGAGAACGCGTGGGACGCCTTCGCCGACGACCAGCTCGGCCTCATGGACCATCTTGGCATCCGCGAATTCTTTTACATGGGCTACTGCATCGGCGGCTGCTTCGCCGGGAAGCTGATCGAGCGAGCGCCTCGGCGCGTCGTGGCGGCGGTGTTCTGCCAGACGGTCGGCCACCGGCCCGAGGATCCTGACGTGATGTGGCGGCACTGCCACCAGAACTGGCTCGCGGATTTCCGCGCCCGCCGGCCCGAGGTGACGACGGAGACGATCGAGAGATATTTCCACAGCCTCTGGCGCGTGCAGCCCGATTTCCTCTACAGCGTGCCGCGCGCGTTCATCAAGAATTGCCGGACGCCGATGCTGGTTCTACCGGACGACACGCCCTCGCATCCGCTGCCGACCTCGATCGACGTGGCGTCGCTGGCGCCGAATGCCGAGATCACGGTCTTCCCGTGGCGCGAGCCGCCGGAACTCAAGGCACGCACAATCAACCGCGTGCGCACGTTCCTCAAATCGCAGATTCCGATGCGCAGCGCCGCGCAGTAGCCCGCGCCCCTCAGGGCCGGGCGGCCATGAGCTTGTCCTGCGTCTTGGTTTCGAAGTCGCTGGCATCGTGCCGCTCGTGGAGCTGGTCCGCGGGATCGCCGCTCAGCCGGTTGACCTTGCGGCCGCGCTTCACCGCCGGGCGTTGGCCAATCATCGTCGTCCAGCGCTGCAGGTTCTTATAATCCTGAACCTGCAGGAATTCGGCGCCGCCATATTGGTTGTACTGCGCCAGGCCGCCATACCACGGCCAGCTTGCGATGTCGGCGATCGTGTAGCTGTCGCCGACGATGTATTCGCTTTCAGCGAGATGTCGGTCGAGCACGTCGAGCTGGCGCTTCGTCTCCATGGCGAAGCGGTCGATGGCGTATTCGATCTTGGTCGCCGCGTAAGCGTAGAAATGGCCGAAGCCGCCGCCGACATAGGGCGTGCTGCCCATCTGCCAGAAGAGCCAGGACAGGCATTCGGCGCGCGCGGCGCGCTCGGACGGCAGCAGGGTGCCGAACTTCTCGGCGAGATAGACCAGGATCGCGCCCGATTCGAACACGCGCACCGGCTTGGGTTCGGAACGGTCGAGCAAAGCCGGGATCTTGGAATTCGGATTGACGGCGACAAAGCCGCTGCCGAACTGGTCGCCGTCGCCGATCCTGACCGGCCAGGCATCGTATTCGGCGCCGCGATGGCCGAGGGCCAGAAGCTCTTCCAGCATGATGGTGACCTTCACGCCGTTGGGCGTCGCCAGGGAATAAAGCTGCAGCGGATGGCGCCCGACCGGCAGCTCTTTCTCATGGGTCGTCCCGGCGATCGGCCGATTGGTCTTGGCGTATCGCCAGCCACTGACATCCTTCTTCCACGTCCAGATCTTCGGCGGCGTGTAGGGTGTTTCGGTCATCATCGTCCTCGTCGTGGTGGCGCAACCTTGCCTCTCCGCGAGCCTACGCCCTGCCGTCCTCGCGTGTAAGGGTGCTCGCTGGCGCTCTTCTCTACCCAGACCCTACAGAACCGCCGCCTACTCCGCCGCGGCGCGCGCCGCAGCCGCTTTGCCGTAGCCGCCGCCGCCGGGCGTCTCGATGACGAAGACGTCGCCCGGCGCCATCTCGATCGCGTGGGTGCCGCCGAAGCGCTCGATGCGGCCATCGACGCGTTCCACCCAATTGCGCCCGAGCGCGCCCGGCTCGCCGCCGGCGAGCCCGTAAGGCGGCACGCGGCGATGGCCGGACAGGATCGCCGCCGTCATCGCCTCGCGGAAGCGGATGCGGCGCACCGCGCCGTCGCCGCCGCGATGGCGTCCGGCGCCGCCGGAACCACGGCGGATGGCGAAGCTCTCGAGCAGCACGGGAAAGCGCCATTCCAGCACTTCGGGATCGGTGAGGCGCGAATTGGTCATATGCGTGTGAACCGCATCGGTGCCGTCGAAATCGGGACCGGCGCCCGAGCCCCCGCACACCGTCTCGTAATACTGGTAGCGCTCATTGCCGAAGGTGAAATTGTTCATCGTCCCCTGCGCCGCCGCCATCACGCCCAAAGCGCCGTAGAGCGCGTCGGTGATGCCTTGCGAGGTCTCGACATTGCCGGCGACGACGGCGGCGGGATAGCGCGGGTTCAGCATCGAGCCGGGCGGGACGATGAGCTCCAGCGGCTTGAGGCAGCCGCCATTCATCGGGATCTCGTCCTCGACCAGGGTGCGGAAGACATAGAGCACGGCCGCTTTGCAGACCGCCGCCGGCGCGTTGAAATTGGTCGCGAGCTGCGGGCTGGTACCGGTGAAGTCGATGACCGCGCGGCGCGCCGCGCGGTCGATCGCGATCCGCACCTTGATCACCGCGCCGTCATCGGTCTCATAGGCGAAATCGCCGTCCTTCAACACGCCCAACACGCGGCGCACCGCCTCTTCGGCATTATCCTGGACATGCTGCATATAGGCTTCGACCGGCTTCTGCCCGAAATGCCGGACCATGCGATGCAGCTCCTGCACGCCCTTCTCGCAAGCGGCGATCTGCGCCTTGAGGTCGGCGATGTTCTGCGCCGGGTTGCGCGAGGGATAGGGACCGGAAGCGAGCAGCGCCGTCATCTCGCGCTCGCAGAAGCGGCCGGCATCGACCAGGAGGAAATTGTCGATGAGCACGCCCTCTTCCTCGACACTGCGGCTCGCCGGCGGCATCGAGCCCGGCGTGATGCCGCCGATATCCGCCTGATGGCCGCGCGAGGCGACGTAGAACAGCACCTCGCCCTTGCCCTGGCGATCTGCTTCGGCGAAGACCGGGGTGATAACGGTGACGTCGGGGAGGTGGGTTCCGCCATTGTAGGGCGCGTTCAGGACATAGACGTCGCCCGGCCGCATGCCGCGGCCATCGGCGGGCTCGCCGCCGGCGATCTTGCCGCGCGCGCGGATCACCGTCTGCACACTCTCGCCCATCGAGCCCAGATGCACCGGCATGTGCGGCGCATTGGCGATGAGCGAGCCGTCGCGGTCGAAGAGCGCGCAGGAGAAATCGAGCCGCTCCTTGATGTTGACGGAATAGGCGGTGTTCTGCAGCGCGACGCCCATCTGCTCGGCGATCGCCATGAAGAGGTTGTTGAAGACCTCGAGCATGACGGGATCGACCTTGGTGCCGATGGCGACGCGGCTCGGCAGCGGCGTCACGCGCTCGAGCACGAGATAGCGCCGCCGGTCGAGCGTCGCGCGCCAGCCCGGCTCGACGATGGTGGTCGCCGTCGCCTCGCGGATGATCGCGGGGCCGGCGACGTGCTGGCCGGGCACGAGAGCGTCGCGGTCGAAGACCGGCGCCTGGTGCTCGGCGCCTTCGGTGAACAGCGCGACCGCGGCCAGCGGCGCCGGCTCGCCCGGGGTCTCGGGCACGGGATAGACCGGGTCGGCGGCGGCATCGGTGGCGCCCACCACCTCGACCGCGACCGCCTCGACGATGATCGGCTTCTCCGGCATGACGAAGCCGTAGCGCTGGCGATGCGCCGTGGCGAAACCCTCGGCGATCTCGGCGGTCGTGCCATAGGCGACGACGAGCGGCGTGTCGGTGCCTTCGTATTTGACATGCGCCTTGCGCAGCACGCTGATCTGCGCCGGCGCGATGCCTTGCGCGCGCATCTCGGCGACGCCATCGGCGGCAAGGCGCTCGAGCACGCGCTCGAGCTCGGGCATGGTCGCTTCGGCGAGCCGCTTCTCGACCGCCTGCTCGCGCAAGGTGCGCAGATCGGCAAGCCCCATGCCATAGGCCGACAACACGCCGGCGAAGGGGTGGATGTAGACGCGCTTCATGCCGAGGGCATCGGCGACGAGGCAGGCATGCTGCCCGCCGGCGCCGCCGAAGCAGCAGAGCGTGTATTCCGTCACGTCGTAGCCGCGCTGGATCGAGATCTGCTTGATCGCGTTCGCCATGTTCTCGACCGCGATCTTGAGAAAGCCGTCGGCGACCGCCGCCGGGCTGCGGCGGTGGCCGGTGGCGCCGGCGATCTCCTCGGCGAGCGCCGCGAATTTTCGCTCGACCACGGCGACATCGAGCGGCTCGTCGCCGGCGGCGCCGAAGACGCGCGGGAAGAACCGCGGCTGCAGCTTGCCGAGCATGACGTTGCAATCGGTGACGGTCAGCGGCCCGCCGCGGCGATAGCAGGCCGGCCCCGGATTGGCGCCGGCGGATTCGGGGCCGACGCGAAAGCGCGCGCCGTCGAAGCTGCAGATCGAGCCGCCGCCTGCGGCCACGGTGTGGATATGCATCATCGGCGCGCGCATGCGCACGCCCGCCACCACCGTCTCGAAGCTGCGCTCGTACTCGCCGGCATAATGCGACACGTCGGTCGAGGTGCCGCCCATGTCGAAGCCGATGATCTTGTCGAAGCCGCCCATCTCGGCGGTGCGCACCGCGCCGACGATGCCGCCGGCCGGGCCGGACAGAATCGCGTCCTTGCCCTGGAAGCGCCGCGCATCGGTGAGCCCGCCATTCGATTGCATGAAGAGGAGCCGCGTGCCGCCGAGCTCGGCCGCGACCTCATCGACATAGCGGCGCAGGATCGGCGAGAGATAGGCATCGACGACGGTGGTGTCGCCGCGGCTCACCAGCTTCATCAGCGGGCTCACCTCATGTCCGGTCGAGACCTGGGTGAAGCCCAGCTCGCGGGCGAGCGAAGCGGCGCGGCGCTCATGCTCGGGATAGCGGTAGCCGTGCAGGAAGACGATCGCGGCCGAGCGGATGCCGTCGCGGAAAGCGGCGGCAAGATCGGTCCTGAGCCGCGCCAGATCGAGCGGCGTCGGCACCTCGCCTTCGACGGTAACGCGCTCCTCGGCTTCGATCACGCGCTCATAGAGCTGCTCGGGCAGCACGATGTGGCGCTCGAAGAGCTTCGGCCGGTTCTGATAGCCGATGCGCAGCGCATCGCCGAAACCGCGGGTGATGACGAGCACGGTGCGCTCGCCCTTCCGCTCCAGGAGCGCGTTGGTCGCGACCGTGGTGCCCATCTTCACCGCCTCGATGGCAACGCCCGGGATCGGCGTGTCGGACGCGAGGCCGAGCAGGTCGCGAATGCCCTGGATCGCCGCGTCGCGGTAGCGCTCCGGATTGTCGGAGAGCAGCTTGCGGGTGATCAGCGCACCATCGGGGCGCCGCGCCACCACATCGGTGAAAGTACCGCCGCGATCGATCCAAAACTGCCAGCGGCCCCCGCTCCCCTCGTTCATCGACGCGCTCCTACGCTTCAGCCTGACACAGCGCGCCAAGTCACCCCCACCTCACCCTCCCGCTGCGCGGGTCCCTCCCTCTCCGCCCCGGGGGGCGGAGAGGGTTGGGGTGAGGTGGGGCAAGGCGCAGACGAGCGCGGCATGTGGTCCTAGCACCGCTGGCGGACCTTACGCCAGTGCGTTCACTCACGCCCCCAGGCGCTCGGCGAGCTGGTTGAAATCACCAGCGGTCACGTCGAAGGCGTGGCCGGTCGTGGCGGGCGGCTTGCGATTGGGACCATGCTCGAGCGGCCGCAGGACAAAGCCGGTCTTGAGGCCCTGGCGCGCGGCGGCGGCGAGGTCGTTGGGATGGGCCGCTACCAGCATGACTTCCGCGGGCGCAAGGCCGAGCAGGTCGGGCGGCATGCGATAGGCCTCGGGATCGGGCTTGTAGTGATGCGCGAGCTCGGCCGAGAGCACCACGTCCCACGGCAGGCCGGCGCGCTTTGCCATGTTGACGAGCAGCCCGACATTGCCATTCGACAGGGTGCCGATGATGAAGCGCCGCTTGAGCCGCGTCAGGCCTTGAACCGCATCGGGCCAGGGATCGAGCCGATGCCAGGCCCGGTTGAGCTCGACCTTCTCGGCCTCGCTCAGTCCGGAAACGGCGTGCTTTTCGAGCAGCCCGTCGAGGATCATGCGGTGGAGATCGTCGATGCGTGTCCAGGGCAGCTCGCCGGCCCGCACGCGCTGCATCGCCGGTTGATATCCCGCCCGCCAGTCATCGGCAAAGCGCGCCGCATCGATGGAAATCCCCTTGGCCCGGCTCAGCGCCTCGACCTCGCGGATGATGCTGCCGCGCCAATCCACCACCGTGCCGAAGACATCGCAGACGAGGGCCTTGACGCTGCCGCCGAGATTGCCGTTCATGGGTGTCACCCGTCCGCCGCAGGAGCGCCCAGTAACTCACAGGCACGGGCGAATGTCGATGCCGCCGTCTCGCCCCCGGACCGCGGCAAGGAGCAAGGGATCATGGACGATATCACCCCGGGCGCGACGCCGCCGCGCGTCCCACCCGTCGAACCGGACCTTCTCGGCTCGGCCATCTTCCTGTTCTCGGAATACCTCCAGCGCGTCGCCGACCTCGAGATCGTCGAGGATGACGAAGATGACGAAGGCAACGAGGAGGAGGAGTCCGAGGAATCGCCGATCAACATGCGCGAGGTGCTCGACCTCTTTGCCGAAGAACTCGGCACCAGCGTGCCGATGACGCTCAATCTCTATATGCGCGTGACCGCGCTTTATCGCCTGCTGGCGGCGAGCCCGTCGCTGGCGCGGATGGCGGCGGCCGACGAGGAAGGGGGCGGCGGGCTCAGCGAAGACGCGCTCCTTGCCTTCGCCCGGCTCGATGTTCATGTGAGCCGCACCGAAGCCGGGCTGGTCGCCGATTTCGATGCGCGCGAGCTACGCGACGCGCTCAGCAACGGGTGACGCCGCTCCGATGTCGTCCGATGCTGCGTCGCGCCTGATGTCGCCGGCCGAGGCTTTCGAAAGCGCGGTCGCGCTGCAACGACAGGATCGGCTCGACGAAGCGGCGCAACTCTATGAGGCGCTGCTCGAGCTCGACCGCCATCATGTCGGCTCGCTGCACAATCTCGCGCTCATCCGCGCGCGGCAGGGCCGGCTCGGCGAGGCGGCCGCGATGCTGCGGCACGCGCTCGACCGGCGTCCGGACGAGGCGGTGGCCTTGTCGAGTCTGGGCAGCGTGCTGCAGGCGATGGGTCAACCGGCGCAGTCGATCGCGCATTTCGAGCGCGCCATCGCGCTCGCGCCCGACCTCGCCGTGGCGCATTACAATCTGGGCAATGCCCTGCTGGCGCTGGGCCGCGCCGAAGAAGCGCTGGCGCGCTTCGACCGGGCGCTGACGCTGGAGCCGCGCTCGGCCGCGGCATTGAGCGCCAAAGGCTCGGCGCTGCAGGCGCTCGGACGGCCTGCCGAGGCGATCTCCTGGCACGAACAGGCCCTGGAACTCGATCCCGGCTACGCGTCGGCGCACAACAATCTCGGCACGACCTTGCAGGCGCTCGGCCGCGACGAGGAGGCGAGCCGGCGCTACGACGCGGCGCTGGCGCTCTCGGCCGGTGAGGCCGATTTTCACGTCAACCGCGGCAAGGTGCTGCATCGGCTCGGTCGCGACGACGAGGCCCTCGCCGCCTATGAGCGAGCTCTGACGCTCCGGCCGCAAGACGCCGAGGCGCTCAACGATCTCGGCAATGCGCTGCAATCGCTCGACCGCCACGGCGAAGCGGTCGAACGCTACCGGCAGGCGCTCGATCTCAAGCCCGGTTTCGCCGCGGCGCATGACAACCTCGCCAACTCGCTGCATGCGCTCGACCGCCACGACGAGGCGATCGCCGAATACCAGGCCGCGCTCGCGGCCGGCCCCGACAATGCCGCCGCGCACAGCAATCTCGGCACCGCGCTGCGCGAGCTGGGACGCCTCGACGAAGCGCGGTGCGCCTTCGAGCGTGCGGTGGCACTGGCACCGTCACAGGCGTTTTTTCATCTGAATCTCGCCGAGTTGAAGCGTTTTGCCGCCGGTGATCCGCAGCTCGCCGCGCTCGCGCGGCTCGCCGACCACGCCCACAGCTTGCCGCCGCAAGAGCAGATCGACCTCTCCTTCGCGCTCGCCAAGGCGCATGCCGATCTCGGCGATTTCGCCACGGCCTTTACCCATTTACGGCAAGGCAACGCGCTGAAACGGCGCGAGATCGACTATGACGAGAGCGCGACGCTGTCCGTGCTGGCGCGCATCGCCACCATCCTCACGCACGAGTTGCTGCGCGCCAAGGCGGGGCGCGGCGATCCCTCCGAGCTGCCGGTCTTCATCATCGGCATGCCGCGCTCGGGGACGAGCCTCGTCGAGCAGATCCTGGCGAGCCATCCCGACGTGTTCGGCGCCGGGGAGATCACGACATTCACGGCGCTGACCTACGCAGAGATCGCCGCTTTTCCCGAGGATGTGGCGTCGATCGGCAGCGAAGCGCTCGGCGCGCTCGGCGCGCAGTATGTCGCCGGCCTT
>Ga0335074_10014013_pt1 | contig 11260 bp, 11 predicted proteins | sample Lox_Sample_23_FD_206715 | JGI IMG/M metagenome (GOLD analysis project Ga0335074, IMG submission 206715) | Soil microbial communities from Loxahatchee National Wildlife Refuge, Florida, United States - Lox_Sample_2.3 | ecosystem: Environmental > Terrestrial > Soil > Wetlands | place: USA...
CGTCGTTGACGACCTCGGCGGCGTTCTTGCCACCGATCTCGGCGTGGAAGATGTCCGGGTACTGGGTGGCCGAGTGGTTGCCCCAGATGGTGACCTTCTTGATGTCGGTGACCTTGGCGCCGGTCTTCTTGGCCAGCTGCGAGATGGCCCGGTTGTGGTCCAGACGGGTCAGCGCGGAGAACCGCTCCTTGGGGATGTCGGGCGCGTTCTTCTGCGCGATCAGCGCGTTGGTGTTGGCCGGGTTGCCGGTTACGCCGATGCGGACGTCGTCGGCGGCCACGGAGTTGAGCGCCTTGCCCTGCGCGGTGAAGATCGCGCCGTTGGCCTCCAGCAGGTCGCCGCGCTCCATGCCCGGGCCGCGCGGACGGGCCCCGACCAGCAAGGCCAGGTTGACGCCGTCGAAGATCTTGTTCGGGTCGGCGCCGATCTCGACGCCGGATAGCAGCGGGAACGCGCCGTCGTCGAGCTCCATCACCACACCTTCGAGCGCCTTGAGCGCGGGCTCGATCTCGAGCAGCCGCAGCTCGATCGGGCGGTCGGGACCCAGCAGTGAGCCGCTGGCCAGCCGAAACAGCAGGCTGTACCCGATCTGGCCGGCAGCGCCGGTGACGGCAACCTTCAGGGGTGTTGTGCTCACGTCAATTCGCTCCTTATGGAGATCGGCCCGGTACGCAATCGCGTCGCGTCGAAACTAGCGCACGCACCCGCTGGAAATGTCGCGACCCCGCATCAATGCTGGCCAGCGACATCGCCGACACGTAATAGCCGCATAAGGCGCGTACGATGGCCGAGGCTTCTTTAGTTCCGCGCTGCAACGGGGAGGTGGCACATGCCTTCGTTTCGCGAGTTACGCGAGTTACGCGACTTACGTGAGATACCCGAACCGCTGCGCGCCCTGGCCCCGTCCGAGAACGGCGAACACCCCGCACCGCCGGCCGACGAACCTGCCGACTTCGCCGTCGTCGACTGCGGCGTCTACGTCGACGGGCAACGCCTGCCCGGCAGTTGCAGCTACTTCGACGCGCGCAACAAGGTGAACGAGCTGCGACTCGAGGGCCAGCAAGCGTTCGCCTGGATCGGCCTGCACGAGCCCACCGAGCACCAGATGCAGGAGGTCGGCGACGTATTCGGCTTGCACGAACTGGCCGTCGAGGACGCCGTGCAGGCCCACCAACGCCCCAAACTCGAACGCTACGACGACATGCTGTTCCTGGTGCTCAAGACCGTCAACTACATCCCGCACGAATCGATGGTGCTGACCCGCGAGGTCGTCGAAACCGGTGAGGTGATGGCGTTCGTCGGCGCGGATTTCGTGGTGACCGTGCGGCACGGTGAGCACGGGCGGTTGACGGAAGTCCGCAAGCGGATGGACGCCGACCCCGAGCACATGCGGCTGGGCCCGTTCGCGGTCATGCACGCGATCGCCGACGCCGTCGTCGACCACTACCTCGACGTGACCACGCACATGGCGGTCGACATCGACGCCATCGAAGAGGTGGCGTTCACCCCCAACTCCCGCACCGACATCGAGCCGATCTACCAAATCAAGCGCGAGGTCGTGGAGCTGCGCCGGTCGGTCAGCCCACTGTCGATCCCGTTCACCCGGTTACAGACCGAACACCGCGACCTGATCTCCAAGGAAGTACGGCGCTATCTGCGCGACGTCTCCGATCACCAGTCGCTGGCCGCGGACCAGATCGCCAGCTACGACGACATGCTCACGTCGCTGGTGCAAGCAGCACTGGCCCGGGTCGGCATGCAGCAGAACGACGACATGCGCAAGATGGCCGCTTGGGCCGCCCTGTTGGCAGTGCCGACCATGGTCGCGGCCATCTACGGCATGAACTTCAAGGTGATGCCCGAGCTGAACTGGACCTGGGGATACCCCGGGGTGATGGCGCTGATGGCCGTCTCCTGTCTCTACCTGTACTTCCGATTCCGCAAGCAGGACTGGCTCTAGTTCGGCTGTGCCGCAGGCCGATTGGGATCCAGCACGTCCACCCCGTCGCTGTCCCATGCCTCCCGCATCGCGTCGGCCCCCTTCAGCCGGACCCAGGCCGCCTCGGTCGCGGTGATCGGCGTCGCCGACAGGAACCGCACCGGGTCGCACGGCTCCTCCAGCGCCAGCTCAGCAATGTCGCTGCGGCCCAACAACACTGCGGTGAACGGCGCCCGCCCCGACGGTCGCGCCCACAGCGGTGCGCCGAGGTCGATCAGCGAGTCCGCCGCCAACACCACGCCCTCGACCGCCGGGGATGCCGCGACGACGGCCAGGCTACGGGCCAGGCCGCTGGCCGGCCCCGGATCACGCAGGCGCAGCACGACTTCGGCGCGCGGACCGCGCGCGGGGTCGGCGACCACCTCAGTGGGGTCGACCATCGGATGCCGGGAGCAGCCCAGCGATACATAGTGCACCAGCCCGGCGGCGTCGGGTCGAAAGCGCAGCACCTCAACGGGTTCTGCGCCCAGAAACGTAATCGTGGCAACGTCGGGCTCGGTGCCGAAGTGCGCACCCAGGTGCGCGCGCACCCGATCGAGCGTCTTGCTCACTCCGCGCCGGCTGGTGGTGGCACGGTCAAGTTGACGCCGGTGTCGGCGTCGAAGACGGCGAGCTTCGAGGTGTCGAAGGCCAATTCCAGCGGCTTGCCCTTCGCCACCTTGGACGCGGCGGGGACCCGGGCGACGAATTCGTGCTCGTCTCCCCCGGATTCGTCCTCGAGTTCGGCGAGCTGGTCGGAGTGCACGACGTAGCTCTTGTTGGTGAAGTAGACGTACTTGTCGGCACCGAGCGACTCGACCATATCGACCTTCGCCTCGAAGTTCAGCGAGTTGATGCGCTGGTAGGCGTCGATCAGGGCGGCGTCGTGCAGATGTTCCGGGCGGATGCCGACGATCACGCTCTCCGGCGCCGGGTGCTGTGCGAGCACATCGAGGACGGGCTGCGTCAGCGTCACCTCACCGAAGGGCAGCGTCAACCCGGTCACCGTGAGCGTGGCGGGAAAGAAGTTCATCGCCGGTGACCCGATGAAACCGGCGACGAACAGATTGCCGGGCCGCTCGTAAAGCTCGTCAGGAGTTCCAATCTGCTGCACGATGCCGCCGCGCATCACCACCACTCGGTCACCGAGTGTCATCGCCTCGGTTTGATCGTGGGTGACGTAGACGGTGGTCGTCCCCAGCCGCCGCTGCAGCCGGGCGATCTCGCCGCGCATCTGCACCCTCAGCTTGGCGTCGAGATTGGACAGCGGCTCGTCCATCAGGAATGCCTTGGGATGGCGCACGATCGCCCGGCCCATCGCGACTCGCTGGCGCTGTCCGCCGGACAATTGCGCAGGCTTGCGGTCGAGGACCTCCGACAGGTCAAGGATTTTCGCGGTCTCCTCGACCTTCTCGGCGATCTCCTTCTTCTTCATCTTCGCCAGCGTCAGCGGGAACGCGATGTTCTGGCGCACCGTCATGTGCGGGTAGAGCGCGTAGGACTGGAACACCATCGCGATGTCACGGTCCTTGGGCGCCTTCTCGTTCACCCGCTCGCCGCCGATGCGCAACTCACCCGACGAGATATCTTCAAGTCCGGCAATCATATTCAGCGTGGTCGACTTTCCACAGCCGGACGGCCCGACCAGGATGAGAAATTCGCCCTCGGCGATGGTGAGGCTGAGTTCGTGCACGGCCAGGGCGCCGTCGGGGAAACTCTTGGTCACCCGGTCCAACACAATCTCGGCCATCGAGCTATCCCTTCACCGCGCCTGACGTCAGCCCCGCGACAATCCGTCGTTGGAAGACTAGAACAAAAACGATAATCGGAACCGTGATGACCATGGCGCCCGCCGCGATCGACCCGGTCGGCTCCTCGAATTCCGAACTGCCGGTGAAGTTCGCGATCGCCACCGGCGCGGTGACCGCCGCCTTGGTGGCGGTCAGCGACAGGGCCAGCAGCAGGTCGTTCCAGGCGAAGATGAACACCAGGATCGCGGCGGTGACGATGCCCGGGGCGGCCAGCGGGGCGATCACCTTCCGGAACGCCTGAGCGGGCGTGGCGCCGTCGATCTTCGCGGCCTTCTCCAGGTCCCAGGGAATCTCGCGGAAGAACGCCGACAGCGTGTAGATTGCCAACGGCAACGCGAAGGCGATGTAGGGAATGACCAGGCCCGGCCAGGTGTCGAACAAACCGACTCGGCGTTCGATGTTGAACAGCGGCGTCACCAGCGAGATCGCCGGAAACATCGAAATCAGCAGCGTCGCACCGATCAACGCCCGCTTGCCCGGGAACTCCAGCCGGGCCACCGCATAGGCCGCCATCGCGCCGATCACCACCGCGATCGCCGTGGTGATCAGCCCGATTCCCACGGAGTTGACCAGAGCGGACGTGAAGAAGTTGCCGCGGAAGATGCCGCGGTAGTTGTCCAGGGTCAGCGACGACGGAATCAGCTTGCCGTCCTTGACCATTGACGTCGGCTTGAGCGAGAGGCTGAGGATCCACAGCACCGGCAGCAGCGCATAGATCAGCACGAGGGCGTCGACGGCCACCCAGCCCGCGGCGCGCCGGGCGCCGATTCGTTCAGCGCCCATCGCCGCTACCGCCCGGTGCCGACGCGCCGAACACCTTGATGAACACCAAGGCGATGAGAGTGACGCAACCGAAGATCAACACCGAAATCGCCGATCCGAGGCCGACATTGAAGCTCTTGAACAAATTGTCATAGCCCAGCAGCGACACCGAGCCGGTGTTGCCGGTGCCACCGGTGAGCACATAGATGCTGTCGAAGATCCGGAACGCATCCAGCGTGCGGAACAGCACCGCCACCAGGATCGCCGGTTTGATAAGCGGCAGCGTGACCTTCGTCAGCCGGCGCCACGCGCCGGCCCCATCGACCTGTGCAGCGTTGAGCAAGTCGGCCGGCACCAGCGCCAGACCGGCGAGCAGCAACAACGACATGAACGGCGTGGTCTTCCACACCTCGGCGAGAACCACGATGGCCAGCGCCGAGGCCTGGTGACTCAACGGGGCGCTGCCCGCCGGCAGCAGGTTGGCCAGGTAGCCCGTCGCGGGCGTCCAGGCGTAGTACCAGCTGTAGGAGGCGACCACCGTGACGATTCCGTAGGGGACGAGCACCGCGGTGCGGACCAGGCCCTTGCCGATCAGCGTTCGGTGCATGGTCAAAGCCAGCGCCAGTCCAAGCACGAACTCGATTGCCACGGACGCCACCGTGATGACCAATGTCACGAAAAGCGCTGTCCACCAATACCGGTCGGTCAGAACCGTCTGGTAATTGCCGAGGCCGATGAACTGGGTGTCGTTCGGGGTGGTCAGGTTGTTGCGTTGCAGGCTCAGCCACACCGCGTAGCCGATCGGGTAAGCCGTGACGGCCAGCATCGTTATCGCCGCGGGCGTGACCAAGGCGAAAGCCAGTCGCCGGTCGGACTTTCGGTTCTGTGTCGTCACGGCGCCGCTCCTCCGCATCGCTACGCTCTGCATCGTCGCCGGCTTAGTCGTCACGGCAGCAGGCCCTTGCCGTCGACGGCCTTCTGCACCTGCACGGCCAGTTCGTCCGCCGTCTTGTCCGGGTCGATCTCGGTGATCGGCGCCAGCGTGGCGGCGATCCGGGTCGACACCGATTGGTAGACCGGCGTCGCCAACCGCACCGCGGCGTTGGTGAGCTGCTGGCGAATGATGTCGTACATCGGGTACTTGGCCTGGAACTGCGGGTCGGAGTAGACGGAGGTCCGGACCGCGGGCAGGCCGCCGTCGAGCGAGGCAAACTTGTCGTTGGCCGGGCTGCGCAGACACCGGATCGCTTCGTACGCTTCGGCTTTGTGACGGCTGGTCTTGGCCACCGCCAGGTTCAAGCCACCGATGGTTACCTTCGCGGGTTGGCCGGGCCGCACGGCGGGATACGGCGCGAAACCGAAAACCTTCCTGCTGGCGTCGTAGGCCGCGCGGAACTGTTCGTCGGTCGGCACGAACGACCCGACGCTGTTGACGCTGCCGGCCAGGTCTGGGCGCCGGTTGAGCGGCAAAAACGGCACGCCGCCCTTGACCGCATTTTCCAGCATCGACGCCAGCACATACGGCCAATTGACTTCCAGCGCAGACCTTCCCTGCTCGAAAGCCAACCTCGAGGAACCCGCGTCGGTGCGGACGATCGACGGGTCGGCGCCCGGCGCCGTGGCCACCGACTTGAGGATCCGCAGCGCGGCGACGGTGGCGGCCCGGTGCTCTGGCGTGTCGGTGAGGGTGACCGTGCGGCCGTCGTCGGAAAGCACTTGGCCGCCAGCGCTTTCCAGCAGCGTGTTGAACCACACCACCAAACCCTCGTTCTGGTTGGCCTGGACACCGATCCAGCTCGGTTTGCCCGCGGCGTGCAGCCGGGCGGCTTCACCGATCACGCCATCCCAGGTCGCCGGGGGCTTGTCCATCAAATCGGCTCGATACCAAAGCAATTGGGTGTTGCTGGTGACGGGCGCAGCATACAGCTTGTGCCGCCATCTGGCGGTGGACAGTGGCCCGGGCAGCGTGTCGGTGGTGGCGTCGGCCTCGGCGCGGTGGGCCGGGTCGTCCGCCAGCGGCAGCACCCAGCCGGCTTCGGCGAACTCGGCCGTCCAGATCACGTCCATCGCGACCACGTCCACCGTGCGGTCGTTGGCGCTGAGCCTGCGGGCCAGTTGCATCCGCTGGTCGTCGGTGGCTTTAGGCAGTCCGAATTGCCGAACGGTGAACCGGCCGCCGGCCTGATCGGTGCAGCGCTTGGCCAGCGCACTAAAGGTCGCGGCGTTGCCGGCCGGCGTGTAGAGGCTGATCACCCGCCCGTCGTCGCGAACTCCGCAGGCCGACACCATCGACACGGCTGACAGCACCGCCGACACGGCGACGCTGCGCCGGAGTGCACGGGGAGTCGACAAAACGTCGAGTCAGATTGCCAAGCGCGCGAGCAGATCCCGGGCCCGCTCAGCGTTCTGCGGGTCGCACAGCACGTCGTACCGGCCGGCGACCAGCTGCAGCGTCGAACTGAAATCGCGGGTACCGCGCGCCATCGCATAGGGGACCGCGGAGGTGATCAACCCGAAGAACACCCCGGCGACCAGCCCGGTGGTCAACGACTCCATCGGGTGCGGGCTGGAGAACAACAGCGTCAACACCAGGCCGATGAAAAGGCCGAGCCACGCGCCGCTGATCACGCCGCCGCCCAGCACTTTCGGCCAGGTCAACCGGCCGGTGACGCGTTCGACCTGCATCAGGTCGACGCCGACGATCGTCACCTGCTGCACCGGGAACTGTTGCTGAGAGAGATAGTCGACGGCGCGCTGGGCCTCGGCGTAGGTGGGGTAGGAACCGACTGGCCAGCCCTTCGGCGGCGTCGGCAATCCGGGGGCGCGACGGCTGGCGGCCGGGTTGCCGGGCGCGGCACCGGGAACCTGCCCAGGCTGAAAGGGACTGCTCATAGTTTCATTGTGCTCCGTTGTCGTACGCGGGGCCGACGGGTACCGGGTCGCAGCCTGCGGACGTTCAACCTGCCGTCACGCTAGGTTGAACAGCATGACAGCTCCAGGCGGCGACAACCCGTACGACGAGGCGGCGCCGTTCCCCCCTGCGGAGCAACCCCGACCCTGGGAGCAGTACCCGCACCCGCCGGTCGACCCGCAGGCGCCGGTGAACTATCCCCCGGTGAATTATCCCCCGGCACATTATCCCGAGCACCCGTCGCCGTATCCTCCGTCGCCGCCGGTGCCCCCCTACGGCTACCCGCCGCCCCCCAGTGGTCCGCCGGGCTACGGCGGCCCACCCGTCGGATACGGCCCGCCGGTCGGATACGGCGGCCCGCCGGGTTATCCCGTCCCCTACGACCCGTATCTCCCCTACCACGGGGCTCCGCCCGAAACCAACGGCCTGGCGATCGCGTCGCTGGTCACGGCGCTCGCCGCTATCCCGCTGACCGCGTTGTGCGGCATCGGCGCGCTGGCCGCGATCGTGGGCGTTGTGCTCGGCATCGTCGCGCTCAACCAGATCAAGCAAACCCACCAACAGGGCCGCGGGCTTGCCATCGCGGGGCTCGCCGTCGGTGCGGTGACCGCCACGGTGCCGCTGGTGTTTTGGCTCTACGTGATGACGACGGCCTGGCATTCGTAGCCGGGTATACCTAGTGTCCGGTCGGCGGCACAAAGGGATCCGCTAGGCGTTGCATGCCGGCCGCGCGCCCCTTTCCGGCGATCACCAAGGCCATCTTGCGGCTGGCCTCGTCGAGCATCTCGTCGCCGAGCATCACCGCTCCGCGAGCGCCGCCGGCCGCCGAGGTGTGCCACTCGTAGGCCTCCAGGATCAGCTCCGCGTGGTCGTAGTCGGCTTGGCGCGGACTGAAGATCTCGTTGCCGGCCGCGATCTGGTCGGGGTGCAGCACCCATTTGCCGTCGTACCCCAGCGCCGCCGACCGGCCGGCCACCCGCCGAAACGCCTCCACGTCACGCACTTTCAAATACGGACCGTCCACGGCGGCTTTGCCGTGGGCGCGGGCCGCCACCAGGATCGTCATCAACACGTGGTGGTAGGCGTCGCCCTCGGTGTAGCCCTCCGGCTGCTCGCCGACGACGAGTGTGCGGGTGTTCAGGCTCGCCATCAGGTCGGCGGGGCCGAGCACCAGCGCCTGCACTCGCGGCACCGCGGCGATCGCGTTGATGTTCGTCAGCCCGCGGGCGTCTTCGATCTGCGCGTCGATGCCGATCTCGCCGACCGGAAGCCCGTGCACCGTTTCCAACTGGGTCAGCAGCAGATCGAGTGCCTGCACGTGCGAGACGTCGGAGACCTTGGGCAGCACCACAACATCGAGCCTGGCGTCGGGCGCGGCACCGACCGCGGACACCACCTCGATGATGTCGGCATGCGTCCACGGCGTGGTCCAGTCGTTCACCCGGACCCCACGCAATTGCCCCGCCCACCCGGGACCGGCGAGCGCGGCGGCCACCTGACTGCGTGCCGCGGCCTTGGCGTCGGGCGCGACGGCATCCTCCAGATCGAGGAAGACCTCATCGGCGGGGAGCCCTTTGGATTTGTCGATCATCTTCTGGCTGCTGCCCGGCACCGACAGGCACGTGCGGCGGGGTCGATAGGCGTTGTTCACGGTTCACTCCTACCCTTTCAACCATGGCCTCGATCAACAGGGTGTACGCGGCGCGGCTGGCGCGAATGCTGGTACTGGGCCCGATGGGCGAGTCACTCGGCCGGGTGCGCGACGTGGTGGTCAGCATCAGCATCGTCCGCCAGCAACCCAGAGTCCTTGGGCTCGTCGTCGAAATGTCCTCTCGCCGAAGGATTTTCGTTCCCATCCTGCGGGTCGCTTCGATCGAGCCCAAGTCCGTGACCCTCAACACCGCCAGCGTGTCGATGACCCGCTTCGATCAACGGCCCGGTGAAGTGCTGGTGCTTGGGCAGATCGTCGACACCAAGGTGCGGGTCCACGACCCCGAACTGCCTGAGCTGGCCGACACCGACGTGGTGGTGACCGACCTGGGTTTGGAGCAGACCCGGACACGGGACTGGATGGTGACGCGGGTCGCGGTCCGCGTGCCCCGGCTGTTCGGCCGCCGCGGCAGCACCCACATCGTGGGCTGGCGCAGCGTGCAGGGACTAACCCCATCGGCGCTGGCGATGCCCGGTCAGGCCGTGGCGCAGCTGTTGCATCAGTTCGAAAACTGGCGGCCGATCCAAGTCGCCGACGCCCTACGTGAACTGCCGGCGAAACGCCGTTACGAGGTGGCGAGCGCACTCGATAATGACCGTCTGGCCGACATTTTGCAGGAGCTTCCGGAGGAGGATCAGGCGGAGTTGTTGATGCAACTGGGCGACGAACGCGCGGCCGACGTGCTCGAGGAGATGGACCCCGACGACGCGGCCGACCTGCTCGGCACGATGAACCCGACCCTGGCCGAGGGCCTGTTGCGTCAGATGGACCCGGAGGAGTCCGACCCGGTGCGGCGGCTTTTGAAGCACTCGCCCGACACCGCAGGCGGCCTGATGACCTCGGAACCCGTGGTGCTGACCCCGGACACCTCGGTCGCCGAGGCGCTGGCCCGCGTTCGCGATCCCGACCTGACACCGGCGTTGTCGTCGCTGGTCTTGGTGGTCCGCCCACCGACCGCCACCCCCACCGGCCAATACCTGGGCTGCATTCACCTGCAGCGGCTGCTGCGCGAGCCGCCGTCGATGCTGGTCGGCGGGATTCTCGATGCGGACCTGCCCTGGCTGGACCCGGATGCCTCGCTGCCGCTGCTGACCCGGTATTTCGCCGCCTACAACCTGGTCTGCGGCCCGGTGGTCGATTCACAGCATCATCTGTTGGGCGCGGTGACCGTGGACGACGTGCTCGACCATCTGTTGCCGCACGACTGGCGGGAAAGCAACGGCGAGCTGGCCCTGGATACCGCCGGAGGACAGTCATGAGCAAGTCGGCGCCGCGTGCACGGCTGTACACCCCGCGCCGCTCACGCATAGCCGCGCCCCGGGTGGATTCGGATGCCGTCGGCCAGGCCACCGAATCGATTGCCCGGTTCTTCGGCACGGGCACCTACCTGCTGCTGCAGACCGCCATCGTGGTGGTGTGGATCATCGTCAACATCGCCGCGGTCAGCCTGCGGTTCGACCCCTACCCGTTCATCCTGCTCAACCTGGCCTTTTCCACCCAGGCCGCCTACGCCGCCCCGCTGATCCTGCTGGCGCAGAACCGCCAGGAGAACCGGGATCGCGTCGCACTCGAAGAAGACCGTCGCCGAGCCGAGGAAACCAAAGCCGACACCGAATATCTGGCCCGGGAATTGGCCGCGCTGCGACTGGCTATCGGCGATGTCGCCAAGACCCGCGACCACCTTCGCCGCGAACTCGAAGACATCCGCGGCCTGCTCGAAGATCGGCAGCTGGACAGGCTGCGGAAATCGCACGCCGACCACGACGGAGATGTGGATCAGCGCACCGCTCAGTCCAATTGACACTGCGGCGAATCCATCGCGTTTTCACAGGCAGCGACTGTGCCATTGTTGTCACTGGAGTCACCCGTGTTATGTATGGTGACGTAGTTCACAAGGCTCACGCGGTGTCGGGGGCAGACAACGCTCGAATATTGAGGACGGTCGAGTGCGTATTGGGGGACGCATGGGTGCACGTTCGGCCCTTGCCCAGCTACGGCAGCGGGTTCCTCGCGTGCCTCGCACCCCCCAGGTCCCCGATGCGGTCGTCAATGCCGCCGCGACGGCACGCGACGCGGTGGCCACCGCC
>Ga0335074_10014014_pt1 | contig 11259 bp, 10 predicted proteins | sample Lox_Sample_23_FD_206715 | JGI IMG/M metagenome (GOLD analysis project Ga0335074, IMG submission 206715) | Soil microbial communities from Loxahatchee National Wildlife Refuge, Florida, United States - Lox_Sample_2.3 | ecosystem: Environmental > Terrestrial > Soil > Wetlands | place: USA...
CCCGCGAGGTCGACCTCAATCCACATCATGGCGTCGGTCTGCCCATCGTCAGCCGGCTCGAGCTCCATTGCCCAGCGCGACGCGGACGTACCCATCCGCCCGGCGAACGCGACGTGGCGAGGCGCCTCGACAGCGGTCACTTCCTGGCTCCGGGGGTGAGGCCACAACAGGTCCTTCGCCCGCTGCTCCACCCGCGAGCCGGGCTGCAGCGGGTCTCCTCCGCGAACCCAGCATTCGAGAACTGTTGGCGCCCACTCCGGCCAGCGTCCGACGTCACAGACATACGCCCACACGTCATTGACGCTGCTGGCGATCGTTATGCGGCTCTCGGTTCTGATTGTCATCAGCGACTCCTCGGGGCGGCACAGGCTCACTGCGCAGGTGGGCGGTAACGGCGTTCGCTATCTCTTGTGTGGTTTGCTTCCAGCTGCCCAGGTTCGACCGCCGCTTTCCCGCGGCGGCCCTGAGCCGGTCCCGGAGGCGCTCGTCGCCCAGCCAGTCCCTGATCGCGGCGGCGAGGGCAGCCGGATCGCCGGAAGCGACCAATTGCCCGGGGCGGGTGCCGTCGGCGGCGCAGCCGAGCGCTTCGGGCAGCCCGCCCACCGCGGCAGCTACAACAGGCAGGCCGTGGGCGAGTGCTTCGATGACGGCCATGCCGTAAGTCTCCGAGCGGGACGGCGCGACGAGCAGGTCGGCGGTGGTGTACGCGTGGCTGAGCACCTCACCGGTCAGGACACCGGTGAGCTGGACGCGGTGGTCATAGCCGAGGCGGGCGATGCGGGTTCGCAATTGGCCGACGAAGTCCGGGTCGCGGTCGAGGGGTCCGGCCAGCATGCAATGCCACTCCAGGTCACCCAGCTCGGCGAGTGCCTCGACGAGGAGGTCCTGCCCCTTGTGGCGACCGAGGGTTCCGACGCACATTAGCTGACCGCGGACGGGGCGGGCGGGGGCGGCGACCCGGTCGACGCCCGGCCGGGCGACGTGGACCCGGTCGCCGGGGATGTCGTATCGGGTCAGGACCTGCTGACGGGTCCATTCGCTGGTAACAGCCACGCCCGCGGCCGCGCCAAGTACGGCTCGTTCGGAGCGCTGCGCGCTGGCATCATGGCGTCTGTCGAGGGCGGTGGCCAATGGCATGTGCAGCAGTACTGTCATTGATATCCGGTCAGCGTGTGGCAGCAGCTGCGCTGCAGTCGGCGACGCAACCAGTCCGTCGATCAGGGTGATCTCCCCGTCGGGGATGGCGGAAACGATGCGGGTTAGCGCGGCGCGGGCGCCGGAGTCGGGTACCGGCCACGGCGCGGCAACGGTCGCGACCAGCACCTCCCAGCCGGCCTCGGCCAGCCCGGCGCAAACCCGCCGATCGTAGATGTTCCCGCCCGTAGGCTGGCCGGGATCGTCGAAGCCCTCGGGAGCTACCACGTGAATCTGCACGATGCTCCCGCCGTCGAGAGCGCCTGCCGCACTGAGCCTCCAGCCTCCAGTAGATCTGGACTACGCTTGCCGCCGATCCGTTTTACCCGACACAGGATGATACGGAGAAGCAGTGGAATCGGCTTGGCCCATGGCGATGATAGGCGAGATGTAATGACCTGCTTCGATGAAGCGTCGACGCCTGCATATGCCCGCTACCTGGCCGCCAAGACGACCGTGGATGACCGGGCACTCAACCGGCAGGTGCTGGCCGAGTTGCGCGGCCTGATGCCCGAGGGTGCGCCGCGGGTGCTGGAGATCGGTGCCGGTCTCGGGACGATGGTGGCCCGCCTGCTCGACTGGGGAGTAGTCGGCGCTGGCGAGTACGTCCTGCTCGATGCGGATCGGGAGCTGCTGGATTGCTCGCACCGGTGGCTGCGCGATTGGGCGGCCGCGCGGGGTGTGCGCAGCGACCTGCTGCCGGATGGCCTGCAGGTGGGTGATCTGCGGGTGCGCCTGGTGCACGCCGAGCTCGGCGGTTACCTGGAGGTCGCTCACGGGGAGCTGGCCGATGTACTGATCGCCAACGCAGTCCTGGACCTGGTGGACGTGCAGGCCATCCTGCCGGGGTTGCTGCGGTTGCTTGTTCCCGAGGGCATCTACTGGTTCACGATCAATTACGACGGCGAGACCATCTTCGAGCCGGGCCATCCGCTCGACGACCAGGTCATGCGGGCATACCACCGCGATATGGACGAGCGTGTCCGCTACGGTCGGCCGGCCGGGGAAAGTCGGACGGGTCGCCTCCTATTTCGCCACCTGCGGGATGTGGGCGCGCCCGCGGTGGCGGCGGGGTCGTCGGACTGGGTCGTGCACCCGGCCGGGGACGGGACCTACCCGGCCGATGAGGCTTACTTCCTGCGCACCATCCTGACGACGATCCGGGACGCGCTGCGTGATCGCCCGGACCGAGTGGAACCGGCGGACCTGGCCGACTGGCTGGCCGTGCGCGGCCGGCAGCTGGCTGCAGGCAATCTGGTTTACATCGCTCACCAGCTCGACTTCGCGGGCCGTTCGCCCGGTTAACGCCCTACAAGTGCGCCGCGCTGCTGCCGCGTAAGACAGTTGAAAGATATACGGCCAATCCATAGCGCCTGCTCAATCCGTACTACCTACTATGGCGCGGGCAAATTCAGTTCCTGTTGGGGCCGGTCGGGCCCATCGCAGGCTCGGCTTGCTGCTGCTGCGCCTGGCCGCCGCCATCATCGTGCTGTGGTTTCTATGGCGGTACGTGGGCGCGGCGCCGTTCCGGGACGGGCTGCGCGCGGTCACCTGGGCGGCGGTCGTGGCTGCCCTCGCGCTCACTGCCCTGACCACAGTGTGTTCGGCCTGGCGATGGCGGGTCGTCGCCCAGGCGCTCGGCATCGGCATTGGCTTGCCAGCCGCGGTCAGCGCCTACTACCGCTCCCTGTTCCTCAATTCCGTGCTCATCGGCGGGGTTCTCGGCGACGTCCACCGGGCCGTCACGCACGGACGGCGCAGCGGAGACGTCGTACTGGGGCTGCGAGCGGTGGCGTGGGAACGGCTGTGCGGCCAGGTCATCCAGGCCGTGGTGACCGTCGTCGTGTTGCTGACCCTGCCCTCGCCGGTCCGGCCAGCGCTGCCGTATGTTCTGGCAGGTGTCGCCGGTGTGGCCGGCTGTGCCGTGCTGGTCGCGAAGCACACTGATCGCGGCGGCCGGTCGCGGCTGGCTCGCGCCGTGCGGGCCGTCGCCGATGACCTGCGTCACGGCATGCTGGCCCCGCACGTATGGCCCAAGCTCGTCCTGGCCTCGACGCTGGTCGTCGCCGGGCACACGGCCACATTCGTCATCGCGGCCCGCGTCGCTGGCAGCACCGCACCACTGGGCGAACTGCTCGCGCTGGTGATGGTGATCCAGACCGCATTGGTGATCCCCGTGAGTGTCGGCGGGTGGGGGCTGAGGGAAGGAGTCGCCGCCTGGGCCTTCGCCGCAGCCGGGTTCGGCGCGGCCACCGGGGTCACGGTCGCCACTCTGTATGCGGTACTCATGCTGATCGCAGTTGCCCCGGGCGCAGGGCTGCTGCTGGGGGACGCCGTTCGCCGCCGTCGTGACCAGGGACGACAGGACGAGCCGAGACAACCCGAGCCGGAGCCGCGAGCGCTGGAGCTTGTTCGTGATTGACCAGCCATTCCCCTGGTGTGAGGCCGAACGGGTTGTGTCGTGACCGAACCGGTCCGGCCGGCACTGATCCGCCGGCGTATTCGCATCCCGCTGCGCTTCGCTGACGGCTATTCAACCGCTGCCACGGTCATCAGCTTCGCGGGCCTGGCCGATGCGCAGCAGCACGTGGCCCTGGAACTTGGCCGCCCCGCCGCGGCTGGGCTGCCGCTGGTGCGCCTGCACAGCGAATGCCTCACCGGCGACGTATTCGGCAGCCAGCGGTGCGATTGCGGGCCGCAACTGCGCGAAGCGGTCGAGCGGATCACCGGTCACGGCGGCTACGTGCTGTATCTGCGCCAGGAAGGGCGCGGCATCGGACTGTACGACAAACTCGACGCCTACGCGATGCAAGATCGCGGGCTGGATACCTACGACGCGAATCTGGCGCTCGGTCACGAGGCCGACGAGCGCGATTACACCAGCGCGGCCCAGATGCTGCACGCGCTCGGCGCCGACCGCATCGTGCTGCTGAGCAACAACCCGGACAAGCGTGCTCAGCTGGCCCGCCTGGGCATTACGATCGCCAGCCAGGTGTCCACCGCGCTGCACCTTACTGGGGCCAACTCCGCCTACCTGGCTACCAAGGCGCGGCGCGGCGGACATGATCTGCTGCTGCGGAGTCCTGGCCAGGCCGCCGGGTCGCGCCGGCCCACCGGTCCCGCAGACCTAGGGCTCGAGGCCGGATGACAGCGTGGTGGCCGCCGGCCATCCGGATGGAGGTGTGATGACTGCAATTCGCCCGGCGGATGAAACCGCGGTGCGGGAGGTTCGCCCAGTGGATCAGGGCGCGATTCGGCTCGCGGCGATCCTGGGGGTGCTCGCTACCGCCGCTTTGCTCGGCGTCGTGTCCGTCGCGGCTGGTCTCGGCGTCGCTGGCTGGATCGCCGGGCTGGTTACCGGCTGGGCGGCGACGGCGCTGATTGTCACCGCCCGCATGCGGAGCGACCAGCCGACGATATTCCCGGCGGACTGGGTCACCCTGACCCGGGCGGTGTTGTGCGCTGGGGTCGCGGGCCTAGTCGCCGACTCGTTCGGCCGGCCGGTGTCGATCACGGCGCTGGTCGCCCTTTCCTCTGTCGCGCTAGTGCTCGACGCGGTGGACGGGCAGGTGGCGCGCCGGACCGGTACCGCCACCTCGCTGGGCGGCTTTTTCGACGGCGAGGTCGACGCCTTCCTCATCCTGCTGCTCAGCATCGTCGTATCGCAGGACTACGGCAGCTGGGTACTGCTCATCGGTGCCGCTCGCTACGCGCTGCTGCTGGCGGGCTGGCTGCTCCCGTGGCTGGCCGCGCCGTTGCCGCCCCGGTACTGGCGCAAGGTCGTGGCCGCGGTCCTGGGCATCGTGCTCACCATCGCCGCATCCGGAGTGCTCGACCGCGTCACCGGGATGATCGCGGTTGCTGTCGCGTTGCTGCTCCTGGCCGAGTCGTTCGGCCGTTGTGTGATCTGGCTGTACCGGACCGGCGCCGGCCCGCGCACCCGCCTGGCAGTGCGGCTGACCATCGTCGCGATCGCGATCGCGCTCGTGTGGGGTGACCTCCTTGCCCCCGACCAAGCCTGGCAGTTCACCCCCGCCGCCTTTGTCCGCATCCCCCTCGAGGGGCTGGTCCTGGTCGCCGTCGCGCTGGTACTGCCGCCCCGGCCGCGACGGATCGTGGCCGCCGCCGCCGGAATCCTGCTCGGCGTGCTCACGTTCGCCAAGATCCTCAACATTGCCTTCTACGAATTCGCCGACCGGGCGTTCAACCCGGTGTACGACTGGGTCAGCATCGGCCCGGCTCTGGGCGTGGTCCGCGACGCGATCGGCCCTCTGGGCACAGACATTGTGCTCGCCGTGCTCGGGCTCGGGATCATCCTGCTCGTTTGCGCGATCACCGCGGCAACGATTCACATCACCACCGTGGCCGCCCGCCATCGCCGCGCCTCGGTTCGCGGCCTCGCTGCGCTCACGGCGGTCTGGGCAGTGTGCGCGGGCCTGTCATTGCAACTCATCCCGGGATTCCCGGTCGCCTCGACCAGCGCCGCCGGGCTGGCCGTCGCGCAGGTGCGTGCCACCCAGACAGCGTTCCGCGACCAGCGCCTTTTCGAGCAGACCATCCACAGCCCGGACCCTCAAGCCAGCATCCCTGCCGCGGGCCTGCTCACCGGATTGCGCGGCAAGGATGTCATTATCGCCTTCGTCGAGAGCTATGGACAGGTTTCGGTCCAGGGCACGACCTTCTCTCCAGGCATCGACGCTGTCCTGCGCCAGGCCAACTCATCGCTGGCCCACACGGGCTGGTCCACGCAGAGCGCCTGGGTCAACGCCCCGAGCTACGGCGGGACCAGCGAGCTCGCCCACTCCACCCTGCAGGCTGGGGTCTGGGTCAACAGCACTCAGCGGTATGCCGAGCTCATCGGCACCAGCCGTTTCACTCTCAGCGGCGCCTTCCACAAGGCCGGATGGCGCACCGTCAACGACAGCCCCTCTGACGGGCCCAGCTGGGCGACCGGCAAGGACTTCTACCACTTCGACCAGATCCTTACCCGCTTCAACACCGGCTACCACGGGCCGACCTTCAGCTATTCCCCGATGCCCGACCAGTACACCCTCGCCGATTTCCAGCGGCAGGAACTTGCCCCCGGCCACAAGCCTGTGATGGCCGAGATCGACCTGACTTCCTCGCACTGGCCGTGGGCCCCGTTGCCGACCATGGTGCCCTGGAACGAGGTTGGCGACGGCTCGATATTCGACCCTATGCCCGCGAGGAGCGAATCCCGGATCACGGTCGAGCGCAGCGCCAGCCTGGAGCGCCAGTTCTACGCGAAGTCGATGCGGTACTCGTTGCAGGCCCTCACCTCATGGGTCACCGAGCTCAACGACCCGAATCTCGTGCTCATCATGCTTGGCGACGAGGAGCCCGACACACCCATCAGCACGCCCGGACGGACCAGTCACGAGTTGCCGATCTCGATCATCGCCCGCGACCCGTCCGTGTTCCGGCAGATTGCCTCCTGGCGCTGGCAGGATGGGCTGCTGCCCGGTCGCTACGCTCCGCTCGAGCAAATGAGCGCCTTCCGTAACCAGTTCCTCGGCGCCTTCAGCGCGGCCCCATAGACGGTGGGTCAGGGAAGGTGGCTGGTGTCGTTGACGCGATGGACGGTGGCAAATCCGCGGGAGTGCCATTGGATTTCGTTGATGCAAGCGGAGCCGAGATATAGCCGGTAGAGGGTGCCAAGCGGGACGCCGAGAGCCCGGCACAGCAGGATCTTGATGGGCGTGATATGACTCACCACCAGGACGGTCTGGCCGCCGTGATCCCGCAGCAACCGATCACAGGCCCGGTTTACCCGGCGAGCGGTGGCGGCGAAGCTCTCGCCGCCGGGCGGTGCCTGCTCGGGGTCGCGTCGCCAGGCTGCCGCGGCCGCGGGCCAGCGCTCCTGGATTTCTGCCAGGGTGAAGCCATCCCACTCACCAAAGTCGGTTTCACGGAGATCATCATCGGTGACCGCGGTCAAGCCGAGTTCTCCCGAGGCAATGGCGGCGGTGACGACAGCGCGCTGCAATGACGAGCTGACCACCGCGTCGATCGCGGCACCGGTGGCAAGGCGGCAGGCGGCGGCCCGGGCCTGCCGGGTTCCGTCGGCGCTCAGCGGGACGTCTCGCTGTCCGCTGAATCGGTGTTCGGGTGACAGCCGGGTGTCGCCGTGCCGCAGCAGGATAGTGGTGGTGGTCGGTGCTGTGGGGGTGTCCCAGCCCAGTGTCATTTTGGCCGTCCCGCGAAGATGACGAAAACGTTGTATGCGGTACGAGGTATCCGGCTGTCAAGATTGCCAGGTCGCCCAGGTGAGGCAGAGCGTCAGCATCGTGCGCGGTATCCGCCAAACGCGACCGGAGTTTCCCACACCCGCACAGCCAGCGCCTCGCCTCCCGCGGCAGCGACGACGGGCGCGAGGCTGTCATGCACCCAGCGAGCGAACACCTCGACTGTGACCGCCTCGGCCTTGGCTGGGCGTATCTCCTCCAGGTTGCGGTCTTCGACACGGCTGGTCAGCTCGGTCAACGCCGCTTCCAGTACGTCCAGATCACAGACCATGCCCCGGTCGTCGAGCTGCTCCCGGTCTACCACGATCTCAATCCGATAGTCATGATCATGCAGTTGCCCCTCAGGACCGGGCAGTCCCGGCATGATATGGAAGGCACGGACGCTTCGGCTCAACCCGACCTCACACGTCACCGGTCGCACTCCTGTCGTAGTCAAGAACGGCGTGCATCAGTCCCGGTGTCTCCTTGTCTACGGCTCGGAACGCCTCGGCTGCCTGGCTGAAGGCGAAGGCGTGGGTGCACAGTTGTGCCAACGGTAGTTCAGCCAGCAGCTCAATGGTTTCTTGCCTGCGCCGGGACACGGTCCAGGTGCCGGACAGCCGGGCCGGCACCGTTGAAACCTGAGTGCTGCGGATGACCAGACGCCGCCGGTGGAAGGCGCCGCCCAGTGGCAGGACCACTGATTTGGTACCGAACCACGACGCGATCAGCAGGGTTCCCTCGTGGGCCAGCATGTTCAGCGCCATGGCTGGCGCATCCGGGTTACCGCTGGCGTCAATGACTAGCGGCACTTCCTGTTCCGCCAGTTCCTCAGGTGCTGCGGCGGTGGCGCCGAGCCTGCTGGCCATCTCTCGGCGCCACGGCTGCGGCTCGGCAATCAGCGTCCGCCACCCGGAGCGCTGCAACAGCAGAGCGGTCAGCAGCCCGAGCACGCCGGCGCCGAGCACGATGACCCGGTCGCGATATCCAGCCCCGGCGTCGAGTGTCACCTGCAATGCCGTTTCGACCAGCGGGAACAAGGTGGCGGATGCGGGATCGATGGCAGGCAGTGTGATCAGTTCATCAGCCCGTGCCACGAAGACGTCCTGGTGCGGATGGAACGCGAAGACCGTCTGACCGGACTCCGCTACATGGCCGACGCACGCATAGCCATAGGCGAAAGGATAGGAGAAGGTACCGCCCAGCGCGTCGATCGCGTCGTCCAGCGGCAACTCGGCAGATACCTCGCCGCGGTACACCAGCCGTTCGGTGCCACCGCTGATGCCAGAGCACAAGGTGCGGACAAGCAGCTCACCGGCCGCAGGCCGCGGCGTGGCCAGTTCCCTGATTTCCACGCACCGCGGCGCGGTATGAAATAGCGCGCGGGCGGCCATGCGGCACATCCTACTTGCCATCGTAGAAGGCCGGGCGGTACAGCCGTTCAACCAGCCCGTGGACCGGTTCGGGTGAGAGGGTGGGGTCCCCCTGGCCGGGTGATGCGCCCTGCCGGAAGGTAGGCGACGCTGGGCAGCGTGGTAAACGCTGAGTCGCGGGCTTCGGGGTTGTCGCTGCGGAAGATGCTGGTGCCGCTGGCGCTGGCGCAGTTCATCTGCAGCTTCGCGGGCTCCAACATGAACGTGATGATCAACGACATCAAGGACGACCTGCACACCAGCGTCCAGGGCGTGCAGGTCTGCATCACCTTGTTCCTCCTGATCATGGCCGCTCTCATGATCCCCTGCGGGAAGTGGACCGACCGGGTGGGCCGCAAACGATGCTTCACGGTCGGGCTGGTCATGTACGGGATCGGCGCGGTGCTCAGCGCCGTCGCGCCTGGCCTCGGCGTGCTCATCCTGGGCAACTCCATCTTCGAGGGATTCGGCACCGCCATGCTGATCCCGCCCGTCTACATCCTCGTCACCGTCCTGTTCGCCGACCTCAAATCCCGCGCGCGAGCCTTCGGGGTAGTCAGCGGCATGGGCGGGATCGGCGCCGCCACCGGGCCGCTGATCGGAGGCGCGATCACCTCGGCGATCAGCTGGCGGGCCGCGTTCGTCTTCCAGGCCCTCATCATCGTGATCATCATCGTGCTCTCCCGCAACATCGTCGACCCGCTACCCTCGGACCCGCACCGTCCCTTCGACACCGTGGGGGCGATCTTGTCAGCCGCGGGCCTCGTGATCCTGGTGGGCGGGATCATGGCGGCGGACCAGAACCTCGCGCTGATGGCGCTCCTGATTGTCGTGGGGGCGCTCATCCTGGCCGGGTTCTTCGTCTGGATCCGCAGGCGCGAGCGGGAAGGGAAGGAAGCCCTGCTGTCGACCTCGCTGTTCCGCAACCGCACGTCGAACCTGGCTTTGGTCACCCAGAACATGCAGTGGGCGATGCTCTTGGGATCCGCCTTCGTTGTGTCCGCCTACCTGCAGGTGGTCCGGCACTACGACGCCATCCAGACCGGCGTGATCTTCACCGCCGCGACCGTGGGCATCCTGCTGTCCTCGCTGCTCGCGGGCCGGTGGGCCAGGAAATACCAGCAGCGAAGCCTGATCATCGTCGGCTTCGTGGTGGCCATCGTCGGCATCATCGTGCTGGTCGTGATGGTGAAGGGCAACCCCAGCGCCTGGGCCTTCGCACCCGGCCTGTTCCTGCTGGGCACCGGCGTCGGCATCATGCTCACCCCGTCGGTCAACGTCGTGCAGTCCGCCTTCCCGGAAAACCTGCAGGGAGAGATCTCCGGGCTGTCGCGCAGCATCTCCAACCTGGGGTCATCGGTCGGCACCGCGATCGCGGGCACCATCCTGGTGGCCGGCCTCGCCGACCCCAAACGGTCCTACGCGGTCGCCATGATCGTCCTCGCGGTCATGGGCTTGATCGGCCTCGCGGCGACCATCTTCATCCCGTCCGCGGAAGCCCCGGCGGGCGCGGAGGCCTCGACTCCGACTGCTCCCGCCGAGATCGCCTAGCCGATGGGTAAACCCGGTTTCTGAGTTAGCCGAGACCAAGGGTCACCCCTCTCAGGGGGATGCTTGGGAGCTCATGGAGCGTGACGCTGGCAGCGTGAAGGGGAGCCGATGAGCTGGTCAATCCGGCGGAAACTGGGTGGCGCGCCCGTCAACATCACCGCACCTGATGAAGGCGTAAACCGTCACGAGCACCTGCTGCCCACGACTCGTCTCGAAGCATTCTCCGATGGTGTTTTCGCGATCGCCATCACGCTGCTCGTCATCGAACTGCACGTGCCCGCGGGGAACGAGGTCCTGGTCGGGGACTCGAACATGAGTGGCCCCGGTACCTGGGCTGCTTCGTCAGCTTCGCATTCATCGGCGGGGTGTGGATCGCACACAGCAACATGACCCGGTTCCTCAAGGCCGCCGATCCCGGCCTCATGCGTCTCAACCTGGTATTCCTCCTGTTTGTCTCGTTCCTTCCCTTCACCACAGCCGTCGCCGCGACTCACTTGTTCGCGTCGAACCTCAGTCTTCACGACGTCACTATCTCCAGCACGAGCGAGCGCGTCGCCGCCGTTTTGTTCGGCCTTAACTCGACCCTCGCGGCGCTCATGCTCTACCTCATGCTCAGGCACGCCGGGCGCACGTCGGACGTCGCGGCCGACGACATGGCCGAGGAAGAACTGGCGGCCTTCGCCGCACAACGCCGCTCAGCCGTCCTGCTGCAAGCCAGCGCCATACGCTCGATTTCGGCCGGGTCGGGCCCCGCGGCAAAGGTGATACCGGCTTTCGCGACATTGACCCGCTCTATGCGGGCGGTCGGCCAGGGTAGGGGCCAGGGTTTTCTACGGGGTCGCGGCCGACAGACGGGG
>Ga0335074_10014015_pt1 | contig 11259 bp, 9 predicted proteins | sample Lox_Sample_23_FD_206715 | JGI IMG/M metagenome (GOLD analysis project Ga0335074, IMG submission 206715) | Soil microbial communities from Loxahatchee National Wildlife Refuge, Florida, United States - Lox_Sample_2.3 | ecosystem: Environmental > Terrestrial > Soil > Wetlands | place: USA: Florida...
TGAAACACGCAAGCCCTTCGCGTTGAATCAGGGGTGTGTCGGTAGCTTTCCGCGAGCAGCTGTTTGGTGAAAACGGAGATGTTACGGCCCGGCTTTAGCGAATTTCGCGTTTCGGCCCTATCATGGGCGGGTCATTTTCTCGGGGCGGACGGTTTCGTCGAACTCTTTTTCGGTGAGGTAGCCGAGCTTGAGGGCGGCTTCGCGCAGGCTTAGCTTTTCGTGGTGCGCTTTCTTGGCGATTTCGGCGGCCTTGTCGTAGCCGATTTTCGGCGCGAGGGCGGTGACGAGCATCAGCGAGCTGTTCACGAAATGCGCGATGCGCTCGGCGTCGATTTCCATGCCGTCGACGCAGTGCTCGCGGAATGAGCGGCAGGTATCGGCCAGCAGCCGCACGGAATTCAGGAAATTGAAAATAATCACGGGCTTGTAAACGTTGAGCTCGAAATTGCCCTGCGAGCCGGCGAAGCCGATCGCCGCGTCGTTGCCCATCACCTGCACGGCGACCATCGTCATCGCCTCGGACTGCGTGGGATTCACCTTGCCCGGCATGATCGACGAGCCCGGCTCGTTTTCCGGCAGCACCAGCTCGCCGAAGCCCGCGCGTGGGCCGGAAGCGAGCCAGCGGACGTCATTCGCAATTTTCATCAGCGATGCGGCAAGTGTTTTTAGCGCGCCACTCGCGAAGACGAGTTCGTCGTGCGCGGAGAGCGCGGCAAATTTATTCGGATGCGATTCGAACGGGAGGCCGGTGAGCTCGGCGATTTTCTTCGCGGCGCGCTCGGCAAACTCCGGATGCGCGTTGATGCCGGTGCCGACGGCCGTGCCGCCGATCGCGAGGTCGTAGAGCCCCCAGAGTGCTTCGCCGAGGCGGTCGATATCGCGAGTCAGCAGGCTCACCCACCCGGACATTTCCTGGCCGACGGTGAGCGGTGTCGCGTCCATCAGGTGCGTGCGGCCGATTTTCACCACGCTCGCGAATTCACGCGCCTTGGCGTCGAGCGCGTCGCGCAAAGCGGTGACCGCGGGAATCAGCTTTTGGGCGACTTGCGTGGCCGCCGCGACGTGCATGGCCGTGGGAAATGTGTCGTTCGATGATTGCGACATATTTACGTCGTCGTTGGGGTGAATCGGCTTTTTGCTGCCCATCACGCCGCCCGCGATTTCGATGGCGCGATTCGAAATCACTTCGTTGGCGTTCATGTTGGTTTGCGTGCCACTGCCGGTCTGCCAGATGTGCAGCGGGAAATGGTCGTTGAGCTTGCCGGCGATCACTTCGTCCGCCGCCTGCGTGATCAGCTTTGCCTTTTCCGGCGAGAGTTTGCCGAGATCGAGATTGACGAGCGCCGCCGCTTTTTTCAGGATGCCGAACGCGCGGATCAGTTCGGGCGGCATGGTGTCCGTGCCGATGTCGAAATGAATCAGCGAGCGCGCCGTCTGCGCGCCCCAGTAGCGGTCGACGGGCACTTCGATCTTGCCCATGCTGTCGGATTCGGTGCGGGTCTTCGCGGCAATTGCGGTCGACACTTTCGCTTCCAAGTTCGTTCCTCCCGGAGTACCTACAGTCAAGCATACTGCGGATTGGCGCGGCTTTGTCAGAGGAGATGTATGAAGCCTCTCGAATCGAAGAACCCGTGAGCAATAACGAGAGGAAGCGCGCGTCGCCATCGCGCGAAATAGAGAGAGAAAACCAAGAATTGAAGTCCGAGGGCCAGGGCCGGCCACCATCGATAGTAGAGTGATAGGAGGTCTGCACGCCGATGCTGAGCGAAATCGCCAGCGCCCTGGAGCCCGTCAACTCGATCACCTCCGTCATCAAATACGCGCGGACGATAAGTTCCTCAAAGAACGGATTCACGAGCATTTGGAACAGTCAGCAAACACAAAACGTCTGTCGGGATCTTCGACATCGGGTTGCGCCGTCCAGTGCCGCGCATACTCCTGCCGAACGCTTCTTATTTCGGCGAGTCGCCAGAAAATGAATCCGTTCGGATCGCAATCCTGAATCACTCCGTTCACGCGGAGAAGATAGGCTCGGAAATCGGATGGGAAAGCTACACCGTTACGAGACTCGAATGCTCTCACATCCTCGTCGGAGTTCCCGCGAGTGATCGTTGCGTTGAGCGACCGCCAATAGGCGATCAGATTTTCGACAGCCTCTCCCATCCCCGCTCCGATTTGAAGTTCGCCGCGACTCTTCGAGCTGCCCCGTCAGGTGGCGGATTCCATTTGGGACGGCTTGTGGGCCGAGAGCACGACCCAGAGCGCCCAAGCCGAAAGCGCGACGATGATTCCCATGCTGATCAGGGTTCGTGCGCCGTACCAGGCGTTCAGCCGCAGAGGCGGCGCGGGAAGAAAAATGTTGTTGGCGAACCAAAAGGCGAAAATTGAGAGGAAGCCGAAGCGGCGGATCACCCACAAAATCGAGAAACCCGCCAGCACGAAGGCGGCGCCGGTGACGGCGAAACGCACGGGATTCGTGAAGTCCACAGTGAGACCCAAGGCTACGCACACCAGAGCCGAAAGGAAGTCCGCGATCCAGATTATGCGCAGAAGCAGCCTCAGGAGAACCACGAGCAGGAGAAAGGCGGTGCCGGCGAAGAGGGTCCCCTGGACATTGCCGATCAGGCTGCTCGCGAAGGCCGTGGTGCTCGCGAGCGCAGCCATCATTTGGGATGGCGGCGGGATCGGAGGCGCGGATACGAGAATCGACGCAAGGCTGGTGAGAACGATGGCGGCGAAAAAGAGCAAAACGCCAGCGAGGGCGTGCGAGGCGACCAGCGGATCGCGAACGCGGCCGACGAGAAGGCGATTCCACGAGATCAGCGAATCGGGCCAGTTGCGCCGCGCGTAGGGCTCAATCGCGATGTAGGCAAGCCAGACCGCTCCGGCGATGAATCCGGTCACGCTGAGCCCGCCCACGAGGACGCCGAACTCGTCGAGAGTCGCCACGTGCGTCGCCGCCAGCGCCCAGGAAAGAATGCCGCTGAGGAACAACACCGCCGCGATCGTCGCCGCGCCCTTGCGGTCGCCGCGCCCGGCGCGCAAATTGTGCCGGGCCAGAAGCGCGGACCCTAGAAGAAGGAAGATGAAGAGAAAAGCAAACACGAGATTCACAACGCGAGGACGATAGTCGGTCGATTCGTTGGGCGTGTTCCACGTCCCCGAAACATCGAAATACACGGGACGCCCCTCCCAGGCGGCAGCCTGCACGCGAATCTGCTCGGGGCGGCCGTCGCCGTAGGTTCCCAGCCAGGCCATGCGCGAATCGAAGGCCATCGGCGGCGTGATCGAAGACGCGGTTGCGGTGAAGCGAGGGAAGTCGAGGCCCGCCGCCTTGAAAAGCAGCGTCCAGTCGAATGGCGCCGCGCTCTTCGCATCGGGACTGGTTTGAGCGGGCATCGCTTCGAGGCTGAGCAGCCTGCCGGTCGTATCCATCGTCATGCGAATCATTCCGGGCTCGGAGTTCGCCGGGGAGTCGTAGCCCACTTCCTCGGCGGAGCCGACTTCGGTTGTGACGAGCGGGCCGGCCGCTTGGCGATACCAGAAGCCCGCCACGGGCGGCTGGCCGCTAGCTAGAAGCTCATCCCGCTGCTTGGCGTCAAAGTGCTCGACAAAACGCAAATCGGCGGCGTCGCAGCAATCGAAGCCGTAGGCGGCGCTTTGCGGTTTCTCCGCGTAGCCGAATTGCTTGAGCATTTCCTGCGCGCGAAAGGCGAGTACCTCGGGCGGCGCATCCATCGGGATCTTGCGGAGCAGAGGCGCACCGCCGCGCAGCAGGGGCAGAAAAATGAAGGCCGCAACCATCGTCACGATAATTCCCGCAAAGCACAGGATGGACGTGCGAGCGTCGAAGCCTTCTTTTTCGCTCGAAGCAGCGACCATTTCGGGCGAGGGCGTTTCGCCGGCCGCGAGCGCTGCAGCGATCGGGTCGCCGCCGGGGAGCGCCATCGCAACGGAAAGCGCCGAGGAGGGGCGCCGCTTCGGATCGTCTTCGAGGCAGCGCAGGATGACGCGCTCGACGGTGGGATCGATGTCTTTTACGAGATCGCTCGGGTTCGTTTGCGTTTCGACGCGGCGCTTGCCGGTGAACATTTCGTAGAGCGTGAGGCCGAGAGAGTAGATGTCGCTGCGGGTGGTCACTTCCCTGCCGGCCTTTTGCTCGGGCGCCATGTAGGCGGGAGTGCCGCTGCGAATGTCGCCGAGTCCCACTTCCTGGGCGAGGGCGGCGAGGCCGAAGTCGGTGATGCGAACGTGGCCGCGGCCGTCGATCATGATGTTGGCGGGCTTGAGGTCGCGGTGGAGGACGCCGCGTTCGTGGGCGGCGGCGAGGCCCGCGCAAATTTTGCGCGCGAATTCGATGGCTTTGTCCTGCGGGAGGCGGCCGATCCGGCGGATCAGCGACGACAGATCCTCGCCGTCGAGATATTCCATGGAGAGGAAGTGGAGTCCTTCGATGAAGCCGATGTCGTAGACGCGGCAGACATTGGGATGGGACACCTGGCGGGCGACGCGCACTTCGTTGCGGAAGCGCGTCAGGGCGTCTTCGCTCAGGTTGGCGGGACCGAGAAATTTGAGGGCGACGGCTTGATTCAGGATCAGGTCGTAGGCGCGATAGACTTCGCCCATGCCGCCGCGGCCAATGAGGCCAAGGATGCGGTATCGCCCGGCGAGGACCGAGCCGGCCGGGAATCTGCCTTCTTCCGCGGAGGTCGCCGAGGGGCTGCTGGTGGTGAGAGTCGCATCGTTGTCGACTTCGACGCGGAGCGGAGCGGCGCAGGTGGGGCACACGCGCCAGCCCGGGCGCACCTCGCTGGAGCAGTTGGGGCACACGTCACTCGCGGGCGATTTCACGGTCGGTGAATCGTATCAAACCCATCGTTGCCCGAACAATCGGTGTCGATGGTGAGAATCGAAAAAAAGAAGCCCCGCGAGCTTATATGCGCGCGGGGCTCACAATTTCCCGGAAGTTCGTCGCCAGCTTAGTTCGACCAGGCGAGATAGCCGGGCACGACCAGGTTTACCACCGGCACAATCATCAGAACGCCCCACCAGCTCGGTTTGCTGCGCGCCGTGGCGACGCCCATCCAGACGACTATCGCCATGACGATGTTTACGAGGGGGATCAGAAACAGGATGATCCACCAGATCGGTTTCTTCGCCACGTTCAGCATCAGGATGATGTTGGCGATGGGAATCCACGCCAGCCATCCGTTTGCTGTGTTGGTTTTTTCAGCGATCGTTTGCAGAGCCAGAGAAACGTAAATGTAGCCCGCTGCCAGACACACCAGAACAAACCCGAAAGACATCCCGAACGGAAGCATCCCGTGGTCGCCCATGCCAGAGCCTCCTCATGCGTCAGATTGGAAATTAGCGGAGCGGTGTGCTCCTCTTTGTTCCTATTGTCACCCGCATGGCCGGGTGCGTCTCAATTTGCCGCTTGGGAGATTCATACTGGTAAACATGGGGAAAGACCGCCGCTGACAGGGGCTGGGAGTGCGAAAAAAGCGAGCGGGCGACAGCCTGAATATGGAGCGGGATAAGGGAATCGAACCCTCGCCTCCACCTTGGCAAGGTGGCGTACTACCACTATACGAATCCCGCAAACAGGCGAACCGAATCTTTATAGCATGCGGCCGGGACGCCAAACAAGGCCCGTACACGCGCAAGGCATCAAGGCATCGACGGCCGCAGCACGCGGCGCTCGATACAGACTGGCAGCTTTGTTGAATCGGAGGCGGCACTCGTCGACGGGCGGGATGGCGACGAGGAGACCCGCTGCAACCGAAGACCGGGCTTTAGTCGACCTCGAGGATCCGAGTCGCTTTCACGATCGGCGACTTTTTCTGGCGCTCGGCGAAGCGCATGGCGCGGTCGCGATCGATGTAGACGCGGGCGAATTTCTCGCCGTCGTGATAGTAGACAGTGACTTGCCAGTGGCGATGCCTGCGCCGGCGATCTTCGTGAAGACGGCTGGACGGCTTCTTCTTCCCCTTCGGTTTCTTTTTCACGGTGTTGGTTACCCTCGAAAGTGGAGTGAATATCGCAATTTCGGGACGTGCGCACAAGTACCGAGTTAGGGGTTAACCCCGGCATCACTTAGACTCAAATCTGAGGGCTTGAGATTCAAGCTGTCTAAGGATTGCTTGCTCAAAGTAAAGAGCGCCGGGTTGTCACTGGCTTGCGCGTAGAGGGTGTCTCCCGAGGGTTTGGAGACGCGGAGGGTGACCTGCTTGCCGTCAGACGACGTGAAAACGGCCTTGACGGCCGGATTGGCGAGCGAGGCGATCTGTTTCGGGGCAGGATGGTCGATCACGTCGGTCGCCTGAAGGCTGGTAAAGGGGTCGATGACCTTCCAGGCGGGCGCGTGCTTTCCTTTCTGGGCAGCCGGCTGTTCGATGGTCCACTGATCCGGCTTGTCCTTGGTGCTGGTGAGAACAATATCGCCATTCTGATCGTGAATTTCGACGCGCTGGAGATTCGCTGTATCAAGATGGAGCACCGAGCGGTCGCGAAGCTGCTGGACTGGTTTGCCGGCGCTATCCCCAAGGCTGGCAGGGAGCAGCGCGACGTTTTGTCCACCGTCGATGAGCGCGTAGATCGAGTCTCCCGAGAAATCTTTATTGCCGATCAGAAGCGTGTGCTTCGTGCCGTTGTGTAGCTGAAACTCGATCGAGGCCTGCGCCGGATCGAGGCCGTAAGCCTTGCGCCGATCGCCCGTTCCGGGCTCGGTCTGGGAGACGCGGTCTTCCGCGAGCTGATCGATGATTCCTTCCGCCGTGGATGGATCGGCCTGCGTCTCGATGGGCTGCGCGATCCACCAGACTCCGTTGCGCTTTTCGAAATGGATGGGCACATCGCCGGGCTGGCCGGGATGGGAGATCGTGAACGAGTCGATCGCCGAGGCGTCCACCGAGAACGCGGGCTTCGACGTATCGGCGGGCGGCTTCTCATTCTGGCTGCGCTTCCAATCGAAGTAATAGACGGAGAGACCGGCGGCGATGGCGATGACGAGCAGAATCAGAGTTGGCTTTTTTACCATTGCTTCAGAACCTTGGAGCAGTTGCTCAGCGGTGCTTCCACCAAATCGTAATTCCAAGAATGATGACGAAGCCCGGCAAGAGCAGCAGTTCGAACCACTCGAGGCCGACCGTCTGGCCCTGCGTCAACATGATGCGCCGGTTGGTCGGTGACTTGGGCCGGATCGAGATGAGGTTTTCGTCCTGGGCGAGCCAATCGATGGCGTTGAAAAAGAGGTCGCCGTTGCTGGCCTGGCCGATGGCCTGGTTAGAGGCGTAATCGGAATCGCCGATCACGACGAGGCGGGCGTTCTTATTCCCTTCCTCGCGGCTGGCGGCGACTCCCAGCGACAATGGGCCCATCTGATCGGTCTTCGGGTTGTAGCTCACCTCGTGCTCGATCTTGGGAGTGGTAAAACTTTGCGAGGACGTCATCAAGAGCTCGACGTCCTGGGGCTCGGGCTTCGACTTGTCGGCGATCGAAACGGTGCGGGCGAGAGGAAAGAACGTCATCGTGCGCTGCAACGTCTTGGTGATGGGACTATCGCCGTAGGTAAGCACCAGCGGAATCGCGGGGCCGGCGCCGAGCAGGCGGCCCATGCCGCTCGTGTCGATGACGATATTCTTGCCGACGTTGATGTTCCAAGCCTGAAAGATGCTGTCGAGATTCGGATCGGACTGCTTGTCTGTGGTGATGGGATCGACCTCGATCAGCGCTTTGCCGCCGTTATCGAGATACTTCGAGAGCATCGCGGTTTCTTGCGGGAAAAAGGGCTGCGTCGGGCCGGCGATCACCAGGACGTCGCAGTCCGAGGGGACCTCGGTGCCGGAAGCAAGATTGATGGTCTTCGTATCGTAGTCTTCTTTCTTCAGTCCCTGATCGGCCTGGGTGTAGCCCTGGGCGCTGTCGTCGATGAGCGATCGTTCGCCGTGGCCGGTGACAAAGCAGACCGTTTTCGATTGCTGGCTGGTGACCTTCAGGATGGCGGTCGTCACCGCCTCTTCGCCGGTTCCCTGCAGCGTCTCCTTGCGCGGGCCGACGGCGACGATGATGTCGCCCATGTGAGTGGCGCCGTAGTCCCTGGCGATATCGGGCTTTTCCTCCGGATCGACCGTTTGATACTTGACGTGCGGACTGAGGCCCTTGTATTCCGACATCAGGTCGTCGAACTGCTCATCGGGCGTCTTGGCGAAGCGGACGATGTTGACGTCCTGCGTGAGCCCTTTGACGATTTTCTGGGTTTGGTCGCTCAGCGTGAAGAGCTTCTCGCTGGTGAGGTCGAAGCGCTTGTGATGGCGGTAGCCGACGAAATTGGCGATCGCGAGAATCGCGAGCACGGCCAGGCCGAGAATGGTGGCGTTCGTCCCGAGGCGCGAAGAGCGCTTCGAGAAGAATGCGATGATTTCCTGGAAACCGAAAACGATTCCGGCGAGGAGCAGGACGCCGCCGCCAATGGCCAGTATCTCGGACATCCGCATCCATTCGCCCTGGATCGTGTAACGCAGATAGCCTGCGACGAGACAGGCTGCGCCGATCGTGGCGGCAAGTTCCGCCCAGGAGGCGCGGCCGAGCGGCTTCTGAGGCGCGGGCGTCATGCGCGTCTCCAGCGAATCGAATCGATCGAGCGCACGGTGAGGAAGAGGAAGAGAATCGGGACGCTGACGTAATAGATCAGGCTCGACGTGTCGATGACGCCGCGGGTGAAGTCATCGTAGTGATGGATCACGGAAATGTACTGCAGGACCGTGCCGGCGACGCTATCGGAACCACGCACCACGAAATCGAGCACCCAGAGAATCAGGATCGCGCCGAAGCTGAGCACCACGGCGATGAGCTGGCTTTCCGTCAACGACGAGATGAAGGAGCCGATCGCGAGCAGCGAGGCTCCCAGGAGGAGCGCGCCGAGATAGCCGGTGAGAACAAGCGCCCACTGCATCTTGGGGTCGGTGTGGAAGCACATGTAGGCGACGTAGAGGGCGGTGGGAAACAACATGATCACGAAAAGCGTCAGCGTAGCGAGGAACTTGCCGAGCACGATCTGGAATTCTGTGATCGGCGAAGTCATCAGCAACTCCATGGTGCCGCGCCGCCGCTCCTCGGCGTACACGCCCATCGTGAGCATGGGCGCGAGAAACAGGATCAGCGTCGAAATGAGGCCGAAAAACGCGCGCAGGACTTCGGCGGGCACGTCCATGCCCGACCCCATTCCCTGCATGGCCATTTCCATGGCCTGATCGTTCGCAAGACCCATGTACAGGCGGAAGAAAAACCCGGCGACGATCAGGAAGACCGCGACAACGACGTAGGCCACGGGTGAAACGAAGTAGTGCCCCATCTCCTTGCGATAGATCGCGTAGACGCTCCGCATTCTCGGTTCTACTCCTATGAATTCACTGCATCAATTCGACGGCTGGGCGGCGTGCGCTGCGTCGTCGGTGGTCAATTGAAGGAAAATGTCCTCGAGGCTAAGACTGATTCCGCGAAGCTCGTAAAGGGGCCAGCCATTCTGCACGATCTGCGCGGCAATCTGGCTGCGAATGTCCTGGCCGGCCGCCGCTTCGATGGTGGCCGTGAGGTGGCCGCCCGGATGAGCGCTCACCTCGACGCGATTCGCGCCCGGAATCTTCGAAAGCATCTCCGAAAGGGGCTTTTCAGGGGCCGCAACGTCGACGTGAATCTTCTGGCTGCCCTTGAGCTGCGTGGTGAGATTCTGCGGCGTGTCGACGGCGACGATCTTGCCCTTGTTGATGATCACCACGCGATCGCAGGTCATGCTGACTTCCGGAAGAATGTGCGTCGAAAGAATGATGGTGTGGTCGCCCGCCAGTCCCTTGATCAGGTTGCGGACTTCGATGATCTGCTTGGGATCGAGGCCGACGGTGGGCTCGTCGAGGATGATCACGTCGGGGTCGTGAACGAGCGCCTGCGCGAGGCCGACGCGCTGCTTGTACCCGCGCGAAAGCTGCTTGATGAGTTGGTGCCGCTTGTCGCCGAGGCTGGTTTTCTGGAGGGCTTCGTCGAGGCGGGCGCGGCGCTTGTCCGCCGGGATGTTCTTGATGCGCAGGACGAAATCGAGATAGGACTCGACGGTCATGTCCAGATAGACGGGAGGCGCTTCGGGCAGGTAGCCGATGTGGCGGCGGACCTCGAGCGAATCGTCGAAGACGTCAAAGCCGGAAATCCGCGCGGTGCCCGAGGTGGCGGGGATGTAGCCTGTCAGGATGCGCATGGTGGTGGTCTTCCCGGCTCCGTTGGGGCCAAGAAAACCTAGGATTTCGCCTGGATTTACGGTGAATGAAACGTGGTCAACCGCTGTGACGGGGCCATAGGCCTTGGTCAGGTCTTCAACTTCAATCAATGCGTTCCCCCACGTATATGAATAAACGGCAAAAGCAGAATAAGAACCCGTTACAAGGGCCGCACCAAGCCGACCTCTTATATCAAAAAACCAACCGTCCGCCAAAATCGAAAAGCGCGTGACCGTGCGAAGAGCGTCGGGCCACCCGAACACTAGGTGTGATGCGGCAAAGGCGGACCGAAGTTGCCGTCCTTAAGCGCCACCCTCTTGACCAGAAAACAGTTGTGGCATTCGGGCAGCGCGGATATACTGCGCGGCATCTATCTGTCGTGTAGCGGTTCGATGCACAATTCGGATCGGGAGGCAACACCATGGAATGGGCCACACCTCAGCACGAATCGATCGACCTGAATTGCGAAGTCAGCTCGTACGCCAACGCCGAACTGTAGTTCGTAGATGCGCGTAAAAGTCCTCGGCTCCGCCGCCGGGGGCGGATTCCCGCAGTGGAATTGCGGCTGCGCGAACTGCGTACGTGTGCGTCAAAAAAGCGCTCAGGGAATGTCACGTACGCAGGCGCAGCTGGCCGTGACGGCGGACAACCAGTCGTGGTTTCTGCTGAACGCTTCTCCCGACCTCAGGCAGCAAATCCTTGCGACAGCTGAATTGGCTCCTGCTGCGGGAGAACGCGGCAGCCCTATCGCCGGCGTGGTGCTGACGAGCGCCGACGTCGACGCCGTTGTTGGACTGCTGCATCTGCGAGAATTCCATCGTTTCCGCATCTACGCGACCTCGGGCGTGCGGCGAATTCTGACGGAAACGAACAGCATGTTTCGCGTGCTGGAACGATCGAAGCCTCCCGTCGAGTGGTGCGATTTGGCAGGCGGGAAAGAGACGCTGCTGGACCGAAGATCGGGGCTCGCGTGCACTGCCGTCGCGCTGGAAGG